>Ga0210406_10000058_pt1 | contig 172884 bp, 153 predicted proteins | sample IncBWC30MmetaG_FD_155454 | JGI IMG/M metagenome (GOLD analysis project Ga0210406, IMG submission 155454) | Forest soil microbial communities from Barre Woods Harvard Forest LTER site, Petersham, Massachusetts, United States - Inc-BW-C-30-M | ecosystem: Environmental > Terrestrial > Soil >... | reverse complement strand
ACGTGCACCAGGTAGTCAAGCTGCCCGCCAGGCATGGCAGCACCGCCGCCTACCACGCTGACTTGCTTCGTAATGGCGAGGCCGGGGACCCCTACCGTGACGGTGTGGGCGTCCTGGAAATCGAGGACTCCTGGCGTGCCATCGGTGAGTGTGCGTGTGAAGCCTTGGCGGGTGGAGACGCTGGGGGCGCCGTCGAACCACTGGATGGCGCCGGCGACGTTGGTGAGGGTAGCGCCATTTTGACTGTTCGCGTCGAGCTGGGTTTGGTAATTGATGATCAAACGCTGATTCTGGCTGATCGTGGCGGCCGCCGTGAGCATGTTTAGCGTGAGCTGGCAGGTGGGCTGGTTGTAGCTGATCGAAAAATCGGTATTCGCAACCAGGGGTCCCTTGCCGACAACCGGCGTGACTCCATCGGCCTGGAAGACCTGTGCGCTGACCACCTGGGGTGTCGTACTGCACATGCCGCCGCTCGGACCACTGGGGAGCCGATCAAGGATCGTTGTGTTCCATGCGTCACTCGTGCCGGTATTCTGGACGTTAAGACCAAACTGCCCTAACTGCCCGGGGCTCATCGTCGCCGGTCCCGTTTTGGTCAGTACAAGATTGGGTGTGGAGGTTCCTCCAATGTCAATCGAGGCGCTCGCGCTCGCAGTCTGCTGAGGAGTGTTCCAGGTCACGACGCCGGTGTTCGTGAGCGTCGTGCCAGCGGCAAGACCTGCGGCAATTTGAGCCCGGAACTTTATGTCAATGGACTGGCCGGGCTGCAACGGACCGTTCGGTGTGGAATAGTCCGCGGTCAGGACCGAGCCCGCGACCGTGATGCCTGTGGTTGAGCCGTTCATGGTCGGCGCCGGCGGGTTCACAAACGTGAGACGACCTGCACCCGCAGTGCTGAGATCGTCGGTGATTACGACCGAGGTGGCCGGGCTCGTCGAGGCATTGGTCACGTGCACCAGGTAGTCAAGCTGCCCGCCCGGCAGCGCCGCGCCGCCACCCACCACGCTGACTTGCTTCGTAATTGCCAGCCCTGCGACTACTACCGTGACGGTGTGGGCGTCCTGATTGTCCAGGATGCCGGGTGTGCCGTTAGTCAAAGGACCGGTGAAGGTCTTGCGGTTGATAGTGGTGCTGTTACCGTCGAACCACTGGATGGCGCCAGCGACGTTGGTGAGCGCAGCGCCATTTTGACTATTCGCGTCGAGCTGGGTTTGGTAATTGATGATTAAACGCTGGTTCTGGCTGATCGTGGCGGCCGCCGTGAGCATGTTTAGCGTGAGCTGGCAGGTGGGCTGACTGTAGCTGATCGAAAAATCGGTACCCGGAACCAGGGGTCCCTTGCCAGCAACTGCCGTGACTCCATCGGCCTGGAAGACCTGTGCGCTGACCACCTGGGGTGTCGTACTGCACATGCCGCCGGTCGGACCGCTCGGGAGTCGATCAAGGATGGTGGCGTTCCATGCGTCGCTAGCGCCGGTATTCTGGACGTTAAGACCAAACTGCCCTAACTGCCCGGGGCTCATCGTCGCCGGTCCCGTTTTGGTCAGTACTAGATTGGGTGGGGAGGTTCCTCCAATTACAATCGAGACGTTCGCGCTCGACGTCCGTGTAGGGGTGTTCCAGGTTACGAGCGCGGTGTTCGTGAGCGTCGTTCCGGCGGGAAGTCCCGCAGCAATCTGCGCCCGGAAGCGCACGTCGATGGATTGTCCGGGCGGCAACGGCCCGTTCACCGCAGAGTAGTTCGCGGTCAGCAGCGAGCCCACAATGCTTACACCCGTGGTGGAGCCGTTCATCGTCGCCGCTGGGTTCACAAACGTGAGACGACCTGCACCCGCGCTGCTCAGATCGTCCGTGATTACGACCGAGGTGGCCGGGTTCGGTGAGGCATTGGTCACGTGCACCAGGTAATCAAGCTGCCCGCCCGGCAGAGCAGCGCCGCCACCCACCACGCTGACTTGCTTGGTAATTGCCAGCCCTGGGTCCACTATCACGACGATCTTATTGAGGTCTGCCCCTTCAAGGCTGAAAAACGCGCTACCATTTGGTGGAATCCCACCGTTGCCGAAATTGACGATCCCACTGAACGGGTTAAATACTGTGAAGTTAATTCCCTCGGGACCATAACCGTGCGGGTCCGTTGCGATTGCGCAGTTGGGGTTCGGCCCAAGAGAGCTAAAAGTCCATCCCGGGGGGCCGCTACAAACTCCATCGTGATCGAAACCAAAAATATCGAGTGTTGGGCTACTGAGCCGCAAGCCGGTGATGGTTGTAGCGGTGTTGTTTACGACACCAATCACGTTGTCGTCAATGCCGCTATCGAAAGAGGAGGCAGGATTGGGGTGAGTTGTTCTGATAGACCCGTCAGCGTTGAGCGTGATCAAAATGGTACAACCCTCATTGGCGCGTCCGTCTAGATTTGCGAGATAGGCGGGATTAACACCCGTTCTGCCGACAGTGCCGCCGGTGATAATGGAGCACGTCTGCGTCTGGGCAAACGCAGAGTTCGCTCCCATCATCAGAACGACCATGCCGAAAACAAGTGAAATCCTCTTCGTAGCGCGTGCTCCTTTGAACAGCCGCGCTCTTCCTGGGCTGCCAATAACCGCATGAGCTATGAGGGGCTTGCTTACATCATCGATCTCGGGAAGTCGCGCGCGGAAGCGGAGGGTGAGGCGCAGCTTGTCGAGCAGGATTTTGATCCAGCTGTTGCTCCTCACACGAATTGCGCCGCTGGAAGTCATGTACGCCCTCGTTCCCCATTACCAAGCAATTCGTCGGCGGGTGGGACCGAGGCAGTCCATGCGTCGGACTGGATTCCGGCGGTCCCGCCGTCATTAGGGCACCCCGGAGCCCATTAGACCGGTGACTTTGCGCCGCCATCTTTCAATGGCTTTGCCTTTGTCAGAATCGCGTCGAAAAATTAGCTAATTTCAAATAACTCCTAATCTCCTTGTTTGCATCTCGCCTTGCCCCGTCATCACGCCGCCGGCAGGAAGTCGATCGGGTACACGATCGTCACGGCCTGCACACCCTCCTTCGCGCCGAAATTGATCGTCTTGACGCGGTCAACGACTTGAGCGGCGAGATCCGGTGCGTTCATGTCACTCGAGTGCAGCACGCACATCGACACGCTGCCGTCCGGCTCGATCGTCAGGCGCAGCACCATCTGCCCTTTCAATGTGGGGTTATTCCGAAGTTCTCGGTTGTACAGTCGGTAGAACGACGCCTTGTAGCGGTCGAACACGATCTGTATTTCTTCGTCGGTGCGAGCGGCCCCTGGTCCGCTGCGCGCCTTCGGTCGATCAGCTCCGCCGCCGATCGCTGCGATCGGGCTGGTAGCGCGGCCTATCGACACGCCGCCTGCGCCCCCACGGCCGATGCCACCGCCTCCACCTCCGCCACCCCCGCCTCCCACGCTGTGATTCAACGAGGCGACATTGATGCCACCGCTCGATCCCGGCGTATTGGTCGTCAACACGGAATGTGACGATGATCGACCCGTGTCATCCGCGGCACCGTAACGCGCATCGGCTCCGAGACGCGGCGCGACCTGGTCTGTTGCGAGGCTCGCAAACTGCTCTTTAAATGCAAGGATGCCAGCCCTTCCCACCTTCTGCTGTTGCTGCTCAGCAGCGTCCGGACCTGGTGGGAGTTCCGGCCTCGCAGGCCTATCTGGGCCTACCGGAGCGTTCGGTTTTGGGAATAACGCAGGCGCGGGAGTCGACGACGCCGTAGTTTTCTCCCTCGCCATAGGAAGCGGCACGACGGGCGCGGGCACCTCGATCTTCGGTGCACGATAGAAGACGACGTCGAGTTCTTTCCTGGGGGGCTTGCTAGGAAGCAGAATCTTCGCCGGCACGAGCAGCAGCAGGGCCAGCACGAAGGAATGGATCGCGAAGCTCTTCAGCATGCTCCGGGTGGACGGAGCCCCGGATGTTTTCAATTTGCTCCTTGCGGTTTCCATGGCTGTCACCAAGCAACCACTTCAATGGGTAATAAATTCGATTTTCAAGTCCTCGACGTTCGACTTCGCGAGGTCGATGATGCGCAGAACCCCCTCGTAATTCAACCTGTCGTCGGCGTCCAGGAACAGCACACGCTTTTCCGTGGGCTGACTGCCCAGAATCTCCGCCACGCGGGCGGGTAATTCCGTTACGGGAATCTTTTGATTGGCCAGAATGACTTGACAGTCCGCTGGGAGCCCCTCGCCTGCCGGCGGCTGGAAGATGCGGCAGCCGGTGGGAGCGATGCTCAGGATCAGCCGCGATTCTGCGGCCTGCGCGGCCGCGGGCTGAGCGGAGGTTCGAGGTATGTCGACGTTGTAGCCCTGCATGAGCAGCGGCACGACGACCATAAAGATGATCAGCAGCACGAGCACTACGTCAACGAGCGGCGTGATATTAATCTCGGACTGCAGACCCGAATCGGAATCTTCTCTATTGATCTGCATGATTGTTAATTTCTCCGCCCCTCTGCCCCGGCTTTCTTAGCAATCAGCCCCACCCCGCGGAAACCTGCCTGATCAAGCGCGAGCATGGTTTCTCGGACTTCACCGAACCTGAGCTTTGCATCACCCCGAACCACGACCTTGGGGTCTTGCTCGTTAGCAACAGCGGAGCGAAGCGCTTCGCTGAAATGCTCACGTGTGACCTGCTGATCATTGACCCAGAGCTTGCCTGTGTCGTCGATGGAAACCAAAATCCGGCCTCTCTCGTCTCCCTGATCCGTCGGTCTTGCGGTATTCGGTACGTTTACGTCTGGTCCCTTGCGCATCTGTGGCGCCATCACCATAAAGATGATCAGCAGCACGAGCACCACGTCGACGAGCGGCGTGATGTTGATGGCCGCGTTCATCCTGGCCGGTTCACCGAGCCGCATGCGCCGCCTCCGACTCGTCCATATCCGCCACCCTGAGCTCCGGTACTTTGAACAAGCGGTGCACGAGCTGGGACGAAGCCCGGTTCATCTCAACGTGGAAATTCTCGATCTTGCCGGTGAAGTGGTTGAACGCGACGACGGCTGGGATCGCGACGAAGATGCCCAAGGCTGTGGAGACGAGGGCTTCAGCAATACCGCCCGAAACCACACTCATTCCGCCCGACCCCGTGGCCGCGATGCTTCGAAAAGCGTTGATGATTCCCACTACGGTACCGAACAGCCCGATGAAAGGCGCTGTGGAACCAATCGTGGCCAGAAACCCAAGACCCCATTTCAACTGAATCAGTGTCTCGGACATCGAATCTCTGACTACGCTCTGAACGAGCTCGAGCGAGGCCGCCGAATCGCGTCCGGGCTGGCGCAGGCTGTCGAACTCGAGTATGCCCGCCGACACAATTTGCGCCACGTGCGATTTGTCGTGCTTCGGCAAGGCGCTGATCAGATCCTGGGCCTCTCCCCCGCGGAGGAAATTCTTGAACACTGGCTTGAAAATCTGCGACTGGCGAATCGCCAGGCTGAAACGTCGGTGCTTCTCAATAATGACGGCCAGTGAGAAGAAAGACAGCGCGACGAGGCAAACCATCACCGCGCCTCCAAATAGGCCGACATTTCCTAACAACTCCTTGAAAGTCATCGTTTCCTCCTGTGACAGTAGCCGGATTTCAACGTACGTTGAGCAGACTGATGGCGGCACCAGTAGTGTTGAGCAGACAGGGGGCGGCAACAAGAGCACGCGGGTGCTGATACCCCACTAAACGGGTGCTGCTACCTTTGTGCGAAACGCACTCAGCGGTGTTACGGAGAACGCAGCCATGAGAGGCCAAGTACCGGCGAGCAGATTCGATCAGGGTGACTCAGGCGAAAGGTCCGCACGGTAGCGATATCTATTGCAAGATGTCCGAAGTGCAAGCGGGATTATCTGAGCTAAAGCCTTGTTCTACAATATCTTGCCGACCTACCGACTCCGACATACAGAGAACAGAGAGAGGCTCTGTACCACTCTTCGAAAGCTCACGGTTACCTGCTGTGACGAACGACTGCATTTGATTGTTGTGCCCGATTCTGTTCTTCGCTTCTTGGCTTCTCTCCCTACCACCGCTAAGAGCGATTCGCACGAAGGTAGCGCACACGTTAGTAGGGGTATCAGCACCCGCGTACTCTTGTTGCCGCCATCTCGCTGCTCAACACTAGTGTTACGGCCATCCGTCTGCCCAAACTACTTTGAAATTCGAAACTTCGTCGCAGGGCGTGGGAGTGATATGGAGATGAAAATTACGGCGCGTTTGTCGATTGTGATTGGTCTGGTTCTGGCATTTTCGTCTGCGGACCTCGCGGAATTACGTGCTGGCACGGTGTCTGAAGACAAGAAAGCCGCTCCGTCTGCCGACAAAAGTACCGCTACGCTCGACCAGCAGCAGATGAGAGGCCTTGACGAACAGGTTCAGGAGGTCAAGTCAGACGTTCTCAGCATTTCGCAGGAACTAAGTCGGCTGGAGGAAAAGCTGCTCTATCCGTCAGGGACACAGGTCGCGATCTTCGTCGCGCTGGCCAAGGGCGACCAGATGCGCCTAGACAGCGTGCGGCTCCAGATCGACGGCCAGCTCGTCACACACCACATCTACAGCGCGAAAGAACTCGAAGCACTGCGCAAGGGTGGGGTCCAACGGATTTACGTCGGCAACGTGGCGACGGGAGATCATCAGCTCGAGGTGCTTGTCGACGGCAAGCTTGAGGACGGCAAGGACTTCAGCCGCACAGAGCACCTTACCTTCCGCAAGGAAGTGAAGCCAAAGCTAGTGGGATTGACGCTGACGGGTTCCGGCAACACTCCCGTCGCGCTTGGGGACTGGTAATCGATGCGAGCAACGCGCAGGCTAATCGGACTCTGCCTGGCCGTGGGACTTGCCTTTTGTCCGGCCGCCGGCAGCGACAGTCCTCATGATCGGCCAGCGGGAGCCGTTCGCTCGAAAGCTGGAACTCCTTCTCCGGAACTAAGAGACCTCTATTTCGGCGAAGCGCTCTATCACGCCTTCCAGGGGCAGTATTTCGATGCAATCCAGCGGCTCGACAGCGAGCTCGGCATGTACCACAGTCTTGACCAGCCCGAACTCGACACGCTGCACTACCACATCAACGACGCCGAATTCTCGGTCGGCGACTTCGAACTCGACTACCGCATGCACCACCGCGCAGGGCGCGCGATCAAGGCAGTGCTTGAGGGTGCCGTCGATGAATCCGTCCGAAACGAGGCCGCGTTCAGGCTTGCCCGTATTAACTTCCAGAAAGGTCAGCTTGACGACGCGATGCACGCGCTACAGCGGATCCAGGGTACTGTGCCGCCGCAGATAAGCGATGACGTCGAGTTCCTGCGCGCAAACATTCTTATGGCAACCGGCCAGCCGAGCGAAGCGGTCAAGGTGCTCAAGCAACTGCGGAGCGGTGAAGGCCTCGCTGGATTTGTCGCTTACAACCTCGGCATCGCGCTGTTGCAGGACAATCGACCACAGGAAGCAATCGAGCAACTGGACAAAGCCGGACAACTGCCAGCCGCTGATCCCTCCGGTCTCGCGATCCGCGACAAGTCCAATTTGGTGCTTGGCACCATGTTGTTCGAATCCGGGAATTTTGAGCGGGCAAGACAGTCACTGGATCGCGTTCGGCTCGAGGGACCGTTCTCAAATCAGGCGCTGCTGCGGGCAGGATGGGCGGAAGCTACAGCCAAGCATTATGACCGTGCGCTCGTTCCGTGGAACACCTTGGCGGCTCGTGAACCGACGGATGCCGCGGTCCAGGAATCCATGCTTGGCGTGGCGAATGCCTATGCCGGCTTGAACCTGCACGGCCGTGCCGCGCTGAAGTTCGGAGGCGCGCTCGAGCAGTTCACCAACCAGATCCAGAGGGTCGACGCATCGATCAACAGCATCAGAGAGGGGCGCTTTCTGAAGGCGCTGATGCGCGAGGAGACCCGGGAAGACGAAGACTGGGTCATCACCCTGCGCACTTTGCCGGATGCACCGGAAACTTACTACCTGATGGAGATGATGGCCTCTCACGACTTCCAGACCGCATTGCACAACTACCTCGACCTTGAGGATCTGCAGTCGAGGCTCATCGCCTGGAGGACCGGCCTCGATGCTTTCAGCGATATCATTCGGCTACGCAAACAAAACTATGAGCCGCTGCTGCCCGAGGTCGACGCGCAGTTCCGGAAGCTGGATGCGCGAATGCGCCTCCGCCTGGAGCAGCGCAAGCAGCTAAGCAAACGTCTCCAGGCGATGCTGACTGCGCCGCGGCCGGATTATCTGGCGACTGCGGACGAACGGAGCGCCAGCGAGCGCATCGCACTCATCGAGAAAAAGCTCGGCAAGTCTCAGAGTCCCGAAGCAGTCGCGCTTCGGGAACGCGCGGCCCACTTGCGCGGCACAATTACGTGGCGGTTGGAAACGGAGTACAACGACCGGCTCACTGCAGCAACCGTGCACCTGAACGAATTGAACAAGCAGGTGGATGTTCTCACTCGGCAGTACGAATCATTCGTAAGAACGAGGCAAGCGGCGACGCAAAGCTACGTCGGATATGACAAGCAGATTTCCCAGCTCCGCCAACGCGTCGACGACGCACAGCAGCGTGTCGACCGTTTGATGGCACAGCAAGGACACCTGATCGAGGTCGTCGCCATCAACCAGCTCGAAGCTCGCCGAGATCGCCTGGTGGCTCAGCAGCTTGAAGCTCGCTACGGTGTCGCCGCTAGTTACGATCGAGCTGCGCGCGCGCAGGCCGACGCGGGGGAGAAGAAGTGATGCGTCGCCTGCACCTCCTCACCATTCCGATGGTGCTCGCGCTGGCATTCATGGTCGGCTGCGCCGCGCGTGACAAGAAGATTAAGACGGCCGGAACGCTGGCAGACCTGTATAAAGTGGCACCCGACGTGAAGGACGTCACGGTCGAGAATGGCCTCGATCAGGCTCTGGAGCAGTACCGGAAAATCGTCGAAGAGACACCCAAGACCGCGATGACTCCGGAGGCGATGCGGCGTCTCGCGGACCTGCAAATCGAGAAGCAGTACGGGATACGAGTAGGCAACGCCAAGCCGCGGGAAATGGCTGCCCCGAAGCCTGCCCAGGCGATTGTGGGTGAGCAGACCAATCGGCCTAATCCGAACACAGTGGTCGCCGGTGCTGCCCGGAGAGAATCCGATAAGGATTTCGAGCGCCGCACGACTGCCGCAGGCGTGATCCCGGCGAGCGGCAACGCCGATGCCCCTCCGACCGATGGGTTGCTCGCTGGCGCAGATCCCAAGGGTCCACTCGAGGCAATCACTCTCTACGACCGAATCCTCACCGAGTACCCGAATTACGAGCACCGCGACAAGGTCCTCTATCAGAAGGCGCGGGCGTATGACGAACTCGGCCGCACCGAAGATGCCATCGCGACCATGGAGCAACTGATCCGCGAGAATCCGAATTCCGCGCACTTTGACGAAGTGCAGTACAGACGCGGAGAGTACTTCTTCACGCGCCGACGCTACCGCGATGCCGAAAGCGCTTATTCGGCAGTCGTGAACCTGAAAACCGCATCATCGTATTACGAACTCGCACTCTACAAGCTTGGGTGGACGTTCTACAAGCAGGACCTCTATGACGAAGCTCTGGATAAGTACATGGCCCTGCTCGACTACAAGGTATCGATCGGCTACGACTTCGATCAGAGACACGAGCAGGAAGATGAACGTCGAGTCGCCGACACGTTTCGAGTTATCAGCCTGAGCTTCAGCAACCTCGGAGGACCCGAGGCCGTCGGCAAATACTATTCCACTTACGGGAAGCGCCCTTACGAAGCTCGCGTTTACAGCAATCTTGGCGAGCACTACATGGCCGAGCTGCGCTACCAGGACGCGGCGAAGACCTACCAAGCGTTTGTAGCGCTCTATCCGCTGCACCGTGATGCGCCGCAATTCAGCATGCGCGTCATTGATACCTTCACCAAAGGCGGCTTTCCCAAACTGGTTCTGGAGTCAAAGCGGGAGTTCGCGTCCAAGTATGGACTGCAGGGCGAATACTGGAAACACTTCAAGCCCGAAGATTCGCCGCAGGTGCTCGCCTACGTGAAGACGAACCTGAAGGATCTGGCGACGCATTATCACGCGGAGTATCAAAACACGCAGGAAGCGAGCGAGAAGCTCGCGAATTATAACGAGGCGCGGCGCTGGTACGGCGACTATCTCGATTCGTTCCCGAAGGACGCCGATTCGCCGACAATCAACTACCGGCTCGCGGACCTCCTGCTCGAGAACCATGATTTCGGCGAGGCAGCAAAGCAGTACGAGCGCACGGCCTACGGATATCCGCCGAACCCACGGTCGGCAGGCGCCGGCTACGCCGCGGTCTACGCATATCGCGAGCAGCTGAAGGCTGCTAGCCCCGCGCAGCTGGATGTCGTCAAGCGCAACACGATCGCTAGCTCGCTCAAATTTGCCGACGCGTTCCCGCAGCACGAACACGCCGCGGAGGTCCTCGGGGCGGCCGCCGATGACATGTACGAAGTGAAGGATTACCGTCCGGCGGTCGAGGCGGCGCAGCGCCTCATCGATCGCTATCCAAACGGGGAAGCGGGCATCCGTCGCTCAGCGTGGATTGTCGTTGCGCACGGCTCGTTTGAACTCGCTCAGTACCCTCAGGCCGAGAAGGCATACACCCAAGTGCTGGCAGTCACACCCAACGATGACAAGTCGCGCGCCGCACTCGTCGACAACCTCGCAGCCTCGATCTACAAACAGGGTGAGCTCGCAAGTAAGGCGGGGGACGACCGCGCGGCGGCCGATCATTTTCTGAGGATTCGCTCGGCAGCGCCTACGTCCACTATCCGTCCAGGTGCCGAGTACGATGCAGGCGCCGCACTCATCCGACTCAAAGATTGGACGGCCGCAGTGAACGTGCTGGACGCATTCCGTAATACGTTCCCGGATCACAAATTGCGGCTCGAGGCCGACAAACAGATTGCCCACGCCTACCGGGAGAACGGCCAGTTGTCGAACGCCGCTGTGGAATATGACCACATCGCCTCCAAGTCCGACGATCCCGCGTTACGTAGCGAAGCGCTTCTCGTGGCAGGCGACCTCTATGAGAAATCCAACGCCCGGGATCGCGCCTTGGATGCGTACATCCGGTACGTCAACGAATTTCCCAAGCCGCTCGACACTGCCCTCGAGACTCGCTCGAAGATCGCCGAGATGTACAAAGCGGCGAATGACGATTCGCACTATCAGGATGAGCTGAAGAAAATCGTGAGCATCGACGCGACTGCCGGGTCGGAAAGAACCGGCCGGACGAAGACGATAGCGGCCCGTTCGGCGCTGGTCCTCGCAGAACGGCTCTACCAGGATTTCGTGGTCGTGAAGCTGAAGCAGCCGTTCGAGATCAGCCTGAAGGAGAAGAAGCAGCGGATGGACCTCGCCATCAAGGGCATGAGTCGGCTGGTGGACTATGAAATCGCCGACGTGACCGCAGCCGCCACGTACTACATAGCAGAGACCTACTCTGACCTCGGACACTCACTCCTGCAGTCGGAGAAGCCCACCAATCTGAGCGCGGCAGAGCTGAAAGATTTTGAGGAGGCCCTCGATGAGCAAGCATTTCCCTTCGAGGAGAAAGCCATCAATGTACACGAAAAGAATATGGAAATGCTGCGGACCGGCGTCTTCAACGATTGGACAAAGAAGAGTCTGGAGAGGCTCACCGAGCTGATGCCAGGCCGCTACGCGAAACCCGAAATGAGCATTGGCTTCCTCACTGAGATCGAAACTTACGCATACCGATCGCCGTCGTCGCAGGTTCCAGTACCGACAACGGGCACTGCCGACACGACGCCAAGCAAGCCCGATCAGCCGGCGCAGCCGACACCGCAACCCGCAGACAAAGGAATGGTGAAACATGGGACTTCGCAATAAGACTCGCGCCATGAAAGCGATTTGTCGTGGGATAGCGTGGTTGGCCGTGCTTCTCGCCCTGGGCTGCGCACCTGAAGCGCGACGTACAGCGAAGGCCGGGTCGACGGCGAAACCTCCGGTGGAACCGCCAACCTTGTCCGTGGACATCCAGCGGGATGCAAGTGGGCTCACCTTCACGCAGCACGTTCCCGTAACGGACCAAGTACGCGCCGACTACGAGGCGGCGGTGCACATGCTGGAGCAAGCAGATTACGATCAGGGCATCGCCTTGCTGCTCAAGGTGACCGAACAAGCGCCTGCATTAACGGCAGCCCAGATTAATCTCGGCATCGCGTACGAGCGCAAAGGCGACCTCGACAAAGCCGAGGCCAGTCTGCGTAAGGCACTGGAATCCAATCCACAACACCCCGCCGCCTACAACGAACTCGGTCTGGTGCAGCGGCGCAAGGGAGAGTTCGCGAAGGCGCGCGCCAGTTATGAGGCGGCGCTCGCACAGTTTGCCGATTTTCATTATGCGCACAAGAATCTTGCCATTCTGTGCGACCTGTATCTCGGGGATTACCCCTGCGCACTGGAGCATTACGAGGCGTACAGCCGACTCGTTCCGGACAACACCGACGTCCAAAAATGGATTGCCGACCTTCGCAACCGCAAAGGCCGAAAGGAGAAGCCATGAGCCGACACTTATTATTCGTACTGATGATGGCGAGTGCCGTCGCGCTGGCTGCCGACAAGCCCAAGACCCAACACGCCGACGCTGCCGCCGCGACCCAGAAAAAGAAGGAGGCAGGGCAGAGAGGGACGGAACGCGCGCAGGCAAAGACAGAACCGGCACAGCGAGGGAGTGAGGAGCCGCAGGCAAAGATGGAAGAGGCACAGGGACAGGCTGAAAAGGCGCAGGTAAAGTCAGACGAAGGCGCGAAGCTGACCTCCGTCCCCGATGCAAAGGCGCTCGGCATGTCCATCTTGGGCAATCAAGATGCGCCCAAGTCGTTGGTTATCGTTCCCTGGAAGAGCTCGGAACTCGGCGACTCGCCGGGCATCTCACCGATGCTCGACGACTCCAGGCAGCCCGTAGACAAGGAAGTGTTCATGCGGTCGCTGCGCTACTACGAGATCCGGTCGAAAACGAAGCCGTGAGAACGGTGTGCACGTCGTTAAGCGAGAACATCGTGCGAAAAATTCCTAGTGACCCGTGGGTTAGAGTCCCGCCGATCCCGCCACTTTCTTTTTTTTGCAGGTTGTCCGCTCCGCTCTGCTTGTCGCTAAAGATCTTCTACTCTCTTGTCTAAATTTTGACCGACCTGTAGTGTACGAAGTTTCCGATAGCCAGCCAAAACTGACCAGTCTGTCATACGACAAATGCACGCAATCTGGACGTTTCATCCAACAGCACTGTGATCGGAGCGTATGAGCCAGCGTTCGGAGGTATGCTTGGCCATTTCTTTCATGGTCTCAAATCGCACGTTGTGCAATCGTCCGCTCGGCTTACCGCGCATAGGCAAGGAGTCACAGCCTCTCTTAAAAGAGTCCTGACTCCAATCTGATTGAGCCGGGTGCATCGGAACCGGAGCTTTGGAGGGTTTGCTCTTCGGCTTTCCAATTTCACCACACCTCCAAGTACGACGAACATAGAGCTGGTCGAGCATTTCACGATCCCAAAGTGGCACAGGAATTGTTGCGCCATGCCTCGTTCTCAATCACGATGAATCCCTACGCGCAGGCGGTCACCGAGAAGAAGCGCGACGCGCAGAGCAAAGTGGTGGAGATGGTCGCCTAGCGCGGCGGGTCGACAGCTTCGGGCAACGCGGCAATCAATTGTCTGGAGAGGTGGTGTAATGAGGCGGTCGGGGAAAGAGCCTAAAGTTGCACTCGAAGTGTGCAAGAAGCTTGTACCAACTTTGTACCAGCGAGTTGCGGCGGCTTCGGAATTTGTCAAATGTATGGCGTCCCCGACGGGATTTGAACCCGTGTTACCGCCGTGAAAGGGCGATGTCCTAGGCCGGGCTAGACGACGGGGACTCGTTGACTCCATTGAGTTTAACAGGTTCCTCGGCGGCTTGCCCGCTTTGTACCGCGGTACCAGGCGAAGGCTGTGGCAGCCAAAGGCTTCACGCAATTGCCTTGGATGCCGCAACCTTATTCTCAGCGAGTGCTTGCGCATGCCAATCGAGCGTGAGTTTCAACGTGCTGTGCCGCATGAGTTCCTGAGCTGCTTTCCACATCCTTTGTCGATTCCCACCGCCTTGAAGCGAAACTCCGTCGGAATGTGGTGCCAGCCGAAAACTGCTGGCCTTATTCCGAGTCGGTCGTCTACTGGCTTGATGTGGTATCGAAAAGCCACGGAGAGAGAAATTGGGTGTTTCCCTCTCTCTCTACTCTCTCTCTACTCTCTCTCTCTACTCTCTCTCTCTACTCTCTCTCTCTACTCTCTCTCTCTACTCTCTCTCTCTACTCTCTCTCTCTACTCTCTCTCTCTACTCTCTCTCTACTCTCTCTCTCTCTCTCTCTCGACCCGTTCGGTTGCAACCGGCGGCAAAGACTTAATCGTCCGGTGCCTTGAAGATATTGCATCGTCGTGGGGCGAGTTTGGCGGGACTTTTTTCTACGCGAGAACGGATCTGGCCGATCGCTCGCTGCAGCCTGTCGCTGCCGCGAGGGAAATCGACGGCATTCCCAATCACGATTTTTTGTGTCTTGCCCGTCACTGGATTTGTTCGGCGATAAACCAAGACCGTTCTATTGCTTCGTTTACCTCCGAATAGAACTGCTAGCCACACTTTCTTGATGATTCGCTGCTTACATACCGGACTCGCAGATTCAGGATCGAGAGAATAGTTGCTCATGCGGCCTCCTTGAGGCCGGTTAGCCCCGGCGTAGAAGACCCTGGACGGAGATGTACGCAAGATTCTTCTTAATCTAGGTTCTCGTTGTCGAACAGAAACGGAAGCAGTCAGTCACGTAGGTTTTCCTGTGCTAGTCCGAGCGTTCGTTGAGTATTGAGGTCATCGTGCCATGCCGTGGCTTTCGACGCAGATGCCGTGTTCTTCCTAGTGCCGACGTCCAACTGTGGCATTGGTTTTGCCTGGAATAGGCGTCGGCAGGGTTTCGCCAGCCATGTCGCCAATTTGGTTGCGCGAGCTCTCCGGGCGCTGTCGGTGGCTATGCCTGTATTCGCATACATTTGCCGGTACAGTTTCGAGATGAAAACCAGAATGAGCCGGGACTTGAATGACGTGGCGCAGCTTGATCGTTTCCAAATTGAAGCGAAGCTGTAGAAGCGGTCCCAGACTCCCTGCGTCAGCACGCGCAGTTCGTCTGAACTCATAGTTGGATGCGGCATGAACATCTTGGGCCGGATTTCGTGAGGAATGAGCCAATATCGCGTGAGCGGGATTCCCCCGACCGTCTGCATTTGGTTACTTTGTGCCTTCTCCCACCGTTCGAAGTCAACTGTTCCGGGAAACGGTGTGAGCATTACGAATTGAGCGAACGCCAAATTGGCTCGTTGTGCAACTGCAAGAGTCACATCGAAAGTGCCCTCACGATCGCTGGGCAATCCAAAAATAAAGGAGCCCAGAACGTGGACTCCATGCGCGCGAAAGGTTTGCAGTTGACGAACCAGGTTTTCTCCCGACTGATTGAAGTCCTTGTAAACGGCCTTCAGTCCTTCTGGAGTAACGGCCTCAACTCCGACCAGTGCCCCTTTGATATTCGCTCTCTTCATTGCAATAAGGAATTGAGGATCTTCCGCGGCTTCCATCGTGATCTGCGTAAAGAAATTCATGTCTGCCGGCAGATCGGCGAGCCGATCCATGAGTTCGAATCTCTCATCGCGAATGCGTCTTAATTCCGCGACTCGTTGCTGGTTGTTTTGCCGCTCTGCAAGCTTTAGATCAGTCATCGAGACAGGATAGAAATTGTCGTCGGCGAGGGCTATGAACCTGAATCCTCGGCGCCGTAAATCAACGATCTCTTCCACTACAACATCTGTCGAGCGTTGCCGAGGCCGCTGGCCATCGGTTCGCCACACCGAGCAAAACGAGCAGTGCTTGGGACACCCACGAACAGTCTGGACTGAAGCCCACATGTAGCGGTTCGGCGGCAGAAGGTCCCACCGCGCAGCTTTGAACTGGCCAGCTTCAACACGACCGCCTTCGTAGATTCTTTTGAGTTGGCCATTCGCACAATCAGTGAGTGCAGCGCCCCAAGCCAGGTCGCCATCTCCGCGCACCACAGCGTGCGCTCCGCCTCGCTCAAATGCCTCTTCGGGGTAGAGTGTTGCGTGGATACCGCCAAAGACCACGCGGGCGCCGCGTTCGCGCGCGCTGCGGCCAACTGCGTAGCCGCGCAAAGCATTGCCGGTGTGAATCCCGATTCCAACGATGTCTCCCGCTTCCACTTGGCGTACATCCAGCTGCTGCAAAGTCTCGTCGCAGAGTTGTGGATCACCGAAGCTACTGGGAGTTGCTGCCGCGAGCACGTAAAGCCATCTTGGAGTGATGACAGCTACTCCAAAAGCGGAGTCACTGGGATTTACAAGGTGCACTTTCACGGTGTTGTGGGATCCTTTCTCAGCCGTCTTTTCTGTCTTCTATGTGAGCGGAGTACGTTTTCCGGCCAGAGACTGCCGAACTGCAACCAGTACTTCGCCTTCATCGTCTTGTTCAGGTCGCGGACGCTTGATGTCCCGGGCAAGGCCCAGCATGCGCAACGCAGAGATTCCATACCAATTCAGATCGACCTCGTACCAGGCAAGTCCATGTCGTGCCGACTGCGGCTGTGCGTGGTGATTGTTGTGCCAACCTTCACCGAAGGTAAGGATCGCGACCCAGAAGCTATTCTTGGAATCGTCGCCAGTCTGAAATCGCTGCGACCCCCACATGTGCGTAGCGGAGTTCACGAGCCATGTGAAGTGGAGACCGATGACGGTCCGCAGAAAAATACCCCACATCACAAATGACCATCCGCCTAGAACGAGCAGGAGCACGCCAAGCGTGGTGAGAGGAATCCAATGCCAACAGCTGATCCAGACATGAAACTTGTCTCTGCGAAGATCGGGGACATAGGGCAGAAGCTCGGCGGCATTGCTATGCATCGCCTGGCCCGTCATGATCCAACCCATATGGGCCCATAGACCCCCGTCGCGGGGCGAGTGTGGGTCCCCCTCCTGGTCGGTGTTCTGGTGATGGACGCGATGCGTGGCCACCCAGAATATCGGCCCACCTTCAAGAGCCAAGGTTCCGCACACCGTGAGAACGTATTCCACCCACTTGGGAGTTTTATAGCTGCGATGCGTGAGCAGGCGGTGGTAGCCCATGCCAATACCGAGGCTTCCGGCGACCCACCACAGAACGAGCGCCAGTAACAGCGCTTTCCAACTGAACATGAAGAGTGCAGCTACCGCGCCGATATGGAAGAGGACCATGAAGGAGGTGGTAATCAGACTGACGGGCTGCGTGAACGTGCGGTCGCCGGCAAAGATGCTCATCCGTTCCCCGTTTCGCCAAATAGTGGCGCTTTGTTAGATACCGAACATAAGGGAGGTCGGAGGCGCGTTTTGTAATAGTTGTGTAATTCCCCGGGCGTCAGATGTACGCGGCAGCATCGGTGGGATCCGAGAATGGTGCAGAGGTCGCGAAGACCATCTCGACCCGGGCGATGTGAGCTAAAGGATGCAGTACGGTATAGCTGGTCAATATTGAGCAGACTGCCACCTCGAACAATCCCTAAACTCAGAAAAGCAGGCGACTGTTTAATGGTGGTATCCAGAATCACTCGCTGTCCTACGTGTCTCGGAGTTGGCGTAGTGACCTTTCCAAAGGTCTGCCCCACGTGCCTTGGGAAAGGAACTGTGAGCGGTAACGCGCAGGCAAGCCCGCACTAGCCGCGTACTCTCTTTGGACAAATCGCGCGTAATGTTCCATTTCTGGAAGTTTTTAGCCTGTGATTAGAACACTAGCTGAATTGGAATGCCGCGATGGGGCACACTATCCGGTTTCGGGCGTAGCGACAAAAAGCCGGAGCGGCGATGCGCTCCGGCTTCCTATGCCGCTGATCTAAGCTGCTTGTGGCTGAGAGGCATCCGATCCATGCTGTCTCACCAGTTTTGTTGTAATTCCTATTACGAGAAACGACGACGCCCACTGGCCTACGAACAACGCCTAATTATCTTGCTTTGCAACTTTTAAGATTAGAGAAGCTGCCATCGACCCGAGGGCCAATCCTAGAAAGACAGACGAGGGAACTTGCTACGTAGCCCTTTCGATTGTTCCCGTAAACTGATCTTCACGTGCTTCGCCTTGAAATACTCTTGTTGTCATTTAAGACCTCTTATTTGACTGGCTAGTTTGTTGGTAAAACTCCTAGTGCCCAGAGTTAGGCAACGGTTTTTTTGTTCGGACGTTGGTTCACGCTGGCCTCATCTTCGCGGTCCGCGTGCAATTCCTCGCGCTTGACTTGCTCATTCACTTGTCGCGATTCCTGCATTTTCTTCTTTCCAACCCTTACTTCCTCTTTGACTACCGGTTTCTTTCGACACGCACCTCTTCTTCCGACAGCGGGACACGTATCTCCTGATTCGATCCAATCGCTTCGGAAGCCGGAGTGCCGGCTTGTGCAGGTATTCGGTCGATAACCAGTTCTTCACGTGTCACGGGAACCTCAACCGTCTGATTTTCGGTAACCACTTCCTTCCGGAACCGAACTTCCCCTTTTGAGACCCGTTCTTTGTGAACACGCAGAACTTCGCTAAGAAGTTGAATGCGCTGTCCGCCTTCGAGGCCGTCTGGTTTGCTGCTGGCATTTTGGCCGATATTTGGCTCAACGTTCGCGCCGTGCGCTCCCGTCCAGCGCTATGTTCAGGTGCCCTCGGCTTCGCCGCATCTGCGAGGACATCGGCATAAAATAAACTGCAAACATGGCAGATCGCCTCTACCTCAGCCTCTGGTTCCCCAGCTTCGACGAACCGGATATCATGCCGCGCACCTTGGCTGTCCTCAAGCAGTTCCCTTATTCCAGTTCGCAACCGGGCATTCGATATCTCGGCATACATGCTATCTCGTGGAATGAGCCGCTGGTCTTCGAGCAAACGTTCGACGCGCGCGTGACTCCGGAGCAGGCTATCGAAATCGCCACAGAGCACGTGCATAGCGATCACGCTTACGAGCTCGAGGCCATGTGGGACCTGTGGAGTCCCGAAATCGTTGGGGGACTTGATACTACTTGGCGGCTCCAGCCGCAGCCGGTGAAATTCCTCCTGCACGGAACAGACTTCGAAGACGGAATCTTCCAGGAGGACGGACACATCGAGATCGATTTTGGACTCGACACTCCTTTCCTGCACGAAGAATTGGAACTCGATGAGCTTAGCGAGGAGCGCGTAAAAGCCAACGTGCAGAAGCTGGTCGCGTTTACTTCCGCCGTCGAGAAGAATGCCGGAATCAGAGGCCGCATCTTATGGTCCGACTCTGAAGAGAATCTGGTGCAGAAGCTGATCGCGCGATTGCAGAAGGTGCAGTAGCCGCTAAGCGCTGGCAGCTTTTTCCGTAACGATCTCGGAGAAATCGGCAATCTCCGAAAAGCTGCGCTGCATAGTCGCGAGCAGTGCGAGACGGTTTGAGCGAAGTTTATCGTCTTCGACCATCACCATCACCTTGTCAAAGAAGGTGTCCACTACGGGACGAAGCTGCGCGATGTGGTTCAGAGTTTCCTGGTAGTGTCTTCCCTTGCGCAGCGATAGAACTTTGTCGCGAGTTTCTGTCACTCGAGCGCCAAGCGCCTGCTCGGCTGGTTCTTTTAGATGGTCGCTCTTGAATTCATCCGGCCATTTTTTTCCACCTTCGCGGGCCTGGCGAAGGATATTCTTGATGCGCTTGAATGCTGTCGAGATCGCGATGAAGTCATCCGTAAGGCGAACCGCACTCACAGCTTCTGCACGCTGTATGGCATCCACAACGTGATTTGCATCGGCGCTCAATACCGCATTCACAACATCGTAGGCAAACCCGCGGACGTCGCGCAGATAGAACTCCAGGCGTTCGCGTAAGAACTGCGCAATGGCAGTGTAGGTCTCTTCGAGGTCGCGAAGCTTACCCTGCAGCTCCGTGGCGGTGCGGTACTGCTCCAATGCAGCACTGAAAATTTCTTCGAACGATAACGGCAGGTTATGTTCTGCGAGTATGCGAACGATTCCATTCGCCTGCCGGCGCAGGGCAAACGGATCCTTCGATCCGCTGGGCTGAAGACCAAGCGCAAACATTCCCGCGATGCTGTCGGCTTTATCGGCCGTGGACACGATTGCGCCTTCCAATGAGCGCGGCGCCGGATCTTCCGCTGATTCCGGACGATAGTGGTCGTAGATCGCGTCGGCCACGCCTTCGGGATGGCCTTGAGCCCTCGCGTACAGACCGCCCACGATGCCCTGCAGTTCCGTGAATTCTTTCACCAACTCTGTCGTGAGGTCGGTCTTCGCCAGCAAGGCAGCCTTGTCTGCGGTTGCCTTGGATACGGTAACTCCCTTTTTCGCCAGCGCGTCAATCAGCGATGAGACGGCGGCGCGGATTCTTTCCGTTTTGCTCCAGTAACTGCCTAGATCCTTCTGGAAGGTCACACTGCGCAGCATCTCGACGCGTTCCATAAGAGGAATCTTCTGATCGGTCTGCCAGAAGAACTGCGCGTCGTTGAAGCGTGCACGCAGTACGCGCTCGTTGCCATGGCGGATCACTCCATCGCGATCGCCGTCAGTATTCAGCACGGCAAGAAAGTGCGGAGCTAGTTTCCCACTCGCATCTTCCACAGCAAAATATTTCTGGTGATCGCGCATCACGGTCACGAGAACCTCCTCCGGCAGCGACAAGAAAGCGCGATCAAAGCTGCCGAGGATCACTCCGGGAAATTCTGTCAGGTTCACGACCGTATTGAGCAGTTCAGCATCCTCCCGCCAGCAGGCTCCGCTCACCTTGCGCGTCTCCGAGTCGAGAGCTTTGCGAATTTGCGTAAGTCGCTCTGCGGGATCGGCCACTACCTTGCTCGCCTTGAGTTCTTCCACGTATTCATTAGCGCCCGAGATGGTCACCGGAGCTGCGGTAAGAATGCGATGGCCGCGCGAGCGATTACCGGCCTTCACGCCCGCATATTCAAGCGGAAGGGATTCGTCGTCCAACAACGCCACAATCCAGCGCACCGGACGCACGAAGCGTTCGGGTTTGAAGGCGCGCCAGTACATGTTCTTCGCCCAGTAGAGTGCATTCAACTCTTTCGGCAGAGCTTCCGCCAGGATCTCAGCCGCGCTTCGGCCTTTGCGTACTACGGTGGCTGCGAGGTACTCGCCCTTCGGATTTGTAATCTTTTCCAGCTTGGCAATATCCACTCCGGCCTTGCGCGCAAAGGCTTCAGCCGCGGGAGTTGGATTCCCATCTTTGAACGCGACCTTGGTCGCTGGGCCGATCAATTGTTCCTCGACGTTCGGCTGTTGTGATGAAACGTGTCGTGCCAGTACTGCGAGCCGGCGCGGCGTCGAGAACGAGGAGATCGCGGCTTCGGCGCGCTGAACGGTCAGGCGCTCGCGCTGCAGCAAATCGGTGACTCGCTTCCCGAACTCTTCGCGAGCCGCGTCGAGCATGCGTGCTGGAATTTCTTCGCAGCCGATTTCGATTAGGAGGTCAGACATTGATGAGGTTCTTACCGCGGAAATAATGATTCCAAACGGACAAAACTCTAAAGACTGTCATCCTGAGCCCTTCTTTTGGGCGAAGGATCTCCCGGGATGCTTCAAACGTGCTTGCTGGATACTGGTTTTTCGGCCAACACCCTCGTGAAAGAGCCGGGACGCGGCGCTCAAGTCCGATACATCGCGGGAGATCCTTCGCCCAAAAGAAGGGCTCAGGATGACAGTCTCTTGGAGTCGTGTGCTGGTCAAGAGCCTGGGTGCCGGCGACAATCGTCACTCGCATCAAGCAGCCGCTTCCCGACCTGAAATCTGCTGCTGATCAAGATATGCCTTGGCAACGCCCACAGCCAAAGCACGAATACGCGCAATCACTCCCACACGCTCCGTCACGGAAATCGCACCGCGAGCATCAAGAATGTTGAACAAGTGCGAACACTTCAGGCAGAGATCAAAGGCACCCAACACCGGATAGCGACGCACATCTTTGACCGCTGCTCCCGCTTCCGCAGTTTTCTTCTTCATCGCGGCATAGCCATCAATCAGCGCTTTGCATTCAGCTTCGTAGAGCTGCAGATGCTGCCAGGCCTTCTGAACATCGGCCAACTCGAAGTTATAAACCGAAAGTTGGAGCTCCTCCGTAAGTCTCACGTCACCATACGTGACAGTTTTGCCATCGGCCCCGCGCGTCCACACGATGTCATAGATGCTGTCAACATCCTGCAGAAATGCCGCGAGACGTTCGAGACCATAAGTCAATTCGGCAGAGATCGGATCCAGATCAATTCCGCCGCATTGCTGGAAATATGTGAACTGAGTGATCTCCAGGCCATCGAGCATCACCTGCCATCCGATTCCCCACGCACCCAGCGTCGGCGACTCCCAGTTGTCTTCCTCGAACTTGATGTCGTGCTTGCGTAGATCAATGCCAATCGCCTGGAGCGAGCGCAAATACAGCTCCTGAACATCGTTCGGTGGCGGCTTCAGTATTACCTGAAGCTGAAGGTGCTTGTACAAACGATTGGGATTCTCGCCGTAACGCCCATCCGCCGGACGCCGAGAGGGCTGAAGGTACGCCGTGCGATACGGCTTAGGTCCAAGCACGCGGAGAAATGTCTCAGGAGCCATAGTGCCGGCGCCGACTTCGATGTCGTAAGGCTGCTGGAGCACGCATCCATAGTCAGCCCAGAAGGTCTGGAGCTTGAGGATAAGTTCCTGAAAGGTTGGCGGCGACAAAAAGCTTCTGAGCTCCTAAGCTTCTAAGCGGCATAGCAGCTATGCAGCTTGTTTGATTTAATCCAGCTTGGCCAATGCGATGCTGGTTACCAGCTTACCTTCGATATGGCGTTCGATGCATTGCGCGAGAAACTTTCTCAGGTCCGCGCCGCGCTGCCGCTTCCACGGTTCTGCGGCAAACGCGTCGACAGGATAACGAAACATGTCCGCCGCGAGCTGCCGCGACGGCAATGACATCTCCGAACTGGCAAGCCGTTTGTGCTCCGCGCACATCAATCCATCGGCGAGCGCATGAAAGAAGACGCGGCCCGATCCGTTCAGCTCATCCCCACACACAATGCAGGCGCCCAATTCGGGAAGCAGGCCCATCAGCCGCGTCATCCACAGATCAAAGTACGTGAGCGGCATCCAGATGCTGCCGGCTTCCAAATGTGGCAAAACTGAAAGCGTCAAACGAAAGACTGCATCATTTACGTCGTGGTCAGGAAGCAAGCCATCAAGCACTTCCGCCACATACGACAACGCTACCGTGCGCTCGTAATCAACGTCGTGCATCAACGGCGACTCGATCACATCGAACGAGTCGAGCCGGACCAACTCCTGGCCTTGCTTCTGATCGTAATAAGCTCGAACCCTGGTTAGCGGTTCGAGCGCGCCCCCGAAGCGCCGTTTTGACTTCTTCGCCGAGCGCGCGACTCCCCGGATCTTGCCCTCTTCGCGTGTGAACAACGTCACCAGCAGATCAGCTTCCCGCAGCGGATACGTCCGCAGCACGATGGCGTCTGACTGCTTGAGCACCGTTTTCGCTGACCTCGCATCGATTCTATGGCAGTTTCACCTGTACTGGTAGAGACGCAGCACGCTGCGTCTCTACCAGTGCAAAAAGCAAAGGCCCGGCCTGTGCGGCCGGGCCTGTACACCGAATTCCTCTAGCGCCCAAAATACTGAGAGTTCTTGACCTCGTATTCTTTCCATTTCTCGGGCAGGTCGTCGGCAGCGAAGATCGCCGAGACTGGACAAACCGGAACACACGCGCCGCAGTCGATGCATTCGACCGGATCGATGAACAACATGTTGCTATCAGCGTGCGGAGCCTCGTCTTTCTTGGGATGAATGCAGTCCACCGGGCAAGCGTCGACGCAAGCCGTGTCCTTAGTGCCAATGCAGGGTTCTGCGATTACGTATGCCATCGAATCTCTCCAAATGAGTGCGCTATCTAGACGCAATAAGTTCTGAAGGATAAAGAGGAATTCTATCAGCGTCGCTGCATTTTCACCACGGAGACACGGGGGCACGGAGAACGACAAGGAAGAGGAAGACCTAACCACAAAGGTCACGTTGGATCACGGAGGATCTGGTCGGTAATCCGGCAACCCTTGGTGATCCTTCGTGTCCTTTGTGGTTTCACCAGCGGTTCTCCGTGCCTCCGTGTCTCCGTGGTGAAAGGTCTTCACGCCAGCGCGGGTTCTCGCTCTTCACCCGGCTGCTATTTCAACCGATGGTCCGACGACCGGATGGCCCGATTCTCCCATCCCTTTCCGAATGCTAAAATCTCCCCAGTGGCTCTTCCCATCCGCCTGATTGCAGTGGACATCGATGGCACTCTCATCGACTCCACTCTGGACATTCCCGCAGGCAATCTTCAAGCACTTCGCCACGCCCACGACGCTGGGGTCGAGATCGTCCTGGTTACAGGGCGCCGCCACCGCTTCGCCATGCCAGTGGCCGAACAGCTTGGGTTCGAGTTCTGCCTTATTAGTTCGAACGGCGCGATTACCCGATCCACAACTGGCGAATTGTTCCATGCCGACATGCTTCCTCGGCAGATTGCGCACCGCCTTTGTGAGCACATGGTAGAGTTTTCCGGCTGCACTGTGCTTACTTTTGACAAGGAAGCCCGGGGAGCCATTGTGGTAGAACGTACCGACGAACTCGGGACCAACATTCAGCGCTGGATCGACAAGAATCGTATGTATATAGAAGAGGTCAGTCCCATTACGACTGCCTTGGTTTGCGATCCGGTGCAGGCGATGTTCTGCGGTACGGTGAAGCGAATGAAGCCGGCCGAGGCCCGACTCAACGACGGCACGTTTGCCGGCCAGATCAACGTGTTGAAAACACAGTATGACCACCGTGACCTGTGCATCCTCGATGTCCTACGCTACGGTTGTTCCAAGGGATCGGCCCTGGCGCGATGGGCGGCCCATCTTGGCGTTCCGCGCAGTTATGTAATGGCAATAGGCGATAATTACAATGACATCGAAATGCTGGAGTTCGCCGGATTCCCGTTTGTGATGGCCAATGCCTCGGACGACCTGAAGCGGAATGGCTGGCCGGTGACTCGGGATAACGAATCCTGCGGGGTGGCTGCGGCGATTGAAGAAGTGCTGGCAGGCTGAACCGGCGGCGGTAGCCGCTGGGTACGTGAGGGCCGGCGCTGATAACGACCTGCGATTAGCCCAGCGGCTACCGCCGCCGGTACCGACAACACGATGAGACTGATTCGCAAATCCGTGATGCTGGCCGTCGTGGCCCTGGCCGCGATGTCACTGCACGCCCGCGAAAATGCAGTCCTGCGCACCGGCTTCACGATCTCCCACGATCATCACCAGCAGATCGGAACGATGACGCGGCTCTTCCTCTCAAAAGCCGACGACGAGTATGTGGACGTAGAGACGGAGAAGATCGTCAGCTTCGAGCCCGACGAGACTCCAGTCGCAGCGCCAGTTCCAGCAAGGCAGTTCACTGGCCCTTCATCTCCCGACCTGAACCAGATAGTCGACAAGGCTGCCCGTGAAAATCAGCTCGACTCCGACTTTATTCATGCCTTGATTCTCGCCGAGAGCGACGGCAAAACAAACGCTGTCTCCCGCAAAGGCGCTCAAGGGCTCATGCAACTCATGCCCGACACCGCGGCTAAGCTCGGAGTGAAGAACAGCTTCGACGCGAACGAGAACGTCGCTGCCGGCAGCAAATACATTCGCGAATTACTGGCACGCTATAACAATGATCCGGTACGCGCTCTCGCGGCCTACAACGCCGGGGCCGGACGCGTCCAGCAGTACAACGGAGTTCCTCCATATCGCGAGACTCGCGCCTACGTCGCGAAGATTATTCGCGAGTTCAACCGGCGCAAGCTGGAGCAGGAGCGTTTGGCCAAGGCTTCGAAGAAACCAGCCAAGGTCGCGGCGGCCAAACGTCCCGCCACTCGAGATAGCAACTAATCCACGTGGATCGCAAACGACTCATCGTCACAGCGGTAGTAGTGTTGATACTCGCGACGCTCGTCGTCCTGCAAGTCCATTCCTGGCGCAAGTTCGATTGGGACATATTCGGTCAATCTCTGGAACAATTGAACTGGTGGAAGATCCTCGGCGCTGTGGCCCTGGTGTATCTCGCCGACGGACTCAGAGCCGTTCGCTGGGCGCTTTTTCTTAGGCCGGTGAAGAACGTATCGTTCTGGAGTTTGCTGCCGGCCCAATACATCGGCTTTACCGGGCTGGCACTTCTGGGACGTCCGGGCGAAGTCATAAGACCGCTGGTCATCGCGCGCAGAACCGGGCTGAGTTTTTCCTCGCAGTTTGCCGTCTGGACGGTTGAGCGCATCTTCGACATCTCCGCCGTCACCATTATCGTTGCCGCGGACCTCCTGTTCTCCGGAACACTGCAGACCTTCACCGACAAGCAATACAACATCATGCGAGCGCTGGGAGCGGTGTTGATCTTCATCGTCTTCTCGCTGCTGTTCTTTGCAATCAGCGTGTGGCGCAAGGGAGAGCAGATTGCGTTATGGGTAGAGCGCAAGCTAAGTCACAAGCCGCACGTGGCCCATCACTTTGCCGCCAAGATCAGAATCTTCAGCACCGGGCTGCACACCATCCATGACGTGAGTTCCTTTATTGGAATTAGCGTGCTTTCGATAGTCATCTGGTTATTAGTTGCCGTTGCCTACTACGCCGTGCTCCAGTCCTACGCCGATGAAACCGTCTACACGATGACGTTTGTTTACGGGATCATCCTCATGGCCTTCAGCGTGGCGGGAGGCGTTTTGCAGCTTCCAGTAGTAGGTGGCGGATCGCAGTTGTCGACGATCAAGGCCCTATATTCCCTTTTTAATACTCCGCAGGAACTAGCAACCAGCTGCGGCATCATGCTGTGGCTGGTGATGTTCGTGTCTGTAACCCCTCTGGGGTTATTGTTGGCTCGCCTGGAACACGTGTCGTTGCGGAAGCTCGGGGCCGAGTCGCACGTCGAGGAAGAGCAGACCGAAGAGGCAGCCGAGCGGCACAGTGCGGTGGACTCGGCATAACGAACGGGGCGTCCGGGCGCCCTCGCCCGGCGTGGTCTAACCTCATCGAGAAACTTTAGAGGACTCTCGGCTCCGACACTTCGCCGGGCGAGAGCGCCCGGCGGTCCGGAATGCTCATCACATCCGAGGGCGGCAGTGTCACAGGGCTAACAGCTAACCCCGCAAACTCCCACCCAACCCCTGCACTGCCGCGATTACCTGCTGACTCCAGCCCGATACCTCATCATCACGCAGGGTTCGCTCACCAGATTGAAACACGAGATGCAGCAATAGTGAGTACTTCCCTTCCGGCACTCCCGGACCCCGAAAAAGTTCGCGCGGCTCGATCAATTCCAGTTCGGGAATGTTCATGGAGTCGATCGCGCTGCGCAAACGCTCGTAGCTCACACTGTTGTCGAGCAGCAACGAGAAATCGCGCTCTACCGAGGGATAACGGGAGAGCCGCTGATAGCGCGGCTCGCGCAGAGGCGCGGCGAACAGGCGATCAAGGTCGAATTGGGCAAGCCACACTTCCTGTTTGAACTTGCGCTCTGCCGCTAAGTCGGGGTGAAGCTGTCCTAGCTCGCCAATGGTCTCGCCGTTAAGGACAACCTTTGCCGAACGCCCCGGATGAAAGTATCCCGAAGCAGGCGCAGAGAACTGCACGGGCTTCCTCTCGAACGTCTCTAGAATCGCATCGGCATCCCCCTTCAAGTCGAAGAAATCGGTGGGACGCTGCCGCAGCTCGACGCCTTTCTCTCCAAACGATCCGGTAGCGGCGAAGCAGGCCAGCTTTTTCTGCTCAACTCGTTCGCTGGACATCGCAAACACGTTTCCCATTTCGAACAACCGCACATCGGTGGCTTCACGATTGAAATTCCAGCTGAGCAGGTTGAGCATTCCCGGCACCAGCGAATTCCGAAGCCACGGAGCTTCCTCACTCAATGGATTCTCGATTGCCACGGGTTGCGCCGTTGAGAATCGCTCAGCATCGTCGGTTGAAATGAATGTAGGCGAGACGGCTTCGTCATAGCCCAGCGCGAGCAGGCGATTGCGAGTCTTCGATTCCGGCAACGCGTGCGGTAGCTCAACCACGCCGCCGGAGAACGATGGCAGGGTATTTGCGAAATTGTTGAAGCCGTAAACGCGAGCAACTTCCTCGATTACGTCGATCTCGCGCTCCACATCCATGCGCCAGGTTGGGATCTCGACCGTGTAGGCCTCAGGTGGCTGCAAAAGAGTGAGCCGGGCGCCCTCCTCTGATGCGCCGTTCGAGCTTGCACGCACATCGGTAAGCCCGAACCCAAGGCGACGCAAAATGCGCGTCACGTCGGTCTCCGGAATCTCCTGTCCAAGGATTCGGCCCAGTTCGCTGCGCTCAAGTTGAATCGGCTCATGAATTACCTTGCGCGCAATCTCGTCGTTGTATCCGGCGAGCTTGCCTCCCGCCGTCTCCAGCACGAGTTCGCTAACACGGTCGCATGCCAGTGTCGTTGCGCCCCAATCGGCGCCGCGCTCGAAGCGATGCGAGGCGTCGGTGTGCATGCTGTGACGGCGCGCGGCTCGGCGTACGGTTGCCGGATCGAACCATGCTGACTCGATGAGCACGTTGCGCGTGTTGGGCGTAATCATCGTGTCCCATCCGCCCATGATGCCTGCCAGCGCAATCGGCTTCACTGCGTCGGCGACGACCAGATCGCCGGGATGCAGCTGGCGCTCGACTCCATCGAGCGTCTTCAGCTTCTCGCCGTGAACAGCCTGGCGCACGACAATTTTGCCGCCTTCCAGCAGGTCGAGGTCGAAGGCATGAGTGGGATGCCCCATCTCCATCAGCGTGTAATTCGTCGCGTCGGCGACGTTGTTGATGCCGTGATGCTCCTCAATCAGTAGCCGCTCAGCGATATAGCGCGGCGACTTCTCTATGCGCACGTCGCGTATCGCTCGCGCCGTGTACCGCGCGCAAAGAGCAGGATCGAGGATCTCGACAGGAAAAGACTCCGGCTGAATCAGCTTCGGCAGTTTGAGAACGATCGGCTGCAACTCGAGGTTATAGATCGCGGAGCACTCGCGCGCGACGCCGTAATGATTCATGGCATCAACGCGATTGGTCGTGATCTCCATCTCGAAGAGCACGGCGTCGCCTTCGCCGATGAAACCCTCAACGGCGATGCCGGCGTGCGTCAGGTCTTCGGCGAGACGCACGTTATCGACGTCGAGCGCGACGAATTCCCGAAGCCATGTGGGAGAAATGCGCATTTAGCTAGTGACTGCGTACAGCTAAAACCCTGCCGAGCCCAAACACTGTCATCCTGAAGTCCCTGTTTTGGGCGAAGGATCTCCCGAGATGATTCAGACCTAATTGCACCCTCCTGGCTCTTTCACGAGAATACGGGCCGAAAAGCCGGGACAGCGCAATGAAGCCTGAAACATTCCGGGAGATCCTTCGGCCAAAGTCAGGCCTCGGGATGACAGTTTAGAAAACTGTCTTTACGCAAACTGCTCCAAGAACCTTACATCGCCCTGATAAAACAACTGAATGTCATCGACTCCATACTTCAGAATCGCAATCCGCTCCACGCCCATTCCAAACGCGAATCCGCTGTACTTCTTCGGATCGTAATCCACGAACCCATATACATTCGGATCCACCATTCCCGAACCGAGAATCTCGATCCATCCACTCGCTTTGCACATCCCGCAGCGTTCTCCGTTCAACCGGCCGCTTCCTCCGCACTTGAAGCAGGAGATCTGCATGTCGGCGCTCGGTTCCGTAAATGGGAAGAACGAAGGATAGAATCGTGTCTTCACGCTGGAGCCGAACATTGCTTTCGCTGCCTGATCGAGCGTGCCCTTCAAATCGCAGAAAGTGATGTTCGAATCCACCGCGAGCCCCTCGACCTGATGGAAGATGGGCGAGTGCGTCGCGTCGGCCGTATCGGCTCGATGTACTTTCCCCGGAACAACCACGCGAACGGGTGGCTGCTGCTTTTCCATCGCGCGAATCTGCACCGGAGAAGTGTGCGTGCGCAGAAGGAGGCGCTCGCGGAGGGGCTTGCCTTGCTGCCCTTTGATCATCAGCGTGTCTTGCGTATCGCGCGCGGGATGATTCGGAGGAAAGTTGAGCGACTCGAAGTTGTAGTAGTCGGTCTCAACCTCGGGGCCCTCGGCGACCGAGTACCCCATCGCCTTGAAGACTCCCACGATCTCGTTCATCGTCCGAATCAGCGGATGCTCAATCCCAAGCTTGCGCCGGTTGCCGGGAAGCGTGACGTCGACGCACTCCTGCTCCAGGCGCGAGGCTGAAACAGCAGAGCTGACGCGAGCAAGCGCCGCATCGATCTGCTCCTCGACGATTTTCTTGACTTCATTGACGCGCTGACCGACTTCGCGTTTTGCTGGCCCCGGGGCCGCTTTCAGCCACTGATCGTTGAGCAGCGTGAGAACGCCGTTCTTGCGCGCCATCCAGCGATCGCGCAGGATTTTCCAGTCAGCCTCGCTCGAGATAGCGGCACTCTCGCTCTGTAGAGCAGACTTCAGGTCACGTGCCGCCGCGTCGAGTGCGGAGGCTGAGAAGTCTTCGAGCTTGGGGACCGTGTACATATTCTTCGTGTGTCATTCCGAGCGGAGCATGACGTAGCGAAGCGAAGTCGTGCGGAGAGAGGAATCCCTACCATGCCGACGCTTTTCGGTAACTATAGGGATTCCTCGCGGGCAAACTACGCCCGCTTCGGAATGACAGAAACACAGACTAAGCGCTCTTAGCCAAAGCCGTCTTCGCCTGCGCTGCCAGCGTCGCAAATGCCGGCGCGTCGTTGGCTGCGAGTTCCGCCAGCACTTTGCGGTCGAGTTCCACTCCGGACCTCTTGAGTCCGTTGATGAACTGGCTGTAGCTCATGCCATTCAGCTTGGCGGCGGCGTTGATGCGCACGATCCAGATGGAGCGGTACTGGCGCTTCTTCTGCTTGCGCCCGGAGTAGGCGAACTTCAGTCCGCGCTCCACGCTCTCTTTGGCGCTGCGATAGAGCTTTGATTTTGTTAGGAAATATCCACTTGCGCGCTCAAGAATCTTTTTCCGCTTGGCGCGCCGCTTGGTTCCGCGTTTTACGCGAGGCATCGGCGAGTCTCCTTTTTTCGACTGCGGTTATGCGGCTGGAGGTAAGGATGATTACCTCTTCACACGCGATTTGCTCCGGACGAGCTCTGTGCTCATCTCAGATCCTGCGGTGGCGGGATCAACGGAGCGCGAAAGCAAGCATTCAGCACTCGGCTCTCGGCATTCGGCCATGAACCATTATGGGAGTCCAACGCGAACAGCTCATTCGATCTACCCAAATATCGATTTCGACGAAAATGATTCCTGGCTGAATGCCGACTGCCGAGTGCCAAATGCCGCCTCTAGTACGGGATCATTCGCTTCACTTTGGGCTCGTCGGCCTTGTCGACCAACGTATCCAGGTCCAGGCGCCGCTTGGTCTTCCTCTTCTTCGAAGTAAGGATGTGGCGCATGAACGCGTGCCCACGCTTCACCCGCCCGCTGGCGGTCTTCTTGAAGCGCTTGGCAGCGCCGCTATGGGTCTTTAGTTTCGGCATTCGTTCCTCTGCAAACAATTCAAATCCCCAGCAGCGTCGAGCCGCTGGGGACATAGTTAAGTATATGGGAAGGCGGGCCTTTTGCCAATTGATCGAGTGAAGTGAACCGTCTTCAGCCGACCCTCGCAAACACTTTTTCCCATGCATGATGTTTGTCGGCCTCTTCGGGACGAGAGCCGGGAAAGGTGTCGCTCAAGACCTCCAGATCCGACAGTTCTGGTACTTCGATCCAGCGCCAACCCGGAAGTTTTCCAGTGCCGCCGCCACGGACCTGATACGCCAGCAGCCGAAGCTGGCCCTTCTGCATTCCATAATCATGCGGCTCGGCGATCCGCGCCTTACCCTGATAAGTGAATCGAATAAGCCTCTTTTCCAAAATCGCCTTAAGAAGTAAGTCGTGAAATTTTCCAAGATTCATCTTGTGCTCTTTCACCTCTAATGGGCGGAGTGTTGCGGCCAATTGTGAGGTGTTGACCTTCTGCTGTTGCCCGGTCTTCAAGTCCTTAAGAGTAACCTGATCGGCGGCAAGTTCATCCTCTCCAACAATCACGACATTTGATACGCCAAGCTTTTCCGCTGTCTCAAAGGCCTTCTTCAGACGAAAGCTTTCATCGCCAAGTTCAGCGCTAATCCCTGCGGACCGCACATCGCGGGCGAGCTTTGCTGCGGCAACATTCATACCTACTCCCAATGGCGCGATGTAGGCCTGCGGAGGCGAGACATAAGTGGCACTCTCTGAACCTGCCGTAAGCGCCATTACGAAGCGATCTTCTCCTATCGCAAAGCCAATCCCTGGAGCACGAGGTCCGCCGAGCGCTTCTGAGAGACCGTCGTAACGGCCACCTCCCAAAATTGCGCTCTGCGCGCCGAGACTTCCTTGTGTGAATTCGAAAGCGGTGCGCGTGTAATAGTCGAGGCCGCGCACCAGGCGGTCATTGATCACGAAGGAAACGCCCGTGGCGTGCAGGATTTCTTGTACTTCTTCGAAGTGCTTGCGGTCTGCTTCATCGAGAAATCCCGAGATGCGTGGCAGCGTATCGATAATTGGCTGATCTTCGGGAACCTTACAGTCGAAGACGCGTAACGGATTTGTAACTGCGCGCCGCTGACAATCCGAGCACAGGCGGTCGACTACGCCGCTCAACGCTTTTTGTAAGGCTTCGTTGTAAGCAGGACGCGAGCTTGGCGAACCAACTGAGTTGAGCTGTAGCGTCCAATCCTTGATCTCGAGCCTATTGAGCAGCATCACCAGCATTTCGAGCACTTCTGCATCGCGTGCCGGCGACTCACTTCCCGCAGTGGGCGGTCCGATGACCTCAGCCCCAATTTGATAGAACTGCCGATAGCGCCCCTTCTGGGGACGCTCGCGGCGGAATTGCGGTCCGATGTAGTAGAGCTTCTGAAGTCCAGGTCGTTCCCAGAGTTTGTGCTCGATATATGCGCGCACGACGCCAGCCGTGTTCTCCGGACGTAGCGTCAAAGACTGCGCTTTCTCCGACTGCGCACGCGCGCGGTCTTCCCACGTATACATCTCTTTGGAGACGATATCGGTAGCTTCACCAACGCCGCGAGCGAAGAGCTGCGTGTCCTCGAAGATAGGAGTGCGGATTTCGGAAAAGTTGTAGAGCGCGAACACTTCGCGTGCGGTCTGCTCAACCCGGTTCCAGAGTTCAGTCTCAGGCGGCAGCAGATCGCGCGTGCCGCGCACGGCCTTGATCGTCAATGTCGAATCACCTGGATTTATTTAACCACGGAGACACGGAGACACGGAGAAAGGCAACCGGGAGGTATTCAGACTCAGCCTCTTGGACAACTAGGGCAGTTTCCTAAATCAACCGTAAACGGAGAACTCTCGTGAAGAAAGGCTGCGATCCTGAGAAGTAGGAACACTCCCTTGGCTGTTTTCCGTGACTCCGTGTCTCCGTGGTGAAAAATGATTTACCGCACAGCAGCGATGTACTGCGCTTCCACGCGGCGGGCGTTGCTCTCGGGGACTGGATACTCCATGTGACGCGCAGTTGCTCGGCCTATTTCGGCTCCATACATCAGCGCAACCAGATGCAAGGCCATGTCGATTCCGGCTGAGACTCCGGCCGAGGTAAAGATATTGCCATCATTTACTACGTGAAGATCGTCGCGCACGTTGACATTGGGAAATGTCTCCCGCATACGATGGAGAGACTGCCAATGGGTGGTTGCGGACCGCCCCTCGAGGAGACCGGCGCCGGCCAGCAGAAATGAGCCAGTACACACCGAGCAAACAACCTTGGCTTGTTGGGCGCACAATGCGACCCATCCGAGTACGCGCTTGTTTGACTGCAGTGCGCGCGTTCCCCAGCCGCCAGGAACAACCAGGATGTCGAGTGTCGGATGGTTCTCAAGCGTGAAGTCAGGAAGCACGTGCATGCCTCCGGTGGTCGACACGGGATCTTCACCCTCAGCGATTAGCACCACGTGAAGGGGCGAAGGCTCTTCGCGTCGTCGTTCTTCATTGAGCCGCGTGGCGGAAAAGACCTCAAAGGGTCCACAAAAATCGAGAATTTCCACTTCGGGAAATACCAGAATGCCGACGGTGTGCTGCACTGCGATACCCCTTGTTTACGCCAGAAGACCCAAAATCCTTGAACACGGAGGACACGAAGGTCACCGAGGAGGATACTACTGAATTGCAAGCTCGCCGCTGGGCACTAGGCATTCGACGTTGACTCAATCATCCCGCCGCCATCCTTCCGTTTCCTTCGTGACCTTTGTGTTCACCCCGGGTTTTCGGTTTTCAGGCGCCGCTCGTTCAAGTATGTCTGCGTGTAGTCGAGGTAATTGCGCGCATAGCGAAGGATCAACTCTTCGTCCTGGGCCCCAAGCTTCCGACGCATCTTGCCTGGCACTCCAACCACGAGCGAGTTCGCTTCGATTACGGTACTTTCCGGAATCACAGTGCCCGCAGCGATGATGGAACCGCGTCCGATTCGAGCGCCGTTCAGTATGACCGATCCCATGCCGATCAGGCAGGTATCTTCGATCACGCAGCCGTGAAGCGTTACGTTGTGTCCTACCGTCACCCACTCGCCCACCGTGACGGAATACTGGTGTCGCATGCCATGGAGGACGGAGCAATCCTGAATGTTGGAATACGCGCCGATGCGGATTGAGTGCACGTCGCCGCGAACGACAGCATTCATCCAAATACTGGCCTTCTCGCCTAGAACAACGTCTCCAATCACCTGAGCTGATTCGTCTACGTAGCAGGAATCGGGAATGGTAGGGCGAATTCCTTGATAAGGGCGGATCATGAAGGTCTCTGTCCCAGTGTCCCACGAGCCACAGGATTTGGGACAGTGGGACAGTTGTCTAACTCTGACTTAAGCCATTCATAATAAATGCCTTGTGAATTCAACCTGGCTTGGGACAGAGGTTCCGAAAAGGGCATCGAATAGCCAACCAGAGCGGAGCGTATTTTTCGAGGGTTGACAGTCACTCCAAGAATGGCAAGGTAGCATGCTTCGGTTGGTCCCCTTCGACGTTCTCCACTGTCGTCAAAGATCTGAGGAAAACTAGCCGAAATAGCCGTCAATTCTGGTGGAATCTGCTTGACTTGCCGGCTTAAGGCTGCAATAACTACCAAGTCCAAATAGGATCAGTTTGGGGGTGTAGTTTATTGGCGGAAGTACGAGTGCAAGAGGGTGAACCGTTGGAAAATGCCCTCCGCCGCTTCAAGCGTAAGGTTCAGACCGAAGACATCATTAAGGAAGTAAAGCGGCATTCTTTCTACCTGAAACCGGGTGAGAAGAAGCGCGTGAAACAGGCGCTGGCTCGCAAGCGGAATCGGAAGAAGGTTCGCAAAGAACAGGACTAGCAACCTCTAAAAGAGAGGGCCGCCTAAGCTGGCGGCCCTTTTTCCATTTGGACAAAAACTTCGCAGTCTGGAGAGAGTTTAGCGTTAACCGTTCCCGAGGGGAATGGAGGGCCGAACCTGCAGTTGGGGACAAGTCCCGAGAATCGAAATCGCCCTGTAGCCACGCGGGAGCGGTATTCGTGCAATTTCGCGGGAGAACGGGGGCTTCTCATGGAATTCCAGGACAGGCTGCTGAAGTGCATAGACTGCGGCTCTGAGTTTCTCTTTACGGCTGGCGAACAGCTCTTCTTCCACGACAAACAATTCAAGAACGAACCGAAACGCTGCAAGCCCTGCAAGACAAAACGCGCTGCGGCGGTTGGCGCGCCTCCGGCAAACAGTTATCAGAAAGTGGAAACCCGCACGACCTGCTCACATTGCGGCAAGGAGACCACTGTGCCGTTCAAGCCGACACAGGGACGTCCGGTATTTTGCCGTGAATGCTTCCAGCAGCGCCGCACGGTCAGCGCCAGCGCTTAAACGACCCAAGATATCAATCCTTGAATTTTTGCAAGAGTAGTGTGTCTGGGCTTGCCCATCACCACGGAAAAGCAAAAGCCCGCAAGTCTGCGGGCCTTTAAACACTAAATTGCGAGTTAGGAGTGCCTGGCAATGGCAGTTTTGTCCTGCGGGGCGCGATTAGCTGATTTTTTTTTAAGAGTTGCCGAACCCTGACGCTCGTGACGCCTGTCCTCGTGATTCACAAGGAGCGCTTCGATCTGGCGTAGTAGGTCGTTAGTATTCATAGGCTTAACTAACATGGAGTCGGCGCCCTCTTCCTTCCAATCGCTACCCAGGAGCGGGAAGGCAGTAAGGATGGCAACTGCCGGATCGTAATCTTGCTTCTTAGCCTCGCGGATCACGTCGTAGCCGGCGGTTTCGGTCTCCATCCGCATGTCAGTGATAATCATTTGGTAAGTATTCTGAGGAAGCCGGGCTATAGCTTCCTTGCCGGACGCGGCCGTATCCACTTCAAATCCGTTGATTTCGAGGATAGCTTTCAGCGTGAGAAGAATAGCGAGTTCGTCATCAACCAGCAGGATGCGACGTTTCATCGGGAATGCTCCAGGGGACCGATACTGAGTCGGTTTGAGCGTATTGAGGAAGATATAGCCATCCAGAAGTACCTCAGATGCGAATTGCGCCGACTCAGGTTGCGAGGTGAACCGGGCACCTCGTTCAGCGGCTATGATAACACCGTGAGAGGTTACTACATTCAGAACTTCGGATGCCGCGCCGCCCAGGCGGATGGATCGGCCATTGAACGCCAGCTTACGAACAATGGTCTGCGGCGCGTTAGCGCGACATCCGAGGCAGATATCGTCGTTCTCAACACCTGTACGGTAACCTCCGCCGCTGATCAGGACGCCCGCGCGGCCATTCGGCGCTCACAAAGAGAGCGTCCGGAGGCAAAAATTCTCGTTACCGGATGCTATGCGCAGCGTGCTCCGGAGGAAATTGCGGCGTTAGACGGCGTTACTTGGGTCGTTGGGAACTCCCACAAACACCAAATTGGGAACATTATTGCAGGTTCCAGTGCCACCGGAAGCGGCGAATTCGTGCCGCTAACCGCACTCGACACCAGCTTCCAAGGCGCGAATTTCGCCCCAAAAATCTACGCTAGCGACATCTTTGCGCACACCCAGCTCCAGTCCGCGCCGGTTTTTGAGGCCATTGAGCGCACTCGGCCGAACCTTAAAATCCAGGATGGATGCGATAACCGCTGCTCTTTCTGCGTCATTCCGTACGTTCGCGGACACAGTAGATCGCTCGCTATCGACAAAATTCTGCGAGAAATCCACGACTTAGAGGCCGCTGGATACCGTGAAATCGTCATCTCCGGCATCAATTTGGGGCGTTGGGGACGCGATTTTGCGGCTCAAAAGCGCAATTTTGCGGCAGAAACGAGCGATTCTTGGGCACAAGAGCACCAGTTTGAGGCGCAAGATCGCTTCGTTGAGGCGCTTCGCGTCATCCTGGAGCGCACGTCCGTCGAGAAACTGCGGCTCAGCTCGATCGAGCCCATGGACTGGACCGACGACCTGATCGCCCTCATGGCTTCCTCGAAGCGGATTGCCAAGCACGCACACGTGCCCTTGCAGTCCGGAAGCGATCGCATTCTGCGCAAAATGCACCGAAAGTATCGTCCCTGGCATTACGCGGAAAAGGTGGAAAAGATCCGTTCCGCGATGCCCGACGCAGCCATCGGCGCCGACGTAATGGTCGGATTCCCCGGCGAAAGCGACGAGTTATTCGAGGAATCGCGCGCCTTTATCGCGAAAATGCCGTTCACGTACCTGCATGTTTTCACGTATTCGCCGCGTCCCGGAACTCCCGCGGCGACGATGCCCGACCAGGTTCCTCTCGAACTGGCGCGAGAACGAAATCGGGAATTACGGAATTTGGCTGCAGAGAAGAATGTTGGGTTCCGAAGTTCCTTTTTGGGACGAACAGTCGAGGCAATTACGCTCGCAAAAGGCGATTCTGAGATGACCGAAGCCCTGAGCGACAACTATTTGAAGGTTGAAATTAAGGGCCAGCACGAAGCGAATCGGTGGATGAGGGTGAGAGTTGGTGCTTTAACGGAGCATGGAATGTCTGGAGAATCGGGTGATCGGGTCATCGGGTGATCGGGCGAAGTAACACCCGAATCAGCACTAACGCTCCCGACTGTCATTCCGAAGCGCCTGAATTTGGCGCGAGGAATCTGCTGTTTCCCTGGGCAATGTCGAAAGCAGCAGATCCCCTCCCTTCGGTCGAGGGATGACAGTATTTACAGTTCTTGCCTGATTAAACGATCAGGTCTGTGACATGGTCTTACTTCACCCGATCACCCGTTGGTCCGATCACCCGATTCTTAGCCGTGCTATACTCGGCTGAACTGCGCGATCCCGCGCAATCCCCCGGAGGAATGTATCGATAAACGTTTTGGCCGCAGTACTATTCGCACCAATGAGCGTATTCGCGCCCGCGAAATCCGTGTAATAGATGAGAACGGTGCTCAGCTTGGTGTAATGCAACCCTTTGAAGCCCTCAAAATTGCCCGCGAGCGTGGTTTTGACCTGGTAGAGATCTCTGCCACGGCCAATCCGCCCGTCTGTCGCATCCAGGATTACGGCAAGTTCCTGTATGAGAAAGAGAAGCAGGAGCGCGCGGCAAAGAAGAACCAGAAGGTCATCACCATCAAGGAAGTGAAGTTCCGCATCAATGTGGACGAGCACGACTACGAGTTTAAAAAGAACCACGTACTCCGCTTCCTCGAACAGGGCGACAAAGTAAAGGCCACCATCTTCTTCCGCGGCCGCGAGATGACGCATACCAATTTGGGACGCCAGGTGCTCGAGCGCCTGCTGAACGAAGTTGGCGAGCGCGCGGTAGTCGAATTCCGTCCGCGGATGGAAGGCAACACGTTGCACGCGATTCTTGCTCCACCGAAGAAGGTGGAAGGGAAGAAGCAGCAGGCTCCGCCAAGGCCGCAGCAGGGGAATCCGCCGGCGGCGCAGCAAGCCTGAGAGGAATCGGGTGATCGGGCCATCGGGTGATCGGGTGAAGTGAAACCCGGGTGCTGTTCTCTTAGACCTCAGAGGGAACTCTTTAGAAGACTTTTCATCCTGAGCCTGTTTTGGCGAAGGATCTCCCGCGATATTTCGGACTTGATTGCTCCTGGAAGGGCTCTTTCACGAAGAGTCCAGGTTCTTGGGCCAAGGTGCCACGGGGCAGCAAAATTCACATGCTGCATTCCGGGAGATCCTTCGCCAAAACAGGCTCAGGATGACAGCGTCTGAAGCAGCAACTTGGAAACCGAACAGGTTCGCGACTCTGGCGACCTAAGAAGCTAACGCCCGCACCACATCCACTGAACTTCGCAGCGCCGAATCCAGTGCTCCGGGTTCCGAACCACCTGCCTCAGCGAGATCAGGTCTTCCTCCGCCTTTGCCGCCTACCTTCTTCGCCACCTCGGCGATGATCTTGCCTGCCTGGACGCGTGTGGTCAGGTCTTTGGTTACGCCTACGATTAGCGCGACTTTGCCGTCTTGCACTGAGCCGAGCACTACGACTCCGGAGCCCAGTTTGTTGCGCATGTTGTCGACTAGCGTGCGCATCTGATTGCGTTCGAGATTGTCGACGCGCTGTGTGAGCACCTTGATGCCGTTGGCTTCCTGCACTTGGTCGGCAGCCGCTGAAACGGCCGATGAGGCCGATTTCATGCGTATCTGCTCGAGTTCTTTGCGCAGCCGGCGAATTTCTTCGTCGCGGCGTTCCAATTCGGTCTTAAGCGCCTGGGCGGGGGAATCGTCGGCGCGCCCGATCAATGTGGAGACCACGTGCTGGAGCTCGTGATCTTTGCGGAAGTGCTGCAGTGAGCCTTCGCCGCTTACGGCTTCTACGCGGCGCACGCCGGATGACACGCTTCCTTCGCGCAGGATCTTCAGCAAGCCGATCTCGCCAGTGGCTAGTGTGTGAATGCCGCCGCAGAGTTCGGTTGAGAAGTCGCCGATCTTCACTACGCGGACGCGTTCGCCATATTTCTCGCCGAAGAGCGCCATGGCTTTGAATTCGTTGATGGCGACGTCGATGGGCACGTCTTCGAAGGTCTCGACGCGGGTGTTCTTCAGCACCTCGCGATTCATCAGGTCTTCGATGTCCTGCAGCTCTTCGTCGGCAACTGAGGTGAAGTGCGAGAAGTCGAAGCGCAGATGGCCGGGAGCAACCAGAGAGCCTGCCTGTTTCACGTGCTTGCCCAGGGTCTCGCGCAGGGCGGCGTGGAGAAGATGCGTTCCGGTGTGATTGCGTTTCGTGGCTTCACGAACGTCAGCGTGCACAAGTGCTTCGAGTTTTTGTCCAAGATGGATCGGTTGGCGTGCCTTCACTTTGTGTGCACGCACACCCTGGACCGGCATCACGCAGCCGTTGACCTCGGCGATCACGTTGCCGGAGCTGTCGCGGAAGACTCCGATGTCGCCTACTTGTCCGCCGGAATCGGCGTAGAAGGGTGTGTGATCAAGTACGACCTCGCCTTCTTCGCCTGCCTTCAATTCGGGAACGCCTTGTCCGTCTTTGACAATGGCGAGAACTTCGCAGTCGCCTGAGACTGTCTGCTTGTAGCCCTCGAAAACGGTCTTGCCGAGGTCGCGGTAGATCGGGCTCGCCGTCTGCTTGGCTCCGCCTTTCCACGATGCGCGAGCACGCTCACGCTGCTCCTGCATTGCTCGATCGAAGCCGTTTCTGTCGAAATACACCCCATGGTCTCGCGAGGCGTCTAGCATGAAATCCAACGGAAGACCGAAAGTATCGAACAGCTTAAAAGCGTCTTCGCCCTTCAAAATGCCACGATAAATTCCATACTCAGTAGCTTCGGGCGGTCCTGCTTCATGAATCAGACCTTTTAGTTCGCTAGCTCCCTGCTCTAGCTGAGCAACATGTTCACGAGTAGTCTCTGCTGGTGCTGCCTTTGCTTCAGCTATCAGTCCCTCCAGCCCTTTGAGGCCAATTGCCAAGGTGTGCGCAAACCGATGTTCTTCCGTCAGAACAATTCTGGACACCCTAAGTGCGCTATCCACAAGCTCCGGATAAGCATCTTTTAGCTGGTCTCGAACCGCGAAGACCATTTCCCACATGAAGGGTTTTTCTGTTCCAAGAAGCCGTCCATGGCGAATTCCTCTTCGAAGTATTTTTCGAAGCACGTATCCTCTTCCTTCATTCGAGGGCATTACGCCATCGGAAATCAGGAGAGTAGTTGCCCGCGCATGATCCGCGATGATTCGAAGAGACGCATCTGCGTTCGGGTTGAAGCCATAAGTCGACTGGGTCAATTCTCCTGCGCGCTTAATTAGAGGAGTGAAAAGATCCGTGTCGTAATTTGACAGCGCACCTTGGAGCACTGCTGCAACGCGCTCCAGTCCCATTCCGGTATCGATCGAGGGCCTGGGGAGTTTCGTCGTACCTCCGACGGTCCGATCGTATTGCATGAACACGAGATTCCAAATCTCGACATAACGACCGCAGTCGCAGGGGAACTTGCAGTCGGTGTGGCCTTCATCCGACGCCTCCGGACCCATGTCGTAGTGGATCTCGCTGCAGGGACCGCAGGGGCCGGTATCGCCCATCTGCCAGAAATTGTCCTTCCTGTCACCGGGGAAAATGCGGTCTTTGGGAACTCCCGTTTCGAGCCAATATCTTTCTGCCTCGCTGTCGCGCTCAACGTCGAAACCCAATTCGCGAGATGCCGCGGCCTTGTCTGGGTCATCGAAGATCGTGACGTAGAGCCTGTCCTTGGGCAGGCCGTACCATTGCTCGGAAGTCACCAGTTCCCATGCGTAGGCGATAGCGTCTTTCTTGAAGTAATCGCCGAAGGAGAAGTTCCCCAGCATCTCGAAGAACGTGTGGTGGCGTCGGGTAAAGCCCACGTTTTCAAGATCGTTGTGCTTGCCGCCGGCCCGCACGCATTTTTGCGACGTAGTTGCGCGCGAGTAGTCGCGCTTTTCGATGCCCAGAAAGACATCCTTAAATTGATTCATTCCGGCATTGGTGAACAGCAGCGTGGGGTCGTTGGCAGGCACCAACGACGAGGAGTGGACGCGACGGTGCCCTTTGCTTTCGAAGAAGCGAAGGAAGGTTTCGCGTGTTTCTGAGCCGGATAGATGGCGCATAGGAAGTATCTAGTTTAGCAAGCGAAGAAAGAAGAATCGGGTGATCGGGCCATCGGGTGATCGGGTGAAGTAAAACCTGACCGATTCGCCCCTTAAGTACTGTCATTCCGAAGCGCCTGATGTTGGCGCGAGGAATCCGCTGTCTTTCTTGGCGCCGCAACGGACAACAGATCCCTCGCTTCGCTTCGGGATGACAGTAAAGAGAGCTTCGGAATGACCGTAAGAGAAGAGGTGGTCTTATGCAAGGAAAGCAATCTACGTGAGACTCAAAGAGCTTGCTGGTCTCACTTCACCCGATCACCCGATGGCCCGATCACCCGATTCTTCCTCACTGCACGGCAATCACAACCACCGTCGCGTCATCATGGAATCTCTCCTCGCAATGCTTCGTCACTGCCTGCATCAGGCTGCGCTGGATTTCTTCGGCTGAGCCGGTGCGGTGGCGAACCATGATGTCCTTCACGCGCTCCATGCCGAATTCTTCATCATCAGGACTTTCGGCTTCGGTGATTCCGTCGGTGTAGAGCACCAGGCGGTCGCCGCTTTCGAGCTTTAGCTGCGTCTGCTCGTAGGTCCAATCGGAGAACAGGCCCAGGACGCCCCCACCTACGCGCAGTTCAATGGCAGTGCCATCGGCGCGAGCGAGTATCGGCGGGTTATGTCCGGCATTGCTGTAACAGAAATTGCGTGATTCGGCGTCGATGACGGCGAAGAAGAAGGAGACAAATTTGCCGATCGGCATGATTTCGGTCAGCGCTTCATTTAACGAACTACAAAGCTGCTGGGGATGAACATCGTGCGTGACGATGCTTTTTTCCAGACCCCGCAGACTTGCTGTGAGCAGTGCGCCGGGAACACCCTTGCCGGCCACGTCGGCGATGGAGGCTGCAAACTTTGTGGGCGTAAGCGCGGTGAGGTGGCAGTAATCGCCGCCAACGTAGCGTATCGAGCGCGAAACGCCGCTTATTGTGATGCCATGCTGTGGGGGCAGGTTGAGCGAGAGCAGTTTGCGCTGAATCTCGACCGACTCCTGTTGCTCTTCGTCCAGCTCTCTATTGGCTTTTCGCGTCTGCTCTGCGCGGGCAATCAGGTCGCGTGACTTCTGAATGAGTTGAGAGTTGGTCCAGGGCTTCTGGATAAAATCCGACGCGCCGCGCTGCAGAGCTTCGACCGCGAGTTCAATTGTTCCCCAAGCGGTGATGACCAAAACGGGAACAGATGTGTTCGTCTTGCGAATGGTGGAGATCAGATCCAGACCCTCGGTTCCCGAAGTGGTATCGAGAGTGTAGTTGAGATCCATGATGAGCAGATCGAACTCGCCGACTGCTAGCGCTTCGATCACCGCGGCAGGGTGCATCACCGTTTGCGACTCGAATCCTTCAAGCTTCAGCAGCAGAGCAATCGCATGCAGCACGTCGGGCTGGTCGTCGGCGACGAGAACGCGCCTGGGCTTGGTAGCTGCACCTATTTCGGTAGCCAGAGAAGTGGAATAAGAGTCCGTCACTGCAATCTCCGATTCGGTCGAGCAAGACACTTGAAGGTTCTTTAAATCCCTTTGAAGTTAGTCTTCAGAGACTTAGGGAAGGGCACGGATTCTATCCGTGCCGAAAAAGAACCCACGTTATTTCTTTTCTTTCAGCGGCTTCAGCCGCGGCTGAAGCCGCTGAAAGAAAGAGGAGGAAAAAAACGATTCTCTCGCCGGCACGGATGGAATCCGTGCCCTTCCCTAAACCAGAAGAGAGCAAGCCCCATGCCATACCGAAGCAGGCGCCGGAACTCTCGCCGGTCGCTAAATAGACTCAATTGTGGCAGTTAGCGTTAGCAGATGGACGGATATCGGTGGGCTACTGTTCGAATGTGAGACCCTTGGAGTCGAAAGCGAACAGTCAGTCGTGAGCCCCAACCAACTGCGGCGGACCATCCAGCACGTAGCGGATCTTACGAGCCAGGGCTTCGGTTGTGAATGGCTTCTGCAGGAATGACATCCCGGCAGTGAGAACGCCATGATGAACAATCGCATCATCCGCGTACCCGGAGACATAGAGCACCTTCATTTCGGGACGAAGCTTGAGCAATCGCTCGGCGAGTTCGCGTCCACTCATCTGCTGCAGCACAACATCCGTGAGCAGCATGTCAATCGTGCCTTGATGACGCTCGCACATCAGGAGCGCTTCCCCGCCGTGTCGGGCTTCGAGCACGTTGTATCCATGCTTGTGCATAACCTGACGCATGAGTGCGCGGACTCCGTCTTCGTCTTCCACCAGCAGAACAGTTTCACTGCCATGGCGTGCCGGTTGCAGCGAGCGTGAAAGCGGAATTTCGACAGGAGCATCCACGCGCGGCAGGTAAACCTTGAATGTAGATCCCCGGCCGATTTCGCTGTAGACCCAGATGTAGCCACCACTCTGTTTGATGATGCCGTACACAGTGGACAGTCCCAAACCAGTACCTTTGCCGACTTCCTTCGTGGTAAAGAACGGTTCGAATATCCGCGATTTCACCTTCTCCGGCATACCCGTACCGTTGTCGCTGACGGCGATCATCACGTAACGTCCCGGCTTCACGGAAACGTGATCGCGTGCGTAAGCCTCATCGAGATCAACGTTGGCCGTTTCAACCGTTAATTTGCCGCCTTGCGGCATCGCATCGCGTGCGTTGACGGCCAGGTTCATGATTACCTGCTCAACCTGCCCTGGATCAGCTTTTACACGGCCCAGACCTGGCTCAAGCACAGTGAACAAATCGACGTCTTCTCCAAGCAGGCGGTGCAAAAGCTTGTCCATGTTGTGCATCACAAGGTTCAGATCGAGGACCTTGGGGGCGAGCACCTGCTGACGGCTGAAGGCAAGTAATTGCCGCGTGAGGGAGGCTGCGCGATCGGCTGCTTTCTTGATTTCGTCGATCTCGTGCCGCATGGGATCGGCATGGTCGAGATCGTCGAGGACGAGTTCGCTGTAACCTTTGATCACCGTGAGCAGGTTATTGAAGTCGTGCGCGACGCCGCCCGCCAGGCGACCTACGGCTTCCATCTTCTGCGCCTGCCGCAGCTGTTCTTCGAGCGTACGTCGTTCGGTGATGTCCTCGGCGATCATCTCGAAGCCGAGTGTTTCACCGCGTTCGTTTCTGAAGGGTGTTCCGCTGAGTCGAACGGTGATTGGGTGCCCATCTTTTCTTTTCCAGCGCAGCTCGACTGTGCCGAGCCGTCCCGAGTCGTTATATGCCTGAATAATGGCAGCTCGCTGATCGGGATCAGCGTAGATTTCGCGCGCCATATCCACTGCCAACAACTCTTCCGGGGACGAGTAGCCCAGCATTTGCACGAGCGCGGGATTGACGTCGAGAAATCTGCCATCGACTGTGGAGCGATACATGCCGTAAACGGCACTCTCAACCAACGACCTGTGCCTGGCTTCCGATGCCCGCAGAGCTTCTTCCTGTCGTTTGCGCGCCAGCGCAACAGATATGTGCTGGGAGACGTAAGTGAGAATCTCTTTATCGCGTTCACGGTATCGGATTTCTGGATCGTAGCTCTGGAGCGCGATCACGCCGAAGACTTTGCTTCCCTGGCGCAGCGGGGCTCCAAGCCAATCGATGCAATCAGGACCGAGCGGCTCGATTTCCCGCTTATCTTCGAGTGAGCGAATCTTTTCGAAGTCGGCCAGCAGCGCTTTGCCTGTCCGGAGTACGTATTCCGTAAGTCCCTTGCCGCGCTTGCGTCCCGCGGGAATCGGATCGCTCTGGTCGACAAAATACGGAAACTGCAAGTACTCGCCGCTTTCATCGAGTAGCGCAATGTACAGGTTTTGCGCATACATCAACTCGCCGATGATTTGATGAAGAGCTTCAAATAACTGCCCAAGGTCGTCCACTGAATTTGCGCAATCACTCATGCGATAGAGTGCCGACTGGAGTTGCTCGGCATGCTTTCGCTGGGTGATGTCGAATGCCGTGCACAACATCGCCTGTTCGCCTGCGAACTGCGTCACTGTTGCGGAGAAATCGAGCCATCGATCGTCGCCGTCTTTGTGGACAATCCGTAATTCGCAGCGCTGTACCGAGGTGTCCCCGCGTAGCCGGTCCGCAGCCCGCGAGTGGATCATCTCGCGTTGGTCGGGATGAATCAGATCCCAGGGACTCATTTCCCGCAGCTCTGCAGAGGTATACCCACAAACCTCCTCGGATGCCTGGTTGGAGTAAAGGAAGCGATTGCCATTGTGGATGAAGATCGCGGTGGTCGCGCTCTCGGCGAGGGCCCGGAACTTACTCTCACTCTCGGCCAGCGCGTGCTCGGCGCGTTTGCGCTCGGTTATGTCTACCAGGGTGCCCTGGATCATTGCGGCGTCTTCATCTTCCAGCAGGGTTACGTTTTCCAGCACCCACACTTCGGTGCCATCTCGGCGCCGCAACTTCATTTCGAAATTTGTGAGGGCTTTTTCCCGTTTTAGACGAGCAACGTAACGTTCTCGCTCATCGGGAGCTGAGTATGGATTGAAATCCGCGAGCTTGATCATCTGCTCGCGCGATTCGTAGCCGAAGATGTGTGCGAACGAATCGTTGCAATCGAGCAATCCTCCCGACAGCTTGCTGAGAAAGACTCCAGCCAGATTGCGCTGGAATAGTTGACGATAGCGTTCCTCGGAATCACGCAGCTCAGTCTCAGCTTCCATCCGGTCGCCCACATAGCGGAAGCTGGCCAGCAAGCCTGCTTTGCGCCCACCAATCACATATGTGCTGCTCACTGCTTCGAACGACTTCCAGTGTCCAAGCTTGTGCTGCAAGCGCACAACGATGGGATCGCCTCTGCTGGGATCCTCAAGCCCTTGCCGGAACCCTACGATGGCTATTTCCAAATCTTCGGGATGCACAAAATCGAAGCACGATCGCCCAACGAGTTCTTCGGGCAGGTAGCCGAGGTGCCGTGTAATCGATTGACTCTGGTAGATGACCTTGCCTTGCTCATCGAGCAAGGAGAGAACATCTGAGGATTGCTCAACGAAAGCGCGAAAGCGCTCTTCACTTTCTCGTAGAGCCTGTTCGGCGGCCACATGATTCGTGACATCTCGGCCAATGCTCAGGATGGAAGACGATTGACCATCGTCAGATATGAGGCAGTGACCGACTTCCAGCGTCCGCCGGGAGCCGTCTTTAATAATTATCTCGGCAGTAAAAGGCGTGGGTAGCTCTCTCTGACTACGCTCAGCCCACCTTGCGCGCACAGTCGGGACCTGCTCCGGAACCAGCAGGTCGAGGATATTCATGTTGAGGAGCGCGTCTCGCGTGTATCCCGAGACGCGCTCAGCGGCTCCGTTTACCCAGGTGAAGTTTCCCTGCCCATCGTGCGTATACATCACGTCGCTGGCATTATCGAGGATGTTGAAAAGTGCGGTGGTAGAGGCTGGCGGCGGAACGGCAGCGTGCGACCTCCCGCGCGTAGAAACACGGGCTCCAGGCGTGCTGGTCACACGCGCAGGCTTGGGCCTAAAGCCCATATCGAGGGGACTCCTGCGTGCTCATGATTGATGGGACTGCGTCCGGGGGCGCGAATAATGTACCGCGAATGAGGCATTACTCGGAAGGAAATGTTTAGTTACTTTCGTTTACCGTTGCGTTAGCCCCGCAGCGTTGTGGAAAACGTGGCAGCGAGCGGGCTACTGGCGATCGTTCCGCCATTCGGCAGCACTAGTGTCGTGCCTCCGCGCTCGCTCATCGTCTTTTGCGTCTCTTCTCACGTATGCTTAACAAAGTAATGAGAGTTCGCGTTCTCTTATTTGGCGTCCTAAAGGACATCTTCCAGCGCAGCGAAGACTCGCTCGATCTGTCGCCCGACGCTACGGTTTCCGACTTGCTCACGCATTACCGCGAACTCACGCCCGAGCGGGCTAACTTGTTTCATTCATTGGCACTTGCGATCAATCAGCAGTACGCTTCTCCCGGCGATCGACTTAAGGAGGGTGACGAGGTCGCCCTGCTCCCACCAGTCAGCGGCGGAGCCGAAACTGTTGTTCGCAAAGAGAGTTATCAGTGTGAGATTGTGCGCGAGCGAATCCGGACCGAACAGATCGTCGAGCGCATCAAGCAAGGCGAGGATGGGGCGGTGGTCGTCTTTGAAGGCATCGTGCGAAATCACACGCGGAACCGCCGGACGTTGTTTCTCGACTACGAGGCTTACGAGCCGATGGCGCTTACCCAAATGAATTCGCTCGCGGAAAAGGCGCTTGCCAATTACAAGGTAAGGGAGATCGCTATCATCCACCGGCTGGGACGTCTCGAGATCGGAGAAACCAGCGTGCTGATCGTTGTCGCCTCCGCACATCGAGCCGCCGCCTTCGATGCGTGCCGCTTTGCCATCGATACCCTCAAACGCACAGTCCCAATTTGGAAGAAGGAACATTTCCCCGACGGTGTCGTATGGGCCGATGGCGAGCCCTTTCCCGAAGAGCTGCGCGCAAGTTCTGATTCAAGCATCGGTGGGAACGAATGAGAGTGTTGCGTGTGGCGATCATCGCCTTGGCCCTCCTCGCTTCCTCGAGCGCTCAGGAGAAGCCCGAGACCACTTTCAAGGTTGATGTAAAGCTGGTGAACGTATTTGTTACGGTCACTGACCCGCAGGGCGCGCCCATCGGCAATCTTGCGAAGAATGACTTCAGTCTCAGCGAGGATGGAGTCCCCCAAAAGATTGCCGTCTTCAGCAAAGAATCCCAGCTCCCACTATCGATTGTGTTGGCGATCGACGCCAGTTCGAGCACGCGCAAAGACATTCGCCTCGAGCTCGAAGCCGCCCGCCGATTCATTCATTCCATGATCCGCCCACAGGACGCGGTCGCTCTCTTCAGCTTCGCAACCTACGTGAACGAGTTGACGCCGTTCACTGCAAAGCTCCATCAGGTCGACAGTGCGATTAATGAAGTGCGAGTCGGCGGTGCTACTTCTCTCTACGACGCGGTCTATCTAGGGGCTAAAGCGCTTGTGAATCGCGAAGGGCGCAAGGTGCTTGTGCTAATTACCGACGGAGGCGATACCGCGAGCAGCATCGACTATAGGGAGGCTCTCCGCGCGGCACAGCAGTCGGAGGCGCTGGTTTACAGCCTTATCGACGTGCCGGTCGAGGCGAGCGCAGGCCGTAATACAGGTGGAGAGCATGCGCTCATTCAAATCTCGAACGACACCGGCGGAAAGTATTACTACGCCTCAAGCGTTCCACAACTCGATAAAGCGTTCGAGCAGATTAGCGATGAGCTGCGAACCCAGTACCTGCTGGCCTACTATCCCGTGGCCCGTCGCGCAGCTTCGGATTTTCGCCAGATCGATGTTAACGCCCATCCGCACGATCTGCCCGAGGCTCAGGGAAGCGACGGTGGGGACAAGCTGATTGTCCGCGCCCGGCGTGGTTATTACACGTCAAAGCTGGAGTAGGGGCACCCCTGTCATTCCGAGCCGCTGCGGCGAGGAATCCCTATCGGGCCAAAGATGTATGGGCTCAGCAGGGATTCCTCACCGCAACTTCAGCGGTTCGGAATGACAGCAAAAATCGCGTAAAATGCACCCATGAGTTTCCGTAGCGACGCAGCTTCAGCCTTACAGAAAAAATCGAAGAACACTCCTCCCGAAGAGACGGGTATGGAGGCCTCCTATCTGAAGGCGCTCGGGGAGAAGCAGACCCCAGTCACCGTCAAGCTAATGGGCGGAGAGTCTGTGCGCGGCTGGATCGAGTATTACGATGCCAACATGATTCGGCTGACTCGGGAGCATTCCCCGAATCTATTCATCTATAAGCACGAGATCGTCTACATCGCTGAGGACACCGGACGCCGAGGGCGTCTGTGAGCGTTCGACATCCCGACTACATCTCCACGGCCTCAGACATTGCGCGACGCGCGGGCGCTTTGCTGCTGGAGTATTCCGCACGAGGCGTGAAGACGGAGTACAAGGGCTCGGGCACCGTCGACGTTGTCACCGAAGCGGACCGCGCCTCCGAGAAGCTGATCGTCGAGAGCCTTCGTGCAGCGTTTCCCAATCACGGAATCGTCGGTGAAGAAGGATCGCGCTCGCAAAGCGCAGGCGAGTATATCTGGTATGTCGATCCGCTCGACGGGACAACCAACTTCGCGCACGGATTTCCGGTCTTCTGCGTTTCCCTGGGACTGGCGCAGCATAACGAAGTAATTGCGGGAGTAGTCTTCGATCCCACGCGCAACGAACTTTTCGCAGCCGAGCGTGGCAGCGGTGCGACATTAAATGGCAAGAAGATTCGCGTGTCTGAGGTTGCGGCACTCGGCGAAAGCCTGCTCGGCACCGGGTTCCCCAGCAAGAAACGGCACCTCAATCCGAACATTTACTTCTATCACCAGCTCACCATGAAGACGCATGGCATCCGCCGCGCGGGCTCGGCTGCGCTCGATCTTTCGTGTGTTGCTTCGGGACGCTACGATGGATATTGGGAGTTCAACCTGAATCCATGGGACACTTCAGCCGGTGTGTTACTCGTTGAAGAGGCGGGCGGCAGGCTCACACACGTGGATGGAAGCAAATTCGACGTCGCCGCCAGCCGCGATGTGCTCGCGACCAACGGCCTCATCCATCAAGAGCTCAAAAGCGAGATGCACGCGGTGATGCAGGGCCGCGGCCTCGAGCCATTGCCGAATTTGATAGAGTTCGCGAAAAGCCGAGCTTAGCATCGTGCGTATTCATGCTCTGTCTTGTTAAGAATGGCTAATCCACCTCGGAACCCGTCCCGTATTGAGACTCGATTGTTAACGCGCGATGACAAAGCCGTTGCGCTTATGGCACCTATCAAAAGTTCCAATTTGCATTTCGGAGTTCATTTCCATAGTCTCTGAGCAGTGAGTGACCCTGAAGTACACTCACCTCCATCCAAGCTGATCTCTAGATCGTGACGTCGCGCAGGCGGTTCTAATGCGGGACGTTCTACAGCGCCGCTTCTGGTTAGCAGTTGCCTGTTCTCCTCGCTGAGTAGTTACGCGTAGCGAACCAGAAAGCGGACGAATGCGTGCACGCGTCGTGCGAACCGGAACACCTGAGTTCTCGCGGCACTGTCACCTAACGTCGATTGGAGATTGGACAATGAAACTCGTAAGGCACATCGCTTATTTCTTTTTGCTTCTTGCAACCACGTCCCTGGTAGCGTCGGCACAGGAGCCAAACGGCAAGTTCACCGTTAAGCATGACACGCGGTGGGGCACCGCTATCCTGCCGGCGGGAAGCTATTCCGTTTCGGTCCGTAGCGGACCGGTACCGTATGTGCTCGTCACTTCCGATGATCGCAACGCCGTTTCCATCATGGCCGTCGCCCAGTACGTCGAGACGGCGCAATGTAAGAGCAGTTCGCTGGAGTTGGAGCAAACTGACGGGAACTGGAACGTGCGCTCTCTTTGCTTCGAGTCGGCGCTAGCGGTGTACTTCGGGCCGTCGCAGAAGGCGCGTCAGACCAACATAGCTGCAGTTCCGCAGGTGGCCACGCTGGCTGGATCGAACTAGCGTGTAGTCACTGCACAGATTGGTAGAGACGCAGCATGCTGCGTCTCTACGGTGCAATATTTTTCAGAAATGTTTCGATAACACCGATAGGGAAAATTCATAAGCCCATGCTTCATACGCCGATAGAATTCAGTATGGATCAGTTAAACCTTAATCCCGCTCTTGATTTTCTTCATGATCTCGGCACTCGTATCGCCGCGGCAGATCCATTGCACGAGGTGCTGGACGAGATCGTCGAGTTTGTTGCCGACCTGGTAAGTTGCGACTCCTGTTTCATTTTCGTTCTTGAGGGTGAAGACCTCGTGCTTCGCGCCTCGAAGAACCCTCATCCGGAAGTTCTCGACCGGCTCAAGATGCAAATCGGTCAGGGCATCGCCGGATGGGTCGCGGAGCATCGCGAACCCGTGGTCATTCCCGAAAGGGCTTCGCATGATTCCAGATTCAAGACTTTGACTGAACTTCCCGAAGACAGCTACGAGGCGATCCTCTCCGTGCCGATCGTCTCGCGTGGCCGTGTGGTCAGCGTGATGAATGTGCAAAATCGCGATCCTCGCGTTTTCACGCCCCGCGAAGTGAAGGCGGTTTCGACGATCGGTCACCTGGTTGGCGCAGCCATCGAAATGGCGCGGCTGGAGAACGAAGTTACACAACTCTCCGACAAGCTCGCCACGCGCAAGGTGGTAGAGCGCGCGAAAGGCGTGATGCAGCGCGAACTGTCAATCACTGAAGAAGAAGCCTACGCCATCATTCAGAAGCAGGCGCGGCAACGCCGGAAGTCGATGAAAGAAATCAGCGAAGCCATCCTGCTGGCTGACGAGTTGAAGAAGGGACCCTCCCGCCCTGTCTCCTGAGTCCCCATCGAAAGTGCGCTTGCACGGGAGTCGCTTGCTACACGCACGGGCAGCGGCTCCTTTTTTTGTTCAGAAGAGCCTATTCACCACGGAGGCACGGAGAAAGGCAAGAACGTGTTAAACACTTAAGGATATAGAGGACAACGAGTTTTTTGGACTTGCCGCCGTCCAATTCGCCCTCTTTCGATACATCTGGCCATCATCTCAGTGACCTGCGTGTCGTCCCTTGTTAAGTCTTGCCTTTCTCCGTGACTCCGTGTCTCCGTGGTGAAAGGGTTCTGAGCTAGAATTTAGGTGTGCCCAACCCCCTTCTCGAACGCGAAGTCCACAAGCGTCCGGCCTCGGTGAAGCTCACCGGCCGCATTCTTTTCCTTACGGAAGATCCGGAGCTGATCCGGCGGCAACTGGCGGGAGAGGACCTGCCTTGGGACACGAAAAATCCTGCGAATAATCCCAAGCTGCGCGACGACATCTCGACGGACGAAATCACTCCGGCGCATATCTGTTTCTTCTTCGATGAGACTCTGGGCGAGTTTCCGTATACAGGCTTGAAGTGCGGTAACGAGCTGCCGATCAAGCGCACGGATGTGAAGAAGGGCGGATTTGTCGCGGCGATCAGCGGCAAGCGTCGAGGCAAGGGATCGAGTCGCGAGCAGTCGCCCTATGCCGAGCTTTCGGCCGGCATCAAGCTGGTGATTGCCGAGAACATCGAGCGAATTTACAAGCAGAATTGCCAGAATCTGGGCGTGCTCACGTCTACCGATTTCAATCTCATCGATCATATTCGCCGGGGCGAAGAGATTCCGCTCGAGGTCTTCACGCGGGGCGAAGACGAGATTACACGCCAGGTAATCGAATACGGCGGACTCTTCCCTTTCAACGTGGCGCGTATGCAGGGCAAAGTAACCATTCCGGGAATCGACACGAAGCAACGGCCGATGACGGTGACAGAGAAGATCTTTGCGCGGCACATGATCTCGCCCGCCGGCAAAGTGGGAGTGCCTGCCGTGAAGCCTGGCGATCCGGGATTCGCTCGAACCGATCTTCGCTTCAGCCACGAGTACGTAACACCAATGGCGGCGATCTTTTACGAGCACTTCGTCGGCAAAGACACACCAGTGAATGATCGCTCCAGCGTCATCTTTTTCCGCGATCACCTTACCTTCCTCGACGAAGTTTTGTCGGAAGAGAAGAAGAAGATGGGGCTGCTCGACTTGGCAACGCAGCTCAAGATGAAGCAGGAGAGCTTTGCGCAATCGCAGGGCATCAAACTGCACGGCGAACTGAAAGATCGCAAAGGCTCGGAAGGCATCTGCCATTCGATCGTAGCTGAGAGTTACGCCCTTCCCGGACAACTTAACGTTGGCTCTGACTCACATACTCCACACGTCGGCGCGGTCGGCTGCGTGGCTTTCGGCATCGGCACTACTGACGTCTTCAATTCCTGGATAACCAAAGATGTTCGCGTGAAGGTTCCCGAATCGGTAAAGGTGATCGTTCGCGGCAAACGTCGTGCGAATGTCACAGCGAAGGATTACATCCTGAAGTTGCTGGCGATGGACTATATCCGTAGTGGCAAGGCGCTCGCGAAAGTTATGGAGTACTCGGGAGAAGCGATCGAGGAGCTGGGCGTCGATGAGCGTGCAACCATGTGCAACATGGCCGCCGAAATTGGAGGCTTTACCGGCATCGTCGCACCCGATCGGAAGGTAGTGGACTTTCTTGTCGAGCGGCGCGGCATGAAACCCGCAGAAGCAGAAAAGTTAGTCGACGGATATTTCAGCGATTCCGGAGCACAGTACGCTCACGTAATCGAAATGGACGCCTCCGAGATCTATCCCATGGTGGCAACGCCCGGCGATCCGGGAAACGGCAAGTACGTGCGCGACCTCAACACTCCGGTTCCGGTGGAAATCGCGTATGGCGGAACCTGCACGGCGGGCAAAAACGAAGATATGGACATGTACGCCGCCGTGCTGAATGACGCTTTGCGACAGGGCAAGCGTGTTTCGCCATCGGTGCTGTTCTATATCCAGTTCGGATCACAAGAGACGCGCGAGTACTGCGTGCGCAAAGGTTACCTCGAGATCTTTCAAAAAGCCGGGGCCAAGGTAATCGAGCCGAGCTGCGGAGCATGCATCAATGCCGGTCCTGGGGTCTCGACCCGGCCAGATCAGATCGTGATCAGCGCGCAGAATCGCAACTTCCCGGGGCGCAGCGGACCAGGGCAGATGTATCTGGCTAGTCCATACACCGTCGCGGCTAGTGCAGTCGCGGGATACATCACGGAATACCAGCCCGCAGCCGAGCGCGAACCAGCGGTTGTCTAGAGACAAGCAGCAAAAGCTCGTTCGAACCGTGCCGATGTCCGACACTCCGTCAGTAACCTTTTCGTTGGCGATTCCACTGTAATCAATTTTGCACCTTAGGTATGCTAGTCCGCTAATGGGACTGCACGGATTCTTTGGATACGGCATCATCTTTCAGGCGATCGCCATCCTCCATTTCATTCGCCGGCGTCCCGATACCTATTGGCTCTGGATCATCATCTTTGGCAGTGGTCTGGGGGCGTTTATCTACATCTGTGTCGAGATGCTGCCCGAGATTGGGATGGTCGGCCGCAGCTTCCAGATATTCCCGCGTCGCAGCCGCATCCGCAGGCTGGAGGCGCTGATTCTCGACAATCCTTCCGCGGGTAATTATGAGGAGCTTGCTGATCTATATTTTGAAGACGGAAAGTACGAACGAGCCCGGGAGTGCTACAACCGATCTATCTCTACACGCACCGACTCTCCTGATCCGTTCTACCGCCGCGCCCTCTGCGAACTCAAGCTCGGGGATTATGCGGCGGCTGTCCCTGATCTCCAGCATGTCGTCGGTAAGGACCCGCGCTATGACTATTACCGGGCTGCTGGGCTACTTGCCGACGCGCTTGCCAAAATAGGCCAGACTGAAGCCGCCGCTGCGATGTTTGAGCGCGTGGTGCAGACCTCCACGCTCTCCGAGACGCTCGTGAATTACGCCGAGTTCCTGAAATCACAGGGCAAGCAGGCAGAAGGGCGGGAGTGGGCTCAGCGGGTGCTCACGCGCAAGAAGACACTGCCCGGATATCTAAAACGGCGGGAGCGGCCGTGGTTCCGCAAGGCGGCTGCGCTAGCGAAGTAGTCTTTTTGTTTGTCATTCCGAACGTAGTGAGGAATCCCTACGGACTGCGACACTCTTAGCGCTGCCATCGTCGCCAATCGAAACGTTATCGGAGCCCGTAGGGATTCCTCACCGCAAAAACCGCGGTTTGGAATGACAAACAGAAAAGACCTACTCCCTGAACCCCTCCTCTCCGATCAGCGGCACGAAGGCGCAGCCATCGAGTCGCACTTGGCGCACGCCTGTTTTATCCTTGCGAATCAGGACGAGTTCCTGCAGATCGCGACTTCCGACCGGTAGCACCATCCGTCCGCCTACTGCTAGCTGGGCGACCAGCGACTGAGGAATCTGCGGAGCAGCGGCGGAAACCAGAATCACGTCGTAGGGCGCTTTGGGGGGATAGCCAAGCGTTCCATCGCCGACGACGATTTCGACGTTCGTGTAACCCAAACGGGAGAGGCGCTCGCGCGCAATGTCGGCCAACTCTACATGGCGCTCGATGCTGAAAACGCTCGCGACGATCTCGGCGAGAAGCGCGGTCTGATATCCCGAACCGGTTCCCAACTCCAGCACGCGATCTTCAGGACGCAGCTCCGCGGCCTGAAGCATGGAAGCAACGATGTACGGCTGTGAGATTGTCTGGCAGCAGCCGATCGTCAGTGGCCGATCTTCGTACGCATGCTCGCGCAGCTCCGGGGAAATGAAATCCTCGCGCTGGACTTTACCGATGGCGGAGAGAACGCGCTCGTCGAAGATGCCGCGTGCCTTGAGCTGACGCTCCACCATGAGGACGCGCTGAAGTTGGAGGGACATGGGAGGCAGGAACTAGGGTACAGGTTACAGGGGACAGGGAACAGGGAGCAGTACCGGCGGCGGTAGCCGCTGGGTGCGTGAGTGCCGACCTGCACAGAGCGTGTTGCGTGCTAGCGATGCTGGCCTACAAGGGCCAGGATATCTTCGGGTGATGCAATAGCTGCAGGCAGGACCCAGCGGCTACCGCCGCCGGTACTGCTTCCCTACCGCTTCCTCTGCCGGATTCGCAGGTCGATCGCCAGCACGCCGGTGTAGTCGCGGACCGCAACCAACGCCACATTTTTATTGATGTTGTACTCCACCTGCAGAACCTCCTGCGCATACTGGCCCAGGTTCGTTAGATAGGTGACGGTTACGTTCTTAGATATCTGCTGTTCAACTGTGAGCCGCGCGTTGGGGTTTCCTTCAGTTCCGCCGATATTGGGATCGATTTTGATGCGGCTAATGCCAAACAGCTTCTGCACGCGGCTGCTTACCGCAGCATTCAATGCCTCTCCCAAAATGGCGTTTGATGCTGATTGAGTGAAGTTCTCGCTACCGGCCGAAGCTGATCCGGGTTGAGATTGTGCCTCAGTCTCCTGCCGTGTACGACCAAAGGCAAGCAGAGCGATGATATCGGACGAAGGCAATGGCGGCTCGGAACGATATGTGACATTGAGTTTGTCGGGCGTGCCGTGGAAGCCCAGGGTAATGTCATAGTCACGCACTCGCGCAGATGCCTCGACGTTTACCACCGGCTCGATTCGCACAGGGTTAGCGAAAACTACGTCGCCTCGCTCGAGGTGATAGGTAGTGCTATTGAAGGTGATATCGCCCTCTGCGATGCTCACGCGACCTAGAACTCCGGGCCGCGCTGCAGTTCCGCGCAGGCGAATATCTACGTCGCCGGAAACGCGAGCCATCGACGTTTCTACGCGCAGCTCCGGAGTGGAGACAATGTGAACATCGAGGCGCACATTATCGATGAGGGAATTCGGAGCTGGAGGATTCGTGGGTTGCCTGGCCCGTTGCACGTACGCCGCGAGGTCGAATTGCGGCGTTAGGCCAAATTTTGTGAGGGTGACGTCGCCTGAGAGAACCGAGTTCTGGGCGGTTCCTACTAGTCTTAGATCTGCAGTCGCTTGCGAACTCACGCCTTCTGGATAACGAATGCGAACGTCACGTCCGGTGGCAGTCAGATCGAAGAAGATGCCGTTGCTGTAGGTTACGTAGCCGCCGAGAACCAGGTCTCCACCACCAGTTCGTGCAGTCAATTTTTGAACGCGCAAGCGATTGCGATCGAAATTGAGCGAGCCGTTAATATCGCTCAAACCATTGGGCAGATCGACAAATGCAATTGCCCCATTTGCGATTTGCACATTGCCGGCGAAATTTGGATCGTTCAGCCTGCCGGTGGCGTTCACCGTGAACGTCAGCTGTCCTGACGACGAGACACTCGGATTCGCAGTCTGCAATAACGCTAAATTGACGTTGCCATTCGCATGCAAATCCACGCGGCCCGATCCTGCAAGCTCGACTTTTCCCGTTCCGGTAATATCTGTGCCGGCGCCAACGATGTGCATTTGCTGGACGCTTGCGACTTGATTGCTGATCGAGAAGCGCAGCGGGCCTTCGTTGTGAAGTTGGATATGCTGCACCTCTGCCGCGAACTGATCTACATCAGCCTCGACCGCCAGTTCGCGTGGGCGCTTCAACGGTCCGCGCAACACGAACTTGCCGGAGACGGATGAGTGGCCTGTGACTTTGCCCGGAAGATAGGCGCGCAGCAGCGGATCAAAATCGAGCTTGGCAAGATCGAGATGCATCTCTGCAGGGAAATTCTCGCGCAGGTGCACGTCACCCGTAACGTTGGCGGTGGCAAGCTGCATATTGGTGTGCGCTTCCAGATGGAGATCGGCTCCACGAGTTACGGCGGTAGCATGAAGGTCGCCGGCAGACTCCCCCCCGAGAATGAGACCGGTGATCGACAGATTCGCATTTATGGTCGGGCTCGCGATCGTTCCGGAGCCACTTGCCGCAAAGTCGGCGCGTCCGCCGATGCTAAGCTTCCTGGTTTGCAGTTTTGAGAGATGCGCCAGATCGAAATTGTTGCCGCTGACATTGAACGCAAAGGCTTTTGTGTCGAGGTTGTAATTTCCTCCGCCGGTTGCGCGTCCACCGTTCTGCTGCAGGATCAGGTTGCGCAGGTCAACTTGTTTGCCCTGAAACTGCAGGTCTGCCGATAGAGATCGATAGGGCTCACCGTAGATCGTGCCTCCGGCAACCTGCACATGTCCAATGCCGCCGAGATCTTCTAAGGCGCCACTGACATGCGTTTCCCCATTGACCTTTCCCGTTACGGGATAGTCGACGCCAACCAGTCGTTGTAGTTCCAGCAGATCGGCGTCGTGCACACGGAAGCGGGCATCAACGCGCGAATCCGGTTCGATCTGACCATCCCGCAAACCGACACTCGCCAATCCAGCGATCTGCGCCGTTCCACGCTTCATTAATATGTTGCGCGCAGACATAAGACTCGGTGAGTAAGTGACGTCCGCGACGAGGGAATCCCAGTGCATCGTGGACGGGATGGTGGGAGTGGTCGCCGCGGCCTGCTGCGCTGGAGGCTTAGCGTCTCCGCTAATCACAGCGGTGTCAAAGTCGGTGGCCTGCAGGCGGCCTGCAATCGTTGGCGAGATGAGCTTCCCCGTCAGCGTTCCATTAAAGGAAGCCTGTCCGTGGACGATTGCCGGAATGTTTTGCTGCTCTCCACTCAGCGCATGAGCAACGGCGTCGATTTCAGACAAGTCCGAGGTGTTCAGAGAGACTCTCAACTGCGACTCCGTGCCGATCGCGCCAGTCGCGCTGATACGGGTTGCGCGGGCCGCGAGATTTAGCCCGCTGACATCGATGCGGTCGCCTCGGCCATGATAAGTGGCATGCACAGAACCGGTAAGCGGAAGCTCGGAATTCGAAGCCGTCGGCAGTGCCTGCGCATTAAGATCCACGTTGGTATCGGCATCCCCCAGCGAACCGGTCCATCGCATCTGCAGCTTACCCGCTCCACTTGACGCAAGGCGAAGCTGGTGCAGTGGACTCTTCACGGGCAGCAAAGCACGCAATCCCTGAGCCAGCGAAATTCCTGAGAGATCGAGATCCAGCGTTCCCTGCTGCTGCCTCTTTGCTGTTTGCGCAGCCACCTTGCCGGAGCTGAAGCCGGTCTTTGGAGTAACTTTCGACCAGTGCGCAATACTGGCGTTTCCGTTAAATGTGCCCCCGAGAGCTCGTCCATTCAATTTTGTGAGGGTTATGCGATCCACCGCCACGCTGTAATCGGAACTCGCGTCTACATTGCCGAGGCGCAGATCTGGAGCTGAGTACTCTCCGTCTTTCAGCGTAAGTTTGCCCGAGCCGAAGAAGTCTTCTGACGAGAGGTATCGGGCAGTGCCGTTGAGTTCGAGAATGCCATTGCGCAACTCACGAACACCGAGAATCTTGCTGAGTTGTGAGAGCTCCAGGGTGCCTTGGTATTTCGCCTCGACGCGGGGATTGCGAAAGTCGGCGATGGTTCCCGAGGCTTGGAGCTGCGACTTTCCACTTGCCCATCGCAGTGAGGTGATTTGGGCTTCATTGTTACGGATAGTGAAGCCTGCCTCTGCCTGGGAGAGAACTTGAGGATAACCAGGGTGCTTGAGCAGTAGACTGCCTGCACGAATGCTGCCCACGTAACTCGGCTGAGGCTTAGCCTTGAACATCATGCCGGCGGTGACGTCATCCGCACTTAGATCCAACGGGAGTCGTTGCTCATTCAGTACGAGCACACCCCGGCTCACACGAAGGCGGTCCACCCCGATGGAGAATAATTGCTGAGGGGCATTCCCATTCCCGTTTCCCTTTTTAGGATTTGGCTGGTTCGTGCTGCCGTCCGGATAGACGATCAGGTGAGCTACCGGGTGCTCAACATAAAGCTCGCGCAGGGCAATTTCGCGTCCCAGCACACTGAGAATCTTGACGGACACACGTGCATGATCCACGTGCGCGTATGGGATCTCTCCGGCTTTTTCGAGGCCATGAATGGTGAGGTCGTCGAACTCGAACTGAAGGCGCGAGAAGTTCCAGACAAAATTCTTGAGTTCGACGCGTCCTCCCGTCACGGCCTCAAGTTCGCTGACAACGCGGCGCCGTACTCGGTCGCGGAAGGAATCGCTGTTCAGGTACACAACTAGACTGACAGCGGCAACAACCAACACGAGGCCGATGCCAAGCTTTATCCAGCGCGAGCGGCGCGACGGTTTTGGGGTTTCCTCAGTCACAAAAATGAACTTACTGCTTCACTGCCTCGGTCGGACCGGTGACGTGCAACGGCAACGTACGCACGTCAGAAATATCTGGCGCCTTCTTATCGAGTCCAGACAGCGGCAATGATGGATCAAATGTCTGGATCCTGCTCTGCGTCCGCAGGGTCTTCAGCCAGTCGGAGATTAGCGCATTCACGCGCTCCTCGCGCAAGATCGCCTCGATCTGGTCCTGCACCTGATCCAGCGGAGGCACTGGCGCGAGAGCCTTCTTCTTCATTTCGGGAACAAACTTTGTGTCGTAATACGTCTGTACTGCGCGTGGTCCGACTCTGACCTCGGAGCGGAAGCGCAGATCTATGAAACGGAGAGTCTGAATTTCCTGGTTCACTCGACTTGCGATGTCCTCATCGGTGAGGCCGTATTGGGCGAGCAGGCGACGCCATCCTGAATCCGATTCGCCACCGGGGAGTTGTTTGCGCATTTCCAGAACGCGCGCGTCGAGATCTTCCTTTGTAACCGGAACCACGCCAAAGACTGCTACCTGATCGGCAATAAGATTCCGATCGACCAGACGCTCCAACGCGGCGATCTCGTCCTGAATCGTGACGTCGCTCTGTTTGCCTTCAGTAAGGTGAGTGAAGCGAGCCTCCTGCTCAACATCACTTCTCGTGATGGGATGGCGATCGACCGTGGCAACGATTCGATCCAACGTCTCTCCAGCACGCAAGGTTAGCGAGGCGAGCACCATCAACGAAATTAGGACCGCGTTTCGCATCAGAACGTTTGACCTATGCTGAAGAAGAAGTTGAACCTTCCTGTGTGATCAAGATACGGTCCACGCACAGGATCGTCTCTCACCGGAAAATACGTGGGGGTCAGGTTGTATCCAAAGTCTACCCGTACCGGCCCGATCGGGGTGCGATAGCGCACTCCTAGTCCTACTGCCTGCGCGATGTAGTTAAAGTCGCAGGCCGTTGTCGATTGTGGGTCGCAGGTCTCTTTGTGCGGCTGCGTCCAGTGGCCAAGACTGGGGAAGATGTCCCCCGGCGAAGTGAAGACGTTGCCAGCATCATGGAAGATGACCGCGCTCAGATTGTCGCCTACGTAGGGGAGAGCGATCGGTGGGCTGCGAAGTTCAAGATTGTTAAGGAATAGCCCATCGCCACCCAAGGGGAATCCTGTCGTGGCGTCGCGCGGCCCACCTTGATTGATGGCAAATCCGCGATGTGAATTGCTGCCACCGGTAAAGAATTTCTCCGGCAAAGGCACGATTCCCGCGATCGTGTTGCTTCCTGCATTGAAAGGTTCTTCCGCTCCGATGCGAGTGGAACGGGCAAAAGTCCACCTCCGCCCGCCGACGTTCTTGTTCTCGGCGAACGTGTGATAAGTCGAATTCTCCAGAAACACGCGGACATAGTTTGCCTGAGATCCAAAGACTCTCGAAGCGACGCCGAAATCGAGTGCGTAGTAGCTCCCCTTATGGGAATCGATCGGATCGTCGCGATGGTCACGAACATAGCTGACGCTGGGGATGCCTACGCGCACCGGACGAGAAAGCAATGGTATCAATTCGGGATTAATATGCAGCGTTGCCTCATCCACCTTCACCCGGCGATAGGTGAATTTATAGAGAAAACTTTCACCTCTGCGCCACTGCTGCAACACTTGGACGGAACCTTCGAGCCGCTCTGAGCTGAAGGTGAGCACGTTCTGAGTGCTGTCGTACAGGGCATTGAACGTCAGGGTTAAATCCTTGCGATTCAGCCAGTACGGCTGAACATAACTGAGGAGTGCGCGCTGCTGCAGGCGGCCAAGATTGGTGCGAAAAACGATGGTGTTATTTCGTCCACGAAAGTTGGCGCGGGTTACGCCAAGAGTAACAAGCGGACTGAATCCTGTTGCGCCTCCGGGATTGCACACCTGGGTTGAAGTTGGATTCGCAGTGAGATTCTCGCAGTCGCTGCGCACGTTGCCCGTCTGCACCTGGAATCCAATACCGTAATCGATGGTGTAGCGCTTGGCCTCTTCCAGCTGCATCATGAGATTCTTTTTGTCCACATTGCCATCGGGATTCGCCGGCGCGACATCGACCTGATTGAAGATGCTCAAGTCGTAGAGCTTTCGCTGGGTATTCAGGATTAGCGACTGGCTCATGGGTTCGCCTTCCTTGATCTCAAACTCACGATCCACGACAAAGGGCTTTGTATATCTCAGACCTGAGATCAGGATTTTGTCGACGAACACCTGGCGGCCCTCGGTGAGCTTGAAAGCTACGTCCTGTCGATTGGGCGTATCGGGCGAAGGATTCGTGGTGGTCTCTATCTGCACATCGGGAAAACCGCGATCGAAGTAGTAGCTCACGATGGAATCGCGATCGTTAGCGAGCAAGTAACTGGAATATGGCTGTCCCGGAATGGTACTGAGCTGGTCAAGCAAGACGTCGTGAGAGAAGGCCGTATTCCCCGTTATGGTCACAGACTTCACCAGCGTCTGCGGGCCTTCATCGATGTCGATCTGCACTTGCAGACGCCCGGGCTTTCCCTGGTAGTTATCCGCCACCTTGGAATTCGTCTTCACTGCCTGAAATCCGTTGGCCTGATACAGCGCGGTAATTACGGAGAGATCGCGATCGAGCAGCGCCGAACTGAACAGGCCATGCCGCTGGAGAGCATCGGCGGGCTGGATCGCCATCCGCTCCCGAATCGTCTCTTTCGGGAAGTACTTGTTGCCATTAATAACTAAGTCTTTAAACGTATGACGGTTGTTCCTGTCGACATCAAAGATCACAAGTTGGCGCTCGTCCTTCTTCGACAGAGTCGAGGTTACTTTTACATCGAAGTATCCCTGCCTCTGAAAGTAGTCGCGCAAGTTTCGCCGGCCTTCACTAAGCAGGTCTTCGTCGACGGCGCCTTCTTCGTAGATCGGCACATATTTCTTGATAAGCCCGCGACGCATGTGCGCTCCCTCTACGCGAACATCGACGATCGGACCGCGGTTGATCTCAAACACATAGTCCAACCGATTGGTGTCGTTGTGATAGTTACGATCGACCATCGACACCTGCGCCGCTAGGCGATCGCTTTTTTGATACTTTTTGTGAAGGCGTGTAAAGGCCCGGCTCAAATGTGAGGCGGCAACCGAATCGCCGGGATGAAGCTTCGCGATGCTGCGAATCTTGCCGTCAGGATAACCGGGGTCTCCTTTCACCATCACCTGTCCAACCCGAGCATGCTGGCCGCGCTCCACAACAAAGCTGAGTTCGATGCGCTGATGCTGCGGATCAATCGAAGAATCCATGCGGATGGTGGGCGCAAAGTAGCCATCTTCGGCCAGTATCCGCTTCATGCGCTCGATACCCGCAGCTACAAGGTCTTCGTCGAACTCTCCCCCGATCTGCAGCTTGCTGCCATTCACTAACTGGTTAGCTGTGGGAGGTCGTGGAGCTCCATACACGACCATGCTGCCGATGAACAGCTTTTCTTCGACTACGAAATCCAAATCGAGAGAGCGGTCAGGATACGGCGTGACCTCGGCTGCGATAGTTCGGAATCGGCCCGTGGCGAACAATTGCTGCAAGCTGGCATGCACATTGGTTCTGTCAAGAATTTGACCCGGCTGTAAGGGGATCGACTTGAGCAGTTCGCTCTGAGCCGTGCGTTGCGCGCTCTTGAAACTGATGCTGCGCACCCGGTATCCGGAATAGCGCGCGAAAGCGCTGGCTGTCTGACTGGGGGCAGGTGTGGCCCCGGCTTCATTCTGGCCCTGAGCCGGCTTGAGGCTTACAGCTTTAGAAGACGACTGCGCGGCAGGACAAGGAATGACCCAAAGGAGAAGGAAACCCAGCGCAAGTGCGCTCCTCAGGATCATAAACCTCAGCGCGCGGTCCGCAGAGCCCGAGAAATCGGAGAGGACTGCCAGCCCGGGCGATCTTTGCTGCACGGCTGTCCCGTGCCCTGCGCTTCGCAGAAAAATTAGGCTCTCCCCCTGCTCGTTAGTTGTCGCATGGACGCGCAAGGGGACTGCCGGTCGCAGATGTCAGGATGCACACGCCTATAATAATGGTGATTCGTTAAAGTGAAGCCCTCATCATGGGCCGCGAAGCAGGGAAATGACCCCCAAAATCGAGCCCTCCCCCTTTCAAGACCGCTACTCCCGGCAGGCCCTGTTTGCGCCCATCGGCCCTGAGGGGCAAAAACGCATTCGGCAGTCGAAAGTCGCGTTGGTAGGATGCGGTGCCATTGGAGCCTCGACATGCACCCTGCTGGCACGAGCGGGCGTCGGCACCCTGCGAATCATCGATCGGGACTACGTCGAACCCAGTAACCTTCAGCGCCAAGTGCTCTTTGACGAAGAGGACGCGCGCCAGAGTTTCCCCAAGGCCGAAGCCGCCGCGCGCAAGATCGCAGGGATCAACTCCGAGGTTGCAGTCGAACCTCATGTAAAGGATCTGACACCGCAGACCATTCACCTGCTGGAACAGGCCGACTTGATCCTTGACTGCACCGACAACTTTGAGACCCGCTACTTGATCAACGATTTCGCGGTGAAGAATGGGGTCCCCTGGATCTATGCCGCTGCCGTGGGCTCCTACGCCGTCACGATGAATGTGGTTCACGGAGAGACCGCGTGCCTCGCCTGCATGTTTCCCAAGCCGCCGAGCGGCACGTTCGCAACTTGCGAAACCGCCGGCATATTGAACAGCGCAGCCAATCTCGTGGCATCGCTTCAGGTCACCGAAGCGCTGAAGTTGATGGTCGGTGCGCGGGAAGCATTGCGCCGCTCATTGCTTTCCCTTGATCTTTGGAGCAACGAGCGCTCCGAGATCTCCGCGGCCCAACCGCGTCCCGATTGCAGCGTTTGTGCCGAGCGCAAGTTCGAGTACCTGGAAGGCAAGGCCCGGCCGCAGATCACGTTGTGCGGGCGTAACTCGGTACAGATCCACGAACGCGAACGTCCGGTGGATTTCAACGAGATGAGTTCGCGTCTCTCGCCCCACGGTCAAGTTCGTTACAACGAAATGGTTCTGAAGTTCTGGAGAGAGACCTACGAAATGACCCTGTTCCGAGACGGCCGAGCGATCATCAAGGGCACTACTGATCCGATGGTGGCGAGAAGTCTGTATGCGAAGTTTGTGGGAACGTGAGGAGGAATCGGGTCATCGGGTGATCGGGTGAAGTAAACAGCCGAAGTGACGGCGAAACTAAGGGCAGCGTAATGAGTTGAGGATGAGAGCTGTACCAAGGAGTTTGAGAAAGTCGCGGTCAGGTTTTCACTTCACCCGATCAACCGATTCTTCTTAGTCTCTGAGCGGTTGGCGATGCGATCAATTGCACGTGCTCGCCCCGTGGGACGCGCTTACTTCGCATTTCGGCCACGCAATCATCGAGCAAGGTCAGATACATATTCGCCATCTCGAGGGCGGCCTCTTCGGTATGCTCGTGTCCCCAATACAAGACGTCCGGGGAACTTTCGTGTCGTAAGGCGTAGCGGAATCTCTCGCGATGCGTGGTCGGATCGAACATCCGACTGATCTCTGCCAGGTGCTTTACGCCTTTGATTACCATAGTAACTCCGGGGAAGATAGCATCCCGCTACTCCCAATGGGATGCAATCAAAAGCGGAAAGGTGTGCCGGGGGAGTAAACAAAATCGGGTGATCGGGTCATCGGGTGAAGTGAAATCCGGCGTTCGGCGTTCGGCGGTCGGCTTTCGGCTTGGCATCGTTCTTTTGTTATCTCACGAACGGGAATCTACAAAAGCGCCCAGCGGAAAGTAATTCCTGAGCTTTCACTTCACCCGATGACCCGATGGCCCGATCACCCGATTCTTCATCGCCTCATGTATCCATGGTTACAATGATTCGAATGTCCACCCTCCACAACGTCCGCGTCTCGCTGGAGATGATCAAGTGGGAGCATTCGGTGTTTGCGCTTCCCTTCGCGCTTTGCGGAGCGATGCTTGCCGCGCGTGGATGGCCCTCGCCTTGGCAGTTATTGTGGATCGTAGTTGCCATGGTGAGTGCACGCTCAGCAGCGATGGCTTTCAATCGTTACGCTGACGCTGAGATCGACGCAGCCAACCCTCGCACTCGGTCGCGCGCGGTACCTGCGGGAATCCTGAGTAAGCAATTCGTGGCTGTTTTCGTGATTGCCGCCAGCGCGATTTTCATTTTGGCCGCGGCGATGCTCAATCGGCTGACGCTCCTGCTTTCGCCGGCCGCGCTGGGAGTCATCTTTTTGTATTCCTACACGAAGCGCTTCACGCGCTGGTCGCACTTGGTGCTCGGATTCGGGCTCGGCGTGGCTCCTGCGGCTGCATGGATTGCCGTTCGTGGTTCGCTTGATCCCCGAATTCTGCTGCTAACGGGAGTCGTCACTTTTTGGGTGGCCGGCTTCGATGTTCTCTACGCCTGCCAGGACTATGAATTCGACAGCAGCGTGGGGCTGCACTCGCTTCCGCGGCACTATGGAATTTCGGGAGGACTGTTGATCGCGCGGCTGATGCACGTCCTGATGCTGCTCTTGCTCGTAGCAGTCGTAGCCGCTTTTGGACTGGGCAGAGTTGCCATTAGCGGGGTAATTGTGGTGGCGCTGCTGCTTGCATATGAGCACTCGCTCGTCTCTTCCCGCGATCTATCAAAGTTGAATGCCGCGTTTTTCACGATGAACGGCGTGATTGCTGTGGTCCTGTTCATATTTGTTGCCGCTGACTTACTCGTGCGCCACTCCTGAGATTCGTGGCACGGCCGCCCTCGGCTGTGATCTAAGCAGAATGCACAGGCGAGGGCGCCTGTGCCAAATGTGTCTCTGAATTCCCTGGAGAACACACCTGGCGCCTAAACCAACAGACAGAAAGCCGCTGCGCATCGCCGTCGACACCGGCGGCACCTTCACTGATTGCGTCTGGATTGAGAACGGCCGCCAACAGATCCTCAAAGTCTTCTCGACCCCTCACGATCCGTCGGAAGCCATTGCCAACGCAGTCGCTCGCATCGTCGGGAACTCAAACCGGGAAATCGTTTTGTTGCACGGCACTACGGTCGGCACCAACGCACTGCTGCAGCGAAAAGGCGCCCGCACGGCGCTGGTTACGACGGCGGGATTTGAAGACGCCATCGAGATTGGTCGGCAGGCGCGTCCAAATCTTTACGACTTGAACGTTCGCCGCATTGAACCGCTCGTGCCGCGTGACCTGCGCTTCGGAGTTGCTGAGCGCACGCGCCCCGACGGCAGCATTGAGCGCACGGCTTCGAAAGACGACCTCAATGAGCTTCGTTCCAAAATCCGGAAGAGTGGAGCCGAATCGATTGCGGTGTGCCTGTTGTTCTCATTTGTGAATGTCACCAATGAAGAGCAAGTTGAGCGTGAACTTGGAACATTGAATGTTCCCCTTTCTCTATCGCATCGCATACTTCCAGAGTTTCGCGAATACGAGCGTATGAGCACAGTCGTGGTCAATGCGTACCTGCAGCCGCTGATGCAGCGCTACTTGGAGAGCCTGCGTCTACGGCTTTCGAAGACTACAGAAGCAAAGCTCTTCGTTATGCAGTCCAGCGGCGGAATCACCGCGCTGGAAGCTGCCGCATCGCAGCCGGTGCGAACGGTGCTCTCGGGTCCGGCTGGAGGCGCCGTCGGCGCGCTGGAGATGGGGCGCAGGGCGGGCTTTGCCCAAATCATTTCGTTTGACATGGGTGGGACATCAACCGATGTAGCCCTGCTGGAAGGACGTCTGCACGTTACATCGGAGGCGGAGATCGCAGGCCTGCCGGTGCGAGTCCCAATGCTGAACATTCACACCGTCGGCGCAGGCGGTGGATCGCTGGCGCGCATCGATGCCGGCGGGGCACTGCGCGTGGGGCCGGAGTCGGCCGGTGCCGATCCTGGTCCGATCTGCTATGGCAAAGGCACCCAACCGACAGTCACAGACGCCAACTTGCTCCTCGGCCGTTTGCGTCCGGAGAATTTTCTTGGAGGCGAATTCCATCTCGACCTCGAGCGGACTCGATCGACCTTTGCGGAGTGGATCAAGAAACATCGTCTGAAGTGGTCGGCTGAAGAGTTGGCGGCTGGGATCATCCGCGTGGTGAATGCCACGATGGAGAAGGCTATTCGCGTGGTGTCCATTGAACAAGGCTATGATCCGCGCGATTTTGCTCTGCTCTCCTTCGGAGGCGCCGGCGCATTGCATGCATGCGATCTGGCGTCCGCGCTTTCCCTCTCGCGAGTAATAGTTCCGCCGGCACCAGGGGCACTCTCGGCATATGGAATCCTCGCCAGCGATGTGGTCAAAGACTACTCGCGCACGGCTCCGATGCTGCTCTCCGCAGAGCGATTTAGCCGTTTGAGCAAGGAAATCGGAGCCAGTTTTAACAAGCTCACGGAGAGTGTAAATCGTGATTACGCGAATGAAGGATGGAAAGGGAAAGTCAAAATGGAGTGTTCAGTGGACGTGCGATATCAAGGACAGGGCTACGAGCTGAACATTCCCTGGCGCAACACCACGGCTCTCCTCGAAGATTTTCACGCGGCACATCAGCGGCGATTTGGATACAGTCATAACAACAAGAAGATCGAATTAGTGACGCTGCGCGTGCGAGCTTCTCTCCCACAGTCAAGCGGAAGTATGGCGAGCGCTCCGTCGAGACGGGCCGCCAAGGTCGCGGCGGCACGCGCGTCGGTTTATTTCGATGGAAGACCGGTCAATACCCGGGTTCTCCAGCGAGATTCTCTTTCTCCGGGCTTCTCTGCATCAGGACCGCTGGTTGTGACTGAGTACACAGCCACGACGGTGGTTCCTCCTGGATGGAAGCTGAGCGTGCATGGTGCCGGAGCGCTGCTGATACGCAAGGGTGTCCGCTAAGCGACATCCGGTGCCAACAAAGAAAAAAGGGCACTCAATGAGCACCCTTTTTTGACTTCAAATTCCGAATCAAGCAATGTCGCGTTCGCGATCGTCCTCGATGTCACGATTCTCTTTGTCTACATCGCGTTCGAGGTCACGCTTCGCGTCACGAACTGTGTCTTTTACATTGCCCCAGGCGTTTTGCACTTTGCCTTTCGCTTCCTCAGCGGCGCCTTCGCCTTGTGTTTTGGCATCGCCGGTCCACTCTCCAACCTGGCGCTTTGCCCGTCCGGCTACTTCGTCCATCTTTCCCTTAATACGATCCTTGTCCATATGACTCATCTCCTCCGCTTCCCTTCAGGCTTCAAGCCTGAACCTGTCCTCAATTGGTCTTTCCAGGTTTCTGAATCGCTCGACTCCCGCTGTAGCGGAACTACATGCTACAGAGCTGTGCGTCGTCCGGTGAGTAGCTGAAATACCAGAGCTACAAGAGCCAGGACGAGCAGCAGATGAATAAATCCGCCGAGCGTGTAGCTGCTCACAACTCCGATTAACCAGAGCACGAGCAGGATGACAAATAGGGTCCAAAGCATCTGCCCTACCTCCTACCAGGTTTCCGAAATGCGCTGGTAGGTATGAGTGGTTCTGCGAAACTGAGGTTGCAGGCGATCGAGAGCTGCGCGACCGAGCAGCTGCTTGTATTTACAATGCAAAGGAAGAATCGGGAGATCGGGCCATCGGGTGATCGGGTGAAGTGAGTTGCTGGTTGCCGAGAGTCCCACTTCGAGGAACAAACAATTCGAGCAAGACCTTTTACAGTCATGATTATTGCGATCCAAGGTGAAGCTGGTTCTTTCAGTCACGAAGCTGCTCTAGCGATGGTGCCTGATTGCATAGTGTTCCCCTGCTCACGTTCGGCCGAAGTCTTCGACCGTGTACTCAAAAAGAAGGCCCAAGCCGCAGTGATCCCAATCGAGAACACGTTGGCGGGGCCTGTGACCGAGCACTTCGATCTGCTCCTCGACCACCCTCTCTTCATTAAGCGCGAGTACCCGCTCCGCATCCGGCACAATCTGATCGCAGCACCCGGGGTGAAGTTTGCGCAAATTCGCCGCGTGCTCTCCCACCCAGTTGCGCTGGACCAATGCCGGAGGTTCTTCAGCGATCATCCGAAAGTTCAGCAAGTCCCGTTTTATGACACTGCAGGAAGCGTGAAACACGTCGTTGAGAAAGGTGAGAAGGATGGCGCTGGGATCGCCAGCCGTCAGGCAGCCGTGGAGTACGGGGCCAAAGTCCTCAAAGCTGGAATTGAGGACAATGCAAAGAACTTCACCCGCTTTCTGTTCATTTCCCCTGGCGAGCGCTGGGCACAGGATGCAGACAAGATTTCCTTGGCATTTTCCGTGCCCGATCAGCCCGGCGCGCTCTTCAAGGCGCTTGCCGTCTTCGCCTTGCGAGACATCTCACTGAGCAAGATTGAATCCCGGCCGGTGAAGGGACATCCCTGGCAGTACGTCTTCTATGCAGATCTCAAGTCAGGACGAACGACGGCTTCGGAGAATGCGTTACGCCATCTGCGAGAGATATGTCCGATGGTGAAAGTGCTTGGAGTCTACAAGGCTCGTTGAAGCGCCAGAGTGCGTCTCTGAGACGCAGTGGCGGGCGGCGGAGCCGTTCGGTCGTGGAGGCTCTCCGGCACTAGGTTTTCTCCCAGTTCACGTTTTGCGCTGGGGCGATATACCTGAGTACAATTCCCTGCGCCTCGAACGGCTGGTTCGCCACGCTTGGAATCGTTTTCGTAGGTTGAGTCATCTATTATCAAGCTCGAAGGAACCGCTCATTTATAAGGCACTTATATGGCAGAAACCACTAAGGCAACTAAGAACGAAAGCATTTCCGAGTCGACCAAAGGTACTCAACTGCCCGAGGGTGAACGCACGCTGCCGGTGCTTCCGGTACGCGACACAGTGCTTTTCCCTCACGCAGTATTGCCCTTGACGGTCGGCCGCGAAAGTTCGGTCCAGTTGATTAATCAGCTGGGCGAAGAAAAATCCATTGTCGTTGTGGCGCAGCGCGAGGCCCGCGTTGACATCCCACAACCGACAGACCTATACAGCATCGGCACTCTGGCGACGGTCCATAAAGTCGTGAAAATGCCGAACCAGAGCTTGTTTGTTTTCACAGAGGGCGTGGAGCGTGTTCACGTTCGCGATTACGAACAGCTCACACCATTCATGCGCGCCACGGTCGAGACGATTTCAGAAAGCAAGATTGACACTGGACCGGAGATCGAGGCGCTGCAACGCAACGTCTTGACGCTATTTCAGCAGATCGTTACCGGTTCGCCCACGCTCTCTGATGAGCTTCAGACTGTAGCTATCAACATTGAAGAACCGGGAAGGCTCGTGGATTTCATCGCGTCGTCACTGCCGTCCCTATCGACGACCGACAAGCAAGAGATCCTGGAGATCACCGACGTCAAGCTTCGGCTCCAGAAGATCAACAAACACCTCGCTAAGGAACTCGAGGTTCAGCAGCTGCGCAACAAGATTCAGACGGAGGTTCAGGACCAGGTGCAGCAGTCGCAACGCGAGTACTACTTGCGCGAACAGATGAAGGCCATCCAGAAAGAGCTGGGTGAGCAGGATGAAACTCAGCGCGACACCGAGGATCTGAAGAAGAAGATCGAAGCCGCCGGTATGCCTGAGGACGTGAAGAAGGAAGCTCTCAAGGAGCTGACGCGGCTCGGCCGTATGTCACCGATGGCCGCTGACTACTCACTTACTCGCAGCTACATCGAATGGCTTGCGGTTCTGCCGTGGAGCAAGTCGTCGGGGACTGATGTTGATATCACCAAGGCGAAGGAGATACTCGACGAAGATCACTACGACCTGCAGAAGGTGAAAGATCGCATTCTGGACTACCTGTCGGTTCGCAGACTAAAGCCGGGAATGAAGGGTCCGATCCTCTGCTTTGTTGGTCCTCCGGGCGTTGGCAAGACTTCGCTCGGGCGCAGTATTGCGCGCTCGCTGGGACGCAAGTTCGCTCGTATCTCACTCGGCGGCATGCATGACGAGGCTGAGCTTCGCGGACACCGCAGGACATACATTGGCGCGCTGCCGGGGCAGATCATTCAGAACCTGCGCCGAGCTGAAACCAACGATCCCGTCTTTATGATGGACGAAGTGGACAAGCTCGGGCGCGACTTCCGTGGTGACCCGGCGTCGGCCCTGCTCGAGGTTCTTGACCCGGAGCAGAATTTTACGTTCCGCGACAACTATCTGGACGTCCCATTCGATCTCTCGAAGGTGCTGTTCATATGCACGGCGAACATGCTCGATCCCATTCCGGAACCGCTGCGTGATCGCATGGAAATCATCGAGCTGCAGGGATATATCGAGGACGAAAAAGTCCATATCGCGTACCGCTATCTGATCCCGCGCCAGATCGAAGAAAACGGAATCACGGCAGAGCAGATCGAGTTTCCGGAAGAAGGCGTGCGCTACATCATCCGGCACTACACGCGCGAGGCTGGTGTTCGTAACCTCGAACGCAACATCGGGACCATGTGCCGCAAGCAGGCGCGTCGCATCGCCGAAGGCAAGACCGACAAGCTGGTTGTTACCAAAGAGATCGTTCAGGAATTCCTGGGCGGCATCAAGGTGCGGGTGGACACGGAAATCGCCGAACGCACCAAGCGTCCGGGTGTAGCCGTGGGACTTGCGTGGACTCCAGCAGGCGGCGACGTGCTGTTTATCGAGGCTAACAAGATGAAGGGCAAGGGCGGCTTCACCATGACCGGCCAGCTTGGCCAGGTGATGCAGGAGTCGATGCAGGCCGCGCTGACCTGGGTCCGCTCTAATGCGAGGCAGTTGGGTCTGGACGAAGAGTTCCTTAAGGAACTGGACATTCACATCCACGTGCCCGCAGGCGCGGTTCCCAAAGACGGACCTTCAGCAGGTGTAACCATGGCAACAGCCTTGGTTTCCCTTCTGACGGCTAAGCAAGTGCATCCCCTGACGGCCATGACTGGTGAAATCACTCTCAGCGGCAATGTACTACCTGTAGGCGGTATCAAGGAGAAGGTACTCGCGGCAAAGCGCGCAGGCGTTCGTGATGTAATTCTTCCGTCGGAGAATCGCCAGAACGTCGAAGAGGATTTGACGCCTGAACAGCTCGAAGGATTGAAGGTCCATTACGTGAACAGCATCGATGAGGCGCTCAACATCGCTCTACCACACGATGAGGCCGAGATTCGCCACGACGCCGAAGAGCGCGAGCACGTGCTCCAGAGCGTCAGCTAATCGACAAAAGTAAAATAAGTAGAGACGCAGCACGCTGCGTCTCTTTTTTGTCGCAAAGCATAGGAATAAACCTTTTGCGTTTCAGTCGACGGAGCGGCGCAAGCATTTGTTATGCTGGATAGTTTTCTACGTCATTCTGAAGGAGCAAGATCATGCTAAGAACTGCCAACGCGCAGTGGAAGGCCGGACTCAAGGACGGCAAGGGTACGATTTCGACTGCCAGCGGAACGCTTTCGAACACGCAGTACTCGTTTGGCACGCGCTTCGAGAGCGGCAAGGGCACGAATCCCGAAGAGCTGATTGCGGCCGCTCATGCTGGATGTTTTTCGATGGCGCTCAGTGCAGAACTTGGCAAAGCCAGCATCACTCCTGAAAGCATCGAGACCAAGTGCACCGTAACCTTCGAAAAGACCGATGCCGGCTTCACCATCACCGAGAGTCATCTGGATGTGAAGGCCCGAATTCCCGGTGGCAACAAAGCTGCCTTCGACAAAGCTACTATCGATGCAAAGGCGGGATGCCCAATTTCCCGCGTCTTGAATACTAAAATTACGTTGTCGGCCAGCCTGGAGAGTTGAATTCCGACTGCGCATCTTTACCCAACCGAGATAACTCGACGGCCACCGGCTGGTGCCGAGTTTGCATCTTAACGGTAAGCAGCTCTGCCCTGGCGGTGTCATCGAGCCGGGAACTGTATCTCTCTCTGAGTTACTGAGCGATCTGCTGCCGGGAGAAGCGGGTGAAGATCACGATCTTCGGGCTTACCATTTCCTCGTCCTGGGGCAACGGACACGCCACGCCATATCGCGCCATTCTTAAGGCCCTTCACCGCCAAGGACACAATGTCACGTTCTTCGAGAAAGATGTTCCCTACTACGCGAAACACCGCGACTTCGACGAGTGCGGTTACTGCCACCTAAATCTGTACTCGGATTGGGATAGCGTTCGCAGCGTGGCACTGGAGTGTTCCGCGGATTCGGATGCAGTGATCTGCGCAAGCTTCTGCCCTGACGGCATCCGGATCGTCGACGAAATCCTGGATCTCCCTCGGCCAGTGAAGGTCTTCTACGATCTTGACACTCCGGTCACGTTGGCATCGTTGGAACGAGGCGAGACGGCCTATCTTCGTGCTGGACAGATTCGGGAATTTGACTTGTATCTCTCATTTACTGGTGGCCGCACCATCGACGAACTTGTATCCCGTTGGGGAGCACGAATGGCCTTCCCCTTGTATGGATGCGTCGATACCGAAACGCACGTTCGGGTGGACGTTCCTGCCGAGTACTGCTGCGATTTCAGCTACATGGGAACCTATGCGGCCGATCGCCAGCAAAAGTTGGAAACGCTATTCCTGGAACCTGCGCGCAAGCTCCCAGCGAGTAAGTTCGTGTTGGCGGGTTCACTGTATCCGTGGCAGTGGCAGTGGCCTGCAAACGTCCAACGCTTCGAGCACGTGTCGCCGGCCGACCATCCGGCTCTGTATTCCTCGTCGCGGCTTACGCTCAACATAACGCGCAGCGACATGGCGTGCTGGGGATACTGTCCCTCCGGCCGCTTCTTCGAGGCTGCCGCCTGCGGCACGCCAATTATTACGGATTGGTTCGAAGGTCTCGATCATTTTTTCGACTGTGACCGGGAACTCCTGATCGGCAACACGGCTGAAGATGTAATCGCTGCCATCAATCTTCCCGATTCAGAACTCGCAACCATCGCTGCCCGCGCAAGAGAGCGTACCCTGCGCGAGCATACCGGGGAGCGGAGAGCGCAGGAACTCGTCTCTGCGCTGGAGGCCGCAAGCCGAAGCTCCATGCAGCGCGCAAGGAGTGAAGTCGCATGATGGGAATTATTCCCGCCGCAGGCATAGGACAACGCATTCAGCCTCTCGGTTGTTCGAAAGAGCTTCTTCCCGTGGGATCGCGCCTCGTGGACGGTGTGGAACGGCCGAAAGCCGTCGCTGAATATCTTGTCGAGCGCATGATTGCTGCGGGCGCGGAGCAGATATGCATGGTGATCTCGGCGGAGAAAACCGACCTCATCCGATACTTCGCAGAGCGGGACTATGCTGCCGAGATCTTCTATGTATTGCAGCAGAAGCCGCAGGGACTCTGTGACGCCTTATTCCGCGCTCAGCCATTCGCAATCCATCATGAGCGAATTCTGATCGGCCTTCCCGACACCATCTGGTTTCCTGAAAACGGATATAGACCCGCCCTCTCGATGGTCAACGGGCCCGGAGACGTTGGTCTGCTGCTCTTCCCAGTAACGAACCCGTCGGCGTTTGACGCAGTAATTTCCGATGAGCACGGATACGTGAAGGAAGTCGAAGTAAAACGCTCAGGGCCGCATTCCCACTGGGTGTGGGGCGCGGTGACCAGCACCGGCGAGGCATTCCAGAATCTCAAATTACTATGGGAATCGCGTCACCGGCAGGACGAATATCTAGGCCACCTGCTTAACGCATACATCGCTGCAGGAAATATTGTTCGTGCCACATGCGCCGGCGAGATCTACCTGGACGTGGGAACGCTGGAGGGATATCACCAAGCACTCAATTTCCTGCGAGACCAAAGGTCAGTGCATGACGAAAACACACGAGCAGCCTGAATCGGGAACACTAAGCGCACGATGGGACGAACTGCCAGACAGACTAAGTGCTGCGCGAACGCAGAATCTCCCTGACTTCGCGGTTAATTCGTGCGGCATCCCGCGTCGCATTGTCGATCAATCCAGCCCAGCGCTTCGAGGTCTCATCCAGCTTGGACTGGCTCAGCAGGTAAGACGCTTGCATGATGGTTTCCAGTGAGTTGCTCAAATCGTGAGCAAGCCGCCGCAGTTCCGTACTAATGTCGGAGGGGATTTTCGAAGTCGGTTCCATCTGTGTCTGGGCAAACATCTTAACCTTCCAGGCTTACGGGTTGAAGTTCCCTGTACCCGTTAGAAGCAGAAGCAATGATTTGAGTTGTTTACGTAACACCCACGCCGGTTACCTAGGAAGCGTTCGCCCGATGCGCCTAGTCTTTCGATTCCAACCCCTACGCTTTCAATTCTTTAATTTTCCCGCCTGAACCAACTACGGTGCACCTAGTAATTCCTAGGTTACTTAGTCAACCAGTACTAAGCAGTAAACCGGAATCCAGCCCCTAATCCCTAAGGGCTAAGATTCAGCCCAATTCCAGCCACTTTGAACTTCAGAGGACCGCTTTGCTGGTGCCTCTGATTTCATTTTTTGGAGGCACGTGTGCGCTTGCGCATTGGGCTGTTCTGCGTCGTTTTCTCGGTTGTTCAGGCATTTGGCAGCAACCCAATCGCCCCAACTACCACCTTGTCCGCCGAGACAGAAAATAACACCAGTGCCGCCGCTACATTTCAGGCTCAGAGCAACGGCAACGTTGCCCCTGGGAACGCAAGTAAGGTCGCGACCAATTCGCTGCTTTACAACGGATCGACTACAGCCGTTTACGCGCACTTCATGCCCTGGTTCGGTGTGAGCTACCACATGAATGTTGGATACAACTCGGCGGATCCCGCGCAGGTGAAGGCACAGGTCACAGATATGTTGAGCCGCGGCATCTCGGGCGTGATTATCGACTGGTACGGTCCAAATGCAAAACAGGAAAACGCAAGCAGCCTGGCAATGATGCAGGAAGCACAGTCTCGGAATGGTGCGTTCCAGTTCGCAATCATGGAAGACGCCGGAGCAATCAAGAACTGCGCGAACACCGCAGGTTGCGACATCACTGCAGCGCTGATCAACGACCTAAACTACATCACGCAGACGTTTATCAGCTCTCCCGCATACATTCGCTGGAATGGCAATCCTGTTGTGTTCTATTTCGGCGTGGAAAGCTACAGCATCGACTGGACGCGGGTTCGTGCCAACACAGCTTCCAACCTCAAGTTTATTTTTCAGAATACCGGTGGATTCACCCGAACCTATTCGGATGGCGGATTCTCGTGGGTACAGCCCGGCGACGTAACCGCTACCGATCCCATGAGCCTGAGCTACATGACGAACTTCTATCAGACCGCTCAGAACTACTCGACAAAATTGCCGGTAGGTGCGAGTTATAAAGGCTTTGACGACACGCTTGCATCGTGGACCGCGAACCGTCACATGCAGCAGCAGTGCGGACAAACGTGGCTCGCCACGTTCAACAAGGCAAATAGTTTGTGGTCAACCGCTGACCAGCTAGCGTGGTTCCAGCTTGTCACGTGGAACGACTATGAAGAAGGTACTGAGATTGAAACCGGTATCGATAACTGCGTCGGCATTACGGCTTCAGCGACTGGCGATGCACTGAATTGGACGATCACCGGTGACGAAAGCACGATAGACCATTACACGGCATTTATCAGCAGCGACGGTACGAATCTGATGTCACTTGGCGACTTCCCTGCCGGCACTCGCACGGTCAATCTAGCGTCGTTTGCATTTGATCCTGGCACGTATTCGATCTACGTAAAGGCGGTAGGCAAGCCATCGATTCTGAATCACATGTCGGCAGCAGCAACTTACACCACCGCCGCACCGACTCCGCAACCACCTGTAGCGAAACTTTCGCTCTCTCCCGGATCGGGAACAGCTCCGCTCACCGTCACAGCCTCTACCGCGTCGTCTACCGATCCGCAGGGCAGCGCGCTTAGCTCGAGCGTCGACTTCGGCGATGGCACTGCGATGGCCGGCCCAACCGCGTCGCACACCTACGCGAATGCAGGGACTTACACGGTGAGGGCAACGGTCTCAAATGCAATGGGATTGTCGTCGCAAGCTTCTGGCACTGTCTCTGTAACCGCGCCCGCGCCGCCGGCATCCGTCACAATCGCGCAGCCTGCAAACAACAGCACGGTGACAAGTCCCATTCACGTTGTCGCTAACGGCACAGCTCCAAGTGGTGTGGACGCGCTACAGATCTATCTCGACGGCACTCTGGTATTCCAGGCAAATGCTTCATCGTTTGACACGACTGTGCCCACAAATCCCGGAACCCATCGAGTGGTAGTGAAGCTCTGGGACAAGCTAGGTGCAGCCTACATGCAAGTGGTCAATGTTACGGTTGCAACACCGCTTGCCACCTCGCTAACGCTCAGCTCCTCTTCAATCACGACTGGAGCAAGCGTCACCGGCACCGTGACCGCAACTTCGGGAACGATGACAAGCTCGCAAATCGATTGGGGCGATGGTACGAGCTCGGCTGGCCCGAGCGCCTCACACGTTTACTCAGCGGCGGGGAGCTACACGATCACGTCTACCGCTACAGCAAGCGTCGGACCGTCGTCGCAGGCCTCCGCAAGCGTCACAGTAAGCGCTCCAGCCGCTACTTTGAACGTTGTGCAACCAGCCAACGGAGCAACTATGCATGCGCCTATTCACGTAGTCGCGAATGGCTCCGCGCCAAGCGGCGTGGATGCAATGCAGATTTATCTGGATGGCGCACTCGTCTATCAGGCAAATGCAAGCTCGTTCGACACGACTGTGCCCGCTGCGGCCGGAACTCATGCGGTTGTAGTGAAGCTCTGGGACAAACTCGGCCTCGCATATAAGAAATCCGTCAGCGTAACAGTGGTGCCGAACCTGGTGACATCGCTATCTTTGAGTTCGACATCGATTGCTCCGGGCGCAAGCGTTTCCGCTACGCTGGCGGCAACATCCGGTACAATCGCGACCTCAATGATTCAGTGGGGCGATGGCAGCACGTCCGCCGGCCCATCGGCTACGCATACCTACGCGGCCGCGGGAACTTATGCCATTACGGGAATCGCGTCTGATGTGGTAGGAGCGGCCGTACCTGTCACCGCCAGCGTCACCGTGCAGGCCAAGGCGATGGTAGTAATGCAGTCGCCAACACCCAACAGCAGCGTCTCGACGTCAGTACACGTGCAAGGCTACTCCAGCTCGCCGTATGGGATCGTCGCCATGCAGGTCTACCTCGATCGGAGACTAATCTACAAGAACTCTCTAAGTCAGGTGGACACCTTCATCAACGTCTCGGTGGGGACGCATCGCATCACGCTCAAAGCATGGGACGGCTCCGGCGCGGCTTACACGCAGCAAGCATATGTAACCGCGAATTAGCCGTGGTATTAGTCTGGTAGAGACGCTCACCGCGACGGGCGTCTCCACCAAATGAGCGCACGTTGACAGGCAAATCCCGCAGCGGCGACAATATGTAAGCAGCCCGTCCAACCGCGGTTCGCGAGCTATTCCACAGGCGAACTCCGAGCGGTATGAACGTTTCCAGGCCGAAGTGGCGGAATTGGCAGACGCGCATGGTTCAGGTCCATGTACTCGCAAGGGTGTGGGGGTTCGAGTCCCTTCTTCGGCACCAAACATCTCACAGTTTCATTAACATTGGTCGATGAAGTGGCGGCAGAATCACGGCTATCCCTAATGGACACGCCGCATGGTTATCTCCAAGTGCGACGGCTCCAGATGCTCACCGTTGTCTGGATGTCCATCGAGGTGGCGGTCTCAATCTATGCTGCGGTACGGGCGCATAGCATCGCGCTCATCGGATTTGGCGGCGACAGCGTAATTGAACTTGCCTCTGCGACCGCCGTTCTGGCCCGCTTTGCTTCAGGAGGTCGGTTCATCAGTGAGCGCCAGGCCTCCAAAACTATGGCATGGCTGCTGTTCGCATTGGCGGCATTCATAGCAACTGCCTCGATTTATTCGCTGTTTGGTGATCTGAAGCCGCAAACCAGCTACTTGGGGATGCTTTTGCTTTTTGCTGCAGCAGTAGTGATGCCTTGGCTTGCGGCACAGAAACGAAGACTCGCTGCGGAAATTCAAAGTTCCTCGCTACGCGCCGATGCCATTCAGAGTTCGGTTTGCGGATATCTGGCCTGGATCGCTCTCGCCGGGCTCGCACTCAACGCTGCCTTTGGACTCTGGTGGGCCGATTCAGTCGCCGCCCTCGGGCTATTGCCCATCGTCATCAAAGAGGGAATCGAAGCTCTCCGCGGCGATCCTTGCTGCTGCAACTAGACAAGTTGCACGAGGGCCGCCCCTAGTGCTGCGAACTACTCAACGAGCTGCTGCGTTCGCCAGAACGCCACGAACTGTGATCTCTTTCGTCGCCTTCTGCTGTTCGTTTTTCGCCTTAGCGCCGAAGCCGAGAGTCGCTGTCCACAATGCCGCTACGCCGGTCCAATACACGGCATCCGCTTCGCTCCTCGCACAATAGACAATCGTTCCGCCCATCGTTGCCACGATCGCACAAAAGACCGCCGCCACACCGTTGATGAGGTAACTCAGACGCGTGGATGAGGGCCCCTTGCCGCGAGTGCCTGAAATCAGACCGAAGAAGAATTCTTTCATGACCGCCCCTTTGTCTCTCTTACGTGCATGCGATTCGCAGTAGATTTTCAGAATCGCATTAACACTGGATTGCGAGTTACAGAGGTAATCCGGAGCAGCATTCATGCATCGCGACCAGGAATAATCTTGTGAACCGAACGGTTAATTCCTGCGAGTCGCTTTAACCCAAGGGCTGGAAAACGCATTCCCATTTGCGGACGCAACTGTTTTCTCGTCACGTATTCGTGTGATTTGCACGGAATAAGGTCTCCAAAGTGGCTAAAAAAGAGGCCCGCCGGAGCGGGCCTCTTTGAGTCAAACGAAAGGTTTAGTGGTTGTCGTCGCCGCGTACTGCGACCATCGTGTAAGTCGTCCCGTTGAAGAACACGAGTCCGCGCACACGGATGGAGGCGCCAGCGCTAGGCGTGGTTTCCAGGGTTGCGCCGTTAGCCAGGATCACCGGCACACTTGTCGCGCCACTCAACGTACCAAAAGCGGACGTGGAGCTGATGTTGAGCGTGAAGCCTGCGGACGTCGGCGCTGGCGAAGCAGCAACTGTGCCAACCAAGGCTTGTTCGCGCAGTTTCACCTTGGAAGCAATCAACGGAGCGGAAGAGCTGCTGGCATCGGCTTCAATGCGCTGGCCTTTCCCGATGTGGGTTGCGTCAAAGATCGGCGCGTTCGTGATGTTGAGCTTGTCAAAGCGAGTGCTGAACACCGTGCTCGAGTTGACACTGACATCGACCGTGACTGGCGAATTCGAAGAACCGGTCGAATCCATCTGGTGAACGATGGTGATCTTGCTCAACGGGCTATCGAGTGCAGAGATGAGTCCTTCGACCTCTACGCCGTTGCGATCGCCTTCCCGCTCAACTTTAGTCGCTAGTTTTGTTCCATCCGACTTAGTGATTCCGGCGACCTCCACGATATCTCCCATCTTCAGGTCAGAGAGTTGAGCGATGCCGTCCTGGAACCTGGTGGTTGAGTCGGTGGCAAAGGTAATAGGTCCCGTTCTGGTTTGGATCGTGAAGTTCGGAGCGGCGATGGAAGTCACGCTGCCGTGAACATCCTCGATCTCTCCGTCGTCGTCATTCTCGTTGTTCTGATTCGGGGCAACTGTGGACGTGCTCACGTTGAACTTGGGAGCAATCGTTGCACTGGTTCCGTTGATCGTGACCGAGTTCGCCAGGTCAAGATCGAAATTGAGGAACATCGGCGAAGTTCCGACCGTCACGTTGGGACTGAAACTAACGTTCACGGTCGTCGAGGAGAGTGTTGGCGTGAGCTTGGTCGCGACTCCGCCCACGATCGCAACTACTTCCGGATTGGAAACCATCACGCTAGCGCCGTTATATGTTCCCGGCGGAACATGGGCCAGCGTAAGAGGTTCGAAGGCCCCGGCTTGGTGGCTGAATTCAACCTCCGCCGGTCCGCTGAGAAGATTCGCCGTGTCGGTGGTACCGCTGGCGCCGGTCAGGATAATCGAGCTGATCGTCAGTTCGAATTTGGCGATGTGGTCGTTAACCGCATCCCCAGTCTGCAGCGTCATGGGTGTGCCGGTCATTTGGACAGGACCATTGCCACTTCCGCCGCAGCCTGACAGATATACAAACATTAGACTGATGAGGACAAACAGAAATGCCCGCTTCATTAAACCTCCAAATTTGGGTCGTTTTGATAGAACCAGACGAAAGTGGCGGGGAGAAAACGTGTGACGAATTACCAATAGGCTACAACCCAGCTCCAGCCTGATGCAATGAACGTAAGACCGTGGGACTCTTTTGTTAGGACAATGGACGAAAGTGGCCTATCTATCCCTTGTTTTTTTCCTTTTATTTCTATTTTGGGACAAAAGATTTGTGATAAAGTGCGTCCGGAGAACAGCCCTTGTCGTCCGTGTCAGTAGCCTGCCCTGAGCACAGCCATGGGTGTTGGGTTCAGCCCTAGCCGAGTGCTGAGCGCTTGTTTTCTACAGCTTCTTCCAACCCATTCGTGAACTGCCGAGACGGAGATCGGGCAAGGCAGCCTGCATTCGCTTGAGGTCGTCGGGCTGAAGCAAGTCTTTCGCGAGTTCTTCGGCGGTTGCCCTTGCGTCTTCCAGAACTTTCTTTCCAGTGGCGGTAATCGACGTGAAGCCGACGCGCGCGTCATTGGGGTCTCGGCGGCGCTTCACCAAACCGATCTTTTCCAGTGGAATCAGGATTCTGGTTACCGCCGACTGAGTAAGCCCCAGCCTCTCCGCAAGATCAACTCGGCGAATGACTCCCGACGGGCTCTGCTCAACTTCAGTGAGCACTGCCAGATCCACGAAGCTGAGCCCGTGAAAAGCGCCCAGACGGCCGTCCATGCGGCGGTTCACCTCGGCCAGGATTCGGGCGAGCCGTAACAGCACATCAACACGTGAATGAGATGTACTTGACATATCAATTAGTATAACACACACAGCTGCCCCAAAAGCACCGCCGACGACAACCTCTAGCGTCGGTTGAGATCTTGGCCTTAGCTGTAACTTCCCGAACAGGCACTCATCCAGAGTGACGAAGTAGACCATCCTCGCACGCTAGTCTTAATCCTTGAATAAACAGACAGTCTTCCTAGGACATGGGATGGCGGATGACATCGAAAATCAGTTTTTGTAGCTCAAAAATCCCTTCCCGGACGCCCGCGCGAGTCTCCCACCAGGAATCCAAGTTGAAATCGGCGTACGGGGAGCTATCAATGGTGACTGTAGTCTGATGTCCCCGTAGGGAACGCCGCATGATTCGGCTCAGCCGTCGTGAGTGATCTCCCGACGTGACCAAAACAACGGAATGATAGTGTTGCTCGTCGCACCATTGCGGAAGGATTTCCCCTTCCTGCTGACTTCCAGACGCGCCCCGCGGAATTAGCACGACGTTGTCCACACCCAACATTTGTAGCTGGTGAATGGATATCGCGCCCTGGTCGTGATATGGCAGGCCACGCCGCAAAAACTCGCGGTCGACAGCGGTAGGGGGATCTGTGAAGACTGCGACTCGACTGGATACCCCACGATGGACCAGGTTTGCTGCCTCGAGCGTGCCTGCGCCGTCAGCATCAATCGCCACCACAATAATGTCGGCTGATTTTGGCAAAGGCTGCTGAATGGCAATTAGCCGTCCGATCGAGCGCAAAGCGTAATTTCGACTATTGCGAGCGGAGAACGCGAGAATAGTCAAACACAGAACTGCGCCGAAAAACCAGCGCCAGTTCCGAGAACGGGCGCGCAATGATGATTCGCAAGCCGTCGGATCGTGCCTGTCGCGCCGATGGAAATCTTCTGATACTTGAATCGCCCACCTGTCTCAAGGATGGTCCCGAGCGCCATGCCGTGCTGACACAGATCGCACTCAGGAGTCTTTACTGCAACTTACTTTATTCTGGGCAATACCGCCAGATGTCGGTCGAGATTTTATTTTCAAGTTGGAAGCTCCCGAAACGGAACCCATGAAGGCAACGAACTCGACAAGTCCTCACAAGCCCACCGTTGAAAACCACAAGGTTAGGGCACCCGGCGACAATTCTCCGGATTCGCGCGGGTTTGTTGGCAGAAACTGGAACAATCTCCTAAACGCGAACTGGGGGATTCAGGCTGAAGCTTCCGTCAGTATTTATCCGGATCTTAAATTCAAACACGATCCAACGGAACAAGGCGATCACATGAAAAGGTTCATCATCACAGGCGCGCCGGGTGCAGGCAAGACAGCGATCATCCGTCAGTTAGAGCTCGATGGCTTCGGCGTAGTTGAAGAGGCAGCGACTGACGTCATCGCCGCGGCGCAGGCTCGGGGCACACCCCAGCCCTGGACTGATCCTTCATTCATTGATGTGGTCGCTGATCTGCAAAAGCAGCGTCAGATTCGCGCGTCTTATCAACCGGATGATGTTCAATTTCACGACCGTTGCGTTGTCTGTACCGCCGCGTTGGCTGTCTATCTTGGGTATCCTTTCTCACCATTTCTTACCAGCGAACTGGAGCGCATCAAAGAGGACGCAATCTACGAGAACCCCGTCTTCTTCATACGGAACCTCGGCTTCATCACGCCGACTGCAGCGCGGCGGATCAGCTTCGAGGAGACGCTACGTTTCGAAAGAATCCATGAAGAGACTTACTTGGGCTTCGGTTTCGAACTCGTGTCAGTAGAACCAGGAGATCTGCTCGAACGAGTCGGCGTAATCAGAGCAGCAATTCGCTAGCCGGTGCCCACCTTCTCATCAACGAGCGCCATCTGGACGCTTTCTACCACCCAGCCGCATCTATCCGTTCAATAGTCTGTTGTGACAGAATCCCGACAGCGCAAAGGAGATCCTATGAGATGGTTCACATGGCGAAAGCGCGATGACGCGGTAGATGGGACAACGAAGGTCTCTATGTACACACTGTCGATCTGTCCATCGTGCAACAAAGCGAAGAAATTCTTCGCCGATCGGCGCATCCCATTCCAGTTCACCAACTACGATCTGGCCGACCAGGCCACGCAGGACAAGATCATGCACGAGTTCGAAGCTGAGGAAGTCGAGGCCTTTCCCTTCGTTCGTATCGGCGACCAGACCGTTCAGGGATACGATCCAAAACGTTACGCCAAGCTGCTGGGTAACAAAGCCTGAAGGAAGTGCGAACGTTGCTGTTGCAGTTTAACTTCAACGGGTAGCGCACCCTTCGCCATTTCCTAGTCTTCTTGCTTGCGATTTCTAAAAGTGAGTGCCGGACTCTTCGTGCCTTTTGCAGGGGGCGGGAATGGGTGGCTACCAAAACGGCATCGTTGAAATTTCCTTTGTCGCCTTCCCGAAACGGAACTCGGCCAAGAAACTAAATCGACACGTCCTCGTAGACCACCCTTTGTCCCGGTTGTTCGGTCTCGCTCGGCCACGTCCCACAATCGGACAGCGGGGCGGGGATTGGGAACGGGCGATCCCGCTAAGTACCGCGCTAGCATTCGCTTAGCGGACCGCTACGGATGGTCGAGAAGGTGCTCTGAATAGATCTAACAGATCCCTCGTTCTCAACAGATCCTAAGAGGTGCGTGGATGACCACCTTGTGGCAAGACGCGCGGTACAGCCTGCGGATGATCGCCAAGTCGCCAGGATTTGCGGCGATTGCCATTCTTACGCTTGCACTGGGCATCGGCGCGAACACCACGATCTTCAGTTGGATCAACTCGACATTGCTGAATCCCATTCCCGGGCTGGCGACTCCCCAGGAGGTGGTGTCGCTGTCGCTAAGCCGCAACGGGGAGAACCCCTTTCCGTTTACCTATCCCGATATCGAGGCTATGCGCGACGGGCAGCAGAGTTTTACGGGTATCACGGCGGCCAACGTCACTCCGATGAGCCTGACTGGCACAGGCAAGCCGCAGCGCGTCTGGGGCGTTTTGGCGTCAGCGAATTATTTTGACGTGCTGGGGGTGCGGCCGATCCTGGGGCGTGGATTTTTGCCGGCCGAGGACCAAACGCCGGGCGGCGCGCCGGTGGCTGTGATCAGCTACCGGTTGTGGCAAACGCATTTCGGGGGCAATCCGGACATCGTGGGCCAGACGATGGAACTCAATCAGCATCCCTACACGATTGTCGGCGTAGCGCCCGCGGTGTTCCAGGGGAGCCAGACCGGGTTTCGTTCGGAAATCTGGATTCCGGTCATGATGGCTCCGCAATTGTCGCCGCTGGGCGACCTGCTTCATGATCACCACTATTTCTGGCTGTTCGTCCTCGGGCGATTGAAACCTGGCGTCGTGCCCCAGCAGGCAGAACAGGAAATGACGCTGCGGCTGCAGCAGGAGGTAAAGAATTATCCGGAAGAGCACCGAGGACACGACGCCGTCACTGTGTATCCGTTGTGGCGCAGCCCATTTGGCGCGAATCAGTTTCTCTCAAAGCTGCTGCCGATGCTGATGACCATCGCGGGGCTCGTGCTGCTGCTGGCTTGTGCGAACGTAGCGAACTTGATGCTGGTGCGGTCGGTGGCGCGGCGGCGCGAGATTGCGGTTCGCATGTCGCTGGGTGCAAGCCGGTGGCGGCTGGTGCGGCAACTCCTGGTGGAAAGCCTGGTGCTGGCACTGGCGGGAGGGACGGTCGCGTTCTTGATGACATTCTGGACCGCGGGAACCTTCATGAAGTTCCTGCCGACCACGGATTTCCCGATCTCGCTCAGCGTCCGGGCAGATCGGACCGTCTTGCTTGCGACCATGGTGATCTCGTTACTCACCGGCGTCATTTTTGGGATTCTGCCCGCGCTTCGGTCTTCGAGTGAAGCCCCGGCGGGGGTGTTGAAAGAGGATACGGGGAGCGCATCGGGAGGACTGCGGAAGGCGCGGCTGGCGAGCGGGCTGGTCGTAGCGCAAATTTCACTGTCACTGCTCCTCCTCATCTGCGCCGGGCTGTTCATCCGCAGCTTCAAGAGCGCGCAGACAATCGATCCAGGATTCAATCCACATAACGTGCTCATCGCTTCCTACGATCTCTTTACCGCAGGATATTCACAGGACAAGGGAGCTGCATTCGATCGCCAACTCATCGCGAAGCTGGAAACTCTGCCGGGCGTTCAGTCGGTGGCCCTGTCGAGTCGTACGCCACTGGGATTAGGCGGCGGCGGCTCCACCAGCGTAAAGCCCGAGGGCTACGTATTGCGGCCGAACGAATCGATGGAGACACAGGTGGCGATCATCACGCCGAATTATTTCCAGACGATCCAGATTCCGATGGTGAAAGGCCGCGACTTCACGCTGCAGGATGCCGAGAAAACACAACGCGTAGTGATCGTCAACGAAACGTTTGCCGAGCGCTACTGGCCGAATCAGGAAGCAGTGGGCAAGCAACTCAACTCGGACTTGACGCACGAATGGTTCACGGTAGTCGGTGTGGCGCGGAACAGCAAAGTAAACGACTTAAATGAAAAGGCAACGCCTTTCGTGTATCTACCGCTGTATCAGGTTTACCGGGCCAACATGATCGTCACTGCGCGGGTCACAGGCGATCCGCTGGCCTTCGGCAAGACGCTCGAGAAAGCCATCCATGAACTGAATCCTGAACTCGTGGTGTTCGATGTGACCACACTCGAATTGCGCGAGCAAATCGCCAGCATCGGCCAGCGCATCGCGGGAACGTTCGTAGGCGCATTCGGGCTGCTAGCGCTGGTCCTCGCAGGCGTGGGAATTTACGGCGTCACCGCCTACACCACGCGGCAGCGCACCCACGAATTCGGCATCCGCGTAGCGCTTGGGGCAAGCAAAGAAGATATTCTGCGGCTGGTGTTCGGCTACGGCTTGCGCTTAACACTCGCCGGCGTGATCCTGGGCTTGGCAGCCTCATTTGCGCTGACGCGCTTCTTGCGTGGCATGCTGCTGGGCGTGACCAGCACCGATGCGCTGACCTTTTCCAGCGTGGCGATCCTGCTCTGCGCCGTGGCCTTCTTCGCGTGCTTCATCCCCGCGCGCCGCGCCATGCGCGTAAACCCGATCGTCGCACTGCGCTACGAATAGAGGACGAGCGGCGCACGCTCCGACGCGCGCCGTAAAGCCGCAAACGATTGGTACGACAACACGCTCGTCAGCCGCCTGAATCACAAACTCACCGGATGCATCATCCTTGTCATGCAGCGTCTGCACGAGGACGACCTCGTCGGCCACGTGCTCGATACCGAACGCCGGCAGGCCATCGACATCGAACCGAAATGGAAGGTCGTGCGCTTCCCCGCCATCGCCGAGGAAGACGAGCGCTACGAAGTCCCGCGTTTCTCCAAGACTCTGTTCTACGGCCGCCGCAAAGGCGAGGTACTCCATCCCGAAAGGGAACCAATGGAGGTCCTCGAGCAACTGCGCGAGACGCAAGGCGAGTACACCTTCGCCGGACAGTACCAGCAATCTCCTGCGCCATTAGGCGGAGGCTTGGTAAAGCTTCGCTGGTTCAAGACCTACGCAGAACCATTTGCGGTAGCGAATGGTGCTGTTTCGGTAGCGAGTGGGGCGTTTGCTTTGCTTCCCGAGAAGTTCGACTTCATCTTCCAGAGCTGGGACACGGCCAACAAAGCCAGCGAGCTGAGCGATTACAGCGTCTGCACCACCTGGGGCGTCAGAACCGATCGCAGTAGCGATCGGGTTGCTCCGCCCGCAGCCGCGGCGGATGGCGTCAGTACCGGCGGCGGTAGCCGCTGGGTCAAGGGCAGCGGAGCGGGCAATGGGGGAGAGCTGTTCCTACTCCACGTCTATCGCGCACGGCTGGAGTATCCCGAATTGAAACGCATGGTCCGTACGCATGCCGCACTATGGGAGGCGAAGAACGTGCTGATCGAAGACAAAGCCTCGGGCACGCAGCTTTGCCAGGAGCTGATCCAGGAGGGCATGCACAGCGTCAAGAAGTGCCAGTCAACGCTGGACAAAGGGACGCGTATGCTCACCGTTACTCCCACGATCGAGAACGGCTTCGTCTACCTGCCGGAGAAAGCTCCGTGGCTGTCGCAGTATCTGCACGAGATGGCAACGTTCCCAAACGGGAAACACGACGACCAGGCGGACTCCACCTCACAGGCGCTCGACTGGATCAAGAGTCACCTGTTCGAGCCCTCGTGGATCGTGTACTACCGCGAACAGGTCCTCACGCAGTGGCGCCAGGGAGTCATCCGGTGGGATGAGCTGTCAGACTTCGTGCAAAAGTACATCATCGACCACGGCTTGGATGGTCCACGGCCAGGCCAGCAAGGAATACCGTAGATGGCTTATTGCTGAATGCTCGAGTGCTGAATGCTCGAGTGCTGAATGCTCGAGTGCTGAATGCTCGAGTGCTGAATGCTCGAGTGCTGAATGCTCGAGTGCTGAATGCCTGCACTTCTCGATTTGGGAATGCGACCGCACGGGGGTTTCGCTATCGGCCCGGAAGGATTGACCGCCCAGACCTCAAGCTGCCCAATGTGAGGCCAGCAGTACTCGATCCGCGGACTGGTACAAACTCACGCCGTGAAATGCGTCACGCCGGCATACCGACTCGGGAACGTCCCGTCTGGAAGCTGTGAAAAAATTGATTTCTGAGGAATAGCCAATTTACGTAAGCAAAAATTTGGCGTTTAAATGCCCTACAAGCGATTCCCGGCACATCGGCAGACATTTCTGGTCAGCCGGAAAAATGGGAGAATCAATTTTTTCACAGCTTCCAGTCCCTGCCATCCAGCGAAACATGGAAGGAACTTCTCCTTCTAACTAACATGGTTTTGCTAAATCTCATCTGCTAATCACGGTGACTTTTTCAACACCCGCGCCTTGATTACATCAATTGAGCATCTGAGTTCACCTTCGACGCGGCCAACAATCAGCGGAGATTTGCTGGCGGTGGGAGAATTGGGGAAGTTCCTACAGCGGCCCATGGGGTTGCTTTAACGTCCCGCGCTGGAATTACATGAGCTACGAGGTAATGGAATCAACGCCAGGTGAAGGTGCGCTTTGCACACTGAAAGACAACGGCTACAATCCACCATTCTAAGGAGATGAAAATGAAACGAGCACTAGCAATTGCAGTTCTGGGCCTAGCATTCGTCTGTACGTCAAGAGCGCAAGATAGAACAAATGGCGGATTTTCTGACACATTCGCATTCGATAAGAACAGACAGATCACTTCATGGGACGGATCTGACCCAAGCAATCCGCCATATCCATACGAGATGGGCGCGGTCAGTTTGATGACTGATTTCAGCCACAATTACGGCTCGGCCATCAGCGCACCATTCCAGCTCGGTTACCTGAACAATGGCGACTTAAGTCCATGCGATCCGCTTACTCTAGGACCGAAGATGTGGACCATCGGCGACGGCACGAACATTGGGGATACGTTCACCCAGCACGGGACTACGACCTGCCCATACTTCACGGGAGAATGGGGCACCTATAATAATAGCAACAATCGGCTGGATGGCTTCAGCGTTGATGCTACATACGACATCGTTCAAGGACCGCGCACATGCCCGCGCTTCCACCCTTGTTACTACCCACATCTAACAGTGCTAGTCGGGGGCACTGGCACAATCACGGACACGATCATCAACCAATGATTTTAAGCCTTAAAATCTCATGCTCAAGATCGACAAGGATGCTCACGGAACCGGCTGGGTTCAAAGACCCACGCAGCTACGTCGGGTAGGCTGACCAGCTGGTAGTACGCCTGCCGCACCGTCATGGGGTGATATTCCGAAAGTACCGTATGGATTTCCGTGCGAAAAGTCTCCATCTCCCGGGCGCTTCGGACGGGTGGCCCCGCCTTTCCCCTTTCGGTTTTATTCCCAATTTCCATCGACTGGGTGCCCCGTTCTCGCGCGCTATTCGCGAGGGCGGGGTTAGAGGATGTCGGTCATTCCAGTTTTTGCTTCTTCTTATCGGTCATGGCTACGTGTATTGGGTGTTGTCGAAGAAAGACAAATTCGAAACCAGGGTCGCACATATTCTCTTACCCCGCCCTCGCGAACACCGCGCGAGAACGGGGCACCCTCACGTGTGGAAGTCGGATACGCAAAACCAATACGGGAAGAAGGCCGGGCCACCCGTCCGGACACATCTTCGGCAGGAAGGAAACGAAAAGGAGCATGATGCGATTTGCAAAGATCGAAAAGATTGCAGCCAGAGTTGCAGTGGGAGCGCTTGCGCTCGTGAGTTTGCTGAGCATGACTGTGAGCACGCGGGCACAGGAGGCAGAGAGGCCCTATCCGAAGATGCTGCCACTTTCGCAGTATTTAATGGACCGGAATGCGGCAATCGCGCTGGCGCGAAGCGCTGCTCCGGAGGGCATTTCAAAGGATGCGTCTGTTTTGGTGCTGACGCCCAAAGGCTGGGAAACAGCGGTCAAAGGTACAAACGGTTTTGTGTGCATGGCGGGGCCGTCATGGACGGCCAGCATTGACTTTTATGACGTCTGGAGTCCGAAGCAGAGAGGGGCGATTTGCCTCAATCCAGCGGCTGTGCGGTCGATCCTGCCGATTTTTCGTAAGCTGACGGAAATGACGCTCGCTGGAGTGACCTCCGTAAAAGAGCGCATCGCGGGCATTCAAGAGGCGTATGCGAAGAAGGAGATTCCGCCGGTGGAGCCGGGGGCAATGAGCTATATGATGTCCAAGGATGCATACCTTACCCATTTGGGCCAGTCACACAATTTATGCCACGTGATGTTCTTCTTGCCGATGAAAGATCCTGCTGAATTGAACGCCGATGATCCGAACTCACCCATTTCTTCGACATCTATCTGGTTCCCGGACCCTGACAAACCAGATAGTCCACTGAACAAAGAGCTGCCGCCGCTGCGGACCGTGCCAATCGAAGTGCCCTATTGGTCCGATGGCACTCTGGCGTTCCACTAAATATAGGACGGGTGGCCCGCCCTGTTCCCATTTTGGCTTTGCATCAGACTTCCAAATAAAGGGTGCCCCATCCCTCCACCCCAGCAACAAACAGCCAGAACCAACCACATGATCCCATTCGGCAAGCTCAGGATGACAAGAGTTGCTGGGGACCCCGGTCGCAACACCGTGCGAGGATGGGGCACCTCGGAGTCCGATGCGAAGACCACAATGGGAAAGGATCTGCCACCCGCCCGCACCCGGCAAAACTAGAGGCCCGAATGAGCTTCGCGCCAGGGCATCAACTTCGGTCCTCCGCACAAATGTCTTCGGTCGAAGCCCTCGCATTCGTGCGGGAGGTTAGATCGTCTGAGCTGCTTTTAGGGGATCACCATCCAAAGGGACATTCTCTTCCGTACTCTCACAAACGGGGAGACTCTTTGAAATGGTCCCGAAGATGTCTGACGAAGAGCGGAGATTGAAGGTCAGAATGGGAATCGCCGACCTTCTGCGCCTCCGGCCTTCGTGGACATCGCCGAGAACAGCAGTAGCCATTTCTTGGGATTGCGATGCCCAACAAGTAGCCAAGTTTGAATAAACACGGGAGGTCATTATGGGAAAGCCGATCGAACGATATCCACATGATGCCGTACTGCCTTTTGGTTGGCATGCAGTCAACAATTATGGCCTCAGATACAAGGTCAGGGACACACCTGTGCACGACACCTGGGAATCTGTCGCAGAAATGTTCATGGTTGACGTGAAGCAGTTGATTTTCTTCAATTTCTTGACTACCGAACCCGATGAGGTGAATTGGTATCTACATCACCACACTGGTTGTAACAAAGTGAGCCCCAGTGGCAACAACTGGATGTTCAGTAATAGTGCGAATCCGGGGTTCATCTTCATTCCACCAGCCGACCATGATCCCATCGATGCCGATCCCGATCAAATCTGCGCTTGGACGCCAAATAGCGCGCAGAAGTTTCTCCAGCGTCTCGATGCCGTCTCCAGCGGCATGTCCGGAAACAAGGGGGAGCGCATCAAAAAGCTAGTGCGCGTCATCGTGCGGACGGGATATCCAAACGCCAGGAATCTCTGGTATTACAACCCTGGCTCGGTGCACGAGTATGTAGCATCCAACGTGTCAGCCCAGCCGTCAACATTTAGCACAGATAACGCGAGACGACGGGAAATGACAAGGGCCACGAAAGGAGCGTATCCATTCAATGGAGACGCGGGCGGTAGCGGAGAATGGCAACTCCATCCGGCGGCCGACCTCCTTGATGACTTTGCCTGCCAGTTTGACGCGGTCGCCGTGAAACAGCGCCTGGAGTGGATTGACGAAGAAATGCACAAGGGATGGCATGACCTGGAACTGGTGAGCGGACAATCGAGCCAAGGTGGTGGCACCGGATATGGAGAGATGGTGTGGGACTTCGTCAATCACGTGAATCTCTTGTCACAGGATGACACTCATTTGTATTCGGCCTTTCGGCCATAGGGTCCCCAGCGTCTCGGAGTCCGATGCGAAGACCACAATGGGAAAAGATGCGCCACCCGCTCAAGTCACTGCAGCAATTTTGACCTTCATGTCCTTGTGGCCAGCATCCATGGATTCCCGAAAGATCGAGAATATCTTAGCTTTGCTGTCGTAGCTCGGACACGTGTACCAACTCTCCCACAAGCCTTCCGGAGTATGCCCGCCGGTCGCCTCAACTGACTTCACCGCGAACGACTTTTTTGGGTCTTTCCCTGGACGATCATTACTCTGGTTGGGTTCCGTGATCACGATATGCCCGGCGTCAGCGGCGCCGCCGCCACCGTTAATGACCACTCCATCTTTCCCAACCTCCATCATGATGTACATCTTAGCGGTGTCGAGCGATTCCCAACGATCCAGTAGACGATGTTGATAATGTTCAAAGTAGCCGGTTCGGATTGGGGAATCCGGCCCAAGGTCGTGATTGCCCGCGCCGAGGTTTGTCCAGGGATTCCCGTTCTTAACGTGCCATAAGTAGTTGCCCACAAAGCCATTGCAGTCGAGTCCCAGGGCGGAATCCGCATAGGCCTGAACGTTAGGCGCGAGACCCCAAGAGTTCGCTAACTGAAGCACGGCCTGGCAAGCTTCCGGTGAGCCTTTGCCGGCAAACACCAGACGGGCAAGCTTGTTCCAGTCCGTGACGTGGGTATCCATTCTGGAGGCCAACGCTAGTTCAGCGCGCCTCATGCCCAGCGGTCGGACGTCGCGCTGCACGCCGGCGCCACTCAGGACAAAGTCGTGCCGGCTTGGCGGTAACAAGCCCGTGAGTAGCAGGTCCGGCCGATGCTTTTTGAGTGCGTCCTCGTGTTCGGTGACTCTCGGATCCACACGCGCAATCCCGTCGACTGTATCGATGCGCAGGGCGGTATCGATGCCGCGCTTGGCCAGCGCGCCAAGGAAAGCGGATCTAGCTGTAGTGTTTTCATTCTTGCCGGCCAAACGGTACTTATTTACGCTCACAGGGACGGTCCTACCGTCTTTCAATAGCACGTCGATATTTTCGTAACGTTTTTTGTAGTCGCTAGGAGCCAACACCTGCCAGTTACCTCCCGCTGCCCCTGAACAGAACAGCAGGAACAGGGGCTAAACTTAACGCATTTCGCTTGGATGAGGCTTCGACAGTGCCCGCGCCTGCCAAAGTACGCAAGCCTTGCATGTCGGAGACCGATGGACCGTACACCCGAGCACATTGAAAGTCAAATTCAGGCCAAGTTTTCAGTGCGGGATGTCTCCAAGCCGGACGGGTGGCCCGCCCTGTTCCCATTTTGGTTTTTGCATCAGACTTCCAGATAAAGGGTGCCCCATCTCCCCACCCTAGCAACAAACAGCCAGGAACCAACACATGATCCCATTCGGCTTCCCCTTCGATAGCCTCAGGGTCTCGCGCTTCGCGCTGAGCTAAGAGGAGGGCAGGCTCTTCGGCAAGCTCAGGATGACAAGAGTTGCTGGGGTGGGGGGATGGGCCACCCAGCCTTAATGGCTTTGAGAAAACCGCAACTTCCAATCATTGTTCTCGCGTGTGAATACATGGACAACATTTTCCGAGGCGGTCGCACCTTCGTTGTTGGTGTAGTGTTTTGTAAACGTCAACACTGCTGCATTGCCAAAAATATGCACAACCGTATCTTTTGTCGTGACCTGATAGGGCAGGTTGACTTCTCGAAGGGCGGTGACAACTTGTGCCTTTGACAAGCGAGTCTGACCTGTCGGGCTCGCGTTCACCCAATCATCTGCTACGACTTTCTCGTAAAGAGCAGGATCGTGCTTGTTTTCAGCCGTAACTAAATCGGCTTCCAGTGTCAGAAGTTGTTGTTGGTCGCTGCTCTTGGTTGGAGCAGCATTTTGAGAATGCGAGACAAGAGACATCAACAACGGCAATGCCAAGAGGCAGCGATTCATTTTGTGTTCTCCTGGAACCAACTATCAGAACGAATATCCGCAAGAACTTGCAAGAAATCGCAGGTGCTCCCCCATTCGCTGAAGGGCAGTAGGTTCATACCGGCAAGCATCGTATTCGGTTCGCGATTCTGCCTGAATCGGGAATTGATGCAGGCTGATACAAGGGACGAAAATCTAGGAAGTTGATGTGTGCTTCTTTTGCACCAAATGGCGAATTACGATGTAGGCAACAACGTACATTGCGATCCCCGGAAGGGCAAGAACACGTCCTTTAATAAGGCCGCTTGCAGCGGAGTACGCAATGGTGAGATTGCAGATCAATAATCCGGCTAGTAATGCCCAGAATCCCGGTTGTCGAAATAATTGCATGGATCACAATTTCCGTTCGATTTCATTCTGAGTCAAGTTACGGTGGTCTACGTCACTCCTCCCCCCTCGTCCGCTTCACCACCATTTCTGCTAATCGCCGGGTTGCCCCCCTCATCGCGGTGTTCGATGAGTGGGTTAGCTTTTCTCGGGGATTATCACCGGTGATAGAACGGCTTTGCCACAGCGGAAATCCTCCGTTCTTGTTCCTCGTTCGGGAACAGGATGTCGAGCCAGTCATCGGAATTAAACATTTCTCGGAATACTTTAGACGCTCGATCACGAAGAATGACTTGACCACCGGGATTTGCGTCGAGCGCCAGGACAACGCTTACCCCGGAGGAATCGTCATATCTTGCGCGAACCAGATATGCCTTGTGTAGGGTGGTGCTCGTGGCGAAACAGTCTAACAAGCGTCTCTTGAATTCTCTCTCGACCTGTCCGTCCTGTTCACCGAGGAATGTCATGTTCTGGACTCGGAATTCTGCCAATCTCGGCTGTTTCTGTCGGAACCAGTTCATCTTCGATCCGTTAGGCAATGTTAGATGCGAGTCGCTTCAGCCGGGTGCCCACTCATCGCGGTGTTCGATGAGTGGGTTAGCTTTTCTCGGGGATTATCCAAGCATTCGCACGCGAGGCTTTCCCAAAGTGTATGGCGGGAAATACCAATTCATCTTTACAGGTCCTCGTTCATTTAGGCCATAGGTACGATAACTGCTCCACTTCCAGTCTTCGGGATGTTCCACTAATCCCCGCTTAACAGGATTCTGGTGCATGTACTGCAGTTTTTCCGCGAACTTCTCTTCGGAGTAGATGTTGAAGTCGTAGAAGCGTTTCTGCCAAAAATGCTCAGCGCCGTTCGTCAAAAGCCTTCTTGCGACCGTCTGCTTCAGAGCTTTCATCACGACCGAAGGATCAGCTCTGTCCGGCTCGGTGATCATGAAATGAAGCTCGGGCATGACTACATAACCCAGCACGTCGAGGCAATAACGCCCGCGTACTTTATCGAATACCTCTACGAAGACATCTCGCGCATACGCAGATCCCATGAATGGCTTTCTTTGATAACAACTGCAGGTGATGTAATGGTAGTCGTGAAAACCGTAGATTCGGATCAGATCGCGCGGCACGGGCGGATTATAGACGAGACTCTCTGGATCACCCACTCATCGAACACCGCGATGAGTGGGGCACCCGGCCAGGAAAGTAATCCCAAACTTCTGATGGACCACCTCGGCAAATCAAGTATCCGTAGGTTTAGGAAAATCGGTGGATTGGCTGAGTTCCTTCCATCGACGGCCAAGTTCGATTTTCGCAAGGTCATTCTTTTCGGCTGCCTCGTATGCGTCGCTGCCGAGCAGAATTCGCAGCGGTGGATGGTCCATCGAAGCTAACTTTAGAACCACCGCGGCGGCGCGAGCGGGGTCGCCTGGTTGTTTGCCGTCATAGTGGCGCTGAAAACGTACCGTTTCGCCGACCGTGGTTGCATACTCGGGACCTCCTTCTCGTAGTGTGGTTGAAGTGCCAGCAAAATCCGTTCGGAAGCCGCCCGGTTCGATGATGGTAACCTTTACGCCTAGTGGGGCCACTTCCTTCGCCAAGGTTTCGGAGAAACCCTCCACTCCCCACTTTGCCGCGGCGTAAGGAGCGCGGCCAATCGGCCCGATCCTGCCGGCGATCGAGGTCACCTGGATGATGTGGCCCGCACCTCGTTCGCGGAAATATCGGAGGACCGCTTTTGAGAGAATGATGGTGCCAAACAGATTGGTTTCAATCTGAGCGCGAAACTCTTCGAGCGTTGTATCTTCGACTGGCGCGACATTTCCGTATCCAGCATTGTTGACAAGCACGTCCAACCGGCCGAATGTGCGAATCGTGGACGTCACAGCTTCTATCGCCTGCGTTTCATTGGTCACGTCGAGCGGTAGCAGGAGCACCTGGTCTCTATAACGGTCCTTTAGATCCTTAAGGCCATCGACTCTTCGTGCTGTGGCGGCTACCTTCTCGCCAGCCGCGAGAGCAGCCTCTGCGAGAGCGCGACCAAGCCCGCGCGAACTACCCGTGATAATCCAAGTTTTGGGCACGCAGCCTCCTTGTCTTTATTATCGTCTGCATGAACATCTTTGTAGAGCTGTCGCCGCTGGAAGACCTTGCGATCGAGGTTCTCGGCTCCCGAGTTTGGTACTGGACATGACACACCCGGACGGGTGGTCCGTCCTATTCCCATTGTGGTCTTCGCATCAGATTTCCAGATAAAGGGTGCCCCATCCCCCCACCCCAGCAACAAACAGCCAGAACCAACCACATGATCCCATTCGGCAAGCTCAGGATGACAAGAGTTGCTGGGGACCCCGGTCGCGAACACCGGCGAGGCCGGGGCACCCGGTGTCTCGGAGTCCGATGCGAAGACCACAATGGGAAAGGATGTGCCACCCGCCACCCGGCGACTTGACGTTAGTTGGTCACACTAGGATTCGGACTGGGGCGTCGTGCCAGGCGATCCTCTCCCGAGGGGCCGGCGACGAGGCGCATCACGGCGTGTCCCAGGATAACGATCAAAACATAGGTCACAGCGTCGGCGAGGATGGGAGCAATGCCGGTGGCGAAAGTCATCCACGCCGGGAACACCATGGTGTACAGATAATCGCGCGGAGGGCCAATCACTGCCACAAGGACGATGAACACGGCCAAGCCGCGCCCTCCGAAGCGGCGAACGGTCCGCCAGGTGACGAGATAGATGGGTGAGCACGATATGGCAAGTCCCAGGTACATCAGCGGCCAGAAGTATGGCGTCGAGTCAGATGGTATCCGCCACCACCCTTCGTATTCCCCTAGTGCGATCGCGCCTACCGCCATCAAACCTACAGTTGCTCCCCCGGCCAACACTCCCATTACGCGGCGCGTCGTGGCGCGTGTGAAGTAGATGACCGCGGCCAGCGCGACCGCGTATCCGCATGACATCACGACGATAACTTGCGTCGTCATTCGTGCTCCTTGTACCTGCCACCCAAGCGGAAAATATTTGGCAATGTGAGCTGCTTTGCACAGTCTTTAGTAATCTCGCGAGCGCAACATTACCGCCACGGCAGAGAACGTCATCGATCGACAATACAGCTTGGATGTAACGTTGATTCGCTTGATGTCGCCACCCGCCACAGAAGCCGCAGAGTACCATTCCGCCGCTGAGAACGCGCCAACAGGAAAATAGAAACGCTGGGAGTCAACGGAGAGGACCAGGACAATCGTGTGTGTGCTTGCCGAGAAAGATAAGGAGAGAAAAATGAATCTCAAGAAAGAAAGATTGGTCATCGCGCTGGCCGTGACTATGGCTTGGACCATGACGGTTTGTACCGTTTTCGGTCAAAACGCTCAAGATAAACAATCGTCGGCGTCAAACGCCCACGAAAAGACCCTCGTAGGGGTGTGGCGAACGGTAGTATCGCCGCGCGACTGTCAAACGGGCGCTCCCCTCGGTTCTCTTCGGGGTCTGTTCACTTTTAATGAAGGCGGCACAATGGCGGAATACGGTATTCCTCCCGGTTCGAGTCCGGCTTTGCGTAGTCCCGGCCACGGACTTTGGCGGCACGAACATGGCTGGGAAGGTTACTCGTTGGTTTTCACGTACTACCGTTATAACGCAGGCGGCGGGTTCATCGGATCGCAGAAAGTTACGGCTGCCCTGGAACTCGGAGCAAGCGGGAATGAGTTTACAACGAGTTCAGCAGTCCAAGTTTTCGATGCCAACGACAACCCAATCGGCTCCGGCTGCGCCACCGCCGCCGGGACTCGGTTCGAATAAAACATAGTTGGTGCACAACAGTAACCAGACACCAGGTTGACTTGGGCGGGCTCATCCTTTTGGTTTGTCTAGTCCCGCGACATCGTTTCCATTTTGTCTCGGGACATCCTTTACAGTTTTGGTTGTGAAAACATCGCTGGGATCGAGTTCCCGGATCAGGGTGGTGCAGTAGTACACCTGTAAGCGGCAGGTGACCATCCTTCTCTTGATTTGATGTTTTTAGAGATGTCCCGAAACGGAACACAAGCAAAGTGGAAGATACGTCGTCTTAATCGATTTTTTAAACGTAAGCTCTTCTCTCCGCGTGACGTGTTTCTCCAGTTCGATGCGATTCGCAAAGTAGGTCGGCTTTAACCTGCTCTTGCTGAATAACTTTTCAGCCTGGTCATCCCAGTGTCCCGATTCAGGATGGTCGCTTTCGCCCAGCGGCATCGCCATGTATGACTGTGGCGGCTTCGTCAAGATCACAATCTGCGTCGAGGACTGGCCATCGTGACCGACCATTTCCTTCCCAACTTTGGCGAAGTGGATCGCGCGTGGCGTCGCCATCCCAGCCTCATTCAGCGTTCCCCCGTTCACTGGCCAGTGCGGCACCCACATTTGGGGAATCCCAAATAAGAATCGAGAAAAAGAAGATGAGAAGGAAGGGTGCGCACCCGCCCGGCGAGGAGTTTGTATCTGAGGTCTTCGTAGCCCTTCTGTTAGATTTGCCAGTCCTCGCGACATCTGCAGCCGTGTAGCTTTGGGCAGTGTCGGAGAAGCGAGGGCAAAGCGGTTCCGAGAGTAAGATCTGGGCCTCACGCAGATGCTCGCTTCTCAGCGATCGCGGGGAATCAGAAAAGCTCCAGGACCCACCAGCCAGGGCAATGGCAAGGGTTCGGGCTCAAGAAGGGTAGTCATGGTTCAGCATGCTTGCTTTCAATCCTCGCAATTCTCTTCGGTGCGTTCGGGATTCCTCGTTGTTCCGGCTACGCTGTCCTGACCCATGAAGCGATCATCGATGCGGCATGGAGTGACGGAATCCAACCGTTGCTGTTGCGGCGTTTCCCCGGCTCGACTTCCGAAGAACTGCAGCGGGCGCATGCCTATGCCTATGGTGGGGCAATCATTCAGGACATAGGCTATTACCCTTTCGGAAGCCTATTCTTCAGCGATCTCACCCACTATGTTCGGAGCGGTGATTTCGTTCTGGCCCTCATCGCTGAGTCCCGCGATCTAAACGAGTATGCATTTGCGTTGGGTGCTCTTGCCCACTACGCCGCCGATACCGTAGGACATCCCCTGGCAACGAACCTCTCAGTTGCGCTGATGTATCCCAAGCTCGCGAAAAAATACGGCCACGTCATCACCTATGACCAAAAGCCCTCGGCACATTCGCAGGTCGAATTTGGCTTCGATGTCGATCAGGTTGCGGAAGGAAACTACGCGCCCCGCGCCTATCATGACTTCATCGGTTTCGAAGTCTCCAAGCCAGTCCTGGAAAGAGCGTTCGCCAAGACCTACTCCATCGACCTGTCGAGCGTCTTTGTTAGTGTCGATCTGGCGATCAGCAGCTATCGCCGTGCGGTCTCCAAAGTCATACCCAGAGCGACCAGAGTGGCATGGCACATGAAGAGAGATGAGATCCGTAACAGCCACCCCGGTGAGATCCGAAGCCAATTCGTCTATAACCTTTCTCAGTCTGAATATCGAAAAGACTGGGGAAAAGTCTATGAAAAACCGGGGATCTCAGCCCGCATCAAAGCCTTTTTTTTGCGTCTAGTGCCAAAAGTAGGGCCCTTCAGCGCTCTTGCGTTTCATCCGCCCACGCCCGCCGTAGAACAGATGTACATGCACAGTTTCAACCTGACCCTGGAACATTATCGAGGGATGCTACTTGCCCAACTTGAAGGCCGGCTCCAATTGCCGAACGAAAACTTTGATACTGGAGAACTAACCAGGGCGGCGGCCTACCGGCCCACTGACGAAACCTATGCGAAGTTGCTCGACAAAGTGAGCGGAAAACCGGTTTCAGAAGCGCTGCGTATAGATATCCTTGCGTTTTATGCGGATACTGGAGCGCCGTTTGCCACCAAGAAGAGCATGAAGGATTGGCAAAACGTACTCGGTGAATTGGACAAAATGAAGGCAGCTGAAATATCCGGAGTAGCGCCAGACTAACCTGCCGAGTCCCACACTTCGCGGTCCAAGTCAGAGGACGCGTGGCCCGCCCTGTTCCCGTTTTGGTAAAGGATGTGCCACCCGTCCAAGTACCACAGTGTTCGCACTCTCTAGCTCAGGTTCATACCAACAGTCTGCAGATCCCAAACAGGGCTCGATGCCGAGCGCCCCTTCCCGATCTGTTCGGGAGATGTGTTTGCTCTTGACATCGCCTCTCATGGAACCCGCCCAGGTGAGCGCGCCCTCATGAAGGACGGCCTCCAGCAAGTCGTCTTTGTTGCTTCGTCGCTTAATTCTCCTTCTCAAGGAACCTGTCAATTTTCCCAGTTGTGGAATCGCGGCGGCACAGATGAAATCTGTGCAACGATCCCCGCGATGGTCGCCATTCCTAAACCTCAAAGAGCAGCTACGGGACCAATGCCGAACGATGCATCTCCGCCTACACAGATGAACCGCAGGCAATTTCTTCGAAAAGCCGGTACGAGCGCTGTCGTTGGAATCGCCGCAGAATCCGGGATCGAGTTGGCTTCTTCTCGCAGGCTGCACGCACAGATGAATCTGACCCCTGATGCAGCGCTCCATGAACTGCTCGCGGGCAATCAGCGATTCGCGGCTAATCAGCTGACCTCAATCGAGCACGATCTGGACATTCTGAAGGCGCACACAATCGATAAGCAGGAACCATTTGCGGGCGTTTTGGCTTGCGCTGACTCTCGAGTCCCGGTCGAGCTGGTGTTTGACCAGTCGATCGGTCACATCTTTGTCACACGTGTTGCGGGAAATTTCGTCACCGCGGAAATCATTGCCAGCCTGGAGTATGGCGTCGCAGTTCTTGGCATCCGTGCTCTTTTAGTGCTTGGGCATGCTGGCTGCGGCGCAGTGAAGGCGGCGATGAAGGCTGATGGCGTCCCGGGACAGATCAGCTCTCTATATCCGCATCTTCGTCCAGCCGTGGAGCAGTCCGCGGGCAATGTTGATAAGGCAATTGAGATCAATGCAAGAGTGCAGTCCGAGCTGTTGCGCACTTCCTCGACTGTTATCCGAGATGCTGTTAAAGCGGGCACTTTAAAGGTGACAGCCGGAGTCTATGACTTGGCCAACGGCAAAGTGACCTTGTCCTAAATAGTCCCGAGCTGGGCGACGGTTCTAAAGAGCATGACTCCGGACGCGCCGACACTTCTACCAGCTGACACTTCTACTAGTTCTCGTCTGGTGTTATCCGGGATTAGGGTTCCAGGTAGATACCCGTCGAAACGTACTCAGCCAACGAGTAGGAGGATCCGTTGAAAGCGCAAAGAATGTTAGTCCTTGGTTTGTGCCTGAAATTCCTCGGCGGAAGCCTAGCCGCAGCTCAGGGTACTGCGCCAGCAGCCAATCAAGCCCCGCCCGCTAGTTCCGGGTCTCCCTCTGCAAAGATCAGGCTCTTTGTGTACCCCCAAAAAAACCAGACTCCAGAGCAGCAGGCCAGCGACGAAAGCGCCTGCTATGCCTCCGCTCAACAGCAGTCCGGGATTGATCCGGCTGCGCCGCCACCGCCTGCTCAGGACGCGGCCAATAGCAAAGGAGGCGGAGCAAAGGGTGCGGCTGGTGGAGCAGCCGGTGGAGCGGCTATTGGGGCCATCGCAGGTGACGCGGGAACGGGAGCCGCAATCGGAGCGACGGCGGGTGCAGTCCATGGTCGTCGTCAGCAAAAGAAAGCCAACAAGCAGGCGACGCAACAGGCACAACAACAGACGCAGGCCCAGCAGCAGCAAACAATGGATACTTTTCGAAGGGCATTTTCAGCCTGCATAGATTCCAAGGGCTACTCGGTCAAGTGATCGATCGCCATGCGAGCGGTGACGCGAATCCCGGAAGCGCGCTTGCATTCAATGAAGTCATGCACGGCGGCGCCCGGCCTTTCCCAGCCGAGTAGCAGCACAAGTGCGGTTGGCACTTGTTTCCCGTTTCGGTCTTCGCATCAGACTTCCAGTCAATGGGGGTTCGAGCCTCGCGCGCGTCACGTTGTTGTGCGCGTTCTAATCACAGATTCTGAAGGGGAAGTGGTATGAAGAAGTTGACTCTCGTGCTCGCGCTCTGGCTAGCTTTAGGAGCGACTGGATTCTCTCAGGCCAACCTGGTCTCTTCTGAACCGGAGCCGGCATCACCGTCGCCGGCCCCGGAAACGCAAAGCGAGTGGCATACGACTTGGGTGCCCGCATATCTGTGGCTGAGCAGTGTGAGCGGAAATCTGGGAGTCTTAGGGAGAACAATTCCCGTCAGCGCCAGCTTCTCCGACCTCTTCGACCAACTGAATATTGGCTACATGACCAGGCTTGACGTGCGCAAGAAGAAGGTCGGTGTCTTGACCGACTTTCAGTACGTGAATCTGTCCTCCGATGAGATCTCAACTCCCTTCGGTGTTCTCTTCGCCAGCGCACACACCAATTCGCAAATGTACATTCTTGATCCAGAAGTTTACGGGCGCGCTTTGGAGGGTCCGAAAGGTTTCGTGGACTTGATTGCCGGAATCCGATATTGGCATTTACGAAGCAGCCTTGACTTGCGCCCCGGACTTCTGCCCGCTGTCCATGCTGGCGACTCGCGAGACTGGGTTGATCCAGTGATGGGGGCGCGCTTCCGCGTGAACCTGAAGAATGGCTGGTTCGCGATGTTGAAGGGCGACGCCGGAGGTTTTGGCGCCGGATCACAAGTCACCTGGCAGGTCTACACCGGTGCCGGGAAGGAATTCAAACAGAGATATTCGACCTTCCTGGGTTTTCGCTGGTTGAGTGTTGATTACAGAGACGGTGGCTTTGTCTATGACACGAATATGAACGGCGTGCTCCTGGGAGTCGCAATCAAGTTCAAGTAGGAGGCGTCTTACAGCAGTTGACCGCGTTCGAGCCTGTCAATTGCTCTTTTAGAACTGCTGCTGTCACTTTTCCCAGTTGTCGCTTCTTGCAGTCTCCAAGAGGATTGTCGGGACTCGCGGTCTCGGTTCATGATCGAGGGATTCTTGCCCGAAATCGGAATGACACCCGAACCTCCGAAGAGTATGGCCGCGTACTGCGCCATCGTACTTCCACCTTTTCGCCAAGCTCACAGGGGCTAAGAGAATCTGAGGAGAAGCAGACCCAAATGTCAGACAGCAAGAAAACCAATTCGCATTCGCGTGCCATCCTTCCCATACCATCCCAGGCGCACACTGGCCTCACAACCTATGACGCCAAAGACCCAAACACGAAATTTCCACCGATCGAGGAGTTGCGCCCACCGAAAGGCGCACCGAACGTATTGGTCGTTCTGCTCGATGATGTTGGCTTCGCGGGGTCCAGCGCCTTCGGCGGGCCGTGTGCGACCCCGAACTTTGAGAAGCTTGCTTCCGGCGGACTGAGATACAACCGCTTCCACACTACGGCTCTCTGTTCGCCGACGCGGCAAGCTTTCCTTACTGGCCGCAACCATCACTCCGTTGGAATGGGAGGTATCACCGAGATCGCCACTTCTGCTCCCGGCTACTGTTCCATATTGCCCAAGAATAAAGCGCCATTGCCGATGACGCTCAAGCTGAATGGTTATTCGACGGCTCAGTTCGGGAAGTGCCACGAAGTGCCGGTCTGGCAGAGCAGCCCGTTAGGTCCATTCGACCAGTGGCCCACAGGCGGAGGAGGATTCGAGTACTTCTATGGATTTCTGGGTGGCGAGACCAACCAGTGGGATCCCGCGATTTACGAGGGCACCACACCAATGGAACAGCCAAAGACGGCCGAGGAGGGCTATCACTTTACCGAAGACATGACTGACAAGGCTGTCGCCTGGGTGCGGCAGCAGAAGGCGTTGATGGCGGACAAACCTTTCTTCATGTATTTCGCGCCTGGCGCCTGCCATGCGCCGCACCATGTGCCCAAAGAGTGGGCGGATAAATACAAGGGGAAGTTCGACCAGGGGTGGGACAAATTGCGCGAGGAGTGTTTGGCGCGGCAGAAGAAACTCGGCGTCGTTCCGCAGAATGCCGAGTTGACTAAGCGGCCCACGGAGATTCAGGCGTGGGATGAAGTCAATCCCAAAATGAAACCGGTGCTGGCCCGCCAGATGGAGGTGTACGCCGGGTTCCTGGAGCACACCGACCACCACATTGGGCGGCTCATTGACACGCTCAAGGATCTCCAGGTCCTCGACGACACCCTGATCTACGTAATCATCGGGGACAACGGAGCCTCAGCCGAAGGTACCCTGAACGGCACATTTAACGAGCTGCTCATGCTCAACGGGATCACCGGCATCGAAACCCCGGAGTTCCTGGCTGAACGTATCGACAAGTTTGGCAGTCCGGAGTCATACAACCACTATGCCGTGGGCTGGGCGCATGCCATGGACACACCCTATCAATGGACTAAGCAGGTGGCGTCGCACTGGGGCGGCACGCGCAATGGGACGATTGTCCACTGGCCGAAGGGCATCAAGGCGAAAGGCGAGATTCGTTCGCAGTTCTGCCATGTGATCGACATTGCCCCGACCGTGCTGGAGGTTGCGGGCCTGCCGGAGCCGGCGATCGTCAACAGCGTGCAGCAGGCGCCGATGGAGGGCGTCAGCATGGCGTATTCCTTCAACGACGGCAAAGCTCCAGAGCGGCACGAGCTGCAATATTTTGAGATGTTCTGCAATCGGGGAATCTACCATCGGGGATGGAGCGCAGTGACCCGGCACTCGACGCCTTGGGTGGCGAACGCGAAGCTGCCGGCCTTTGACGATGATGTCTGGGAGCTTTACGACGGCAATTCGGACTGGAGCCAGGCGCACGATCTGGCGAAAACCATGCCGGAGAAACTGCAGGAACTGCAGCGCTTATGGTTGATCGAGGCCGCCAAGTACAACGTGTTGCCGCTCGACGACCGCAGAGTCGAGCGTTTCAATGCCGACCTGGCAGGTCGGCCCCAGCTTATCAAGGGCAACTCGCAACTGCTGTTTAGCGGGATGGGAAGGTTGAGCGAGAACAGCGTGTTAGTGACGAAGAACAAGTCGTTTTCGATCACCGCTGAGGTGGAGGTGCCAGCGAAAGGAGCTGAAGGCGTGATCATTCACCAGGGCGGCGCCTTTGGTGGCATGAGTCTTTACGCCAAAGGCGGAAAAGCAAAGTTCGCCTACAACTTCTTCGGTCTGCAAACTTTTACCACGGAGGCGAGCCAGGCAGTTCCAGCCGGCAAGCACCAGGTGAGAATGGAGTTTGCCTACGACGGCGGCGGCCTCGCCAAGGGCGGCAATGTCAGCCTTTATTACGACGGCAAGAAAGTCGGTGAAGGTCGCATTGAGCGCACGGTTCCGATGGCGTTTTCTTCAGATGAGACGACTGATGTTGGCCGCGATACGGGCACACCCGTCAGCTCAGACTACACCCGCCATACCAGCGTATTTAACGGGAAGGTCAACTGGGTGCAGATCGACCTGCAAAAGGATGATCAAGATCATCTGATCTCCCCGGAGGAGCGGTTCCAGATTGCGATGGCGCGCCAGTAAACAACGCCAGTTCGCTTAACAAAGCTGCTCTAAGCAACGACCCGCCTCTAACCGAAGCGGGTCTATTTTCACCTGGAGTCACCAACCAAGAGCCTCGGCCTCAGGATCATGCCGGCAGTCTCAGGCTCCAGGCGAGTAGCACTTATGGCTTATGTTCCTTGCAAACTACGGAACTGATTCCCAGCTCTTTCACGCATCCCAGCACCTCAGTAGCAACATTCGCACAACCGGGCCAATCACAAAAATATTCCGTAAGGCTCTCCTCATGGCCATCCGGAGCCGTAAGACCTGTTTTGATCGTTACCTGGGGCACGCGTTACCTCTTCTATACATGTGTTGTCTGATCTTTACGGATAGGTTGGCTTTACGCAAGTAACGTTCGGTCGACATTGGCGGGTGGAGCACCCTTTCACTCTCATTTCAGTTGTTTGATTTCTATTCTGGAATCCCCGAATACGCGTGCCGCACTCTGCGTGGCAGATGGCATACGCTTTTCCCGATTTTGAATTTGTTGGCGCTACCCGGAATGTGGAAGAGGCGGTTTGTTTGTGCCTTCGATGTACTCGCGAGCTTCTCTTAGCTCGTCTGGATCTTCTTCCTCCTCTACCGCGATCTCAACTGCGGATGAGTACCACTTAAGGGCAAGATCAGTGTTTACAGCTACCCCCAGTCCGCGTGAGAAAATTCGACCGAGTTCGATTCTGGCCGGAAAGGCATCGCTGCTATCTGAGGGTTTCGCAACGGCTTCAAAATGCCGGATGGCGGTTGGCCCATCCTGGGGTATCCCTAAGCCTCGGGCGTATATCCGGCCGAGGTTCAGGACAGCACGGGAAGAGCGTTGCTCGGCAGCCGCCGACAAGAACCGAAAGGCTTCTTTGTAGTCAATCTCTACATCAAGCCCATACAGGTAACACAACCCAAGCATGCACTGACTTGGACAAGAACCCTCTTCCGCTCTTCGACGCATGTCGGCGATATCGAATGTCATTTAGGAGTTTGGCCTGCTCTAATCGGGAACCTATCCAAAACGGAACTGACGCAAGCCACGGAATCGACACGTCCTCAGTGTAGCCTCTCAGGCTACTGTGCGGATCTCTGGACAAGTGAGATTCGCTTCACCTGATTACGTTCGAAGCTCTGCGGCCTTCCGCCTACTTCAACCACTACGGTTCGCGCATCGACCGACTCAACGTCGCCTTCGATGATCGTGCCGTCTCGAAGTTCAATGGTGTCGTGAGATACGCCTCCCAGCTCGAAGGACACCGTTCCGCCTGCGAGTTGGTCTGGGGAGATCAGTAGAGGAAAAGTTCCGGTCGAGTATCCATCCTTGCTGAAGGTCAACATGTGATTTCCGGGCGTCAGCTTTGTAGCCACTGGAGTAAAACCGGAATCCTTGCCATCTACTTTGAGGGCGGCTCCGGCTGGAACCGAATAGATGTTGATGGGAATCTCCTTGGGGGGAGCCAGCGCACCTAACTCCGGCGGCAGGTCCTTAGCGCTTACGTTTACCGAAGCCGGAGTGCCTGCGAGGTTCGCCTGGAGTGGCGTCTTCACCGTCTGTTGCGGACCCCTGTCCCCCTGTTTCATCCCTTGTTTCATCAGTCAACACAGGCACCCTTTGAACACCCACAAAGGGCACGGCACCCGGCTTTACTTGTGATCAGACTGTTGGCATCGTGCCACCGTCAATGACGTAGTCCGCACCGTGAATGGAAGCTGCGCGATCCGATGCCAGAAATGCCACCAGTTCTGCAACTTCTTCCGGCACACCTGGACGACCAATGGGAATGCCCCCAATCATGTTCATGATCTGCTGACGCGCCGCACCCTCCGTGATGCCGTTGCTATGAGCAAGCTGCACAATCATTCCGTGCGCGCCCGCAGTCTCGATGAATCCCGGCGAGATCATGTTTACGCGAACGCCCTTCGGGCCAACCTCATTTGCGAGTCCTTTGTTGTACGTGCTAAGCGCGCCTTTTGCCGCAGCGTAGGCTAGAGTCGCATCGTAGAGAGGAAGGCGATGTTGAATCGAAGAAATATGAATAACAACGCCTGACCTGCGCTCGATCATCCCCGGAAGAAACGCTCGATTCAAGCGAACCGCCGCCAACAGATTCACATTGAGAGCTCTTTGCCAATCGTCGTCCGTAAGTGCCCGGAATCCACCATTCGGAGCCTCCGATCCCCCAAGACAGTTCACGAGAATATCCAACCCATGCCACTCCTGCTGGATACGGTCGACTACCTTCTTGACACCGTCTGCAGTACCGATGTCTGTTTGCACAAACAAGGATGGGTTTTGTCCCTGAAGCAATGGGGAGCGTGCCGTCGTTGCGACCACCGCACCGCTCAATAGGAAGCGACGGACGATCGCCTCTCCCATCCCCTTCGTGCCACCAGTTACCAGAACCCGCTTGCTTTTGAATTCATCGCTTGAAACAGCGAATGGATACGTTTGCGTCATTGAATCGAACCTCCAGCGAGGCAATCTCCGAATCGACTTGCTCAGAGATGAGGTTGGCACAATACTGCCAAGATGGGAAGTACGCACTAAAAAGTATGTTAGGAGAGCAGATATGCCAAAACGCTACACGCCCGTGACTGCTGCTGCGGACCTGGAGAAAGCGTTGCGCCTTCTCGAAGGACGGTGGAAGCTGGTGATCTTGTTCCACCTGTTCGGGGGAAAGATCATGCGATTCTCCGAGCTGGAACGAGCCATACCTGCCATCACGCAAAAGATGCTTGGGCAGCAGTTGAAGGCATTGGAGGCTGATGGCATTGTTCTACGAACTTTCTATCCGCAAGTGCCGCCTAAAGTGGAATACAGCCTGACATCATGGGGGCAATCCCTATGTCCAGCGCTTGATGCCATCCTGAAATGGGCTGACCGCCGTCCAGCGCATGTAAGGAAAGTTAGCGAGACACGCAGACCAAAAAACGGTTCATCGGCTCGCCCCAGAACTGCTCCCGAGTGACGGGCAATCCGGACAGAGCGAGGATTGTGGAAGGGTTGCCGACCACTCGTCCCGAACCTCAATCTTTTCTCTATTCCGAACTTTCGGTCACGAGTGTCGAATAGAGGCGGTGGAACGGAGCGCTGGGCTGTATAAAGCAGCTTCTGGCCGGATTCATTCCCGTCTTCATAAGTTCTACCGGCGGAAATAGCCCCAACGACGTTCCTGAAAGTGAGGATTATTGCAGCGGCGTTGCGGCCGACAGCAGAGATTTCAATGACCTTCGAAGTAGTGCCGGAAGCGTGTAAAGACATCTGACCTGACAAATCATTTCTTGCGGATGTGGGGATTCAGAACTACACAGTTCTCTGAGTTGTCGAAGTAGACGGAGCTGAACAACCTAATCGGAAGAACACCATCTTCCAAATGGAACTGCCGGTCTTCGGTTCCAACCAGAAGCTCGACGGCTACTTCGGAAACTGGATGAGCTCCTACTGTCATATTGGGAACATGCACCACGTGCACCTTCGCCGTAGCAATTGTGGAGTGACGCAATTCTTGCTCGCCTAAGGCGACTGCAAGCGGTAAATGCTTTGCGTAGAGCACCACGCTTCGAGCACCCGAATCTAATATCAGCTGCAGCTCTCGATTCGAAAGATTTCGGATTACTGCAGGAACAAGTGCCAGTCCGGCCCTCCTGACATACGGAACCCTTTTTCCCGAAACCTCAGTCGCTTCCGAGGTTTCATGAATTTCCAAGCGATGCCTGGAGTAGTCGATAAGAAAATTGAACTTCCATAACACATTCCAACCTAGGATGCCTCTGATCTTCGAATCCATTTGCTTCAACATGGCAAGGTTCTGAATTGCTACTCCCGTCTCTTCGAATTGCTTTCCTGCGAATTCGAAGTTTGCGACGGACGACTTCAGGTGGTCCACGCCGAATAGCGCATAGACGTCAACGGTGTCGATTTCTTTGAGACCGATCTCGGAAGCAACCTGGGCGTCGATAAACGAGAGACTCGAACCCGTGTCTATCACCATGTCATAAGGGCCGTATCCGTTCACCATCACGGGTGCAACCATGAGGTAATCGTTGACGAGGCGGAATCTGGCTTCCGCCGGTAGAAATCCGTGTACGTTCAGCGAATCGCGGGCAAATGAAAGCTCATTCCCAGCGATGCATGCGAGAAGAGTCAGCAGCAACCGTCCAGTGCGCCGTTTCATAATGGCGCGGAGCTTGCTGGACTTCGTCCCTTAGCTCAATGCGACGCATGCGATTTACAAGTACTACGCGAGCGATTCAGTAACTACTTGCCAAATCGAGACTTATTCGCACGTAAGACATTGCCGATACCCAGTTGGAGCGTGGTATGCTGCTCGCCATTCCTATCGCAAAGGCTTGCGTATGCCCCAAGCCGCTCGCAGCGCGACTATATTCCGCTTCGGTCCGTTCGAATTCGATCACGATGCCGGGGAACTGCGGAAGCATGGGCTAAAGCTGCGAGTAGTCGGGCAGCCCTTGGAAGTTCTGGCTCTCTTGTTCGAACACCCGGGTGAAGTAGTGCTTCGGGAGGAGCTTCAGAAGCGCCTCTGGTCGGCCGATACCTTTGTCGAGTTCGAACACGGAGTCAATGCCGCAGTTAAGCGATTGCGCGAGGCGTTGGGCGACTCCGCTGATCAGCCACGTTACGTGGAAACAATACCGCGGCGCGGGTATCGATTTATCGCTCCTGTAACTCGCGTTCCTAAGGAATCTGGCAGTATCTCGCTCAGGAACGACATCGATCAGCCGGCAATCGCCAAAGCTGAGGTTCCTCACATTCCATTCAGCTTCAGGCGCAAATACGCCTTTAGATGGCTGTTGGCCGTCGCTTTTCTGGGCGTCGGAGCAGCAATCCTATATTGGATCTACGGGAGCACTGGACGCCTGCGGCCTACACACTCCGCTTCCGCTCGCATTACTTCGATTGCAGTTCTCCCGTTGACGAATCTGTCCGGTGATTCCGAACAGGAGTATTTTGCGGACGGAGTCACCGATGAACTGATTACTCAGCTTTCCAATGTAAGAGGCCTGAAAGTGATTTCGCGTACCTCAACGATGCGATACAAGGGAACAAAAAAGCTATTGCCGGAAATTGGGCGAGAGCTAGGAGTTGATGCGATCATCGAAGGCACCGTCGTTCGCTCCGGTAATCGGATACGCATCTCTGCGCAGTTGATTGACGTCAGTAGCGACACTCATTTGTGGTCGGAGACATACGAGCGAGATCTGGAGAACATTCTGGCTTTGCAAGCCGAAGTCACACTGGCCATCAGCAAGCACATTAGCGTGACGGTTACAAACGAGCAGAAGAAGGAGCCTGATTCGGCTCGAGCCGTAAATCCAAAAGCATACGAGTTTTACCTCAAAGGTCGTCACCATTTATGGCGTAGAGAAGTTGGGTGGGCGGCGGAAAACTTTAGTAGAGCCATAGAGCTGGATGCCCATTATGCGGAGGCTTATGCCGGCCTCGCGGAGACTTATGCCATCTTTGAGCCGCAGAATTTTCCGGGAATTCCCCGAAAACTCGCGGACAAGGCAAAGAGTACTGCCTACCAGGCTCTGCAGCTCGATAGCACGTTGCCACAACCTCATGCTGCATTGGGTTGGGTCAAGTTCGTTTACGATTGGGATTGGGCGGGAGCAGAGGAGGAGTTTAAGCTAGCAAAAGAGTTGAATCCCAATTATGAGACAGCACCATTTTGGTACGCTGTCGAACTGATCTGGGAGGGAAAGTTTGAACAGGGCTTGGCTGAGATGCGTCGAGCCCGGGAACTCGCACCCGCCTCTCCCCTCATTTCTGCCTTCAGCGGTATGGCCTTCTATCAAGCTAGAAAATATCAGGAAGCCATACGACAACTACAAGAAGCGATTCAATTGGATACAACTCAGTCCGCTCCCCACCTGTGGCTCGGCCTCACATACCTCAGCCTGGGAATCCAAGATAAGGCGATCGCGGAACTCGAAAAAGGGGCAGAGCTTAGTCGCAGCCGGCAAATTCGAGTAACTGCCGCACTCTCAAGATTGGGTTACGGTTATGGTGTCATCGGACGACACAAACAAGCTGAGGCGATAATTCGCGAGTTAATGGAAATTTCTAAAAGCCAATACGTTTCTCCGTTGCACATAGCCATTGTGTACCTAGGGTTGGGAAACAAGGATCAGGCTCTCATTTGGCTCAAGAAAGGATTTGAAGACCGATCGTATGAAATGGCGGTACTGAAGGTAGATCCGCGATTCGACTCGCTGCGTTCCGAGCCACGATTCCAGGATCTGCTGCGAGGAATGCACTTTCCGGATTAATAAAAGTGAATATCGGTGGCCATTCCCGAAACGGGGGCACCGGGCGACAACTGCTGCCTTTATTGCTGTTTCTCATAAACTACGCTGATGCTGAACGTCTCGCCGTGTGCGTCCATGACGGTGCCGGTGTTGGTGCGAGTCTTTCCATCAGCCGAAACTTTCATGCGCCGTGTCAGTACGATATTGTTGTTCTTCTTTACCGTAAAAAGTAGGACGTCGTCGTTAATCTTCCTATATGACCACGTATCAAAGTTTGGATTCCCATTAACCAGATAGTCCTTTCCGTCAAACTTGCCGCTCCATTCCATATGGAAGGCACGGCCGTTTGCGTCATTCTCATCAACAGTGACTTTGATCTGCTCGCCGACTGCTGCATAAGTAGCCGTTGAGTGCCTAAAGACCGCCGTAGGTGGTAGCTTCGACTTCGACAAATTCAATTTCCATGAGCCCATGAACCGATTGTCGTCGGCAGAAACTGCTGAGACTCCAGCGAGAAAAATGATCAATGTGAGCAAGATCGCGCGCGTATTCATGTCTTGCGACCTGTTAAGAAGTTAATGGAGCAAGAGCGCAAAAGGGTGGATAAGCACCCACTCAGTCTCCTGGTGCCGATCACATCCTAATTCAACTGTCGAGTCACTTAGATCATGATCCAGCTTGAGTCGTCTGATGAAATGTCGAGGTTCGGGGAGAGTAACGGACTATCCGGAAGTAAGGCTGCGAGAAAAGCTTTCTCTTGATACAGGCTGTGCAATTCGTTCAGAAAACGGACACCACTGAGGGGAACAAAAGGGTCTCCGATGTGCGTTTTGATTTTGCGTTATCCAGTGTCAGCATCCTTCAAAGCTCCGAAGATGGAACATTGGGGCGTTCATGCAGTTTGGAAGGCGGCGGTTATTGGGATCATTCCGTGAATGACGCAGGTCGAATCGAAGGACACGTTAACACTGCAAAAGCTAAGAATGCAGTCATCTCTCTGATGGCGGGATACGCAGCAGAAGTTCATTACGGCTCAGATTGGATGCAAGCCCGTAGTGGTGCCAGCAGCCGGGTGCCCTGGCCTTGTTTCTTGCTTCCCTTTAACGAACCCAAAAACGAGGGTGCCCTATCCCTCCGCGCCGTTCGGAGGGTGGGCTGCGATGATGCGTGCGATTCCCAGGATTGAGTTGTTGCTTCAGCCTTATCGTCTCGGGGCGGGTGGCTCACTCTTTTCCCGTTTCGGGCTTCAGCATCAGACTTCCACGTAAAGGGTGCCCCACTTATTTCAGGTCCCATAGTGGAACCGAGAACGAAAGGATGCGCCCGCCGTCGTTGCAGTTTGCATTTGGGTGATAAGGCAGCACAAGAAGGCAGAGCGAAAACTAAGCGCGCATACTGCCGCCGCGGCGACTGCCGGAGAAATAAGCGCATGAGGCGCTCACGGGGCATTGCGGGCACTTCGGCTTGCTCTTACAGGTCTCCTGGCCATGACGCTTCAGAAGCAGGTAAGCGCGGCTACGAGCGTCGAACGTATGGGGAACTTCCGCTTCGACCGCCTGTTGCGCCTCCCGGTATGTGACACCGTAATTCTCCCGTTCGTGTCCGTGTTGAATTCTGACTAGCACATGCGGGCAATTGGACGGAATCGCTGCTACCGGCGCGATTCCGGCGAACAGCAAGATACGATCGGTTCCCGGATCGGCAATGTTCGGAAATTTCTTCAGCACCTTGCGTACCTGAGCAATAGGACCGACAAGTGCGGAGCGGAGATCGCCGCCAAATTCGTCTTTCACACGCGCAGCGACTTCTTTTAGCCGCATGGCCCGAAGTTCCGGCACCATGCCGCCCGGCCTTAACGCAGTCGCAAGCGCCGCCGGAGAAGCAGCCAGGATTTGCTGCGGCTCAACTCCAACTTCTTGATTCAACGCGCGCCAGCCCTTGGCACAAGCGGCATCGCTTGCCGGATAGCCACACAGCCACCACACTATGAAGAGGTAAGGATCGGTGGGCCAACTCGGTTCCTGCCTTCCGTAGAAGCCCTCCAACTTTGTCAGCACATCGAGGACACTTATCGCGGCCTTGCGCATGTCGCGCTGGATACTATCTCTAGACGCAGAGCTAAACAAGCAAGGAGAGTCTCGACGCGGAGAAATGGCCTTGGAATCGTCGCCTCGATTGAGTTGGCCACTTTTCCCGGACCGGGATCAAGTGTGATCTAGCTCGAGAAGTAACTTGCGACTGGACGGGTGGCACAGTCCTCGCTGCTTCTTGGTTTTCTTGCTTGCGATACTTACAAGTGGGTGCCGCACTCTTTTCCACCCCAGCGACAAACAGCCAGAACCAACCACACGATCCCATTCGACTTCGCTCAGGGCAGGCTCTTCGGCAAGCTCAGGATGACAAGAGTCGCTGGGCCCCGGCTTTGCGGTTTTCAAAAGGGTGTGCCACCCGTCCGCAATGGGCTTAGCAAATCAAACTGCATTTGCGCCAATTGATTTTGCTCGGCGGCAGCCATCTGTTTTGTTTTCAATAAAGAGGAAAGCCGGACCGCAAATGACGAACTTTGCGACTGCGTGGTTCATGGGGAGGGTTTGGCGTTTGCCAAGAACTTCGAGGGTGTGCAACGCAACCTGGCACGGCACACGCCTGACACTCTTCTTAAGTATCTGCATTTTCAGGATCTTATCGTCACCGTTACTGTTCGCTTGATTGGCAGACGCGTTGCTCTTGAAGTCGTTGGCTATTTTCGTCGGCGGTGAGAATGACAATCACTGGGACACCATGATCGGCCGGACCATTTCGCACTATCGCATCGTCGAGAAGCTATGCGAAGGCGGGATGGGTGTCGTTTACAGGGCAGAGGACACGGAGCTTGGCCGCTCCGTCGCGCTGAAGGTTCTGCCCGAAGACACAGCTCATGACCCCAAAGCAGTAGAACGCTTTTGGCGGGAGGCTCGTGCTGCCTCCGCACTCAACCACCCCAACATCTGCACCATCTACGAAATCGGTAAGGAAGAAGATGACCGATATTTCATTGCGATGGAGTACCTGGAAGGCGTCACGCTTAGAATCCGGATCGCAGGGGCACCATTAGATACGGAAAGTATGCTTGCGCTTGGGATTGAGATCGCTGACGCGCTCAATGCTGCGCACACCAAGGGCATCGTCCATCGCGACATCAAGCCGGCAAATATCTTTGTTACAGAGCAAGGGCATGCCAAGGTTCTGGATTTTGGATTGGCGAAGCTAATACCCACGAGTGCTCGCGTTGCCGAAGCAGCGGTTGTTATGGGGGAAGCGACGGCAGGAGCCAACGTAACGGACTTGACCAGCTCGAGTGCAGTTCTGGGAACTGTGTCCTACATGTCTCCCGAGCAGGTGCGGGGCAAAGAACTCGACGCCCGAAGCGATCTGTTCTCATTCGGCGTCGTGCTCTACGAGATGGCAACCGGAACAGTTCCATTTCGGGGCGACACGTCGGGAATCATTTTCGAGTCGATTCTGAATCGACTACCTGTTTCGCCAGTTCGCGTGAATCCGGACGTGCCGCCAGAGATGGAGAGGATCATAGACAAGGCGCTGGAGAAGGACTGCGATGTTCGTTACCAGCACGCCGCTGACCTGTTAGCTGACCTCAAGCGACTGAAACGCGAGACCGATTCAAACAGAATAGTCGTCGCACACTCATCGGCTGAGAAGAGCAGGCCCAAGGTTCGCAAGGTCTGGATTGCAAGCGGCTGCCTCGCCGTCATCTTAATGGTGACTGGGGTCGCTTCGTACGTCCTGCCTGGCCGAGCATCCCAGATTGACTCCATCGCCGTGATCCCATTCGCCAACGCCGCTGGCGATGCCGAAACGGAATATCTCAGCGATGGGATGACCGAATCACTGATAGACAGTCTCGCTCATTTGCGGCAGCTCAAGGTGAAGCCGCGCCCCTCAGTTTTTCGCTACAAAGGGAAGGACATTGATGTTCAGAAGATCGGCAGCGATTTGCGTGTCTCAGCCTTGGTTACCGGCCGAGTCGTGCCGCGAGGTGACACCATCGATGTCAGCGCTGAGCTGATCAACGTGGGCGATGGTACCGAGGTTTGGGGCCAGCACTACAGCCGCAAGAGCGTTGACATCATTGCTCTGCAACAGGAAATTGCCGGCGACCTCGCGGCAAAGATACGCTCTACGCTCAGCCGCTCGGAAAAGGAGCAGATCGTCAAACAGGGGACAGAGAATCCAGCAGCCTTTGAGTTGTACTTGAAGGGCCGCTACTACTGGAACCGGCGAACGGCGTCGGATATTAAGACTTCAATCTCCTATTTCAATCAGGCCATCGCCGAAGATCCAAGCTATGCTCTGGCATATTCGGGCCTGGCTGATGCCTACTCGGTGTTGTCGAACTATGGTGGTGATCCCGCCGAGACGTATCCGAAGTCGAATGCGGCGGCCCGCAAAGCTCTGGAGCTGAATCCGTCGCTGGCTCATCCGCACGCGGTTCTGGGCAGCAACAAGATGGAATACAACTGGGACTTTGCGGGAGGAGATGCCGAGTACAAAAAGGCTTTCGAACTCGATCCCAATGATGTCACCGCGCACCATTGGTACGCGCAGGATATCAATTGGATCGGTGGAAGAGACGGTGAGGCCATTTCTGAAGCCAACCGCGCTTATGAGCTCGATCCGCTCTCGCCGATCAATGCAGTGACAGTCGGGACAGTCCTCAATACGGCACGACGCCACGACAACGCGATTGCCGTCTGCAAGAAGTTAGCGAGTGAAAATCCCACATTTCCCGGAGCGCACCTTTGTTTAGCTAATGCGTATTGGGGAAAAGGCCTGTATCCGAAGGTGATTAGCGAATTCATTGTTTACAGTCGGCTCTCCGGGGACCAGAAAGCTTCTGATTTTGCTTCTGCGCTCGGGCGAGGCTATCGCTCAGCAGGCTGGAGAGGCGCGCTGAGAAAGGCGCTCGAGATTCGTTTGGCGCAGCGCAAGGCGGGCTATTCGTCTCCATACGAGATCGCTACCCTCTTTGCCAATCTGGGGGAAAAAGACAGAGCTTTCAAGTGGCTCGAAGCTGCCTATCAAGAGCACGATTTAGGTCTGTTGAGCTTGAAGACTGACTTCCTGCTCGATCCCTTACGTTCTGATCCGCGCCTTGCTGAGCTCGTCAAAAAGGTGGGTCTTCCGTAATAACGAATGCGAACCAACCCGGACGGGTGGACGGGTGGGGCCCCGGCTTTTACGTTTTCAAAAGGGTGCGCTCACGCTGCCCGTTGTCGATCCGACTTGCCATCGAAGCATGATGCGAGGACGTCAGTACCGTTCGCGGTAGCGAATGGGTGCGGCTCTCATCTAGTACCAGCGACTCACCCAGCGGCTACTTCCACCCCACCAACCGCAACAGCGGCGCTCGCCGCCATCCCAGATTGGGCAGAGGCGGCCCAATCCGGGAGCCCTGGTGCTGGGGACCCCGGCTACCGCCGCCGGTACTGACCTCGGCCCAATCGGCACTCAGCATTCAGGAATACCAAACGGCCAAAGGCAAGACCGATTTCCACAGCGAGCGACGGTACAACTCTTGACGCGCCGCTCACAATCGGGGTACCAACGAGAGAGGAGGATGGTGTGGGAGAATTCAGCGCTATGCCCCAGTCCGCCGCGGCGGACAACACCTCGCCCCACGAACGCCAAAAAGCAGGCCTTCGTGGGGACCCGAATCGGCGGTTGCCGGGGACCCCGTCTCACACCCCATCAACCGCAACAGCGCCGGTTGCTGGGGACCCCGTCCCACACCCCATCAACCGCAACAGCGGCGGTTGCTGGGGACCCCGTCGCGCGATGGCGATGACACTGCGAGGATCGTTTCGATTGCAGTCCCTGCTGATTCACTGCAAGTTCCCTGCCTCTTCGGGCTTGCCCCAGTGTTCATGCGGGTTTTATGCGGTGGAAAACATTCACTGTTATTTTCACTGATAAATTCGCTGTTAATTCACTGTTAGCCCCCTGATCAGTGAATGAACAGTGAATGGGAAACCTGGGAAGCGCGGTCAAATTAGGACACTACCCAACTCTGGGCGGGTGGCGAACCCTTTCTCCTTGTCGTTCTTATGATCTTCCAAACCGTGGGTGCCGCATCCTTCGTGGTGTGTGACCTCTCCGGGGCGACGGATGCCATCTCATTTACCGGAGAGAGGATACAGATATGAGGACAATGACGTTAATAATCGGTTTGTGCATTGCCTTGAGTGTGGCAAGTCTTGCGCAGCAACCGACAACCTTGAGGATCACGGATGGGCCGAAGGTCGAGAGCGTCAGCAGCAACTCGGCTCAGATTGCATGGACTACGAACGCTGCTGCAGGCACCATGCTGTTGTATGGCACCGATCAGAATGGCATTCAAAGGAGCTCGGATCGGGGCTGGCCGGCCAATCAGATCCAACCCAGTGGCACGAATCCCGGAATGGCTGAGGTACCCTGGGGAGGAACAACCCATCGGATCCAACTTACCAATCTACAGCCTCAGACTAGGTACTACTTTGCGGTTCGTTCCACCGCGGGCGAAAACACTACTGGAATGACGACCAGCAACGTCTCTTCTTTCACAACCCGGGGCAACGGTCAGGCACAAGGCCGAGAGACCCAAGATCAATACGGCTGGTATCAGAATCAGGGAGGAAACAGTTCCGCGTACCGGCAGGGCATGGCAGATGGGCACCGGGATCGCAACGGTAATCAAGCCCGCAACTACCGCGGACAGTACGACAACGCCAACGATCGCGCAGACTACCAGTCCGGATACGACCAGTCATATGGCAATCGGAATGGCAACGGCAATGGCCGACCGTACGATTCTCGCGACCAGTACGGCCGGGATCAGAACGGGAATCCTAACCGGGACGAGACCGGAGTGCGGCGCGACGGCGGGTACTACGATCCTGGGAATGGCGCTGGCCCGAACGGCCAATACGGCAGCGGCCAGCAGAACCCGGCGTACCAAAACGGATTTCAGGATGGAATCCGCGATGGCAGGAACGATTTCCAGTCCCGCCGCAACAGCAGTCTGACGACCACGGCAAACTATCGCAATGCGACCGGCGGCTATGACAGGAACTGGGGCAGCCCGAATCAATACAAGGACATGTATCGTCAGGGCTACACGCGCGGATACCAGCAGGGCTACAACGGACAAGGCTCTTACGAGCCCCGCTGAATCTCGGCTGGGGACCAAAAGGATTTTCAGAGGGTGGGTAGAGGCTGTCTGTAGCGGGCGGGTGGCCGACCCTTGCACTCGGCCTTCGTTTTTCTGAGCTACAAGCTGCGGGCGCAGCACCTTTCGTCCGACTTGTCCATCGAATCATCACGTGAGCCCGATCGCTTCGTGATGGCCTGGACGGGTGGCACACCCTTTCTCTCGGTCCGGTTTGTTTTATTCCTTTTTTGGGGATTCCAAAATGTGGGTGCCGCACCCTTCGTGCGTTTGAGGGGTGCGTGTTTCCCATGCCGGTGGCACTGCCAGAAGGACTTCGGCTTTGCAAAGGTGCTAGAACCACCAGCACAGAAAGACCGACAGCGTGGGGAGCGAGATTATCGAGCCACAGAAAAGGCGACCTCGCCATAAGCAACTAAGGATCGCTCTGATGACGGCTGCTTGGAAAGAAAATTACACAAGAATTTCGGACGGGGTAGCGCACCCTTCTTTTTTCTGCCTGCAATTCCCAGAATATTGACTATCAATTCGAGCTTCCTCGGCTGGCCGGAGGCACGATTCCGTTCATGCGCAGGTATTCCACCATCTGTCCGTAATGATCGAATGCATGGGCAACACCGAAGGTAGCCAGGTACAGGCGAGGCGACTTGCTGCGCTCGGGAATCTCCAGCATGTTCTGAGCCGTTAACGAAGCTGCGGCCTTGTGACCCAGGGCAAAAGAATCTTTCAGGAACTTCATGATCTCGGCTTTGGTCTTTATAGCCTCAGGGCCGTTTCCGTCCTTCAAACCTTCCGGCAGCTTGTCGCCGGTGATCGGCGACCATAAAAAATAGTTGGAAGCGGCGATGTGCTTCACCTGCACGGCAAACGTCCGCACGCCCTTGTAGTCGCCGCCGGGAATATTCAGGCTTTCAGGAGAGAAGTTGAATTTCTCTTCCGGCATAGCTTCCGCAGCGTCTACAACTTGCTTTTCGATCATGCTGACCTGGCGGTCCACCGTCGAGGCTACTGTGGGCGGAGCTGTACTCGCAGATCCTTGTCCGAAGGCGGCCGCGGTAAATGTGAGTATCGAAAGCAGCAGGGCGATTTGTGTTGGTTTCATTGAGAGTGTCTCCGTAAAAGGGTCAGCGCACAGCGACATCGCGGCTCTTGACTTCGCGCGATGAGAAATTTGTGAGCCTGCGTTTCGACGTAACAAAGCTGCGAATGATAGGCGCGAAACGCACTTACGTCCCAAGCTTTTCGCTCCTCCGTGCCCTCCGTGTCTCCGTGGTTCAACGGTTCTTGACTCAGAGCATTCAAAAGCCCGGCGGTCTTTCATCGGAGACAGCCAGGCTGCGTTCCATAGCGATTCCGGCGCGGGTGATTGTGCCTTCATCGAACAGTCTTCCGATCAGGGTTACGCCGTGAGGCACGCGGCGTGGTGGTGAGAATTTTGGCAGAGGATGGGCTGGATCGGGAGCCCAGTCGCTGCGCGCTTCCGATACCTGGAAGAATCCAGCGCGTAGCGTGAGCGATGGATGGCCGGTGAAGTTGGTGATGGTGAGCGTCTCGTCGCGGAGCGATGGGACCAGGAGCAAATCTACCTTTGAGAAGAGGCGCGCCATCTCAGCCGCGACCTTGCGGCGGAAACGGTCGCATTGCACGAAGTCCACTGCTGACAGGAATCGTGACTGGCGAAAAGTATTTGGCCATGCGTCCGGTACCTGCACTTTGAGTTCGTCCAGCTTGCGGCTGAGCGTCAGGTCTTCGAAAGCGGCAGCGGCCTCGGCGAAGAGAATCAGGTCGAGAGAATCGTAGGGCCAATCGGGAAGCTCGACTTCAACCGGAACCATTCCGGCTTTGCTGACTGCTGCGAGGGCGGCGCGGTCTACGTCGGTGGCCGGGCTTTCCTTCATCCATGCAGGAAAATACCCGACGCGCAGGCCCGTGGCTGGAGCATTGGCGTCGAAATCAAGTTTGCTGGGCACACTGGAGAGATCGCCGGGATCCGGTCCCGAGATGGCACGCAGGACAAGAATCGCATCTTCGACACGCCGCGTCATGGGACCGAGCTTGTCGAGCGACCAGCAGAGAGTCATCGCCCCGGTGCGCGGAACACGGCCATAGGTCGGACGCAGTCCGGTAATTCCGCAACGCGTGCTGGGCGAGACGATGCTTCCTCCGGTCTCGCTTCCGATCGCGAATCCAACCAACCCGGCGGCAACGGCAGCGCCCGGGCCGGCGCTCGATCCCGACGATCCCTCTTCAAGCAGCCACGGATTCATCGTCTGTCCGCCGAACCAGATATCGTTCAGCGCCAGCGCGCCAAGACTCAATTTAGCAACCAGCACCGCCCCAGCATCGTGCAATCGCTTCGTTACGACTGCGTCCTCTTTGGGGACGCGGTTCCGAAAAGGTTCGGCGCCATAGGTTGTTGGGATTCCGGCGGTGTCGAGAAGGTCTTTCGCGCCCCAGGGGATTCCGTGCAGAGGACCGCGATACTTGCCCGAGGCAATCTCCTGATCCGTCTGCTTGGCTTGCTTGAGTGCCAATTCGGGAGCGAGAGTGATGACGCATCGTAATTTGGGATCGAACTTCCGCAGGCGGGAGAGATAGAGTTGGGTCAGCCGTTCGGAAGTCAGTTGCCGACGCTCGATCCAGCGCGCCAGATAAGTAAGTGGAGCAAACGCTATGTCTTCGTCCCGCGATGGAACTGGCCCTGGATCGGTGTTGCTGCGGACGAACTGATCGCGGGCAACGGCGGGCGCTTCGCCCGGCAATATCGGATTCCAGTGAGAATAAGGCGCCAGCGTTGGCTCCAGCTCGATCTTGCGCGGTCCTGTTCGCCGCTCATACAGCGGAGCCATGGCCCTTCGCCAGTTTCCAGCCGCTTGGTCGCGTTCGGCAGCCGTGAACTGCACCTGCATCAGCTTTTCGGCTTCCACGAAGGTCGTGGGCGAGACCTCGGGACCTACGGGCGGCGCAGTGCCGAATGCGGGAGGCATTCCCGGCGGCGGCTCTTGTTGAGCAAAAGCAGAAGGGAGAATGGACGATCCAAAATACGCGAGGGCTGCATTGACGAGAAACTGCCGGCGAGATTCAGACATTCATGGCTCCGGCGCAGATTATAGGCGACGGCCGTGCTCTAGTGTCATTTGCAGCGTAGTAATTGATGGCATCGAGCGAATCCTCTTTTGAGACTGTCATCCCTCGCCTCCGCCGCGGCGGACGCGGGGGATCTGCTGTTCCTTGGCTCACGAGATGACAAGAAAACAGCAGATCCCCCGAGCCGCACTTCTACTCATGGTGTAGGTTCGGTGTCGCGGCGGCTCGGGGGATGACAGTCTCTGAGGGTGTAGAACAGCGTTCCGAGACTTTCAGTCCGGTTAGTATTACCCGTGCCGCATACAGCGCGGCACTCAATGACTCGCTTGGTAGTGCTGCCGGAGCAGATCCTGGCCGAAGTCGCCAGTCACGTCCCGCCACACGGAGTGGATGTGGTTGGCATCATCTTGAGTGTCGTCCAACTCAATCAGGAATGAGGGTGTCTGAACGCGGTAATAGTGCGGGTCGCCGCGATTGATGCCTCCACTCCACGCGAAGTGGATATTCCGGCCGGCCTTGTTGATCTGCGTGATGCGATCCTCGGCCAACTCATCGGGCAGGTTCCGCGCATACTCCTCCATGAGCGCCATGAGCGCGTCGAACTGGTTCGCCTTCATCTCAGAAGCCGAAAGACCGGACGGCTGTCCCTGAAGCGCTGCCTTCCTGCTGGCGCCGCTCAGGATCTCGCTGTAAGCGGTTGGATTTACGATCGCGATCTTCAACTGTGGTTCACCCAGGGAATGGATCAGTTCAATTCCAAGGTCGTCTTCGGCTGCCAATGTGCGCAGACCCTTACGCGGGCCTTGCCGAACTTCGGCGGGATTGGCGCCGAAGAAACTTGGAGCGTCGATGATCTTGCCGTTCACGATCGTGTAGTTCTGGCTGAAATGATGTCCTTCGATGCGATAGCCCCATCTGCCATTCTCGGCGGGAGTGCCGAAAACGGAAAAGTAGTACTTCTCTGGGTTGCGATATTCACCGCTGTCACGTTCGATAATCCTCAGGACGTCCTCCAGGCTCATGATGGTCACGGCTTTGATGTATCCGGTCTGGCTCAGTCCAGCCGCAAGCAAGGCGCTGGCGAGATGCTTTTGATAGGGTGTCATCTCGCGCAAGGAGAGTCCCTTGCGTTCTTTCGGAATGAAATGCCAATTCAGGCGCTCATCAGCGTCGAATTGAAATGTCGTCTTACCGCGCTGATTGGTATCAAGGGCTGCGAGAAAACGCCTTGCACACTCGCTCATCACCGAGGCTGCATGTGTGCCATGCGAATGGGCATCTTCGCCGTGGCCAAGCCTCGAGCCAAGCAAACTACTTCCCCCGAGTACGGCGGACGAGTAAAGAAACGATCGGCGATTCATGCGTCTCCTCTGGACGCGCATGCCATCGCGTCGCGCGCCACGCGTAAGTCTTGCCGACGAACATGACGCACATTCTACGCGTGGTTTGTGTTTGACTCGTCCACCATCTCGTCCATTCAGGCTGGAGGCCGTCTTGTCATGCGGCGCTGCCTTTCATGAGGCTGTCGAAGTCCGTAGACTCGGCCAGCGTTCGCCACTTATCCACTTCCGCCGCCACTTGCGATAGTTTCCTCTCGACTCTCGCGACGCAATCGGTGCCTAATGGCAGCCGCATCGGGGGCTCGGCCGCGGTAGCGCTTCAACCCGCTGGCGAGTAACACCCGCACTCTCACTGTAGTCGTCGATAACTTGCGCGGTACGGTGTAAGGAACTGGCGTCGAGAAAGTCTGTCCGGAATGCTCCGGGCTCGATGATGGTGACGTGGATTCCGAGTGGAAGCAACTCGGCATGCAACGACTCGCTGAGCCCCTCAACCGCGAACTTTGTGGCACAGTACACTCCCCAGCCTGGTGCTCCACTGAATCCACCGCCGGAACTGATATTGAGGATCCGGCCCGAGCGCCGTTCGCGCATCGAGGGAAGAACTGCGCGCGTGGCCGTGAGCAAACCATCAACATTTACGGCAAAGACCGATCGAACTTCTTCGGAAGACGCCTCCTCGACTGCGCCGAGCAGTCCTCGTCCAGCGTTGTTGACCAGCACATCGATCCGTCCAAAACGCTTTAGCGCTACACTCACGGCCGCTTCCGCCTGTAAGCCGTTCGTGACATCAAGTGCAACGGGCAAGAGGCGTTCCTGCCCACCGGGAGCATGGACTATTGATTGAAGATTTCGTGCGGTAGCTACGACCGAGTCTCCGCGCTTCAGCGCGGCGCGAGTGATTTCTAATCCCAAGCCGCGCGACGCACCAGTAATGAACCAAACAAGCGAGTTCATGAAGCCTCCACAATTGATTATGCGTAATTTGGTGTGTAGGTTGTGTGACTAGACGGCTGAAACTAAGCTGTGGAATTTTTCTAGTGCGGGCGGAGGACGATTACTGATTCGGTGTAAACAAACCTTAACGGGCAGATTCGAGGCTCGAGAACGAAGGAGTGACTCAGAGAACAGGCAAAAATAATGACTCGTAGGTATTAAGGCAGCGAGATGAAGACCGTCGGCATGCTGCACCTGTGCCGGTGTGCGCGTCGAACGATTTAGGACCAGGCTGTGTTTCTTTGGCGCATGAGCAAGCTCTTGCTGAATGCCGTCATCGGCCGGCAACACCGCGGAAATTGCAACGGCAAAAAGCCATGTGAAGGCCAGAACTCTGGCGAGGGCGCCGCAGAATTTCGCTATTGTAGAAACTTTACGCAATGAAATTTCTCACCTAACGGGATATGGTGTCGGGGGAGGCGCCTGTGCCGTGTCCGTTTTGATGACTAAATCTCGAAATCGGGGGGAATAAAATTCTCTGCCTTGCAGCCCGCGATGTCAACTGGCTTTGAAGAATGCTGGACTCGGCGGTCGGCATCGGCAATCAGCTCGGAAAACAGCCAGTGCTTAAACAGACTTGAAACAATCATGCCGACGCTGCTTTCGATCCCTTTCTCATTCGTGCGAGCTGCCGCATTACACCTGGACTGGTGAGCTCTCGGACGGCGTTTTTCCCGTTCCAGCGTGCCGCCCCATTTGGGGATTCTGCCAGCCGCCGAGCCACGGCTAGCGCGGCCGCGTTGAGAGCGCTGTTGCGTCTTCCAATGCGCCGCAGAGCCCAGTTCACTCCTTTCTTCACGAAGTTTCGTTCGTCGGTGGCAGCGCGTTCGATTAACGCCAGGCTCTCGACAAAGCGCTCGTCGCTGGCGCTCTTGTCGTGTCCCGCGAGACTCGCGAGCAGCGCGAACGCTGCACGTTTGACGAACTCTTCGCGTTTATCGCTCCACTGTGCGACCTTGGCCCACGCGTGCGGTGTGCGGTCGAAGAGGTGAAAGCAAATCGTGTCGCAGATGCCCCAGTTGTCGAAGTCGCGGCACCAACGATCCATTTGTGCGGGCGTAACCTGCGCGGGATCATCGACGAATGAGGTCAGCAGCCGCGCCTCGTACCAGCCGGTGTCCCAGAGAAGACTGGCGAGCTCGTGATTGCGCCCAAGACGTTTGCCAAGCGCCTGAATGTTCAACATCGACACGCCAAAGGCTTTATTAGCAGTGATGCCGAAGCGCGCCAAGTTCCCGGATCGCGTGCAGTACCCTTCTTCTTGAGCCAGGAGAGCGTCTCGTCAATTTGTTCTTCGAGCTGTGGTGGTGTTGCATCCTTCGCCGGTCTGGCTTGAACGTTCTTCTTGGACGGCATGCTTGCTCTTCTCCTCGCTTGCTTGTGCTTAGTAAGTGCGCTCGGTACTACCAGGCATGTGTCGCGAAGTCAATGAGAGGAGTTAGGTTGCAGTGTCGAGATGGAAAGACTCTGTGTATTGCTCGACCGGATAGCCTTTCGCTTTCCAGCCCGCCAATCCACCGCTTAGAAATTTGATTCGAGAAAAATTGAGAGAGAGGGCTCGATGCAATACTTCCCGGCTGGTCTTGTCGCTTGGGCAGGTGCAGTAAACAACTGAGTCTTTGTCTTTTGGGATGAGCCCCGGGTTCTCGAGCACTTCCTTTGGCGGAATCCGCTTTGCGCCGGGAATGATTTCAGAGTTGGCCAATAAGTCGAGAGGCTGCCGAACATCAAAGATGAGAACCTCTCGATTTGAACGCATCAAATCGCGGAGCACCTCCGGCGTGATCCGGTATTTCTCGATCGCGTCCTTACTCTTAGCGCGTCTGATCCAAAGTACGATCAGAAGCAAGAACCCTGCAGCGCAAACAATGGTCAGAGTGAGTCCCATGTCTCTGTTGTTATACCGGAACCGTTTACAGGAACCTACTCTTCAAAATCTAGGCTTTCTCCGCGATTCACACAATTCTGATATTAATTTGTCCTGCTTTCTATCGCAGAATGTCCCTGTTGAATCGTTGGAGTACCTGATCGCCCTTGATATTCAAACATCCGGGACATCTGGTGCTTAACTTTCTGACGCTTCTCTCGCGAAAGCGATTGGTAGCTGACGCGAAGCGCTTCGAGCAGTTCGGCCGCCTCTTTTGACGTGCGAAGCCGTACCGGTGTCCAGGCGAAGTCTCGTTTGGCGTTATCAATTGCCACAGATTTACTCTGCAGCATCGGAGAGAGGAGTACATCCCGACATAGAAGGCTTTTGCGTTAACACCATTGGGGGATGAGCCAGTACCACAATCTTTCTTAGAAAATGGATGAAAGAAGCGAAGGCCGGGTAAAGCCAAGCGTAGAGACTAGCTTGGGTCCCGGCCTTTCATTGACTGCTTAGATCAGGCTCTGCTGCAGTCGGCCAGCTTGCGGCGGCGCAGCAGGAACAATCCAAGGAAACCGGAGATGCAGAGCATTACAGAGCCCGGCTCCGGAGTAAGGATGATGTACTCCTGACCTGCGTTTTGGCCGTTGAGCGTTTCATTCGCATCGGTGAGAACTGAGAACCCGCTGGTAAGAGCGTTGTTCTTTGCGCTGAGTTCAAAGCTTGTAACCAGGGCGCTATCGAAATTGGCTGGCGGATTCACAACCGAAAACGTACTGGTGTAATCCCCCAACTGCCAGATTGCAGCCTGATACTCCTGTTGGAGGAGCGTATTGGAAGTCCCCTGCAGTTGCTGGCTCAGCCACGCCAGTCCGCCGTAGAGCTGGGCGGCGCTCGTGAAGCCCGCGTTGATCGCCGCTTGAGACAGCGTATGTGACGTGGGAACCACCGAGCCTGCCAGATTCAGCGCCTGGAGAGTGTTGCCTCCTGTGCCATTTGCAGTGATGTTCACCTGATAACCGCTGCCGCTTGCGTTATCCAGATGATTCGGATCGATGCAGAACAGCACTACTGATTGCCCGTTCAACGTTCCATGGTATGGGTCGATGTAAGCGGTAACTCCATTCGACCAACCAGAGTTAAGTGCCGTTAGGGCGCTGTCTTTGATTGTGAGAGTAGTGCCGGTGACTGGACCGCCCACCACTAGGGTGTCGGCCATTGCCAAAGTTGAGAGAAATAGAAGACCAACAGCAAAAAGAGCCCTGTACCCGATGCCCAGTTTCAAAAGAATAGCCCTTGTTCGACCCAGTTTTTACCCATGCCACTTTTAACAGCTCCTTAATGTGCACGTGGCGGTCCAAGGCATGTGGAATCAGACAGTCTTCAATAAAAGGGGGTAACCGCGACGTAACAGGCCATAATTCAATGACATACAATGACTAATGAGAAGCTCCGAGATTTCCACGGCTCGACTTGCAGTCACCACCGAAGCCAAGTGTGCAAGTGCTTGCATTGTTATCCAAGCGTTTCCCTTTCACTGGCTTACAAAACGTCGCAGTTCGATTCCCAAAAACTGTAGAAGACCGCCTTCCGCTCTCTATCGTTCTTCCCGGTTAGCACAAATCGGGAGCTCTCAGGCGAAAAGATCGAATGTTCATCGTTCGCGATTAAATCAGGAAGTCTTTTCGACTGGATACCCGGCCTGCATCCATCCTTGCTTGCCTTCCGGATAGTGCGCGACGTTCGTGTATCCCATGGCCGCCAGTTCACGGGCGGCGTACTCACTCGCGTGTCAATGATCGTTTGAGCAGTAGGTAATAACTTCGGCGGATTTATTCGGCAAGAGCTTGGGCGCGAGCTCTTTGATCTGCTCAGGCGGAATGTTCAGTGCGCCGGGGATGTGGGCCTCCCGATATCGCTCTGGAGCGAGCGTTTCAACGACTTTTACCGGCTCCTTCCGATCCAGCTTTGCCTTTAGGTCCTGAGCGGAAATTTTGGCATCCATCGGTGTGCTCTCCCGGCAGCATGAGAAATTCTACTCAATATGATCAAGCTCTTCTTCTAGAGAGAGCTGCGGCCAATAGTGTCAGTAAGAATACGAGTGCAATGATCGCTTGAGAACTGACGCAGTAAATGCACCACACGCCGAGGGTTTTCCATTCAATCCAAGTCAGGCGGAGAGAAAACAGTAGGGCCAAAAAGGCCAAGACCGCAGTGATCCGAGGCAAGCGTCCTGCGAGTGCGGCTATCAGCGCAAAGCCCAAACTGCCGATCAAGGCGACGGGAATGCCGCGCAAAGTCGCGTAGGGGCTGTGGTTTACGATGCCGCAGTCCCACTTGTCGTTAATGCTGCAGGGCGAGGGCTTAGTGTTGTAGTGCTCGCCTAGAGCTAGCCCCGAAACCAACACGCCGGTAAGGCAGAGCATCACGATGGACGCTACGAGAGTGTTGTTGATTGTAGAAGTCATTCTGATCCGTAACCAGAATCTACCCTGAATGTCCTTGCGAGTAGTTCAAGATTTCGCAGAAGCTCGGGAAACAACATTTCATGCTACGGCATTCACAAGCGCGAGCGTGAACCCGTCGTAGCCTTTGCTCCCGACAGTTTGGATCGTCGTCGCGGTCACACGCTTCTCCGTCGCAAGCATGTCGTTTAGGCGACGAACCCCCTGCACATCTTCGTCCGAGCTGGCCGCGTCGATAACTGCCCCCTTGCGCACAACATTGTCCACGATGATCACGCTGCCCGGTCGCGAAAGCTTTAGAGACCAGGTGAAGTACTGTGGGATGCTTGCCTTGTCGGCATCGATGAAAATCAGGTCGAACAGATCCTTGGCTTCGGCTGCGAGCTTTGGCAATGTGTCCTGCGCGCGTCCCAAGCGTATTTCAACTCTTTTCGACAGGCCGGCTCGCTCGATGTTGGCCCGCGCAACTTCAGCGTGTTTTGGATTCAGTTCCAGGCTGATCACTCGACCGCCCTCAGGGAGGGCCCGCGCCAGCCAGATGGTGCTGTAGCCGCCTAGCGTGCCGATCTCCAAAACCCTGCGCGCGTGCACGAGTCTGGCGAATATTTGGAGCAGTTTCCCCTGATTCGGGGTAACGGCGATCGCCGGCAATTCAGCCTTGGAGCTGGCTTCGATCGCAGCGTCGAGTGCTGCGTCGGAAGGTACAACGGTTTCACTTATGTAATGGTCGACGGCTGTCCATTGCTCCTGATTCATAGTTCATTGATTTCAACACAAAACGGTGCGTCTTCGCCCGGCAGATTTCTGGAATTCAGACGTCGCTGGCCCAATGACACTGCGTGGATGCTCCTGGAAACGCAACCTAGCGAAGCTGTTAGGCCTTTACCTCGTCTTTATTCCCAAATTAGCAGCAGCGCATTGTCCGACGGAGGGGCAAATCGCATTCTCGCCGAGGAGGAGAAATTCAAGATGCGAATTGCACTGGGCGACCATTCCGGGGAGTGAACAAATGTGTTTGGCCGCGTGCAGTAAGTCAGTTGGCGCTCAGCGCCAGTTTCGGACTCAGTGCAAGGCTGCGCGTGCCTTTTTGGGAAGCTTATCCAGGACGAGTTGGTAGGAGCGTTGGATCTGGTGCTTCAGTTCGGAAGTCGTGAGCGCGTCCTTTCTCTCAAGCGCCACCCAGTGATATCGCGCGGCATACGGAGCCGGAATGATCCCGGGCCGCTCCGTCAGTTCGGCGAAGTCTTCCGGCGTGCACTTGAACGAAAGCCAGACCTGCGCAGGCTCAAGCACCATGACGGCAAACATCTTGCCACCGACCTTCATCACCAGGTCGTTGCCCCACTGGACAGACTCCGTGGCGTGCGGCATGGAAAGGCAAAATTTGCGGACGGCATCGATGTCCATGAGCACTCGCCTGTCATGGTTGAGGATAATGGAATCCAAGAGACACAAAGCCAGCCATGGCCAGCCAGATCGGATTGACAGACCCAATAATTATCAAGTTGTCACTATGTAATTTCGCTCGGCAGGGGAAGTTTCTGCCTTGTCTCTGGCTGAAGATTCTTTGGAATCGTTCACTTCCGTTACAAATCTCAAGCGTTACCGGGGGCTCAGAGCATTCATCTCCATCTGTTTACAGTTTTATGGCCAATACACAGACTCGGTCTCCTGGCTGCATGAAGACTGGCAGAGCGCGTGCACTATCAGCCCTCAGTCTTTTTCGGAGGAGATATGTCTCGATACTGGATGGCAGCGGGCAGCACAGCGGTGCTGGCTCTCTCCATCGCATTTCTGGTGGCTTGCAGCGGCAGTAGTACCTCCATGCAAACCGCATCGGCGGCCACAACCATGATTACCATCAGCGATCCCGCAACCTGTAGCTCCGGTACGGGCGGACCGTTCGGTCACGTATATGTCACCGTAACGGATGTTCAGATACATGCCAGTGCCAGCGCTGGCGACAATGACTCCAACTGGATCGATCTAACTCCCAACTTGAAGAGCAGCCCACAACAAATCGATTTGCTTGGTCAGGCAAACAACCAATGCTTTCTGGCGTCGCTGGGTTCCACTACGGAGCTGCAGCCCGGCAGCTATCAACAGATTCGGGTAATGCTTGCCCCCAACAACGCCGCTGCCTCCGGAGACAAGTGCAACGGAACAGCGAATTGCGTCGTGCTCTCCGCAGACAACAGCGTCCACACGCTCCTGCTTTCGAGTGAATCCAAAACGGGACTGAAGATTCCCGCCGGTCAGATAGCCGGAGGAAACTTCACCGTTGCTGCTGGACAGACTAAAGATTTGAACATTGACTTCAATACCTGTGCGTCCATCGTGACACAAGGGAACGGGCAATACCGTCTGAAGCCAGTACTGCATGCCGGCGAGGTGTCCACGACTTCGACTTCGATCAACGGCAAACTCGTCGATAAAACTACTGGCCAGGCGATTGTGGGAGGCAAGGCGATCGTTGCATTGGAACAGAAAGACGCATCAGGCATCGATCGTGTAGTAATGCAGGTCACGCCTGACAACACCGGAGCATTCGTCTTCTGCCCAGTGCCGGCAGGCTCGTACGATGTTGTCGCAGTCGCGATCAACGGCGCGAATGTTGCGTATGCGACCACCATCGCCACTGGTGTAACGGTCGGAGCTGCGCTCGGCAACGTACAGATGTTTCCGACCACGGGAACGAACACGGGACCGGGTTCGATTACGGGGACTGTGACCACTGCAACAGCCGCGCCTGCAGCTGGAACCGTAGCCGACCTGACCATCTCGGCGTTGCAGCAGGTCGGATCGCTGAACGTTACCATTCCGCTGGCGCAACAGTCGTCGGCTACGGCAACGCTTACCGCGCAGGCCGGAGCGACTTGTCCCGCGAACACGGATTGTGCGACTTACACCCTCTCCGTTCCGGGAGTGAATCCGACAGTCGGTGCGTTCAGCGCAAATGGCACGAACTACGTAACTGGCGCATCCGGAGCAGCGAGCTACACGGTGGAAGCGCAGGCATTCGTTCCACAGTCTGGTGGCAAGATCGATTGCACGAATCCAGTCATGACGACGCCTGCCATATCAGTCTCGCCCGGCAGCACGCCCGCACAGGCCCCGACTCTCGCCTTTACGGGCTGCCAATAGATTTAGATCACGAAAGTCAGAAGCCCCAGCGGGTTCGAACGATCCGCTGGGGCTTTTTGTCGAGTTGCGAGTTACTCAGTAACGGAAATCTTTCCCCTCAGCAGATCCTGAACATCGTCAATTTTGTCCGACACCAGATTCAGCTTGCGGGCTAAACCCTGAATCTGGAACTCGGAGCGCCGATTCACCTCGAAGTCCAGTTCGCTGCGAACTCTATCCTTCGCATCTTGCCGGTTCTGACTCATCATGATGACCGGCGCCTGGATTGCGGCCAACATTGAAAGGAACAAATTGAGAAGAATAAAAGGATAAGGGTCCCACGCCTGGTGTCCCAACACGACGTTCATCGCCGTGTAAACAACGAGCACGACACCGAAAGTAATGATGAATTTCCACGAGCCGCCAAACCGGGCAACACTGTCAGCAACGGACTCGCCTATGGTCGTCTTTTCCTCGATCAATTCGTTGGGATTGCGTGCTGCACGCAGCCGAACGAGTTCCTGCGAGCTGTGAAATTGGCGGCCGAGAACAGTAAGCATATCCATACCCGAGTGAGGTTTTCGTTCCAGCAGGACGGCAATATCCTTGCGGTCTACCTCGATGCACACTGTCGATTCCAGGGCAGTTGCATGGCTCATGTGGTGCAGGCCGTCGAGCATGGAAGCAAAACCAAAGAACTCGCCTTGCGCAGGCTCGTCGATCACGACCTCCTGGTCGTCCTGATCGACAGTCGCAACGCGGACCTTTCCCGCAACGAGAATGTATCCCCGTCCTCCTTCATCGCCGATCTTATAAATCCGCTGCCGCGCGGCGAACTGTTTCATCTCTACTTGGCTAGCCAGAACGGCAGCCTCATCGTCATCCAAAAGAGCAAATAGCGGAACATTTCTTAACAGCTCTCGATCGCACGGCATCCATCACCTCGCACAAACCAAGATAGGCAACGACTATGAATTTTCCTTGACTGACTAAAGAGAAGCCCCGGTTCAAACCGGGGCTGATTGACTCGTAAACCTCATCGTTGATCCCAACGGGAGACGCCTTAAGTCTGAAATCCGAATGTCATCTTAACGTCTGCGACCTCAATTACGTCGCCATCTGCAAGAGCTCGCTGACCGGAGATCTCTTCCCCGTTTATCTTCACTTTTATGTTCTTCTCCGATGCGGCAATGAAGTATCCGTTTTCTCGTTTTGAGATCAGGGCAGCCATCTTCGGAGCGAACCACTTCTTGAGCTTGATGGATGCCATTTCGGATTTGCCGATAACGCTCATCTTGCTGGTCAGCACATACTGTGTATCGTCGGTCTTTCCACTGAGAATCGTAAGGGTTCCAGTTCTGTCGGCTCCGGGCAGCGTCGAGTACTGGCGTGTAGGACTTCGCCCCGCTTCAGCGCCTGGGGCTTGTCCCGGAGCAGCGCTTGAACCAGAGGGTCGATCCTTCATATCGAGCATCACTGACGGATCGGGTTTTAGCATAGGGGAACTGGAGTATCCAGGAGTGGCAAGTTGGCCGGGGCGATCTTCGCGCCAGTCTTCCCTGAATGCCAGGATATGCTTCCCTATTAGTACGTTGTCACCATCCTTGAGAGCGCGGCGATTCACTCTGGCGTTGTTCACGTAAGTTCCATTTAGGGAATTATTATCCTCGATTACGAACTTGTCCTTATCCCAATAGATCTTCGCATGATGACCGGAGACGGCGAGGTTATCGACTTGGATGACGTTATCCGGAAGTCGACCGATGGTCGTAACTCCCTGAGAGAGAGGGATCTCCTTCAGCACCGCCTGCTCGAATTTCAGGAAGAGTTTTGCCATGATTGTCCTCCGCCGAGCAGGAAGTTGAGGAACTTCTGGTACCACGGCAGTTCAACCACCCGCAGCAGCAGACAAGTAATATTGTCGTCCCCGCCTTTTTCTTTGGCCGCGCTGATCAAATCTTCGCATGCCACGTCAAGAGAAGGCGAGTTCTCCATAATCTGTTTGATCAAGTCGTCCTTCACCAGCTTTGTGAGACCATCGGTCGCGAGTAAGTACACATCGCCCCGCAGGGCGATGAGTTCCTGAATGTCGGGTTCGACAGCTTCCTCGGAGCCCAGAGCCCGAATGATGATGTTCTGCATCTCGGACTTTTCCGCCTCCTCGATAGTGATCAAACCACGCCGCACTTGCTCCATTACGAGGGAGTGGTCTTGCGTGAGCTGCTCGAGGACACCGTCCCTCAGCCGGTACATGCGACTGTCGCCGGCATGAGCGATGGTGAGGAAGTTTTCCTGAAGCAGGGCCGCGACGATGGTGGATCCCATGCCCTGCTGCGATTGTTTGGCCTGTCCAGCCTCGTAAATCGCGGCATTTGCCCGCCGGATCGCGCTCAATAGTTGCCGCCCGGCCGCAGACATGTCGCCGGGGACCTCGCCGAATTCCGGGTAGACACCGGTCTCTTTGCCTTGGCGAAAATATTCGAGCAACAGGTCGACGCCCATCTTGCTGGCTACTTCGCCAGCTAAGGCGCCGCCCATGCCGTCGCACACGATATAGAGAGATACCCTCTGGTCCCAGCCGAGGTTGTCCTCATTATTCTTGCGGACGCACCCGATGTCGGTCTTGCCGGCTACTTCAGCGGTCAGGCTCATGCGAGCGTTGGGAGATCTCCTTTTTCCGCAGTGATCCGCATTTATGTTGCTGAGACCGTTGACGCCTGCTGCACCTTGGTTGTGTCTCGATATGATTCATATGGTTACCAACAATGCAAGCAACCGCTATGACTCTTTCAGGAACAGCGAGCGTATCCGATACGACTCCCAAGGTAAATAAATTCCGCTTCCGGAGTGGTCCGGATGGTAACTTGCACGCCAACCCACCGCTTCGGGGGAATGTAGATTTTTTTGCGAGAAGGCTGGAAATTGTAGTGGCTCTGAGTGTTGTAGCTCGCGGATTTTACTGAGGAAATCGGCGGGGAAGCAAGGGAAATCGAAGTAGGCAAGCGAGTTAACCACCGAGACACCATTAGGAATCGCTGTGAACTCCATCGCCGAAGGCCCGTTTAGTGTCCCGATCAGGTGAACCAAAGTGTTTCCCGCGCGCTTAAGTCAGAACTGTCTTCAGCAGTTGTCTGAGTCAGGGTTTATTCTATTGCGCTCCGGGAAGGACGAGACACGAATGCGAATCATTGGTCTACTTCTAATCTGCTCCGCGGCTCTTGCTCAAACAACAACCGACGCCAAGGCCTATGTTAAATACGACCAGCCATTGATCGTGTTGAACCATGTGCGGATGATCGACGGAACGGGCTCAGCCTCAAAAGACGACCAGATGGTGGTCATTTCCGGAGGAAAGATCCAGAGCATTGCGAACTCAAGTGGAACTGTTCCACAAGGGGCGCAGGTGCTCGATTTAGTTGGATTCAGCGTGATCCCTGGTCTAGTTGGTATGCACGATCACATTTATTACCCCGCTCCGGGCCGGAAGGTAGCTATGTATCCCGAACATGCCTGGAGCTTTCCCCGCCTGTACTTAGCGGGAGGAGTAACGACGATCCGCACTACCGGCTCAGTCGAGACCTACACGGACCTGCAACTGAAGAAGGACATCGACTCAGGAAAGACTCCCGGACCGAAGATGCATGTCACCGGGCCCTATCTGGAAGGAGCGGGTGCATACACTCCCCAAATGCACGAACTGAAGGACGCGGAGGATGCCCGCCGAACCGTGAATTACTGGATCGACGAGGGCGTAACCAACTTTAAGGCCTACATGAATATCACCCACGACGAGCTTCGCGCTGCGGTTGAGGAGGCGCATAAGCGAAAGCTGAAGGTAACGGGGCATTTGTGTTCAATCGGCTTTCGCGAGGCTGCGGCCATCGGCATCGACGATCTTGAACATGGAATCGTGGTGGATTCGGAGTTTGCACCCGGTAAACAACCCGATAAGTGCCCACCGCAAAAAGACATTCGCGATACGCTGCTGAAGCTCGACATCGGAGGCGAGCAGGTGCAGTCGATGATCAAGGAACTGGTGTCACGCCACGTCGCAATGACCTCAACTCTCCCGGTCTTTGAAGGATTCGTGCCCAATCGTCCCCCGCTGCGCCAGGCGAACTTGGATGCCATGCTGCCTGAAGCACGGGAACAGTACCTGACCACGCGAGACACAATGGCAAAGAACGCGGCGCAATCCTCTTGGCCTACGCTCTTCAAGAAGGAATTGGAGTTCGAGTACGCCTTCGCTAAAGCTGGCGGCCTACTGCTGGCGGGCTTAGATCCGACCGGCAACGGTGCAGTCGTCGCTGGCTATGGCGATCAACGCGAAGTAGAGCTGCTAGTCGAAGCTGGATTCACTCCGCTTGAAGCGATCCGCATTGCAACCTACAACGGCGCGCAGTACCTCGGCGAACTTGATCGCATCGGCACGCTCGCGCCAGGCAAGCAGGCCGACATCGTCGTAGTGAAAGGCGATCCTTCCACAAAGATCTCGGACATTGAGAACGTTGAAGTCGTCTTCAAAGACGGCGTGGGCTACGATCCGGCAAAGCTGGTGAAGGATGCAAATGGTTTCGTGGGTTTGAAATGAGTTTCACCACGGAGACACGGAGGCACGGAGAACAGCCATTTAACGGTAAGAACATCCAAGCTCTGCCTCGGTGTACGAATTCGGTAAACCGAAGAGGCTCCGATTCGCAATCCTCGGCTGTTCTCCGTGCCTCCGTGTCTCCGTGGTGAAAATGACACTTACCCAGACCGCCCGTGGCCCTGATCTTCCATCCTGGTTCTCGCATTCACGTGCGCGGTGATCTCATTCCGGACTTCCCACAGTTCCTTGTAGAGAACATGTTCCTGGCGCTGCCGGAGAATGTCCACCGGGCGGCCGGTGGTGCCCAGAACATCCCCACCGATAATGCGATGAGCGAGCTTCATGTGATGGAAGCGGAAAAGCTGAACGCGTTCGTCGAAGTCGAGTAACTTTTCGGCAACCTCATGTAGTGCCAGGAACTCGTCACAACGCCTATACAGTTGTTCAACACTAATCCCAGCGCCGTCGAGCTGATCGAAGAATGCTTGTCCCAATCTGGGAGCAAGGTGCAGAAGAGAGAGAAAGCCAGGAGAATCTAATCCGCTGCCATGTCCAAGCCCGGCACGGATGATGTGATACTCGTACGGCGTGAGCGTCTCCAGGACATGCAGAAGATCGATGGCGCGATCGAGCATGCGAAACGATCGATCGAGCAACTTCACCCCGCGCGTGTGATCTCCTTCGGCAATGGCCGCACGCGCCCGCTCCAATTCATTCGCAGTTCCCTTCAGCAGCAATTCCGATGCCTGATGAACGATCTGGAACATCAGTTCGTCAGGATGCGATCGCTGCTCCGGTGGTTTTTGAAGTGCGAGCAGTTCTTCGGTCCGCAGATATCGCTCGTAATCTGTAGCCGCTGTACCGGGCAGAATCGGCTCAGTCATCTCGCGATTTTGTGGAATCAGTGGCTGGTGTTTGGGAGACTTCCGCTTCTGCTGCTTCTCACTCAATCGACGATCTCTCCATCGCGCATGTGGATCGTGCGATCGCCGACGGCCGCGGCCTCGGGATTGTGAGTAATCATCAGCACAGTTTGCCCGAGTTCCTGGTTCGACTGCCGCAGCATGTTCAGCACTACATTGGAATTCTTGGTATCGAGGTTGCCGGTAGGCTCGTCTGCCAGAATGAGTGCTGGGTGATTGATAAGCGCCCGTGCCAAAGCCACGCGCTGCTGCTCGCCGCCGGAGAGTTCGCTCGGACGATGATGGAGACGTCCCTTCAGGCCAAGCAGCTCGACGATCTTGTCGAAGTACTCGCGATTCATGTCACCGTTCTTGCCGGCAATCTCATGCGCGATGGCGATGTTCGTCATGGCATCGAGCGTTGGCAGCAGATTGAACTTCTGAAAAACGAAGCCGATACGGCTCTTGCGGAGCGCTGTGCGCTTCGCGTCGGAGAGTTGGGCGAAATCGACGTTGTCGATCAGTACACGACCGCTCGTGGCTCTCGTGAGGCCGCCGAGAATATAGAAGAGTGTGGACTTGCCGCTTCCAGAGGGGCCTACAATGCTGACGAACTCACCGCGCTCTACGCTGAAGGTGACACTGCGAAGCGCCGGCACGTCCACCTTTCCTACGTGATAGACCTTGCTGACGTTCTCTGCCTGAATGATGTGCGGCATGCAAACTTTCAGTCTACACGAGGAGAGAGAGACAAAGACGCAGCATGCTGCGTCTCTAGCGAAACCCCTGGACTGTAACTTTTGAATGCCGAGTGGATGAGATCAACTAGCGGCTGCTTGATTACCAGAATTCGTGCCAGCTCCGACGAACTCGTGCGTCAGAGTCTTCTTCGGCCCTCGCTTCTTCACCAGCATAATGCGAATTCTCTCCAGCAAATCCATTGGAGGGTACGAGCCTTTAGGCAGAAAAACATCTGCGCATGTTCCCTTTTCGTACATTTTCACTTTGCCACTGAAAAGGATCATCGGCGTTTCCGGTGCGAGTTCTTTGAGAACGCGGATGACTTCCGCGCCATCCATCTCCGGCATAACTAGATCGGTCAGCACGAGATCTATTGCTCCTGAATTCTGAAACATCTCAATGGCTTCGCGGCCACCGCTCGCGGTCAACACGCGATAACCGCGCGTTTCGAGCATGAATTTTCGAATGGAGAGGGACTGTTCGTTGTCGTCGATGCAGAGGATAACTTTCTTCGGTCGCATGAATACCTGTGCGTTTCCACTCCGCGCAATGCGGAGAGCAGCGGAAGGTCAGTCGCGGAACCGGAACGGCGCGGCAAATGGACCCGATGAAGGCGCAGCATCAATCTTGAGATGCGCGACGCTCAGCTCACATTCGCGGCGACCGAACCCGTGTTCAGGACGGCCTGCCTGTTCTAGATTTTCTTTTCGAAAGGGCGAACGTTTCGTAAGAAACGTTTTTGCATCCTACGGCTGAGTGACCGCTCGTGTAAAGTGCCTTAGGCGCTAATCGAGAATTTTTTTTGGCAAGAAAATAATCGGAAAAAATTACTCAAAAATTGCCGGGAAAGTGAGAGCTGCACCACGATGCTACCTAGATCCAAATTTCTCCTCGGGCGACTTCCACACAATATCCACCGACGTGCACATTGACCACCTTGTCACCGGACTTTTCTGCGCGCACATAAATGCGACTCGGACGGTGCACTTCGATTCCCTGCTCGATGATAGCTGTCTCTCCGCGCTCAATGACTCCGTGCGCTGCCATCCACGCAGCGCAACATCCCGCAGCAGAGCCGGTAGCCGGATCGTCGCCGTTATAAAAGGGCATGCGCGCGTGCAGCTTTGACTGCGGATCCACTGTCTCAGCCGTGACGAAGTAGAAAAACTTTCCATCGCTACGTTCAAGGTACTCGGCCAAGTTACTCCACGGCCCAGCCTTGCGGATCGCTTGCAATGAAATAACCGGCACGATGATGAAGGGAAGACCGGTCGAGAATGTCTGCACCGGAAGATGCGGTGTTATTTCATCGAGCGCGAGACCGGCAGCGCGTGCGACTTCTTCTTTGTTGTGTACCAGGCCTGCTTCAGCATCGCGTTGCCGCATCTCGCCAAAAGATTTCCCGGGGTCTTCCTCGCGAAAGCGCACGGGAATTTTTCCAACTTTCAGATCGAGCCAGATCTCCTTGCTTCCGCCGAAACGATGCAAATAGTAAGCGGTACCCAAGGTTGGGTGCCCGGCGAACGGAAGCTCCTCCTGAACAGTGAAAATACGTACTCGGGTCCCCTCTCGGCGCTCTTCCTCAGCCTCGCGAGGCAGAATGAAGGTCGTCTCAGCAAGATTCATCTCGCGCGCAAGCGCCTGCATCTGCTCGGTCGAGAGTCCGCGAGCGTCGGTAAAGATCGCGAGCTGATTCCCTTCCAGTGGACGATCGGTGAAGACATCCATCAAGACGTACGGCAGGCGACGACGAGTGGCGCTGATCATGACAGTCATGGTAAACGCAGGTCGATGCGCGGGTAGGGCTTCAGCTTTGCGGTATAGCCGCTTTCGGCTGTGCCACACATCTGAAAACCGTGTACTCTGGCCCTCAACGGAGAGAAATTGCCCAATATTGGTGAATCGCGCTACAATCTGCGGAATCGAAGTATGAGAATGAGCTTCCTAGTCCGGCCCGGCACTTGTTGTTGTCAGCCCATGTGGCTTAATTGCTGACCGGGAAACTCGCGCAAGTTTTCTGAACCCACCCGGCAGCGCCAGGTGGGTTTTTCATTTTCAAGTGAATTGAGGAGATTTTATGAGTACAGAGACGACTGTTTCCCGAATCCCAAGAATCAACGAGCCCGCTCCCGACATTAGCGGCAAGTCTACTCACGGTATGATTCGCCTAACTGACTACACCTCGAAGGGGAAATGGGTAATGCTGTTTTCCCATCCCGCCGATTTCACGCCAGTGTGCACCACCGAGTTCGTTGAATTCGGACGCCGTCACGCCGACTTCGAACGGCTCAATGTGCAACCGGTCGGCGTTGCCGTGGACAGTATCTACGCGCACATCGCGTGGGTGCGCAATATCGAAGACAACTTCAAAGTAAAAATTCAGTTCCCAGTGATCGCGGACTTGGATCAGAAAGTTGCACAAGCGTTCGGCATGGTGCACGAAGCTGTCAGCGATACCGCCACGGTACGCGCAGTCTTCTTCATCGATCCGAAGAACACGATCCGCGCTCTCCTTTACTATCCACTGAACCTGGGCCGCAACGTGGATGAACTCCTACGGGTGTTTGAGGCACTGCAGACGGCGGACCAGAATGCCTGTGCCTTACCGGCGAATTGGAAGCCGGGGGAGGCCGTGATCGTTCCCGCGCCGATCACTCAAGCTGACGCAGAGAAGCGCGTGCAATCCAACGGCAACGGAGTCGATGTCACCGACTGGTATTTCACCAAGAAGAAGCTGGCGGCAGCAGCAGCAGACTAGCTGTAGCCAATTGCCTATCGCTTATTGCTTACTGCTGGTTTTCAAGCACCGGTCGCCAAGTGGCTAAGGCACGAGCCTGCAAAGCTCGCATCGCCGGTTCAACTCCGGCCCGGTGCTCCAGAATTTAGGCTCAGTAGAGACGCAGCGTGCTGCGTCTCTTTTTTTCTATGTGAAAGAGCCCTGCGGCAGTTGCCAAAAGCACCTGTTATGTTTGAAGCACGGAAGCGAATGGGATCCGGTGATCCTCCCGGTCTTCAAAACCGGCGCTTGTCAGGCTCGACCTGGCAGGGGTGTGTTCGACTCGCACACGCTTCCGCCATTTTCATTCGCAGCGCAGCGCTACCATGGGATCCACCTGCACCGCCCGATGAGCTGGTAAAAACGCGGCTAACAGCGCAACAACTAACAGCAAAAATGCACTGAGAACAAACACACGAGCATCGTGAGTGGATACCCCGTAGATCATGCCCTTGATCAGGCGAGAAGCACTCCAGGCCAGAATGATTCCCGCTCCTACCCCGAGGCTCACGAGTCGCGCTGTTTCTCCAAGTATCAGACGCAGAATATTGCTCCGATCAGCTCCCAGCGCCATGCGAATCCCGATCTCTCCGGTGCGCTTCGTCACTGCATACGCGAGTACGCCGTAGAGGCCGATCGCGGACAGTGCTAACGCCAGCAATCCAAAGAAGCTGGAGAAGATCGCCATAAGACGAGGACGTGAGAGACTGCGATCGAGCTGGCCGGTCATCGTGCCTACATCAAACAGAGGCAGACTGGGATCGATTCTGCGCACTATCGCTCGCAGCTCGCTTGCCGCGCGCGCAGGATTCTCGGCCGTCCGGATCAGTAGAGTTTGTTCTGAGCTGAAGTCGGTGCCTGGAATCTGAAGCGCCGGAGCAAAGATAGCCTCCTGGTGTTCGTCGTTCACATCGAAGTAGTGAGCGTTGCGTACTAGTCCCACAATTTCTGCTGCGTTTTTCTCAGTCCCAGAACGATCCTTGAATATCGAAGATAACAGGACCTTTTGTCCGATTGGATCTTTTTCCGCGAAGAAGTGCTTCGCCATGGCCTCGTTCACGATCACTGCAAGCGGAGCGCTCTCGTCATCTCGCTCTGTGAAGTCGCGGCCCGCAACCAGTGGCATTCGCATGGTTTCGAAGTAGAGTGGTCCTACGTCGTACTCAAGCGTCCAGGAGTTCGTCAGATCCTCTCCGGCCTGAGGCACATAACCCTGAACCTTCGCATTCGAAAGATGCGCGCGCCCGCTCAGCAGCCTATTGTTCATCAAGCTCACCGAGCTCACGGAAGGAAGCGTCTTGAGCTCCTGAAGCATTCGGAGGTAAGCCGCTTTAGCTTGCTTGCTGTCGAACCCGGCCAAATGCGGATCGACAGTGGCCATCAACAGATTCTCACGACTGAATCCAAGATCGATCTCGTAGAGGTTGCGCAGCGTTGCGAGAAACAAACCTGAGCCCACAACCAGGGCCAGCGAAAGTGCAAGCTGCGCGGCCACAAGAAATCGCCCGAACGGTAACCGGGCCGAGTGCTGAGTGGATTGAGAGCTCTTTAGCACCTCATTCGGATCCACCCCCGTCGCTCGCAGCGCCGGAACCACGCCGAAGAGAAGCGCATTCAGAACACAAACCACAGCGAGGAATGCGAGCATGCGGAAATCCCACGGCATTGTAAGTCCGGACGTTCGCGCGGCTGAGCCCGCCCCAAGCTGCAGCGTAACCCCGCGGGCAAAGACAGCAAACACTATTCCGACCACGCATCCGAAGATTGAGAGAATCAGGCTTTCAGTCAGCCGTTGACGAACGATCCGTCTGCGACTTGACCCCAGACTCAGCCGAATTGCGACTTCCTTTTGGCGCACGCTCGCCTTTGCCATCAGCAAGGCTGCGATGTTCGCGCACGCAATTAGCATCACCAGCGCCACAACTCCCATGAGAATGCGCAACGGCTCAGAAAAGCGCTGCCTCAGGAAGCTGGAACCTCGCGCCCCCGGCTCGAATTCAATGAAGCGCTTACCCAGCGATTCCTGCTGAGCTGCCCCGAGCTTTGTCGCGGACAATTCAGTATTGCGAAAGATCACCGTCAGTTCAGCGGCAGCCTTACTCTTTAAACTACCTGTCTTGATCCGCGCCAGAATTTGGCCAGGCGAATTCTCCGGATGCGGAAAGCCTGCGGCCGCCGACCCAGCCGCGACCTGAGTATGGATGATCGTCGGCATCATCAAATCGGCACGCTCGTCGATCGAGAGGCCGTCGAATCCAGGCGGAAGCACACCGACAATCACGAATGGAATGGTATTGGCCGTAACTCGCCGGCCAATCACGCCGGGATCGCGCCCGAATCTTCGTTCCCAATAGCCGTCGCTGATCATCGCTGCCCATCCGCCATCCGCGCCTGCGTTTCGCGAATCGTCGGTGGGAAGAATCGTTCTCCCTATTTGGGCCGAAACGCCCAACAACTGGAAGTAGTTGCCGGAAACGAAGTCCCCCGACGCCAACTCGGCGCGCCCGTCCACAGCAACGTTGAGCCGGCTCTCTTTTTGCGAAGAGGCAACGCCCTCGATCTGCGTAGCCTGCCGCAGCATCTCCTCGACGTCCCGATTCAGGATCGTGGTTGACACTTCAAAATTGCCAACCTTCACGCGGTTTGTCCGCACGAATACCAGTTGCTGCGGATCTCTTACCGGTATGGAACTCAGCAGAACGGAATCGATCAAGCTGAAGATCGCAGTATTCGCTCCAATGCCCAGAGCGAGAGAAAGGACAGCCACGAGGGTAAATGCCGGAGTCTTGCGCAAGGAACGCAATGCGTAACGAACATCCTGGATGGTGGTTTGAATCCAGTGCATGCCGCTAGATTAGCTCGCGCCACGCCTCAGGTCGATATATTTGCCGCGGCCGACGTAAGCTGCTATTTCCATTCCAGACCGCAATTGCCACACTTGCGGTTGGGCAGAAGCGCGACTCTGGCGTTTAGATCCAACGCGCATTTCGGACAATAACTTAGCACCCTTGCAACTCCTTCGCGCACCCGCCTCGCGCAGCGTTTGCAATCGTGCTCAGGATTGAAGGTGTCGCCCTTCTTCCATCGTGACCCTCGGGCCTTCACTCCGCAAACCGTGCGACCTTCCGCTCCCATCAGGTGGGAAGTAATCTTGCCCGGCAATGCATAGCGAATGACAGACAATCCTGCTCGACTCAGTCTTGTGCCCACACGAGCCACAATGCACCCGTATCCTTTCCGCGCCAATCCCACAAAGGTTACATAGCGCCGGTGCTTCGTTCCCAAATTGGAGCTTAAGAGGTCGCTAATCATCGCAATGCGAGGGCCAGAAGGCAAGGACAAAAAACGGCGGGGGCGAAGAGAGGCGGAAGATGGCGTTACCGACTCAGGTATCATAGAGTCATGTCAATGAAACAAAGGTGCCCAGCCTGCAAAGGCCGCCGCACCGACGGCAACGGTAGAACCTGCCAGCTGTGTCAAGGCAGTGGCGAAATCGAGTCCAGCGCAACCCTTAGCAACGCCCCCAAGATCGGCCCAGTGCGAGCCAAGCCCCCTTCCCAGTAAGCCCTTCAGCAGCAGCAGCTTGAGCTCCTGGTTATCTCAATCGGCGCTCTTCAGCCACGCCTCGTAATCGGACCGTCGATTTCTGAACCTTGTCAGGGAGTACCGCAGGCTCGCCACTCCGGCGACCCTGGTTCAAACGGCATCAAGGCCGACTGAACGGTCGATGCTCGCTTAGTCTTTCCGGATCGATTACGTTCCACATTGTGGTATAGCCCTCCTGATCCGGCAGATATTGGAATGAGAGCGCTGCGGGTCACGAGAGAAGTAGCGGGCAGGGAGGACTGTGCAGCACGCTTGCAGCGAACGACCCCAAGCCGCTATACCGTGAACTGTTGGCCCCGTGCATCCCGAGGGCGATTAGGTCTATCTTGTGGTCAGCAACAAGTTTCTGAAGATGTTCGGCAGTGCCCTGCGCGATCTGGGTTCCTGCTATGGGAATTCCTGTGAGCATCTCAGACCGCACCAATCTAGCCATTGCAACGTTTGCGTTCTCAACCAAGTCGTTGATACCCCGAATAATTGAGTCGCAGGGAATGGATTTGTATGCCTCCGGCGTAATTAGATGAGCTATGTAAAGCTCAACTCCACAACTCCGAACCAGTGCGCTCAACAATGGAAGGGCCGTGAGAGAGGGCTCCGAGAAATCGGTCGCCAAGAGCACACGTTTGAGCCCCGGCCGTAAAGGAGTACTCTCCGCCACCTTGCACCGCTTCGTCTGTTCCAAATCCCTAGCAGAAGCCACACTGATCTCTGAAACACTGCACGGTTCAGTTCGCCATGGTGACGTCAAACTCTGCGCCATCGGGTTTCCTCCGGGTTTGCGCCACGGAGTTCGCTTATTCGCGAGTAGGTGAGTGTGAGTTCCTCCGCTATGAACTGGGAGAACGCGATCCCTGCCGATGGGAATCGCCGCACGGCATCCAGAAAAGCCGTCTTGGGGACGAAGGCGGAGTGAACTTCGGTTAGCGCTTGGGCAGTGAGCGAAACTGACGAGCCCAACATCACATCGTTTACTCCGAGCATGGTTGGAGAACTCAGCTCGCGGGAGTGAATGCTTTGTGCTTTCGGACCGTCGCTTGCAAGAGAAAGGCGTACCAGGCCAGAAACGATCAGGAATATGCCCTGGCTCACCTCTCCCTCACATTGAAGAAAATCAGCCGGGGAGTAGCAGCGGGCTCCATGAGCAGACCAAAGCGACTCAACTACCGGCTGCGGAAGGTCAGGAACGATTCTCAGAAGTATGTCTGCGAAGTACTGAGGGTCGAATCTGTGAGCGCTACCGCTCGTCATGACGGGAATAGTAGGGACTTCAGGCGAGGAAAACTGTGATGTTGATCACTTAGCCTGGTGATATTGAACGCAAGCCGGAGGGATTCTATTGTTCCAACATCGCGCGCAAAGCCGGCACGTCGCGCAGAACGACTGTAGACCCCTTCGTCGAGATCAGTTGCTTGCGGCGGAAGTCGGAAAACAGCCGGGTGACAGTTTCTCGCGAAGATCCAATCATCTGGGCGATCTCTTCGTGAGTAAGCGACAACGTAATTCTCACGTCCTTGTCCCCGCGCTTCAATGCTGGTGCTGCCCAATTCAGCAACATGCGAGCCAGCTTTTCGCCTGACGAGGCCGACAATCCGAGGCAGCGAATCTCTTCGTATGCCCCGGAACAATTCAGGCTGAGTTGCTGCGCCACATGCATGCTTGCTTCGCCGTGTTCCGCGAGAAACTTAAGAAAGTCCGCTTTGGGAAAGAAGTTCACCTGAGCGGGCTCGAGAAGTTCTACCGTCGCTTCGTAGGGCCGATTCGCAATCGTGGAGGTAAGACCGAGCACCTCACCAGCTTGAGCGATCCGGAGAATGATGGTCCGACCTTCCGCCGACGAGGTATACAGCTTGGCCTTCCCCTTGCAGAGGATGAAAGCTCCCCGCGAGTCCTGGCCTTCCACAAAGAGCATGGCACCCTTCGGATAGGTGGAGGTCGACTTTATGCGTTGCAAAGCAGCAATGCTCTCGGCGGGAAGATTGCAGAACAGGCGTTCTTCGCGCACGGGACAAGTCGTGCAGTTGTCCATGATTTCGAGCCCGTAGGGAGAGCGCATAGTCAGCTCCTGCTGGAACACAAATCAAGTCTAGGCTCGTGCCAAACACCGGTATGTGACCTGCGTCACAATCCTTGCAACTTGATCTCGTGGAATCTGTGCAGCAATGCTAACACCTGCGATCTTCCGAGGCTCTAGTGCTTTTCACATATGGATAATCGAGCCTAAGCGTAACGAAAGGCATGGAAAACGCGAGAGTCCCAGAATTGCCAGGGAATCCCGCGTTTGTGCGGACCGCGCGCTCGCTCACTGTCCGCGTGCAGTTAGCTTGCAACCGGCGCTGTTGTCTGCGCTGTGATGCAGGTCACAAGATCGCCGAGGCTGTCGTCCCCTGCTCCCGATCTTCTCTCAGACCCTGCTTTCATAGAGAGCTCCGGTCAACGGAGGCACATTCAGATGTTCGACTTCTCCGTCACTACCGACTTTCATTTCCCGCGCGCAGCGAGCGCACAGCCAGAAGCACTCGATCTGTGTGCCCGGCGGAGCGCCAAATGCTCCTGCGTCTCCCGCCCAATATTCGTCGGTCGAATGCTTTCGCACGGTGAAGAGTGCGCCCTGGTGCATGTATTTCATGCGCGCAGAACATCGCGGATTGGCGCATTTCGAAACCATCTGACTCCTCGCAGTCTCTATTGCGCAACAGATTGTGTTATGCGGCGGTGATCCTCGTCACCGAACACTGTGGAGGCCGTCACATCCAAATGGTCACCATGATGAGAGTCTGCCGTTGAGAGGAGTACTCCCCATGTCACTTACTCTGAGCAAACCGACTCGCATTGCCATCAAAAACATTCTTCTCGCTACAGACTTTTCTCCGCTTTCAACCAGGGCAATGGATTATGCGCTGTCATTCGCCCGAAGATATGACTCAACGGTGATTGCGGCTCATGTGATTAGTCCAGCACTCTACGCAACACCGTCCACCGCCGTGATGTATAGCGCGCTGGATCCGCTTCCATACCTGGACAGCGTGCGCCGGGAACTCAAACATCGCCTCGATGAACTGGTAGTTGCCGCAGAAGAGAGCGGCGTGAAATGCATCCCAGCGCTGGTTGAGGGTGGGATCGCAGAGCAGCTGCGGTACATCGCAGAGGAACGCGATATCGATTTGATCGTAATTGGCACGCACGGCGCGGAGCGATGGAATCGGCTCGTGATGGGTTCCGTTGCGGAATCAGTCGCACACAACGCGCAGTGTCCTGTGCTGACGATTGGACCGAGGGTGTTTCGCCGGCCCACTTTCGAAGCAACGCTCAAGCACATCCTTTACGCGACGGACTTCAGCGCCGACGCCGCTCACGCCGCCCCGTATGCACTGTCGCTCGCTCAGGAGTACGGCGCAAAGATCACGCTCACGCATGTCGTGCCTTTTGAAGTTCGCACACACTCCGATCGTGACCTGGTGTTGAGCTCTTTCAAGAAAGAACTCGAAAAGCTGGTTCCGGACGATGCTCGTGACTGGTGCGAGCCGGAATTTGCCCTGGAGTACGGCGGCAGCAGCGAGGCCATTGTGGAACTGGCAGAGGAGCGTGGCGCGGACCTCATCGTGATGGGCACGCGCAAGTCGAATGCAGGAGTGCTGACGTACTTCAAGTCTGGAGTCGCCTATCACGTGATGTGCCGCGCTGAATGTCCCGTGCTCACCGTGACCGGTGAAAAGGAATACAGGGGCTGAGAAAGGTCGATCCGCATCACGAAGCTAACGAAGCAAATAGCTCACTGACGAAAGAAAGGTAGGCCCGGTATGTTGAACCATCAGCAAGATCTGGCGAAGGTATTAGAGACAGAGCTGCGCTTTTTGGATAATGGCGGATACCGCAATCCAGATATGTGGCGCCCACAATTCATCTTTCTGGATTCGCCCACCTGCATGCATTCCGCTGGATCCGGCAGGCCCGAGGCGTGCACCGATTGTCCGCTGATTGGATTCGTTCCCAGAGCGCGACGAAGCGCACCCGTTCCTTGTCATCACATTCCGCTTACGAGAGAGGGCTTTACGGTAGACAGTTTGTCACGCTGGGGAACTCAGGAAGAGTTGGAAAACGCGTTGCGAGACTGGCTGCTGGAAAAGCTTGAGGCCATAACCGGGATCGATCGCAGCGAGCACGAGCAAAACGCGTTGCGGGGCTGGCTGCTGGAAAAGCTTGAGGCCATAAGCGGGAACGATCGGAGCGAGCACGAGCAATCTCCAGAAATAGAGGCCCTTTGCAACCGTATGGCCGGTTAGCAGTGCTTCTCTCAATTCACCGGCACCTACCGGCGGTCCGCTTTGGATCGCCGGTACTCGTTTGCTCACTAAAGTTTCAGTCGTGCCGAGGACACGCCAGCTTCTGGCTCGTCGAACCTGAATCCGACCTTCTCGAACACCTTACGCATCTCGGAGTTCTCGAAGAGGAGAACCCCGTGGATACTCGACAGCCCTTCCTGCCGGGCGATCTCAATCGTTTGCTGCATCAAATACGTTCCCAGTCCCTTACGTTGGAAACTGTCGGCGACGACGAATGCGACTTCGGCGCTGTTGCCGGTATGCTCACGGATCATCCGGGCAATTCCAGCAATCACAGTCTTGCCGTCTTTGCCAGTGTGCTCCGCGGCCAGAGCGATTTCGCGGTCGTAGTCGATGAAAACTTTCGTTATCAGTCGCTCGTGCGAAGTACGGAAACTGAGCTCCAGAGGTGAGAAGAAACGGTAATACACGCTACGCTCTGAAAGATGACGGTGAAATGCCACCATCATCGGCTCATCGTCAGGACGAATGGGTCGCACAGTGAACTGCAATCCGTCTTTATTCCTGAAGGTGGAAATGTAGTGTGTGGGATACGGACGTATAGCCGGGCGTGGCAAATCAGCGTCTGTAACCGGGTTTGGATGGAGGATCACGCGCGCGTCCAAGGCAACCAGTTGGTGTGGGCCTGCGAGCAGAGGATTGATTTCGATGTCCGCGATCCGCGGATTCTCAATTACGAGTTCGCTGAAGCGGACCAGCAGTTCCTCGAGTTGGGCAAGATCCACGGACTTGCGTCCGCGCACGCCTTTGAGCGCCTGGAAGATTTGAGTATTTTCCATCACTCTGCGCGCCAAGGTGGTGGTGAGCGGAGGCAAGGCGTGAGCGCGGTCGTGCAGCACTTCCACTAACTGTCCGCCCAGGCCAAAAACGAGCACAGGGCCAAACTGCGGATCAATGGAACTTCCGAGGATCAGTTCGTATCCAGATGTGGACACCATCGGTTGAATCGTCACGCCAGCAAATGCGCCACTGGGTTCGAATGCAGCTCTGATCTGCTCAAATGCCTTTTTCACCGCGTCGGCACTTTCCAAATTCAAGTGCACGCCGCCCTTGTCGGATTTGTGGGTAACGGTGTGCGAATGCAACTTGAGGACAACGGGATACCCGAGTTCTTCCGCGACGGCGGTGGCTTCCTGAACGGTCGTCGCCACTCTCGTAGAGGTTGCAGGAATCTCGTAAGCTTGCAGGATTTGCTTCGACTCGTGCTCGGTGAGAATTGTTCGACTCTGCTGCCGGGCTGCTGAGATGATCTGGCTCACGCGTCGTGGACCATCAACCGGCAAAGTTCCTGCGAAAGCGGGGGTTTCGTATAACGCTTGCAGGTTTGAGGTGTAGCGCCACATGTAAGCAAAAGCGCGAGCCGCCGCGTCGGGATAGTCGAAGGTGGGAATCTTTGCAGCGTTCATCAAATCGCAGGCTGTCTGCATGATGTTGCCTCCCATCCAGCTCGCGAGCAGTGGTTTGGTCACGCCTTCTGCCACTTTGCACAGCAGACGCGACGACTGATCTGGGTCGGTCATTCCCTGTGGCGCGAGGATCGACAGCACAGCATCACAGCCGGGGTCGTTGGAAACAACCTCTACTGCCCTTGCATAATCCTCCGGACTGCAGTCCCCCAGCGTATCCACCGGGTTGCCGTGGCTCCATGATGGCGGCAGGAATTTATCGAGCATACTCATCGTCTCCGGAGTGATTTCAGCGAGTTGTGCGCAATTCGAGAGCAGGGCATCGGCGGCGAGGACCCCGGCTCCGCCGGCATTCGTGACAATCGCGAGCCTCGGACCTTTAGGCCGCGATTGTTTGCTCAACACCTCGGCCATCCCAAACAGTTCCGCAATGGTAGAAACGCGCAAGACCCCCGCGCGACGAAAGGCAGCTTCGAAGACCTCATCTGTACCGGTAATGGCACCGGTGTGGGAGGCCGCTGCCTTACGAGCTGCTTCGGTGCGGCCCGGCTTAATAATGATGATGGGCTTCTCGAGCGCCACTTCGCGGGCCGCGGAGAGAAAGCTGCGCGCGTTTCCGATCGACTCCATGTAGACCAGAATGCTCGAGGTGTGCGGATCATCGCCGAAGTGATAGATCAGGTCGCCCCAGTCAACGTCGATCATCGAACCAACGGAAACAAAGCCGCTGAATCCAACATTCTCACGCCGGCTCCAGTCGAGAATAGCAGTGCAAAGCGCACCACTTTGACTCAGAAACGCAAGGTTGCCGGGCAGCGCGCCCGACTGCGCGAAGGTCGCGTTCAATCCAGTCCGTGGATTCATCACCCCCAGGCAATTCGGCCCGATCACTCGGAGCTTTCCGCTCGCGAGGATCTGCTTCATCCGCATTTCCAGCTCGCGACCATGCTCGCCGTGCTCGGCGAATCCGGCGGAGATCACGATCGCGCCGCGCACGCCGGCGACGACGCACTGCTCCAGAACGTCGGGAACAGTGTCCGCAGGTGTGGCAATCACTGCGAGGTCGACTCTCTCCCCAATGGCAGCAATATCGCGATAACCGCGAATCCCGAGCACATTGTTACGTTTCGGATTTACCGGGAAGATGGTTGCTCCAAATGGCTGGTCGAGCAAGTTGCGCAGCAGAGTGCGACCAACGCTGCCCGGCTTCTCTGACGCGCCGATCACAGCAACGGTTTTGGGATGGAAGATCGCGTTCAGCGAAGGCCGCGATGCGAGCACCAACTGCGGAGTGGAGGAAGCACCGGGACCCACCATGTCGAGTAGTGTAGGCATTTTTCGTTGACTAGAGGGTAGCTTCTGAGAAAAGAGGGGGCCGTGACCGAGATCACGGCCTAGGTGGTGCATCGCGGAAAACGGTTAATAGCGGTTACGAACTCTTGAGCATGTCGCGCACGGTAAGCACTGGACACGGCGCACCACTCACCACGCTATATGTCACGCCGGTTCGGAAGTAGGTGCTGAAGACTTTGTCCTGAGGCAGGCCCAGCACGATGAGATCCGAATTGTCAGTCTCGGCAAAGTTCAAAATCTCCTGAGCCGGATCGCCTTCGACAACAACAAATTGAGGATCACACCACAGCCTTGCATCGGAGGGCGCCAGACGACGCAGCTCGCCTTTGCAATACTCCGATACCCTGCGCTGGTCGGGAATGTGGGAGTGTTTGTCGATCACGTGCAGGAATGTAAGGTGCGCGCAGCGCTCGTGTGCCAATGACAGAGCGTAGGTGATCGCGTACTCGCTTTGCGGTGTGAGGTCAGTGGCAAAGAGGATGCGATCAACATAGTCCGGCTGCCGCTCCGCCATGGAAACATGCGGTCCGACCGTGAGTACAGGGCAAATGGCGCTGCGCAGAATCAGTTCGGCGGTCGAGCCCAGCAGCATGCGCTGCAGGCCGCGCCAGCCGTGCGTGCCAACTACGATCAAGTCGATGCCGTGCATCACGGTCCATCGCTCGATTGCGTATTCGATTAAGCCCTCGCTCAGCAGAACCTCGGATTTGACATGGAGTGGAGCAACCAACTTGGTCAGTTGTTCGCGCATGCCTTCGCGGCTTGCATCGAAGTACTCCATTAATGCAGGTCCTTCCAAATGCGGTGGCGCTGCCGGAGTCTGCACATGCGCGGCGTAGAACGTTGCGTCGTGGTGCTTGGCTAGAACCGCGGCATACTCCATTGCGGTTTGGGATGCTTGGCTGAAGTCGGTAAGAAACAGAATGTTTTTGAATGCGATTTTGGTGGAACTCTCAAGAACGTGCATCTGACTTCTCCTCTCTTCTCCCTTTTGGGCGATCTTGCTCCCCAACCGGGGCTGCGTCTGTGACCTCTGTCACATTTGGCAGTGTGCATTGTCATGTCCCGCTTTTCTAAGTGGAACTACCTTCATACATGACAGCAGGAGGTAGATATGGACTCCGCGGAAGTGCTGGAGGAGAGAAGGTCGTGTGTGGAATGTCCCGCACGTCGTGGCTTCTGCAACTTGCCCGACTACGTCTTATCTGATTTGGGAATGTCGAAGCGCGAGATTTATCGCGACAGCGGAGAAATCCTGTACCGTCAGGGCGAGCGGTGCGCAGGTTTATTCGTTCTTTGTCGGGGCAGGGTCAAGCTGTCAAAGATGTCCAACCAGGGGAAGACGGCGATTCTGCAAATCTGCGGCTCTGGTGATCTGCTGGGAGCGAGCGAAGTGCTTGCCAACTGTGCTTATGCCGCGACAGCCCAGGTTCAGGAAGAATCCGTGCTCGCTTATGTACCACGGGACACATTCCTGCAGATGATGGCCCGGCACTCCATTGTCGGCCTCCGAACTTCCGAGCATCTGGGTGCTGAGTGCCTTCGCGCTTTCCGTGATCTCGGCTTCCTCCGAATACCGTCTTCAGCGCTTCAGAAACTCAGTCGGCTGCTGCTTCGCTGGTGCAGCCTAAATGAAGGCGAAGGTGTTCAGGAAATTCCGATGATCTACACGCACGCGGAACTTGCACAGCTCATCGGGACCTCACGAGAGACGGTCACTCGGCTCTTGAACCGGTTAGACGGCGATGCAGTCATAAGCGTACGAGGAGGGGTCGGTCGCGTCCTCGACATTAACAAGCTAAGGGTTCTGGCGTCTGCGGCGTGAGCGTAGGCCGAAGTCAAAAAATTTGGAAGTACGTGCAAAGAAAAGCGCTAATATGTGACCGCTGTCACACGCCAACATGTGCTGTTCGGCTATGGTAGTCGAGTAATTTGTACCGCTGTGGGGCCCCGAGCTCTTGACTTCAAGAACCAAAAAAGGAGCACGGAATGCGCTACTCGCCGACCCGTTGCGCCCTAATTCTGATTTCTTCCAGAGCGCTCCCCTCGCTCGCAGTTGTTGTTTTTCTTAGTACTCTTCCGCTTGTTGTCTGGGGAAGTGCCCGGGTTCAGGAGCCAGCGAAGCCTGATTCGCAGTCCCCACCGAGTGCTGACTACGTTGGCTCGGATATGTGCATCGCGTGCCATTCCGATCAGGGACAGCACTTCCAAAAAACAGTGATGGGCCGTGCTTTCGCCCATCCGCGAACAGACCTGGAGAAGCTTGGCTGCGAAGCTTGCCATGGACCAGGCAAGGCGCATGTGGAGGCCGGAGGCGGTAAGGACACGATAGCAATCCGCTTCACTAAAGACTCCAAGAACACGGTTGAAGAAAAGAACAATGCCTGCCTTTCCTGCCACGCAAAAGGCAATCGCATGTTTTGGGACGGAAGTCCGCATGAATCGCGAAACATCGCATGTGTCGATTGCCACGTTGGGCATGAACCGCAGTCCAAAAAGCTTTCGTCGGATGCGCGCTTTAATGCTCCACTCAGCGACGTCGAGACCAGAAAGCAACAGCCGGAGCTCTGCCTCACCTGTCACCTGATGCGCCGCGGGCAACTGCAGCGCTCGTCACACATGCCATATCGGGAAGGGAAAGTAACCTGCACAAGCTGCCATAATCCGCACGGCTCGCCCAACCCACACCAGCTCCTGCAGGCCACCACCAACGAGAACTGCTATAGCTGTCATGCTGAGCGCCGCGGCCCATTCCTTTGGGAGCATCCGCCGGTTATGGAAAACTGCGCAAATTGCCACGAGCCGCACGGGACCAACAATCCTCAGCTGTTGAAGGTACGCATGCCGCGCGTGTGCGATTCGTGCCATGTTACGAGCCGCCACCCAACCACGCCGACGCTACTCAACTCAGTTCGCGACTTCAATCGCGGATGCTCGAATTGCCATTCGCGCCTCCACGGCTCAAATCATCCGTCGGGCAACTTCTTCCTGCGCTGAGGGAGAGAGGGACAGCATGACGCAAAGACCCGTTCTGATAGTTGGAATTGTGATGATGTTCACGCTGCAGATCTCAGCCCAGCAGACGGCAGGGAGCGCCGTGCAAAACGCCGGTGCTGGAGTCCAGGGCACTGCGGCACAGGCGGGGAGCAATACGGGGCAAACCACCAACCCCGCGAAACCAAATGCAGCCAGCGAACCGGCTGCGGAAGTTGAGTCCCCGGTTTCCGGGCACAACATGGTGGAGTTTGGAGTTCGCAACTACTGGGGCAATGTGTACGGCCGGCCCGATTTGCCGTTCAATCCGAACCTGCGGACGTCGAAGCTGAATGAGTACAGCGATATCCGTAACAACTTCATCGTTCGCCGCGCCCGCGTCAATTTTGAGGATGTCCTGGGCACGCATTACTACGTTAACTACCAAACGCAAAGCACCCTGTATCGCAACCAGAGCCACCTGGCGACCTTTGGCGAATGGAACTTGTTCAAGCTGCAGTTCCGCTACGACGAGATCCCGCACATTTATTCCAACACCACTCGAATTCTGTACACGCAAACCGGTCCCGGCGTTTACACCATCCCGCTGATCGTCCGACAGAGTTTGCAAATTGCTTCCTCGACCGGGACTGCTGCCCAGATCAACAATAGCCTGCCGAGCTTCGTGGCAACTCAGGTCATACCGAGCGAGCAGTTTTTCGTGCCACAAAGCTTGCGACGCGCCGGGACAGCAGCATTTACATACAACCTCACTCCAAAGTTGAACTTTTTCACCTCGTTCTGGCGCGAGCACCAAAGCGGGTCACGACCCATTGGAACAATCCTCAATAGCAGCCCTTCTGCAGGCGGGAGCAGTTCACCGGGGAGTGTTCCAAATCGGCAAAGTCCGGGAGTGGCGGCGGAACTGCCCGAGCCGATCGATTATTTCAGCAACACGGTGCGCGGAATGGCGGAGTACACAAGCAAAACCTGGGGAGCGCAGCTTGGTTACGTAGGCTCATTTCTTCAGAGCAACGTAAAATCGATGCTCTTTGATTCGCCATTCGCGACTGCCGACCTTGCGGTCCAGATCATTCCGCCTGGAGGCGGCTGTGTCGTAACAGCGCCCGCGCAGAACTGTTCGATTGGAGCAGTACCGGCGCACGGGCAGATGGCGCTTTATCCGGACAACCAGGCACACTACCTGCACTTTGCGACTGCGTTCGACGTAGGCAAGTACATTCACGTCATGGGGCTGGTCATGCCAGGCTGGTTGCGTCAGAATGACGCATTCCTGCCGTACACAGCGAATACTGCGATCACCGGCCTGCCCGCGCTTCCTGCCTCCAGCTTGAACGGTCAGAAGCAGACACTCGCGATGAACTGGACGGCAATTGCCAAGCTGACCAAACGCCTGCAGCTGGAAGCAAAGTATCGTCACTACGACTACAACAACGACACTGGAGTGCTCACGCTGACACCAATCCAAGGAGATACGATCGGAGCGAACGCCGCCGCTACGGCACAAGCCGCACCCACGCCAACGGATACAAACGGGCGCAGCAATCCCGGATATAACCGGAAGACGCTCGAATTCAGCGGCGATTATTTCTTTACGCAACGCAGCGCTGTAAGGGCCGGCTGGATCGGGGAATGGCTCGACCGCTCGCATCGCGATGCGGGGCACTCCTTTGAGAAGTCGTTTTTCGGAACCGTTGACTACACCCCGGTACGCTCGCTTCTCATCCGTATTTCGGGACGCCATGCCGACCGCAAGCCTGATGAATATCAGGACGACACAGCCAGCGATCCTAATACGGGCGTGGAAATCTCCTGCACTTCAACTAGCACTGTGTTCACTCAAACGCAGCGCTGCGCTCGCCGCTTCGATGAAGCGGCGAGAATCCAGGATCGCGGTGACGTGCTCGCGCAATACGATGTCGGGAATTTCAGTCTTGCCGGCAGCTTCACGACAATGCAGAATGACTACAATCGTCGCAGCGGCGTCAACAGTCCCACTGCACTCAACTTCGTTTCGGGAACAACGAACCCCTACTACCTCTACGGTCTCTTAAAAGATCTCGCGTGGACCTACAGCTTCGATGGCAGTTACGCGCTTAATCCTAACGTCTCAATGTTTGCCGAATACACACGCGACCACTACCACACACGCATGATCTCGCGAAGCCGCACTCCAACAAGCGGCACGCAGACCATCCTCACCTGCTCCGGCTGCGATTCGGCCAACAATGACTGGGAAAGCATCACGCGCGATATCAACGACACATACGCCGCGGGCCTCGACCTCTATTTCCGAAAGCGCATCTGGTTCTCGCCGTACTACTCACTGGCCGCGGGCAAGAACAATGTATTTTCACGGGCGCTAGGCGATCCGACGATCACGACCGGACCAAACAAGTTCGTGTTGACTGGGGCCAGCGCGGCGGAGGATTACCCAGAGGTGACGACGCGAATTCACGAGGCCGTGGCAGTCGTGAAATTCAAACTTAGCGACAAGCTGTTCCCGAAACTCGAGTACAGGTATCAGCAGTTCGACAACCGCGATTACCAAACCACACCCATGACCCCGTATATGGGTTGCGTCGGCGCGGGGACTATCGTGGTTAGCTCTCCCTGCGTCAATCTGGGTGCCACGACTGCGGGGAAGGTTCCGAGCCCCTTTTATCCAGGCTTCGTAGTAGGCGACACGGCGGCTGCTCGCTATGTGTTTCTCGGTGCCGATCAGCCGTCGTATCATGCCCACATCATTACGGCTACGCTTGAATATCACTTCTGAAGGTAAGGGAAAAGCTCCAGACTGGATAACGCAGAGCAGGTTAGGAGTGCCAGATATGTAGGCAACTAACAGTTATGAGACCGGAACTATCTCGCAGCAATGTTAGTCTCAATATAGTATGGCGAATCCAAGAAGGGGAATAAGGATGACGATCAATCGGCTTTTTGTTTTGGCAATAGCCCTTAGCTTACTCACTCTCAGTGCTTCCGCAGCGAACCCGACTGCTGCTGACCTCTACAAAACCAAATGCCAAGCCTGCCATGGAGCAGATGGTAAAGCGACTGCTGTCGGCAAGAAACTCGGAGCCAGAGACTTTCAGGATCCAGACGTCGCGAAAATGTCCGAGGAAGAGCTGGCAAAGATTACAACCGACGGCAAGAACAAGATGCCGTCCTACAAAGGCAAGCTCACAGACGACCAGATCAAAGCTCTAGCGAAATACATAAAAGAGATGAAGTAGCGCGGAGGTCTCAGTGCCGATTTGGATCACTTATGCGGTACTGATCATGACGGTCGTCGTGATCGGGATCGTCGTCCTTGTTCCTGCTGTGACGATTAGCCGTGGCGGCAAAATACTCGCATTCCTCGCTCTTTTTGTTTTTCCCTTGCTCGCCGTCGCGCTTGGCTACCAGCACCACATGGATCGCGCCACGCAAACCAGCTTCTGTCTCTCTTGCCATGTGATGGAACCCTACGGGCGCAGCTTGCACGTGGATGATCCTAGCTGGTTGCCGGCCGCCCACTACCAGAATCATCGCGTGCCGCATGACGAGGCTTGCTACACCTGCCACACCGATTACGTAATGTACGGAACGATCAAGTCGAAGTGGCGCGGACTGCATCACGTCTACGTGCAGTACTTCGGCAATCCCAAGCCACCGCTGCATCTCTACGTTGCATACAACAATCGCGAGTGCCTGCACTGCCATCTCGGCGCACGCAGCTTCGAGCAGGGAACAACTCATACCGCCGATCCTGAAATCATGGCGGACATCAAGTCGAACAAGATGTCGTGTCTGACATCCGGGTGTCACGATCAGGTGCACAACACGACCAAGCTCAACGAAGTGAAGTATTGGGAGGGACCGCAGGCACAATGAACTTCGCTCTCGATCAAAGGCTACGAATCGCCGGTGTCCTCATCGTTATCGGGCTGGTCATCGAGGGTTGGACGCTGCGCTGGAACAGTCCAATCGGATTCCTGGTATTCCTGGGACTGGGTGGGCTCTTCATCGCCTGCGGCGTCCTTGTCTATTTGTTGACCCTTGTCGCGATTCCCGAAGCACCAGATTCGGTAGCACCGAAGTCGTCTGCCGTCTCCTGATCAAACGCAGATTTTGCGGATTCACGCGGATATGTTGAGGCTTGAAAGCCACAAAAAATCTGCGTTGATCCCTCAATTTTGTGTATATCTGCGTGAACTTTTGATTTTTGTTCTGAGTTCACTTTACTGATGACCTGATTGCCGGATCCCCCGCACTATCGCCCGCGGGAGCACCCGCATCCCATAAACGTGAGTATGAGTCGTCTCGAGTTAAGAGTACAAATGGTCTGCTTGCCGTTGCTGATGGTATTCCTTGCTCCCTTCCTGATTGCGCAGCAGCGGACGGAAGCGGACTTCACGATCCGCAACTTCCAGTTTCATAGTGGGGAGACGCTGCCTGAGGTGAAGATCCACTACGTCACACTGGGAGTTCCACAACGGGACGCAAGTGGACATGTGACGAACGCCCTCCTCCTGCTGCATGGAACCGGCGGAGCACTGAATAGTTTTCTTTCGCAGCGCTACTCGGTACTCTTTCAACGGGGGGAGCCGCTGGATTCGTCGCGATACTACATCATCATTCCGGACAGCATCGGGCACGGGCGTTCGTCGAAACCCAGCGACGGACTGCGCACGCGCTTTCCTCGTTACGACTACGGCGATATGGTTGAAGCGCAGTATCGGCTGGTGACTGTGGGCCTGCGCGTCGATCGACTGAAGCTGGTCAGCGGCACTTCCATGGGCGGCATGCATGCGTGGATGTGGGTCGAAGAGCATCCGGAGATGGTGGACAACCTGTTCCCACTGGTCTGTATGCCAACGGCGATCGCTGGTGCGAATCGCCTGTGGCGCGATCTGGCCATTTACCTGATCACCAGCGATTCTGAGTACCAAAGTGGGAATTACGAATCGGAACACGGGATAAACCAGGCGATCGGCATGTTCGAGCTGTTGATGGATGCTGCTTCGCTGGTGCAACCGAACGCTTCTGACCGCAATGTGGCGGATACGCTCTACAAGATATGGATGGGAGAGGCCAGCAGCAAACGCGATGCTACCGATCTCGTGTACGCGCTGGATGCCTCGCGAAACTATAACCCGGAACCGAATTTGGAGAGGATTCGGGCACGCGTGATCGCCGTAAACGCCGAGGACGACTTCATCAGTAGCAGCGATCAGGCAACGATGGAAGCTCTGATGAAACGCGTTAAACGCGGACGCTTCGTGTTGCTGCCCGAAGCCGCCGGCACGCACGGCCACAGCAGCGGCGGCGATCCGTCACTATGGAAGCAGTACCTGGCGGAGCTGATGCGATGAGGCAGCGCCCGCTTCTAACCCCACCCTCGCGAACATCGCGCGAGACCGGCTCTCGAGCAACTCGACTTTGTTGCTGGGGTGGGGAGATGGGGCAGCCGACATTGTGCGAGTCCCATAATAGAACATGGGTAAGAGAGTATTGGCCACCCGCCTGAGTTGCTGCAAGGAATCCAATCTTCGTCCGTAGCCCTCGGAACATCAACTAATGTTCTAAACCACGGTTGTAGGACTAGTGTTCGCGAGCTGGCTCCAACGGAGTGGCGGGAAGGGGCTGGCGCAAAACTAGCGCGGCCATGCGATCACTGTTTTGGTAGAGCAGAAACATGATCTGCACCAGCAGGGCTGCGGCAACCACGAAAAAACTCCACACATAGACCGGCTTTATGGAAGGCCAAGCACGTGTCACAGGTTTGAATTCCGAAAAAGCTATTCCTGCGGCGATCAAAAAGACAAGGCTTGCCGACATGGTTCCTAAGCTGGGAATCTCAGCAAAACGACTTAACAAGTAGGCGCGAAGTTTAATCGCGAATCCGGCCAAAACGGAAAGCAACATGGCATCGACTAGCATTAACGCGCCAGCCACTACCGTCAGCTTGTCCTTCACGATCCATCCTGCCTCCTGAAACATGGGAAGCCCTTGGACGATCAAGCGGACAATCACCAGGCCAGCGACACCAATCGCTAGAGTTGTGGCTGCTCGGGCAAGTTGCCCGTTCGATTTCGAGGCTGCTGTGGTCATTACAATTTCACCGATCCATGCGGCTGACAGCTAGAACCTATCAGCTCGCTTCATCAGCTTGCCCAGATTGACTTCCATGCTGAAGGCTACGGTGTCGAGCGCGAAATGCACGCTGTGCGTGTATCCGATCTGGAAGTCGAAGATTTTGCCGGGAGAGAACTCCACCCAGGCGGAGCCGCCGTTGTCGCGTGTGAGCGATGCGTCGCCGCTGGTTACAGCCGCGAGTTCGAACGCTCGCCCATACTTACCGGCGCCGGCCGTAGTCGTTGACTTCTTCGCGACCAGTTTGCTGTACATCTTCTGCTGTCCGGAGGGAAGCACGTCGTAGAGGCTGCCGCCTATGCTGAAGTTGCCGCCGAGGTCGATCTTGCTGCCGCCGGTGAACTGGCTGACGAATCCCAGGGTCGTGAATGGACGATGGAAAAACTTTGTGTCGGTGAGGCCGTTCGACAGGCCGAGTTCGAGGAACGGAGTTAGACGATCAAAGCCGTGTTCGACGTGATTGTTCCATCCGTAGTTTGGACGGCCGGTGCTTACGCCTTTCGTCGTGCTGCCGGTGGGGGCCGCCACGGTGAGCGTGGAGTTGTAATTCGCGACGTCGCCGGTGGTCTTGAACTTCGCGTCCATGTAGACGTTACCCAGGCTGTTTAACGAACTGGACGTGCCCTTGGTTGTAGTTGTGCCTGTGGTGGTGGTTGGCGTTGACGACGAGACGAACGACAAGGGCACGCCCATGTCGACGCCCCAGTGTTCGTTGAAGTTGTAGCCGACGTTCGAGCCCAGATCGAGCACTCGCTCCTGGGAGTTGGCGCTGCCTTCGAAGCTGGCCGTTGAAGTCCAGCCGATGTCGTCCGCGTCCTTCTTATTGGACGGCGCGTTCTGCGCAAATACTGCTGTGGCTAAAAATGCGAGCAAAGAAAGTGCTGCGACTCTACGAATCATGAGGGACACACTCCGGGTAACTGATTTACTGCAAAGCAAACGTGAAGAGTATTAGGGACGATAGTCGTGGGCGTCGAGGGTACTAGAGATGGTGGCCGCTGGGGCGGACTGCAAGGCCCAAGACTATGGGGACGATGTACTAAGGTACTTAAACTAGCTGCCCCAAATGGTGTTTCATGGTCCAAAGCAAGCCCGATGTTAAACAGGAAGGATCTGATGAAAGCAACCAGAACGTTGACCGTGTGTTTGTTATCACTCGGTCTCGCGATTTCTGCCTTCGGCAGCGGGACGAGCGGAAAGGCTCCGAAGCAAGCCAAATTTGCCCACAAGCAGGCCAAGAAAGCGGACAAGCAGGAAGATAAGTCAGAGAAGGCCGCGTTCAAGCAGCAGCTTAAGAACGAACACGCCGCTTGCAAAGCGAACCCTCACAGCGCCGCCTGCCACGATTTGAAACAGCGCCAGAAGATGGAGGAGCGCGATTTCAAGGCAGAGGAAAAGGCCGAAAAGCGAGCAGACAAGAAATAGCCGGACGGGTTGCCCACGCTTTGTATTGTTGTGTGCCGGGTACCCCGTCTTTTGATCCAGCACTTTCTGATTTTGGTTCTGCTGAGGAACTGGAAGCGATGAAATGCAGATTGCCGCCACCGTGAATGCGTCGCACCCTCTGGGCAGGTTGCTACCAGCGCGAGTCTCTTTAGTTTGAGTCGAGGCACAAGAAATGTCGGTTGGAACTGCCCCCGCGCGAGGTTACGAAGGTCATTCAGCGCCGCGCCCCCCTGCTTTACTTCCCGTAATGGCACCGCAAAGGGCGAAGACAGATCGAGGCTGCGGGACCCGGCACCCACAGTTTGGAATCCCCAAACAAGGGAAATAACACAGACTGAGGATAAGTGCGCCACCAGTCCAAAGGGTGAGCCCGCCCAGACCGTTAATCGCTTTGGATCACTGCAACTTTAAATTGCAGGAAAAACCGAATGCGTTTGATACTCTCGCTGCCTGGGTCGCCTATGTGAGTCAGAAACCGTCACCCGGAGACGTCAGGCTGCACTAGATCGTTGGCCGCATTCCGTCGCCTGAAAGCAAAGGGGGCTGCGGGACTGGCCGCCAATTCACAGAAAGCTGGAGGAAACCGTGCTCAGGAAAGGATTTCCTGCGTTCAAAATCGCGCACCTGCCTGTCATTCTGTTCACGCTTTCACCTGCGGTACTAGCTCAACAGCCTGCACTGTCCTGGGATGCGGTTGAGCAGGCAACAGGAAAAAGCATCGTCGTAGTGCGCAACGACAACCATTCCCACACCGGGAAACTGGAGCAGGTCTCAGGCGATTCGCTCACACTCGCCGATCACGAGCGCAAGATTGTCATCCCGCGCGGGGACATCAGGCAGGTCCACTGGCGAACGGGCCGCTCGCGCAAAAGAGGAGCCCTGTGGGGTTTGGCCATCGGCGCCGGGAGCGGAGCCATTGTTGGCGCCGCAGGCACGCAACCCTGTGATGCCTGCATCATTAGCATCAGCCGTGGGGAAGGCGCAGCAGTCGGAGCAACAGCAGGCGCTGCCGTGGGCACCATCGTCGGCGTGCTGGTCGGCGGCGGACGCAAGCAGGTCTTGCTGTACGACAGCAGCGCCTCTATCGCAAGTCACTAGCACTCCGAAAAAAGCTGGGCCACGCGCCGCGCAGAGTGCGCCACCCACATTTTGAGAATTGCAGGCAGAAAAACAGAAGGGCGGGCCACCCAGCCCAACTGTGCTAGGCTGCCGTGCTGTGCGTCCTGCGCTTGTTATCGATGTTTTCCGCCGCGACCTGGCTTATACGATCCGAAGTCTACGCAAGAGTCCCGCGTTTGCGCTGACCGCGATTGTCACACTCGCACTCGGCATCGGCGCGAACACTGCGATTTTCACGATCGTGCGTTCGGTACTGCTGCGTCCGCTCGCCTACCGTGAGCCCGCGCGCCTGGTTCTAATCACTCCCGGCGCCACTACGATGCGGTTGGAAGAGCTCAAAAAATCGGCGCGCTCCTACACCGATTTCGGCGACTATCTTAAGGACAATGCCGACGTGGCGCTCACCGGTGCGTTCACTCCCGAGGTAATCAAGCAAAACCGCGTCTCGGCGAATTTTCTGTCAATACTCGGTGTTGAGCCGCTGATCGGACGCAGCTTCACGCCCGAGGAAGATTCGCCAGGCGGTCCGCCGGTTGTGATTATTAGCTCCAACTTGTGGCAGCGGCGATTCGGGGGCGACCCTCAGATTGTCGGCCGCACGATCGACGTTGCCGGCTTCGCGCATACCGTGGTCGGCATCATGCCCGCCGATTTCAAGTTTCCGTTTCCCGAGGCGGACGTCTGGTTCCCGCAACCGGCGAAGGATATAAACCAGTTCAGTCCCTTGCTGGCTGTTTTTGGACGGCTCGCTCCCGGCGTGACGCTCGCGCAAGCCAGCGCGGAGCTTCAGGTCATCAACGCGCAGTATGCCGCAGCGCATCCTGGCATGATGGACACCAAGCCGAACAAACCTGCTCGGGTAGCGCCGCTGAAAGACTCGCTGGTCGCGAACGTGCGCGGCATACTCTGGATGCTGTTCGGCGCCGTCACCTTGGTGCTGCTGATTGCATGTGCGAATGTTGCGGGATTGCTTCTCGCGCGCGCCACCTCTCGCTCCCGCGAGTTCGCCATCCGTGCCGCGCTGGGGGCATCGCGCGGCCGTGTAATCGCACAAGTGCTGATCGAGAGTACGACCTTATCTTTTCTGGCCGCGGTCATCGGCACGGCTTTAGCGCAGTGGATGCTTCATACGATTACGTTGGCCAGCCGGACGCGCTCCGAATTGCCGCGGATTGGCGAGGTTCGTCTTGATCCCTTGGTTCTTGCCTTCGCGCTCGTGCTATCGATTGCGACTGGACTGGTCTTCGGACTCCTGCCATCGTTCACCGTTTCGCGCCCGGATCTGGTTGCGTCGCTCAAATCGCACGGCGAATCCGGCGCGAGTTCGCACAGGTTCCGCTGGTTCAACACGCGAAGTGCGCTGGTCGCGGGACAAGTTGCCCTGTCGATCGTGCTGCTCAGCGGGACAGCATTGCTGATTCGCAGTCTGGTGCGGCTCAGCCACGTGGATCCGGGCTTCGACTCTTCGCATCTTCTTACGTTTCGCGTTTCGCTCTCGCCTGCGCACTACCCCAAGACGGAATCGCTGGTTGCGTTTTACGACGAAGTACTTCGCCATATCGATACAGTTCCTGGAGTGAAACATTCGACGATCTCGCTTACGCTGCCGATGATGGGGTTTCCGATGATGCCGGTACAGCCAGCCGACGCTCCCCTGCGCAAGCTCAACGAGCGCCAACTGGGCATGATCCAGTTCATCATGCCGGATTACTTCCGCACGCTCGGCATTCCGCAGCGCAGCGGGCGCGAATTCAATGAGCGCGACAAGACCGATGCGCCCCCGGTGACGATCATCAACGAAGCCCTGGCGCGCAGGCTTTGGCCGGATTACCCGCAGTTCAATCCCATCGGTCGACGCATTCTGATGGGTGTCCGGACAACTCAATATGAGGTCGTCGGCGTAGTTGGCGACATCCGACAGGGTCTCGATACCGATCTGACGCCGGGCATGTACTGGTCGGCTTATCAGGTTGTCTCACCGACGATGATGTTTGCCATTCGCACCGAAGGCGATCCGCTTCGCCATGCCGAAGCGATGCGTCGTGCGGTTCTCGCCGTCGATCCTGCGCAGCCGATCTCCGCCATCCACTCCATTACCGAGCTCGCCGAGCAGGAAGAAGGACAGCGCCGGCTGGTGTTGCTGGTTCTCGGCGCATTCGCAATCGCTGCCGTGCTGCTGACGATGATTGGAATTTACGGCACGATTACATATTGGGTGGTGCAGCGTACGGGCGAATTGGGCATCCGCCGCGCGCTGGGAGCACCGAGCGGGAACATTCTTTGGCTGGTTGTGGGCCGCGGTCTTGCATTGACGGCTGCCGGCCTGGTGATCGGCATCGCAGCCGCGATTGGACTCACGCGCCTGATGCAGTCGTTGCTGTTTCAGGTGAGTCCGACCGACCTCCCAACACTCGGCGCTGTGGCGGTAATCACCGCCGCGCTCAGCCTCGTCGCGAGCTACCTGCCTGCTCGACGCGCACTCCGCGTAGATCCGATGGAGGCGTTGCGCGCGGAGTAGCATCCCGAGCGTGTCGAAGAGCCTGCCCTCCGTTCTAGCTTGAGCGCCATGCGCGAAACCCTGAGACTTTCGAAGGGGAAGTCGAATGGGATCCTGTGTTTTGTTTACGGCTGTTGGGCTGTTTGGCTGCTGCCCTGTTCCCTATCCCCTGTAACCTGTCCCCTACCTTACCTGATTGCTGATGGCTGAGGCATTAGAGTGCCGCGCAGGTTGCGGCACGGCATGAGAGTAGCCCAGGGTGGAGCGAGTCCGGTCCGCCGCGGCGGACCGGACCGCGGAACCCTGGGTAAACGGATACAGATTTTCATTCCTTGCTGCCGCAGGCCGAAGCGGAGACCGAAGGTCGTAGCGACAAAGACAAATGCATTTTTTCTAAGCGCTTCCCCTTCGACTTTGCTCAGGGTGCGGCGCGGGCATTCGGCAGAGCGGAATGGGATTTTCTCCATAGCTAACCCAGGGTTCCCAAATTGCGGTCACCCTGGGCTACTCTCACACGTGCCGCATCCGCCCCGGCGGACGGCACTCGAAAATCCACTGCCCCCGGCCTTCCCAAACAGAGGAGCCTAATTGTTAGAAACGATGAATGAGCCGCGCGTACCGGCCAGCTCCGCTCCGGTTCCTCCGAGAAGCTTCAGAGTGAGAGCTCCACCTGTGAAGACCATTTCCTCGAGGGCCGAATCGACGGACGATGACCGAAGCCGTCCATCGCCTGCCGTTTCGAAATGAAACTGAGCTGAGCGCCTCATCAATTCCTTGATAAAGGCAGCGCTTGTTCCCTTGGTCTTGCTCACCGTGGCCGAAATCACGTCGCCATCAATCTCCAGACCACGGGAGTAGAGCCGGATGAGCTTGGCGCGACCATCTTCATCAGGTAGCGGAAATTCGATCGCCTGGTCGATTCTTCCTGGTCGGGCGGTCAGTGCAGACTCGAGATTGTCTGGCCGGTTCGTTGTCAGAATAAAGATGACTTCCGCGTCTTCCCTCAACCCATCCATCTCATTGAGCAGTTTGTTCAGGAGCGCCTCCTGAAATGGAGTTCCAATGTGGTCGCGAGAACGCGCAATGAGATCAACATCTTCGATGATCATGATCGAGGGCTGCAGGAACCGAGCTAACCGAAAATATTCGCCGATCCAGGCCACTTGCTCAGCAGTGACGAGCAAAGTTGTGTGGCCCGGAAGCTCCGAAGCGAGATAGTGAATGGTGTGCGTCTTTCCTGTGCCTGGCGGTCCGTAGAACAGAAGCCCTTTCTTGGCGGAGAAGTCGCGCTCCTTTATCCGGTCGCGAATGCTGACAAATTTGTGAATGTTTCGCTCGAGGAGAGCCAGCGTCTTCTGCGGAAGGATTACCTGGTCTTTTGCGACTTTGTGCAGACGATGGACTTTCACCGTCCCTCCAAAACCCGCAAAGTGCTGTTCCTGTTCGAGCGAGATTACGCGCCCACGATACGCCCGGCCGGCGCTCACTCCGATCTCAACCTGTCGAAAGAACACCTGCGAAAACTCAGAAGCTGTTTCACCAGCAGGTACGGCGATTTCAACCAGCACACCCGCCGGACAGCCGCGTTGTATCGATGGCCCCATCAGCACCGCATACGGCATGTTGCCTTCGGTGGCAAGCCAAAGGCCGTTCTTAAGGCACCGAACGGGATCCGCCTCACCGATATCGATTTCGTCATGTTGCAATGGACCAATCTCAGTCGGTATCGGAGACGGACTGAGCAGCTGGGCCAGCCCTGTGATCTCATGTCCCATAATGGAATGGATTCCGAGTAGTTGATACCCCGATTTTCCGGCAAAGAAGTCATTCAGCGTACTCTGGATGTCCACTCGCGAGGCTGTTGGAAAAGTCCTTGCAGCCGTCACAATCTGCTGCACCGGCGTGCCTCGGAAGTGCTTCGCGAGCCTGCGCCGGAGCGCCGATCTGCCAGTGAGAGCCCGGAACGTGTAACCGAACATGAATGCTCCTTTCAGGAGAATGCCCTTTAGGGCACAGTGACAAGTTCAACAGCGTAGCAGCGTCCTGGTGCGCAAGCCAGCGGGTCGCGTGTCCTTTCCCGTTTGGTGTTTGGCTGGTTGGCCAATTGGAGTGTCCATTACGGGGCTGTGGGTGCCCCAGCAATGGCCCTACGTTCTATAATGGGAAAGGGAGCCCCACCCGTGCCAGTCTGTTTTGGGGAACCATTTCTCCGTTTGCTCGATCTTCACAGTCACGTCCTCCAGGCCCAGCGGCAAGGGCATGTTCCTTCGGATGTGCGAGTGGATTGCCAAAGGCGAAATTCTCAGCGAACCGATGCTTTGATTGAGCTTGTAATCGAAGCGAAATCCATCCTGCGAATCGCCGCTCTGATTGAGGACTTCTGCACCGTTACTGGCAAGCTGTTGCAGGGCATCGTCCCGCAACGCATTCAGCAGGGGCATCCAGCTTTCTCGTCGTAGGACGACATCGAACTCAAATCCCGCGTTATGAGGGACAAAATCGCGTCCTGCCGAACTGCCAAAACTCCGTGAGTGAGAAGAGCCCCAGTTTTCGCGGAAACGGTCGATTACGTGTTCCGGTGTGTAGCTCTTAAGAAACGCGCTTTCCGTTTCGGGAGTAGGGTAGTAAAGACTAAAGTGGCAAGCAACCGAGCCAACCATGCAAGCAAGGAGGACCGGAACGAAGAGCGCAATCGCTAACCGATGAGATTTCATAGCCTATTCTGGAAAGCGCCTAATCATAGCTCACAAAGTGCCCGCACAGCTCGCGCCTCGGGCATTCCCGTTTTCGCAACTCTGCGAACACCGCGCAGGTGGGGTCCGAGCAGGCGAGCCGCCCGCCCGGATTCATGCCGATTCGGTCTCTCAGTCACATGAAGTTGATCGATACATCCGCGATCTGCGCCTTTTTTTCATTGATGTTGGCAGTCGTGCATCCCTGAACTGTAATCTGGAGATGAGCGTTATCGACCCACTTTACTGAAAAATCAGAACTGGGACACGAAGCAGCGAGGAAGATTATCTCCGGGTTCGGACCCGTTGCCGGTCGTTGGATGTATGGCTTTTCACCACGGACCATGCTTAGAGTGGTCTTCTTTCCCACTGGCTTAGGAGCCCCCAGCCATCGTTGTTGCCTGAGGGTGTGATCCGCAACAACCGCTGCATGCGTTAGGTCGGGTGAGTAGATGAATCGTTTGTTTATGCGTCCGGAGTAAGGATTGCCTCTCGAACATGCGGATCCAGTGATCGCTAGCACCGCAGCGAAGAGCAAAGCTCTGCGATCCATTCCATACTCCCGAGAACGATCGAATCTTACAATGGGAACATCAGTGCTGCAGCTTACCACGCAGCCCCGCCAGGTACTTTAAGTGAATATCCACACATATGCGCCCCATTGTGGGTTTCGGGAAAGAGGGACAGCCTGAGAGCCTGTCGGAGAGAACGATTCCCGAACCAGGAATCAATAACTTACAGACATCCGATTGTTTGTAAGTTGTTGATTCTTCGTTCGAGAAAATCTATCTCCGACAGGCTCTCAGGCTGTCCCGTTTCTTCCCTACAAGCTATTCCCAACACATCGGTAGGCATTTTTGGTCAATCGGGAAAATGAGAGAATCAATTTTTTCACAGCTTCCAGACGGAACATATTCCTATTTGCGGAACTGAGTCGAGGCACCCACCGGCTACCGCCGGCGGTTCTCCGTCAGATTGGCGAATGGACGTGACAGGAAAGCAGCAATAAGCGATAAGCGATAAGCGATAAGCAATTAGCAATTAGTTCGGAAAGCTTGGTGACCAACTCTCGATGAGTGCTGAGCATTTCCCGCAAACGGACAAAAGCGCACAACGAACAGGCTCATCTCGACGGCACGATCGGAATTTAGGACGCTGGACGGTGGCGCACCCGCCCTTACGGAAAGCGCGATTCATGGCCGGCTACACACTGCCAGCGTCCGTCGCGATAGACGAAGATATCGGTGAACCGCGACTTCACCGTGGGCTGCGTGCCGCCGCTTGTGACAGCCCTACCGCGGACATAAGCGAAATCGCCATATACATGCGCGTGCATTTCCGACAATTCGGAGTGCCGGTCAGTGTAGCCGGCGGCGCTTGCCAGCATCTGCGAGCGATCGATCAGTTCACCGGTAGCTCCGGCTTCTTCGAAGTCGGGCGCAAGAATGCACTCCAACGCAGCCACATCGTGTTGTTCTGGGATTCGCGCCCATCTCTCCTCGATCTGAATCAGCGTGGTTTCGTCCTTGCGTTCACCCGTCGGGCAAGCCGCTCCATGCGCCAATGAGCACGATAGCAACAACCAGAAAGCAGTTTTCATGGAAGCACCCCCGCTGTGGGATAGATCACGCCAACTCTGTCACCGATTCCTTTGACGCCCGTAACGGTTAAATGTCTGGAAATGCCAAGGGACAGCCGGGCGAGACCAAATGGGGTGAACCGGCGGGGACACACGGGACGTATTCCTATTTGCGGAACCCTATCGAGAATATGTTCCCAGCAGCAATCAGTATTCAGCTGGAAAAGCAGCGATAGGCAATAAGCGATAAGCAATAAGCGAAGGCAGACACAAGGGAAAGTCTACCGCCGACGCTTTGGGGCGAGGCGCTTGGCGGTCAGCTTGCTCGCCGATGGGGCGCCTTGCTTCCCCGCCTTGGTCTTCAAGCGCGATTGTTCGTACATCTCGATCCACTTCTCGCTCGAAATCGCCGAGATCAGCTTGCCAATCGCTTCGAGCGGCAAATCGTCCGGCGACTCGAAATGAACGCAACACTTCCCCATGTCGAG
>Ga0210406_10000056_pt1 | contig 175048 bp, 135 predicted proteins | sample IncBWC30MmetaG_FD_155454 | JGI IMG/M metagenome (GOLD analysis project Ga0210406, IMG submission 155454) | Forest soil microbial communities from Barre Woods Harvard Forest LTER site, Petersham, Massachusetts, United States - Inc-BW-C-30-M | ecosystem: Environmental > Terrestrial > Soil >... | reverse complement strand
ACGGAGATCGTTGCCTGATGCACATCCAGCCCAATATACTTGGCGTCATTCATGAGGGTGCTCCTTGTAGGTGATGATGCAACGATCAAAACCTACACCAAAAAGGGGCGCCCTTTTATATTGCGTTCATCAGGCCCTTGAAGCATCAACCTGTTAAATCTCACAGTGTTGCGAGGTTGTGGAGAGTCTAAATAATGAAGAACAAGGTCTTCCTCTGCCGGTTTTCGATTACGCGATATACCCAACAGCCCAATTCGGGCGTGCGTCGGCAAGAGGGAGGACACATGAGCCCTTTGCAATTTCGTTCTGCCGATGCCCAGAACATCGAACTGTTGCGTGGCTTGAGACCACAGGATGTAGATTTAATCTTGAAGTCGGCACGGCAGCGCCGGTATTCCGCTAGAACCGTGATGACGAACCAGGGTGAACGGATAAATGACATTAGGGCGTTGTTGCAAGGGCGAGCGCGATATTTCTACGAAACACCAACGGGCAAAAAACTAATCCTCAATTGGATAACGCCGGGCCAAACGTTCGCAGGACTCGCAGCGCTGTCTGCGGCACCTCATACATATCCCGCCAGCACGGAAACGGTGCGGGATAGCATTGTACTTTATTGGGATGGCCCAACCATGCGCTCCCTTGCGCATCAGTTCCCCCTAATACTGGAAAATGCAGTGCTCGTTGTAACAGATCGTCATATCGCTTGGCATCTCGCTGCGCATGTGGCCCTGTGCTCAGAGACGGCGCGGGAGAGGGTGGCCCATGTCCTTTTGGCGTTAGCGCCCCTCATCGGCCAAAAGAGCCCTGACGGCATTGAACTCGATGTGACCAACCAAGAGCTGGCTGACTCAACGAATATCAGTCCTTACACCACAAGTCGCCTAATCAACGAATGGCAGAGAACTGGGGCGCTTCGTAAACGCCGCGGGAAGATTTTTTTAGGTTCTCCTGAGAGATTTTCTCTCCGTGTCGCATAGCGCCTGATAAGTTCTATAAAAGCAGAAGTCAAGAGAAAAATCTCTCCCGCGGCCGGAATTTTTCTTACTTCGCAGCCCATGTGAATGAACAAGATCTGTTCTGACCTGCCGCGCCAGGTGCTCGCTTGCGGGGATGTTGGCCCAGCGTTTTTGGGTTTTCTCTGCTAGCGGTTTTCATTGCTTGATTGCAACGAAGCCTGTCAATTCCGAAGCCAGCAAACCAGAACGGCGGTCAAATGGCGACCATAGTTCTAACTGGGACTCGTCGTCGCAGAAGAGGTACCGTTGCCGTCAGGGAGTTCGTACCAAAAACCCGAAACAAGTATGTCAAAATCGGATAGAATCAGCTAGGGAATAGGCTAGGATCGCCTAGTTGCATTTTATTGATTAATTGCAAGTCTAACCGAGCTACTCGACGTGATCGAAAGTACCTGTGAATCCAGAATCTGAACATCCCTTGCCTGGTTTGAGCCGCGCAGCCGCAGTCCGCGTTCTGCTCGTAGAGGACTTCGTAGCCTTTCGGCAATTCATTTGTTTAAGGCTCTGGAACAGCCATTGTTTAAGGCTCAGGAACAGCCCTGACTTGCGGGTCATCGGCGAAGCGTCCGACGGACTGGAAGCGCTTCAGAAGGCGGTAGAATTGCGACCGGATTTGATTCTGCTAGACCTCGGCCTCCCGAGCCTGAACGGAATCGAAGTCGCTCGACATATGCGGAGGCTTGTCCCGGAATCTAAAATCATCTTCTTGACGCGAGAAACTTCTGCCGAGACGGTGCAAGAGGCCCTTAGCGTGGGAGCATGGGGCTACGTTACAAAAAGTAAGGCGCAAGCCGACCTGTTCGCTGCCGTGGAAGCAGTCCTCTCTGGAAAGACGTTTATCAGTAACCTATCAGCGGCTAACTTCCCACCTCAGACGCACTTCCGCCACTGAGTGGGACATCGCCAGCACTCGACTCCAACGTGGAGAATTGATCTTCCAGAGTGTCTTTCGCGATCGACGCCAATTCCGTCTTAGGAACGGTAAAGTGAGAGCAGCCGCAATCCAAGCAGACTAACACGTTCGAGAATACCCAGACGCCGGGTTTGTCCAAATTCCTGGGGCCGGAGAAATGGATGATCATCTCAGAAGCGAGTTCTGCCTCATTGCCCGACCCGCATAATTGGCAAGACATAAGGGCCTCCGTGCGAACCGACGACTAACGGCAGCTAAAGACAAACCAAAGACAGCTGGCTGCCGCTGGAGGGGGAGTATTACATATACGTGTAATAAGATTCTTAAGTAAATGAAAAATCCATGAAGAATCCATAAAACGTTGACGTGGAAGCCGCCGGGGCGCGGGTGCACCTTTTCAGGCTATTCCCCTAGCTCTGATTGACGCAGCGCTTACCGGACATCTCTAACAATGCCGCGATTTCTGGCAGAGACAGAAGGGCTTGCTCGGATGCGGAAGTCACGGCGTAGCCCATTTGCCTATTTGAAAGGGTAGCTTTCTACGTGGTGACGCCTGTAGGTAACGGATGATAAGGCACTTAGGATTTGTGCTCCCAAGACTCCGAAGCACAAGGTCGAGTGTTCGAATCGCTCCGGGCGCACCATTTTTTCCTACTTCTAAATTCGAATGATCGAAGAGCAAGAGCTCTCTACAAATTAACCGGATTGGCGCGCCAGTAGGAGATGCAGAGCCGAGCGTTCCCACATGTCGGGTATGCAGGACAATTTGTAGCCGAGGCTTGAAAGCCTGGCCGAAATCGCTTGCAGATTCTGCGACGAATCGAGATCGTGCACTTCGATAGACAGGTTGCGAATGCGCGCAGCGATAGCAGGCGTGAGCTGTTCGATGATCGTATACTCGCCGCCCTCGCAATCACATTTGATCAAGTCAACCTGGTGCTCGCCGAATTGTTCGAGGACACGGCTTAGCGAAACGGTGTCAACCTTAAGGGCAGTCTTGGACAATGCCGCTCCTGCAGCGACCAGACGCCCTCCCGTACTCTCGGCATCGGTCTGAAATTCGAGGGCGCCATCGGAACCAGCCACCGCCGCTTGCACGACGTTGACGTTTGAAATTTCATTCCGTTCGATATTGCCGCGAAGAAAAGAGCAATTTCCTGCATCAGGCTCGTAGCATACCACTCGAGCTCCGGGTATTTGCGAGAGCACCAGCGCAGTGACACCGACGTTGGCTCCGATGTCCACAATGTAGCGATCCCGGCCCGGTTCCCACTCGAGCTTTTTCAGCTGATAGCAGTCGTAGTCCACAACCTCGGCAATCATGTCGTAGAGCGCAGTGCGGTGGTCGGCCTTGACGCTGAAAGAGCGTCCGGAATGCATGAAAGTGAAGGTCTGTTCCGCGATGCTCCGCGACGGGCGGAATCCGTACGTATACACATAGACGGTCAGGCGCTGCCGGAGAAATTCCCTGAAGGGAGGAGGCACTAGCTTCGACAGTTTCATGGGGACAAGTGAGACATCAGAAAGTGCAGTATAACACTGGCCGAACTGCAATAAGATCGCTTCCGTGACGCTGCCTTTTTGTCATTCGAAATCGCAATTCGTTCATTCTAAACTTCACAGTTATTTTGGAGCTTCTGCCTGTACCGCGGACAGGAAAGGGAAACTGCTGTCGGCATTCTTCCATAGCGAAAGAAAATTGTTGTACGAAGCGCGTGCTTCGGCCGGTTCGTTATTCATCGCACGCGCCCGGGCCAAGCCCAAATGCGCGAGCGCGCCGATTGGTTCGTTCGAAACCACACCCGGCCAATTCAAAATTCTCTGAAACTCGGCGGCCGCCGCGCTACCTTGCCGTGCCGCAAGATACGACTGTCCGCGTACATAAACAGGATACATATAAGTTGAATAATTGCTGCTGGCAGCCAAACCCAGTTCGTAGGGCGTTGCTGCTCGCAAAAACTCGATCGCACGCGACGCGTCCCCATCAAATAGTGCGATTTGCGCGTAAATGGTGGGCACGTAGTTGAACTGCACAACCGTGTCTTGCGGAAAACGGTTTTTCATCGCATCCGCAAATTCCACAGCCGTCTCCTTGTCCCCGACCATTGCCAGCGCCAACGCGGAAATAAACTGCACGTCGCGTGCATTCGAAGATTTCAGCGCTGCTCCTGCATTCCGTTTTGCTTCCGCGCCGTTTCCAAACAGCGCTTCTCGCAATCCTGCCGCAGCCTGGCACACCGCAGCTCTTTCCGGTCGCTGCGCGCGCCCCGCCGCGGCGATTGCCTGGCGGGAAAGATCGCGGGCCTTATTCAACTGGCCGTAATACGCGGCGGTGTCCGCTTCGTAGTACAACATCACTGCGTCATCGCCGGGCCGGTCGGCGGCCCAACTCACCTGATCGGCCATGACTGAATCATCGCTCTGCAGGAATGCCAGTTGGTACAGTGTGAATCGTACCCCCGAAGAATCAACTTTTCTCGCTGCCGCTTCCGCAGCGATCGCACGTGCCTCCTTCACCCGATTCAGATTTACCAGTACGGCCAACAGGTTTGAATAGCTCACTGCATCGTTCGGCGCCATCCGCTGAGTCATGCGAAACTGTTCCAGCGATTTTTCGTATTGCCCCAAAGTCTGATACACAACTCCCAGGTTTGTTGATGGTACCGAGTCGCGCGGATACGTCTGCGCCCAAAGCTCGTACACTTGCTTCGCTTTCTCCAGGTCTCCGGTTACAAAGTGGTGGTAGTGCGATTCAATGTAAAACTTTTCCCGCTCGCTGACTTTGCCGCGCAGTTCGAACGCGCGGCGCGTGTTCTCGGCCGCCAGTTCTTTCTCTCCCAAATTGTGATACGTCGTGCCCAGCGATGCGTACGCCATCGCCAGGTTCGGATCCAGCTGGATGGCGCGCTGGAACTGCGGAACCGCCGCGGTGTAATTTCCCTGCGTAAGCATGAGATTGCGTCCCATCGAATAAGCCTGTAGCGCTTCTAACGAAGGAGTAGTGGCCTGTTCGATCGGCGTCGCAAGCTTGTGCACCGACTTCAGCGATTCGCCAAGCTTCTCGCGCAGCTTGTTCGCGGCATCGCCCAATGCGCCCAGAACATGCTCCTTGCTGTCCGCGGTTGCTTGCTCCTGCGCGAGCGTATCGCCGGTCTGGCAATTGACTGCGTTGATCCCCAGCACATATTGACTGCCGATATTGGAAATTGTTCCGCTCAGGTAGGCTTTGCTCGCGGTTCGTTCGCAAAGTTCGCGCGCAATTTCGGGCGTCAGTTTTGCGTCAGGAGATTTCCCCATCAACTGCAGAGCCTGCCGAGTCCGCTGGTCGGAAATCAGGCTCAGGAATGGCGATTGTTCGAGTTGTACAGCCAGACCCTGACGCAATGCTTCATCAAAAACCGCGTCATTTGTTTTATTGGTGAAGTCTGCCAGTACCACCGTGTCGGTTTCATTCAGCGCATGTGCCTTGCGCGTGTCGTAGAACCAGCCGCCGACTCCCATCACGGCAATGATGGCCCCGGCCGCCGCGGGAGCCGCCCATTTCTTGCGCTTGTGCCATGGCCCGCGTTTGGTTCCGGCTGTAGCCAGCAACAGCGAACTCTGCGTGTGCCCCGATTCGAATCCGCGTTTCAACACCTGCAGATCGGAGCGCAGTTCCGCCGCGCTCTGGTAGCGCAGTTCCTTATCCTTATCTATAGCTTTATTAATGATGGCTTCGAGTTCGACCGGAATATCCGGATTCAAGCTGCGTACCGGCGCGGGAGACTTGCTTAAAATGGCTTCGATAATGACGCCGCCCGTGCTTCCTGGAAACGCTTTCTGCCCCGTCGCCATTTCGTAGAGAAGCAGCCCCATCGAAAACACGTCCGCGCGCACATCCAGATCGTCGCCGCGAATTTGTTCCGGCGACATGTAGGACGGCGTCCCGCTGATCACGCCGACAATCGAAATCGGATTTTCCAGCCCGGGATGCGATGAATCGGAAACTTCCGTGTCGCCGTCGCGCTTGCTGATCAGTTTGGCCAGCCCAAAATCCAGCACCTTAGCCTGTCCGCGCTTGGTGACAAATATATTTGCCGGCTTGATATCGCGGTGGATGATGCCTTCGGCATGCGCCGCGTCCAACGCGTCCGCAATCTGAATTCCCAGAGTTAAAATTTCCTCGACGGGCAGCGGCTTGTTATTTACGTGGCGGCGCATCGTTTCGCCGTCGATAAATTCCATGGCCAGAAATGGCCGGCCATCCTGCTCGCCTATGTCGTGCACGGTGCAGATATTGGCGTGATTCAACGCGGACGCCGCCAGCGCTTCGCGGCGGAATCGCTCGAGCGCCTGTGCGTCATTGGTCAAATTGTCAGGAAGAAATTTCAGCGCAACGTAGCGCTCCAGGCGCAAATCCTGCGCCTTATACACAATTCCCATGCCGCCGGTGCCCAGCTTTTCAAGTACGCGATAATGGGAAAAAGTTTGGCCAATCATCGACGCAGAGCGCTTTCAATTGCCGCATCTAAAGCGTTTGATCGTCCGTGCTGAAGCCGCTCAAGGCGTCGCTGGCCTTCCGCCTGTCCGTCTTTGGCGGCTTCGGCGTTCCTATCACCGTCAGCATCCGCGTGCCCTCGCCGTACGCATCCGTAGCGGGCGCATTTTCCTGCTCCAGTACAATGTTCTTGTTGCATACCGTGCAGACCATCGAGCCGTAGGCGTCGCCGTCCTGCTTCAGGAACCGGTTAAAGCGCATTACACGCCCGCAGCAGACCGGTATCCAAACCTTCTCTGAATTTTCTGGGCTCATACGCCCCTCTCGGGTTCTAGGTTGGCAAAGTATATACCGGAACGCCGCCGCCAGCGAATTCTGATTTGCCTCGCCAGCCTGGCTCCCAGGCTCGGCTAGCGTGACTCGCGCGGGCGCCGACGAGGGCTCCTTGTGCACCTTTACAGCGGCCGGTGCGTGAATTTCTTCCCGCTCTTGTAGTCGCCAACGGTCTGTCCGCTGCCGCGTAATTTGTATTTATAGGTTGTTAGCCCTTCCATTCCCATCGGGCCGCGCGCGTGCAATTTCCCGTTGCTGATTCCTACTTCAGCCCCGAGTCCATACCGGTAGCCATCGGCGAATCGTGTCGAAGCATTGTGAAACACGCCTGCGGCATCCACTTCGCTCAAGAACTTTTCCGCCGCTGCAGCATCTTCGGTAATGATGGCTTCGGTATGCGCGCTTCCGAATTCATGGATGTGCGCAATGGCGGCATCCAATCCATCCACAACTTTCACCGCCAGAACCATGTCGCCGTATTCCGTGGCCCAGTCTGCTTCCGTTGCAGAGCCTACGTCGTTCGATTTTGCAACGGCCCGGGTCCTTTCGCATCCGCGCACGTCCACTCCCGCCGCAATCAATTGCGACGCGATCCGCGGCACAAAGTCCGCTGCCACGCTCGCATCCACCAGCAGCGTCTCGGCCGCGTTGCACGCTGCCGGATAATCCACTTTCGCGTCCATCACAATTCGTTCCGCCTTTTGCAAGTCCGCCGTAGCGTGAACATATATATGGCAAATTCCTTCGCCATGACCGAGCACGGGAATTCGACTCTGCCGCGAAATTTGTTCCACGAACGCTTTTCCACCGCGCGGAATCAGCAAATCCACATGGCGCTCAAGATTCAGCAGTTCCATCACGTCGGCGCGCGAGTGCAGCATCTGCGCCGCGGCGTCCGGCACTTCGCCTGATTCCGCCAGCGCATCGCGCCAGATCGTCATCAGAGTTTCGTTCGTGCGCGCTGCCTCGGTCCCGCCCTTCAGCAAAATAGCGTTGCCCGATTTCAACGCCAGCGACGCAACCTGCGGCACCACGTCTGGTCGCGATTCGAACACCACGGCGACCACGCCCAGCGGGCACGATTCCTTGGTAAGCACCAATCCCTCATCCATCTCGGTTACTGCCAATCGCTTTCCCAGCGGATCAGGCAGCTGCGCCACGCCACGCACTTTTTCAGCCATCTCGCCAATAGTTTTTCCCGTCACACGCAGCCGTGCCAGCATTGCCGCCGACATTTTCCCGGCGCGCTCCAATTCCTCGGCCGCACGAACGTCTTCCTCGTTTGCTGCCAATATTTTCGCGGCGTTCGCTTCCAGCTGTTTTGCAGCCGCCTGCAAAGCGCCATTGCGCTTCTCCTCGCTCAATACAGCAAGTTTGCGCGAAGCGGTACGCGCCAGTTTTGCGGCATCCGCCGCAGTGGATGTGGCCGGAGCCTTCGTCAATTCCTCCGCCGGTCTGACGCTCATCCCGCAGCCTCAAGCACCACAATGTTTTCCCGCGTGAACAGCACCCGTGCCGCCGATTTCCCGTCCGCGTTTCTTTCCTGGCTCGCGTACGCGGCAATTCCGCGCGCGAATTCGCGCCCGTCAAGATCGCGAATGCTCACCACATCCATCGAGCCAAACTCACGTTCCACGCGCACCACTCCCGAATTCAGCAAGCTCGCTTTCCCTGCGGTAATCGCGCGTTGTGCTCCTCGATCCACCACCACTCGTCCCCGAACTCCAGCCGCGTAGGCAAGCCATCGCCGTTTGCCTCGCATCCGCGAAGCTGGAGCAAACACTGTCCCGATTCTTTCCCCTGCAAATACGTTTTGCAACGTTTGTGGATTGGCGCCGTTTGCAATCAATGCAACTCCGCCGCAATTCATGGCAATCTCGGCTGCTTCGATCTTCGTTTTCATTCCCCCGCGACCGCCCTGCGCGCCAGTTCTCGAAGGACCCGCCGCAGCCGCCCGAACCTCACTCGTCACGCGCTCCACAAACAGAGCAAGTTCATCTTGCCTCGCTCCGGCGCTCCTGCGCAAAAATCCGTCCACATTCGTGAGCAGTACCAGCGCATCCGCTTCCATCCCGCTCATGACCAGCGCCGCCAACCGGTCGTTATCGCTAAACGCTGCTGGCCTGCCGCCGTCCACGCTCTCCAGCTCCGCTGTGGACACAGTGTCATTCTCATTCACAATCGGCAGCACGTTGAACCCCAGCAATTTCTCCATCGTTCGCCGCAGATTCGAATATCTCTCCCAATTGCTGAAGTCCGCTTCCGTCAACAAAACTTGTGCGATTTTTCGGCCCTGCGAGTCAAACAACCGCTTGTACGACTCCATCAACAAACTTTGCCCAGCCGCCGCGCACGCTTGCTTCACCGCCATATCCTTCAGCCGCGATGGGTGCAGCCGCAGCAGACTCCTTCCCAATCCCACCGCGCCAGAGGAAACCAGCATCACCTGCCGGCCCGCCTCCATTAGTTGCGAAATTCCACGCGCGACTGGTTCTACTCTTTCCCCGCACACCGCGCCCTCGGCGTCTGTCACCGTGCTGGTTCCAAGCTTGATGACGATTCGCCGCGCATTCTTTAACTTTGCGCGCGCTTCGCTCTCGGCGTTAGATATCGAATTCACTTGAGCGCTAGTCTCCCCATCCCGTCACTCTTAGCTGACATGCTATACCCCTCACGGGGCTTCATTTTCCGACAACCCGGCACCTAAAATCCGAACAATCAGCCTGAACACAGTTTATCTTAAAGAGTCCGGTCCTAAGGCTGCCTACGCTATGAAAAAACTTCGCATTCTTGTTTCACTGACCACCAACGATAACGACTATCAAATCGAACAAGCGAAGTCCGCCGAGGAGGCTTGTCGCCGCCTCAACATCGAATTACAGATAGTCTACGCGGAAAACGACGCGATCAATCAAAGCACTCACCTGCTTCGCGCCATTCAAGGAGCGCAGCAGGATCGGCCAGACGCCATCGTGTTCGAACCGGTTGGCGGCACTGCTTTGCCGCAGGTAGCAAAAGCTGCCGTCGGCGCAAACATCGGATGGGCGGTGCTCAACCGCGAAGCGACTTACATCGCCGAGCTGCGCCGTACGTCAAAGGCTCCGATTTTTTGTGTGAGCAACGACCACGTCGAAATTGGCCGTATCCAGGGTCGTCAGTTCGCCGCACTCCTCCCCAAAGGTGGCAATGTTTTGTACATACAAGGACCTTCGGAAAATTCCGCCGCCAAGGACCGCACGCAGGGAATGATGAGCACCAAGCCTGGCAACATCCAGATCACCACCCTGAAAGGACAATGGACCGAAGATAGCTCCATGCGGACCATTCGCTCCTGGCTGAAGCTTTCCACTTCGCAGAAAGCGATCATTGACTTGGTCGGCGCACAAGATGACGCCATGGCCATCGGCGCGCGCAAAGCCTTTCAGGAAATCGCGAACGAATCGGAACGTGAACGTTGGCTCAAGCTTCCATTCACGGGGTGTGACGGGCTGCCGAAAACCGGAGCCGCTTGGGTTACCAGCGGACTGCTGGCCGCAACGGTATTTGCTCCACCGAATACCGGTCAGGCCATCGAAATGCTTTACCAGGCACTCAGCAAGGGCGAGCAACAACCAGAACGCGCGCTGACAGTCGCTTCCTCCATTCCGCCACTTTCAGAGCTAAAGCCTAAACGCGCCTAATCGCACCTAATCGCACAAATCACTTCTGCTCTACTAAAAGGTTTTACTACTGGGATTTCCGCGCTTGCTCCCAGCGTTCAGAGGCGTATAATTCACACGCCCGTAGAGTTAATCTCTCCGTCGAGGAAATCTGAATGAGTTTCCGTTCGCGCAACGACGCGGTAAATCGCCGTCAATTCCTGACTAGAACCGGAACTGGCCTGGCCGCTGCCGCCGCACTTCCAGCCACCGGGGGATGGGCTGCGGTCTCCGATTCCTCCGCCAAAATTGACGCAACAAACGGCGAGCGTCGCCCTCTTTCTCCTGCCGGCGCGAAAAAGAAAATTCCCATCGGCGTCTTCGATCCGGTCTACGAACACCTCTCTCTCGATGAAATGCTCGATAAAGTCAGCGCCCTCGGCCTCGAAGCCATGGAAATCGGAACCGGCGGTTATCCGAACAATCATCACTGCCCGCTCGATGAGCTGGTGCAGGACAAGACCAAGGCCAAAGCCTGGCAGAAAAAATTTGAAGACAAGGGTTTGCGTGTCGCAACTCTGAGTTGTCACGGGAATCCCGTTCATCCCAACGCCCAGCACGCGCAAAAAGACGTCGACACTTTTCGCAAAACGGTTTTGCTCGCGGAAATGCTGGACGTGAAAGTCATCGTCGGCTTTTCCGGCTGTCCCGGAGGCACGCCTGCCGACACGCAACCGAACTGGATCACTTACCGCTGGCCTCCTGAATACAACCAGATGCTGCAATGGCAATGGAAAGAAAAAGTCATTCCGTACTGGCAGGATGCCGCGAAATACGCGCGTTCCCACGGCATCAAGCGCCTGGCCTTTGAAATGCATCCCAACTTTGTGGTCTACAATCCTTTTACCTTGATGAAGCTGCGCGAATCCGTCGGCGAAGAAATCGGCGCGAATTGTGACTTAAGCCATCTGTTCTGGCAGGGCTGCGATCCGGTGGAAGTGATTCACTTCCTTGGCAAGCAGGGCGCTCTTTTTCACGCGCACATGAAGGACACTGTGATCTTTCCGGAAAATTGCGCGAAATATGGCGTGCTGAATTTCGCTTTTGACAAAGGCGATCTGGCTACTTCGTCCGACACCTTCCGCGCCGTCGGCTATGGCCACAGCGCTTCGTTGTGGAAGTCGGTAGTACAGGCGTATATGGATGTGGACTACGACGGCATTATGTCCATCGAAAATGAAGATCCAATTCTGACCGGCGAAGTTGGCGTCGAACGCGCCGCTTATGTTCTCAAGAACGTTCGCAAGGAAATTTTGGGAGAGTAGCATTTGCAGGCGATATTTATCGGGGAGGGTGTCCATGCAACGGCGTGATGTTTTGCGTATTTTTGCCGCGGGAGCCGTTCTGCCCGTGTTTTCACCTGAACTATTGGCATTGTTTCGCCAGGCGCAGCCGCCTCCCGGATACAAGGTGCGTACACTGACACCACACCTAAACGAAACCGTTATCGCCATGACCGAACAGATTATCCCCGCCACCGACACGCCCGGCGCCAAAGATGCGCGCGTAAACGAATTTATCGACGTTATTCTTACTGAGTGGGCCACTGCAGAAGAGCGCGCCCAGTTTATTGAGGGACTCGATAATATTGATAAGCAAAGCCAAAAACTCTTCGGCAAGAATTTTGTCGATGCCTCTCTTGACCAGCAACTCGCGCAGTTGCGTGCCATTGACGATGTGACGCTCGCAGGCCGCGTTGCTCGCGCCCACCATGGAAATCATGTTGAGGAACCTGACCAGCAGTTGAAGGGCGATTTCTGGGAAGTCTTCAAACGCATTACGGTGCACGGCTATTACACTTCCGAAATCGGTTTTTCCCAGGAACTGAAACTGCAAATTATCCCGGGCGCGCAACATGGCTGCCAAGACCTGGGCCCCGGTCTCGGGGAAGCCTGATGTTTCGGAGAGAAAATGCCTACACCAAGCTATGACGCGGTCATTATCGGTTCTGGAATCACGGGAGGCTGGGCTGCGAAGGAGCTGACCGAGAAAGGCCTGAACACGCTCATTCTCGAAGCTGGCCGCCCCATCACGCCGGAGAAAGATTACGTCGAACACGTCCCGGTCTGGGAACTCAAGTACCGCGCGTGGGATGATCGCCAGGAACGTGCAACCACTCAGCCCATTCAGCGCGAGTGCTATTACGCGTGCGACGAATTCTCCAACAAGTTCTTCGTCAAAGACTCTGAAAATCCTTACACTAGCGCACCCGGAAAACATTTTTCCTGGATCAAAGGACGTCAGGTCGGCGGCAAGTCCATCACCTGGGGCCGCCAGTCCTATCGTTGGAGCGATCTCGATTTTGAAGCCAACGCCAAGGAAGGCATCGCCGTCGATTGGCCGATTCGCTATGCGGATATCGCGCCGTGGTATGACTACGTGGAAGAATTCGCCGGAATTAGCGGGCAGGCTGAAGGATTGCCGCAACTTCCCGACGGCAGATTTCTGCCGCCGATGGAGATGACCTGCGTCGAGCAGGATTTTCGCGATGCTGTGGCCAGGAATTTCGATGATCGCATCATGACCATCGGCCGCTCCGCCGTACTCACTCGCGTTCACAAGGGGCGCGCCGCGTGTCATTACTGTGGAGTTTGTCATCGTGGCTGCATCACGTCATCGTATTTCAGCAGCCTGAATTCCACGTTGCCCGCTGCGATGAAGACCGGCAAGCTCACCGTTCGCCCTTACAGCGTGGTACACAGCCTGATTTTCGATCCATCATCGCGTCGGGTGACCGGCGTGCGCGTAATCGATGGCAATACCAAAAAAGCACTCGAATTCCACGGCCGCATCGTTTTTGTTTGCGCCGCGACGCTCGAATCCACACGCATCCTGCTGAATTCTGCTACGCCGGAATTTCCCAACGGTCTCGCCAACAGCAGCGGCGAACTTGGACACAACCTGATGGATCATCACATGGGCAGCGGCGCTTCGGGTGCCATGCCTGGACATCTGGACAAAATGCCGTTTGGCAATCGTCCCAACGGAATTTATGTCCCGCGTTTTCGCAATGTAAAAACCAAGCACAAGGATTTTCTGCGCGGCTACGGCTATCAGGGTGGAGGGAGCCGCGATGGCTGGCAGCGCGGTATGACTTCGGCTGGCATTGGCATTGACTTCAAGAATTCTCTGCGCAAACCGGGGCAATGGCGGATGGGTTTGGGCGGTTTTGGCGAATGTTTGCCCAACCACAACAATTACATCGAAATTGACAAGGACAAGCTCGATGCCTGGGGCATTCCAACGCTTAAGATTAATTGTGACTGGAGCGAAAACGAGCTCGCCATGTCCAAAGACATCGCTGTTCAGGCGGCGGAAATGCTCGCAGCGGCTGGCGCAACGAATATCAGTGTTTATTCGGAGATCACCCGTCCAGGGCTTGCCATCCACGAAATGGGAACCGCGCGCATGGGACGCGATCCCAAGACTAGCGTTCTGAACGAACACAATCAGGCCCATGACGTGAAAAATCTATTCATGACCGACGGTTCGTGCATGGTTTCCAACTCCTGCGTCAATCCGTCGCTCACCTATATGGCGTTAACCGCAAGAGCATGCGACTATGCGGTAGCGCAAATGAAAAAGAACGAACTGTAATTGGCAACGTAAAACCTGCAAAGCGTTCGGCAGATTTATGCAGAAGGGCGGAGTATGTCTCAGATCAATCGTTCGCCGAAAACATACGATGTCTGCGTGATCGGATCAGGGGCAGGCGGAGGCATGGCGGCGAAAGTCCTCACCGAAGGGGGACTGAACGTCGTGATGCTCGAAGCCGGTCCGCAGGTGTATCCGGAAAAAGATTACAAGATGCTGATGTGGCCATACGATCTGCCGCATCGTGGAGCAGGTGTTGGCGGACGTGCCAGCGAAAATTTCAGCGAATTTCTTGCTCCCAACGGCGCTTGGCAAATCGAAGGCGAACCTTACACTTCCGCCGAAGGCGCGAATTTCCAGTGGTTTCGTTCGCGCATCGTTGGTGGGCGTACCAATCATTGGGGACGCATCGCGCTGCGTTTTGCCCCCGTGGATTTTCAATCGAAAACCCGCGATGGACTGGGCGACGATTGGCCTATCACCTATGACGATCTGGCGCCGTATTACGACAAAGTGGAATCCTACATCGGTGTTTTCGGCTCACAGGAAAATGTTTCCAGTGCGCCCAACGGCGTTTTCCTGCCTCCTCCGAAACCCCGCTGCACGGAAATCCTGATCAAGAAAGCGTGCGACAAACTCAACATCACCTGCATTCCGGCTCGGCTGGCGATTTTGACAAAGGCGCACAACGGCCGGCTGCCTTGCCATTACTGTGGACAGTGCGGGCGAGGGTGTACTACCGCTTCCAACTTCAGTTCGAGCCAGGTGCTCCTGCCGCCGGCCATGGCCACCGGAAAACTTACGTTGATTACCGGCGCGATGGCGCGCGAAATCATCGTCGGCAAGGACGGAAAAGCCGAAGCGGTTTCTTACATTGATAAAGCGACACGCAGCGAGAAGCGCGTGAATGCAAGAGCGATCGTAGTTGCGGCGAGCGCTTGCGAATCTTCGCGCCTGCTGCTGAATTCGAAGTCCGCGCTTTTCCCCGATGGCCTCGGCAATTCCACTGGAAATGTCGGCAAGTATCTTACCGATTCGGTAGGCAGCGACGGCTGGGGAGAAATCCCCGCACTACAAAAAATGCCGCCGCACAATCACGATGGCGTCGGCGGGATGCACTATTACGTGCCGTGGTGGAAGTACGATCGCAAGAATGATTTTCCGCGCGGCTATCACATCGAATTGTGGGGCGGCCGGGACATGCCGGGCGTCGGCATGTTCGATGGGTTGTGCCACGACGAAGAAGGCTACGGCGCGCAATTGAAGCAGCGGGCGCGGCAAGTTTATGGAACCACAGTGGGATTTTCCGGGCGCGGCGAAATGATTCCCAATCCGGATACGTTTTGCGAACTTGATCCCAACAAAGTGGACCAGTGGGGAATTCCCGTGTTGCGATTCCACTTCAAGTGGACGGAATACGAATTGCGCCAGGCCAAAGACATGCAGGAAACCTTCAAGTCCATCATTGAAATGATGGGCGGCACGTACAAGACAAAGACGCGGATTGACGGCCAATATCCGTTCGGAATTCTGGCCGGCGGAAAAATCATTCATGAGGTTGGCACCGCGCGTATGGGCGCCGATCCGAAAAATAGCGTGCTCAACGGATACTGCCAGACGCATGACGTGAAGAATGTTTTTGTCACCGATGGCGCGCCGCTGGTGACCAATCCCGATAAGAATCCGACGCTGACAATCATGGCGCTGTCCTGGCGTGCTTCGGAATATCTGCTGGAAGAAGCGAAGAAGGGGAATATTTAGCGGTCTAGGATGAGCCGGGTTAGGCGGAAAGTGATTTCCACGCAGAGCTCGCAGAGAAGAAAAGGAAAAAATTCATGGCAACGCAGGGCATTTCGCGAAGGGATGTGTTGAAGACACTGATGATGGGTGTGGGCGGCGGGGTGTTGCAGGTGATTCCGCTGGAGGCGGCGGAGCTGGCGCACCAGATGGTGCACAAGGAAAAGGCGGCAGCGCCGGCAGGGAAGTACACGCCGAAATATTTCACAGCGAAGCAGTATGAAATGATTTCGTCTCTCTGCGACACGATTATTCCCAAGGATGAAAAATCCGGCGGCGCGCTGGAAGCAGGGGCGCCGGAGTTCATCGATTTGCTGACCAGCGAGAACGAAGATTACCAGTTGGCGCTGGGCGGCGGACTGATGTGGCTGGATACGCGTTGCGTGGATCAATATGGAAAAGTTCTTATGGAATGCGCACCGGAACAAAAAAAAGAAATCCTGGATCTGATCGCTTTCCGGAAGAATGCGAAAAAAGACCCAGGGCTAAGCCAGGGAGTTGCGTTCTTCGCGTTCCTGCGGAAGATGACCTGCGATGGGTATTACAGCAGCAAGATCGGAATCGCGGATTTGCAGTATATCGGCAACGTGACGCGCAGCGAATGGCCGGGGTGCCCGCGCTTGCCGGAGTGAGAGACTCTTCGATATTTTTTCCTCGATCGATTCGAACCTTTCTGACTTGCGGGCCAGCAGGACTGGTTCGAGTAGCTCTTTGAAAACTCAGATCGCCAGGCACTGGTTCAATTCAGTCTATGCAGAGAGAATTCCCGGAATTACGCTCATCGAATCGCCCGTGGACACCAACGAAGTCCTTTGCCATCTGCACTTACAGACGCGCTTCCTTTAACTCCTTTGCTATCTGCAGTTGCCCTAAATCACGCCTGCAGGTCCCTTAAATTCTGCGCTTACAGAAAACGCGGAGGGGGTACGGATACCCGGTCCTTCGTAAGTGGCAAGCGCCTCGAGGAAGATCCTACGCTGGCTATTCAAGGGCCACGGAGTGCGTAGAATCGGTCAGGATCTGATCCACGAATTCGCGCACGCGGCCATGAATCTGGTCTCGGACACGGCGATACGTCGCCAGGCGCTCCGCTTGTGAGCCTTGGGCTGCGGCAGGGTCCTCGAGACTCCAGCGAAATAGCCGAAAAGCGAACGGAAAGACCGGACATCGCTCTTTTGTCTGGTCACCGACGCCGACGGCAAACGCAAAGCGTTCCTTAAATGCGGTGGGAACGTCCGCGACCTGCTGCTTTGAAATGTCGATGCCGACTTCCTTCATGGCGTCGACCGCGAGCGGACTGACGGGTGCAGGCTCGAGCGCAGCACTGACCGGGGTCAATTTATCACCGGCAAGTTGGCGCAAAAAACCTTCCGCCATTTCGCTTCGCTCGGGGTGACCGGTGCACAGAAAGAGAACTCTAGGTTTTTCCTTCATGCATGCCTCCTGGCTACAGAGGCTGGGCGTCGTTAACGAGGCCGGGTGGGAAGCTGAAATATTAACCCTTGGTTCGGAGCTGCTCAAGCGCGAATCCAAAGCAAAATGGATAGGCGACGGGTTCAAGGCGTACCGGGATTTTGCTGTATGGTGATTTTTTTCTCGGCGTGTTCCAGCAAATCCTTTTCGATCGCCGGCCACCGGTCGAATGCCTTGCCGCCCTGGCTGAGGTCCGCGACGCTGAAGCCGGTTGGAGCCAAGTACTCGCCGTAAATGATCATGAGCTCTTTGCGTTTCTGTTCATCCAGTAAATGAACCAGGCGGACGTACATCATTCCAGCCGGCATATGAAAGCCTTTCGAGCGGATCAACTCTTCGATGTGCTGGCGGTCCGAGCCCCTTTGCGTTTCCGCATCTTTCGAGCGAACCCAGGTGTCAACGTAGAAATCTAGGCCGCCGATAGTAGTATGTCGCGGCGAGTCGTATTGATGCGTGAAGTCGGGCTTGCTAGGGAGATAGCCTTCGAACTGCACCCAGTAAAGACGCTGGACATTCTTTTTTACGTCGGCGTCCGCGAAAGCATGCAATTCGCAATCGGCGATGTCATATAAATTCCATCGATCCGCTCCCACGTACTGAACGGAATCCGGAAATTGTACGCGCACCTTAGGATCATGCGCCGAGACAATGGCATTTCGTGCGACCTTACGTTCAGGAGTGGCCGTTTGTGACGCCACAAAAGTAGCAAGGCAAATGATGTACACAAACGGTTTGCTCAAGAGAACCTCCGTACGCAAGAGGGACGATCTGGAGTGGGGTCCAAATACAAATAGTGCTAGAGTTTCTGCGAAGTATCCAGGTCAGTTCTACAGGAGAGATGATGAAGACCGCAATTCGAGCGTTAAGGGTGACCGGCGCGGTCCTTGCCAGTTTGGCTTTTGTTTCGCTTTGTGTAGCTGCGGGCGCGGAAGAGAAATTTGTTTCGCGCGATGCGGAGGTTGCGGGCGCCAAGATTCATTACACCATGGGAGGGCGCGGCCCGGCAGTGATCTTGCTGCATGGGTACGCGGAAACTTCGAGGATGTGGACGCCGATTTTTCCGCTCCTTGCGGACAAGTTCACAGTGATTGCGCCGGATCTGCCAGGAATCGGGGATTCGTCGATTCCTGCCGACGGATTGGACATGAAGACGGCGGCGAAACGGATTCATGCCTTGGTGAAATTGTTGGGCGTTAGGAAAGCACGGGTGGTGGGACACGACATCGGCTTGATGGTGGCATATGCCTATGCGGCGCAGTATCCGTCCGAAACAGAAAAACTGGTGCTGATGGATGCGTTTCTTCCGGGCGTGGCTGGTTGGGAGCCGATTTACAACAGCCCGTTGTACTGGCATTTCCGTTTTCACGGTCCGACGCCGGAGGCTTTGGTGAAAGGCCGGGAGGATATTTTCTTCGAGTACTTCTGGAATGACTTGGCTGCGGATAAAAATCATTCGTTGCCGGAAGCGGATCGGAAAGCGTACTTGGCTGCCTATTCGCGTCCGGGACGGATGCGCGCGGCCTGGGAATATTTTGTGTCGTTCATAGAAGCGGCCAAGGATTTTGAGGATCTCTCCAAGACCAAATTGACGATGCCGGTGCTATCGATTGGCGGAGACAAGTCATTGGGAGTTCCATTGGGCGAACAGGCGAAGCTAGTTGCGACCGACGTGAGCGTTGTGGTGGTACAGAACTCCGGCCATTGGATTATGGAAGAGCAGCCCAAGCAAACAATGGATGCCTTGGTGAAGTTTTTGTAAGGCAGCGAAGGCAGCGCCAGCAAATTGACTTCATGGGAGGCTGAGCCTAAGATTTGAGGCAAAGTTGGCCATCCTCCAGGCCTCCTCGAGAAGCCTTGCTCCTTGTTTCCGGGGGTGCTGGTGAACAGTTCCATCTCCCACTATCGAGTTCTGGATCCGCTGGGAAGCGGCGGCAATGGCGTGGTGTATCGAGCGGAAGACACCGTCCTGCACCGGATGGTAGCCTTAAAATTTTTGCAGAATCGTGCAGGCGCAAATGACCGTGGCCGGGAACGCTTGCGCCGCGAGGCACGCACGGCATCCGCGCTGAACCATCCGAATATTTGTTCCATTTATGAAGTAGGCGACCAAGATGGCGAGATTTTCATCGCCATGGAATTTATCGACGGCAGGCCGCTTGCGAAGCTGGCCAAACAGGAGGGCATGGCCCCGTCGTCGGTGATTCTTTACGGGATGCAGATTGCAGCGGCGCTGGAATATGCGCACGGTCACGGCGTGGTGCATGGTGACATAAAACCGCTGAACGTGCTGATCACCAAAGCGGGCGATGCGAAAGTGCTGGATTTCGGTCTGGCGCGGAGAACCGACCCACACGAATTCGACAAACAAGCGGTGGAGACGATCACCTCGGACGCAAGCGCCAGCCTGGCGGGAACATTTCCCTACATGGCGCCTGAGCAGTTGGAGGCGAGCGGGATCACGCCGCAGACCGACATCTGGTCGTTGGGGATTGTCTTGTACGAACTGGCGGCGGGCGCGCGGCCATTCCACGGCACAACGCTGTTCCAACTTTGTACGGCCATCAGTCGGGAGCAGCTGCCGCCGTTGCCTGCGCATGTGCCGTTGGGATTGGCGACGGTGATCGAGCGCTGCCTGGAGAAAGATCCCGCGCGGCGATATCAGCGAGCCGGTGAAGTGTGCGCGGCGTTGCAGGCAATCACGTCGAGCCAGCGTGGCAGAGTTGAAGTTAGCCGAGACCGGCGCAAAGTGCGGTGGTTAGCAGTGGCCGTGGTTGTCGTGTTGCTCGGCGCTGCGGGAGCTTTGGCGGTGTACCGCGGGCGATCTGCTGCGCGGGAAAGAGGGATAGGAGCTGTGGCGGCGCAACCGGTGCTTGGAGTTCTTTCGAGTTCGGCAAGCAGCAGGACGGAGCAGGCCGCTTTTGAAAATGGACTTGCGGACACTCTTACGTCGCGCCTGGGTGAGTTAAGCCCGGGCGAGCGCCTGGATGTGATTCCGATCAGCGAAATGCGCGAAAAGCACATTTCGAGCGTGGGGGCCGCTCGGCAGCAACTGGGCGCAACGGTTGTGTTGACGCTTTCCGTGCAGCGCGCGGATCAGCAACTGCGCGTGAATTACGCTTTGGTGGATACGTCAACGAAAAGACAGATACGCAGCGGAACTGTCACTGCAAACCAGGATGACTCTTTTGGTCTGCAGGATCGCGTGTTTGAGAGCGTGGTGACGGCGCTGAATGTTCCTACGAATGCGGAGAGAAATTTTGCCGGCGCGGGCGGAGCGCTTCAGCCGGCAGCCTACGATTTTTATTTACAGGGACTTGGATATCTGCAGGATTACTTCAAACCGGAGAATGTTGAAAATGCGATTGCAGTTTTTCGGCAGGCGATTGCACTGCACGCAAATTTTGCGGCTGCGCAAGCGGGTTTAGGTGAAGCGTTCTGGCGAAAATACCAGGTTACGCACGATAAATCGTGGGTGCGCCAAGCAGTGAACAGCTGCGGCGCCGCTGCGAAGAACGCGCCGCAAATGGCAGCCGCGCACAGCTGCCTGGGACGAGTATTCCTGGGAACCGGCGACAACGACAAAGCACTGGAACAATACCGGGAGGCGTTGAAACTTAAGCCCGCCGATGAAACGATTCGAGGCGGACTGGCACAAACTTACGAGCGCTTGGGACGGTCGAAGGAGGCCGAAGAGACATACAAACAAGCGATTGCGATGCGTCCGAATTACTGGGCGACGTACAACTGGCTTGGTTTGTACTACCAGCACAGTGGGCGCTACGACGAGGCGCGGCAGATGTATTCACGGGTGGTGGAACTGGCGCCGGACAGTTTTATGGGCTATTCGAATCTCGGAGGAGTGTATGTGTTGCAGGGAAAATACCAGGAAGCGATTCCGGTGCTGGAACATTCGCTGCAGGTCCGTCCGACGGCGTTTTGTTATTCGAACTTAGCGACAGCTCTGTTTCAAATGCGGAGGTATGCGGAGGCTGCGGGGCAATTTGAACAGGCGGTAAAACTGGACCCCGAGGACTATCCGCTATGGGGAAATTTGGGCGATGCATATTACTGGAGTGACGGGAAGCGCGCGGAAGCGCAGGAAGCTTACGGGAAAGCGATTCGTCTTGGACAAGAGCGTTTGCGCGTGAATCCGCACGACGCGGAGGTGCTGAGTTATGTGGCGATGTATCACGCGATGCGCGGAGAGAACGCGGCGGCGCTGAAGCAATTGCAGGCTTCGTTGGGGATAAATGACAAGAGCACGGACTTGTTGCTGAATGCGGGGATAGTCTACGCGCAGCTGGGTGATTCGAAGCGTGCGATGGAAATGCTGCAAAAGGCCGTTGCGGGTGGTGTTCCGGGGTCCAGTTTGCGGGACATGCCAAATTTTGACGGGTTGAAGGACCAAGCGGAGTTTCAGCAGTTGCTGAAGCGGTGATAGGTCGTACGACGGAGGAAGACTAAATGAGGATCAACTTACTGCAACTCTCTATGGTGCTTGCGACAACGCTTGTGACTTTGGCCGGTTGCGGGTCGAATCCCGACAACACGCCCAAGCAAGCGCGGAACGGTGCGGCTGGGTACACCTGCCAGGACGAGGCAGTGATCGTAACCGCCGCTGCTGTCGACCGTGAGCTGCTCTATGTGTGCGACGACGGCGCCAAGAAAATAACCTGGAAATTTGACACGACGAATGTCAAAGGTGTTTCCATCGAGTTCAAGCCTGACTACCCCTTCAACGGCTCGCCCAGGCCGATTATCTCTAGACCTGGAGATGATCATGTTGATTCGCCACCGATACCAAAAAAACCGCGACTCATGCTGTACAAGTATTTCATTACGATTACTTCGGCGTCTGGGCAGACAACTCTCCCTGATCCGCACGTTCTGAGCGGCGGCTCGTACTGAGTTAGTGTTTTACCGGAGTTAGGGCAAAAACTCTGACGGGAGCGGATGCTTGGTGGTGTTGATGTCCCAGAGGTTGGCGCCGGTGATCCACCAGCGTTTGCCGTCCCAGAAGAGTTCGAGGCTGTCAATGCCGCGGCCCTCTACTTTGCCGTCTGGTGAGGAACTACGTTCGGCGGTGCTGAATACGTGGGCGATGTTTCCGGCGCGTTGTGTAATGCGGTGGACTTCGTGTTCGTAAAATGCTTTTCCGCCAATCGAAGCCTCACTGGAATCCACAAATTCCTGGTGGGTCATGGATTCGGCAGTGGCTTTTCCCGTGGCGTCTTCGCTGATGATCACAAAGCGGACGTTGGGAATGTATAGAGTGGCGTCGCGATCCCACTGGCGCGGCTGTCCCGCTGGCCCGGAAACAATTTCGTAATAGGCTTTGATCATGCCGTCAATGGTGGAGACGTCTTCGGGACGCGGCGCAACCTTGCCAATGGAAACGTGTGGAATAGGCTTTTGCGGATCGGAAGTTTTGCCGGCGCTTTGCGGGAAAAGCAAAACGCCTGTGAGCATCAAAGCGCCGAGCAAAGTTGTCATTCGAAATACGGAATAGTTCACGATCTGATTGTACCGGACGCCGCGTCCCAGGTGACTGCGGCGTGGCGGAAATAAGATTCATTGGCCATGTGGCAGGCGAGCGCGGCGTTGTGGCCAAAGACAGCGTCTTCCACGACGGGCTTACGTGAACGGACGCCCTGAAAAAACGCCCAGAGATGCGGCTTCACGTCATCCCAATCATTTCCTTTATAGGTGTAGGACTCGACGAGCGGCTCCTTGCCGACTTGCGGATCGTGCTCCGCGTGCCAACGCTTCAGATACTGTTCGCGCATCGAGCCAGGGTAGCTGGCGACGTAGTAGCAAGGCGATTCGTCCTTTCCGGATTGCGGAGAGTAGGTCATGCCGAATTCCGTGACTTCGAGAGCGCCCTTGGAACCTTGAAAGCGATAAGTCTCGGGCGATTCGCATCCGCCGTTCAGGCGCAAGTACACCGGATACTTTCCGTATTGGAAAAGGGCGGCATGGACGTCCGGCATGTTGCGGCCGTCGGGCCAGCGCAGAATTCCGCCCATGGCCATCACGCGCGAGGGCGGTTCGTTCCAGCCGAGCATATAGTTCATGCCGCTTACCAGATGGACCAGTAAGTCTCCGGCGAGGCCGGTGCCGTATTCCTTCCAGCAGCGCCAGCGGGCAAAAATGTTTGCGTCGAACGGACGCTTGGGAACGGTGCCTTGCCAAGTATCCCAGTCGATGGTTTCGGGGCTGGCATCGGTGGGCGGCGGATATTCCCAGGCACCGCAAGGATCGTTGCGGCCATAAGTTCCTTCAACAAGATTCAAATCGCCAATAATTCCTTGCGCGAGCAATTCTTTCGCTTTGGCGCACAGGACGGAGCTGACTCGCTGCGAACCAATTTGCACGATGCGGCCGGTTTTCTTGTAGGCGGCGACCATCGCGGTGCCATCTTCTGGCGTGTGCGACATCGGCTTTTCGCAGTAAATGTCCTTGCCGGCGTTCACTGCGTCCACCACGACTTGCTTGTGCCAGTGGTCAGGGACCGCCGCGATGATGCAATCGATTTCCTTGTCGTCGAGCAGCTCTTGATACTTGCGGGTGGTTTTTATTTTTGCTCCGGCCAATTCTTTTGCAAGGGTGTGACGGCCGTCGTACAGATCGGCGGCGGCTACACATTCGACTCCAGCAAGCGTGACCGCGTTGGCCAGCAAGCCGGAGCCCTGCATGCCGACTCCGATCATGCCGAAGCGCAGACGATCGCTTGCGGGGACTGCAGATTCCAATGCGGTGGGAATGTGGTCGGGTTCAATGAGGATATTGCGCGATACGGCGAGCGCTCCAGCGGTGCCTGCGGATTTTTGCAGGAATTGACGGCGAGTGGTTTTCATTTGCGGCCTCCGGAAATAGAAATTAGCAATCAGTGATCAGTAAAATCGAACCGTGCAAATTCTTGCGAGAACCACGCAGGTGCATTTTCGCTGCGGTTCCGTATAGCGAAGAGAGATTCCTAGCTTCGCTCGGAATGACGCCGCTTGTTTCAGTACTGCTCACCTCGCTACGCGCGCCTGCCGCAGGCAGACTCGGAATGACGGCGTTTGTGACGACTTCCATTTCCTGACGACAGGCCATTCCCGCCGAGAATTCATGCCGGCTAGAAAGTCAGGGTGCTCAGGTACGCGTAACTTTTTGTGATGCTGGCGAAAGCGTCGGCCGGGAAATCGTGTTCGACGAAATAATGCTGAATGCCCGCATTCTGTGCGTGCGAGAAAATGTGCTTCCAATCGATGACGCCGCTGCCGACCTCGGTCATGTTGGGCATTTCCTTGTCGGGACTGGCGGTGGGGCCTTCGGCGCCCTTGGGAAGCACTTTCATGTCCTTTACGTGAACGAGCGGGAAGCGGCCGGGATATTTGTTGAAGTATTCGATGGGGTCCTTGCCGGCGACAGAGATCCAACAAAGGTCCAGTTCCATCTTGACGTAGTTGGGGTCGGTGGCGAGCAGGATGTCGTAGGGAAGCTTGCCGCCAAGCGCTTCGGAAGGCTGAAATTCGAAGGTGTGATTGTGGTAAGCGAACTGGATGCCAGCCTTCTTGCTGGCTTCGCCGGCTTTCTGGAAGAGATCGGTGGCGCGTTTGTAGCCGTCGGGTTCCTGACGCTGTTTCGGTTCGATCCACGGGCAGACGATAAATTTATGCCCGATGGTGTGGGCGGCTTCGATCTGTTGATCCCATCTGTTCTGCACTACGTCGTAGGCCACGTGGCAGGAAGGCGCCGTCAAACCATCCTTCTTCAGCAGCCCGCTGATATCTTTCGGCGAATGATCGAAGTAGCCGGCGAATTCAACTTCCTTGTAGCCAATTTGTGCAACCTTGGCGAGAGTACCCTCGAAATCGGACTTCATGGCATCGCGGACGGTGTAGAGTTGCAAGCCGACGGCCTTGATTTTGTGAGCTTCTTTTGAAACCCGAGGAAGCGCCCAGGAGACCTCTGAGGCTAGCAAGGTGGCGGCGGACGTTCCCAGAAACGTGCGGCGGTTCATCATGCGAAATTCTCCTTAACAACTCAGGGTTTGTACGTTCAGTTTGCTTATCCAAGGTCGTAAGAAAAACGCTTAAATCCTCAAACCCGAGCTGGGGGCTGGCGCACGTCGAACGAAAAGTGCCGGACGCGAGTATACAAAAAACGGGGGCGACGCATGAAAAAAAATGCGCCGCCCCCGGTGGGGTGGAGAAACTTAGAAGTAAAGGCGCAAGCCGAATTGCATTTTGCGCGAAAAGTGCGCTGTGTTGGCTTCCAAGAAGGTGCTACTTCCAAGGGTATTGTCAATTCCGTTGAACTGAGTGTGGTTGAAGAAGTTGAAGTTCTCCCACCGGAAATCAAGGCCAGTTCTCTCAGTGAATTGGAATCTCTTGAAAATGCCGACGTCAAAGTTCAAGCGGCTGGGCTCGTTAAGGGTATTACGTCCAACGTTTCCGAATGTCAGACCAACTGGAACAACATACGCCGCAGGGTTATAAAACAGAGGCGCTTGGGCGCTTGGGTCCTGGTTCGAACTGAAACCGCTCCGCGGGTCGCCTGCCAGGTCTGGACGCGAGCCGCTGCCTACGTTGTTGGAAACTACGTTATTTGCGACGCCTGCGTTATCGGTGAAGGCGGTGCCATTGGTGACTGTAAACGGCAATCCTGTTTGCGCGGTGGTGATACCGGAAATTTGCCAGCCGCCAAGCAGGGCGCGCGCCAGTCCTTCATGCTTGAAAAACGGCAGGGCGTACACATAGCTGATGGAGAAGTTATGGCGCAAGTCATAATTAGAGCTAGCGCGGTTCGCCGCGATATCGTAGGAGTTGACAAGATTAAAATCGCTACGGTCGGAGGAATCATCAATCGCGTGACTATAGGTGTAAGCTACGCTCAAGGTCAGATCACCGACGGTGCGGTGCGCCTGAACCTGCAATGCGTGGTAGATAGAATTGGCATTGTTCCGGAGTTGTGTGATGTCGCCGTAGCCGGGGAAAGCCGTGCGCTGCTGATCCGGATTGACGTTGCCGCAGGCGACGTTCAGGTTGACCAGTGCCTGGCCGGTAACCGCAGGACCACCAGGACCAGCCGTCAGCGTGGTGCAATCTCCCGCGGAGATGGGAATGTTTCCGGCTGCGATGTACGGGTTATCCGCAGCGGACACCGGCACAATCTGATTGCCGTCGCTCAAAAATGTCAAATGCGTGCCCTTGCTGCCCACGTAGGCAACGGAAAGAACGATGTGCGAAGGCAGCTCTTTCTGCACGTTCAAGTTCCATTGCTGCATGTAAGGCCATTGCACCTTGTCCGGAACGGAAACCACAGAGAGTGGAAAGAACGGTACCGTTGTGCCGCCTCCTCCGCCGATGTTCCCGTAGCCGACGACGTTCGATTGGACCGCGGTCAGCACGAGTGGCGCCGATCCTTCGAGCGATTCCGTATTGCCTTCGTTGCCGTTGGTGTGTTCGTAGAAAATTCCGTAGCCGCCGCGAATTGCCATCTTTCCGTCGCCTTTAGGGTCAAAGGCGAAACCTATGCGAGGGGCTGGGTTAAACAGATGTCCCTTGAGGCAGCCTGCATTTCCGTTGGAGCCAATGGTAGCAGTCGGAAAGTCTGAACCCGGCACGAGAGGCACGGTTCCACCTTTTCCACCGCACTGCACGACGCCGTTGAGGGGATTGATCGTGCCGCCAGCGTTTTGCGCAAGAGAACCGTCACCATTGAAGTCGGCCTGGGTAGGTGCGCTGGCTGGATTAAACGCAGCGTAATCCAGATTAAAAGCTTGCTGGTAACGCTCGCGGTAGGTTCCAAACAGGCTGACGCGCAAACCCAAGTTCAACGTAAGTTTTTTGCTGACGCGCCAGTCGTCCTGGAAATAAGGCTCGACGATTTTGTACCGGTTGTAATACTTAACCTTCGTATCCCATTGCTTGTAGCTGGCAATGTTGCCCAGCAGCATGTCTGCAAGGGCGTTGCCTGTTCCGAAGCTGGACGAGGCGGCGAAGCTTAGAATGCCCTGCACGTTGGGCGAGTTGTCCTCGTTTTTTTGTGCAAACGCCGCGTAGGCGCCAAACTGGAAAGTATGGGTACCGAGAATCTTGGTTACGTTATCGCGATAGGTATAGGTTGGGTTGGCGTTGGTCCACGGGAAGTATCCAGTGTCTTGCGCCAGGGTACCATTGGCGCCACCGGTATAGGCGGCGTTACCGCTGAGATCGATAGACGGGAGCACGCCGCCGAAGCCGTTGTTAAAAATGGAACCCATGGCGAAGCCCGACGGTAGCGGAGGCTCATTCACGGCAGTCAGAGTAATATGATCCGCGGTGTAGCTAGCCACAAATTCGTTCAACAGGGTCGGCGTGATGTTTGCATTAAGGCGGGCCACAAAGCTGGTGCCTGGCCCGACAAAGTTAGTCTGAATGTTCTGAAAATCGGAAGTGCCGTTACCCCACAACGGGTTGGGCACGACTGTGCTCCATGAATCGTGAATGTACCGGAATGTTAGACGATAATTATCGTTAATGTTGTGATCAACGCGAATCAGTTCTTCTCGCCAAGTCGTAGGGGTTGAGACCGTCTGCGCAAAGGCTGGAAACCCACCGGTGGTTGTATTTGCGGCAGGAATTAGCGCCTCTAGCGCTGTTCCAACAGCCGTTGGCGTTATAGTGTTACCGGGAAAAGGGTTTGTGGTGCCGGGCTGATGCGGGCAATCAGGGCCCGGGCAAAGATCACTGAAGTTGCCGGCAAGCTCGGCAGCGGAGGGCACGTTCTGCGGCGCGATCGTCGAAGGGTTTTTCTCCCGCCGCCATTCCTCGGAAAAGAAAAAGAAAGTTTTCTTCTTGTCCGAATTGTAATGATGGGGGATGTAAACCGGTCCGCCGATGGTATAGCCGAAATCGTGCTTCTTGTACGGCGGCCGAGGCAGTCCGGTGGCGTTGTTAAAATATTCATTGGCGTTGAAGAAGTCATTGCGGAGATATTCGAACGCGCTGCCATGGAATGAGCTGCCGCCAGACTTGGTTTCCACTTCGACAGTGCCGGAACCGTTGCGACCGTACTGAGCGCCGTAGCTGGAGGTGAGGACCTTGAATTCGGCGATGGCTTCCGGGTTGGGGTACACGTTCAACGTGGAGTTGGAGCCGTTGTCCATGTTGTCGCCGCCATCGAGTTCCCAGTTGTTGTACTCGGTGCGCCCGCCATTCATGCTGAAGGCAACGTTGCCGTAAACACCCACCGTGCCTTCGTCCTGGTTGGTCTGGTTTACGACACCAGGCGACAGGGTGACCAATTGGGTAAAGTTGCGGCCGTTCAGCACAAGGTTATCGATCTGTTTGCCGGTAATGGTGCTGCTGATTTCGGACGACGTAGTCTCGACCTGCGCAACGCTCTCTCCCGTGACCACAACTTCTTGCGTGACCGCGCCTACCGTCAACTGCACGTCGATGCGGGACTTCTGAGCAACTTCCAGGACGACTCTTTGCGCAGTAAACTTTTGGAACCCCGGTGCGGTGACGCTGAGATCGTAGGTGTCGCCAGGAAGCCCGGAAATCACGTAAGCGCCGTCCCCATTCGACTGGGTGCTGCGAGTGAGGCTTCCGGATACGTTTTTCAACGCCACGGCTGCGCCCGCCACTGCTGCGCCCGACTTGTCCGTAACTGTGCCGCTGATGTATCCCGTATCTTGGGCGGGCATAAGCAGCGGCAAGGCAATCGCGCACAGCAAAAGGAAAGCAATTCTGGCAATCAGGGTTCGAGTCGGAATTCTAAAGTCTGACCAAAGTCCAGTGTTTTTCACGGTGATACCTCCGAGCAAGATTCAGGTTGCGGAACAATCGGAAGAGATCACGCTGTGGGAGTTAGCGGAAGACACAAGCAATCCGCCGGACTGGACACCACCCATCGAACGGTACCCCTGCCACTCGACAAGAACACATTGACCGACGTCTATTAAAACGAGTTAATATTGCAATTTCGTGCGATTGTCAAGTCCCATTTGCAAGTAATGTCCCATTTGCAGGTAAATTTTCCATAGCAGGCAGTTCGCGCCGCGACGGCAACGACCCGCAGCATGCCGGTGTGGTAGCCGAATCCCTGAAATCCAGTAGTATCGAACGGCTGGAGGATTCGCAGTGTCCATTGGCGGCAAACAAAGGCGACGCGAACTCGGTCTGGTGACTGTGGCTATGCTCTCCCTGTTTTGGCCCGTTCCCGGTATAGCTGCCCCGTCGCAAGATCCCGAGCTCAAAAAGACGAATCCCGCACCGTTGTTTAAAGACGGCCAGGACGCTTTGGCAAGAGGCGACCTGGATGCCGCCTCCACCGACTTCGAACAGGTGCTGAAGCTCGATCCTGGCTCGGGTGCCGCTCACGCGAATCTCGGCGTCATCGCCATGCGCAGGAAAAATTGGGATCAGGCGTTGGCTGAATTGAATAAGGCACAGAAGCTTGCTCCGCAGATGACCGGGATACGTCTGAATATCGGGCTGGTGGAATATCGCCGGGCAAACTACGTGGAGGCGATTCCGCCATTGGAGAGTGTCGTGCGCGAGCTGCCTGATTCGAGCCAGGCGCGCTACCTGCTTGGACTGTGTTACACGTTTGTCGAAAAGTACGACGACGCCGTGCGAGTCCTGGAGCCACTGTGGCCGAAGCTTTCGGATCAATTTGTCTACTTATATGTACTGGGAAATGCGGCGTTTCGCGTTGGAAATAAGGAATTGGACGAAAAAGCTTCGCGGCGGCTGATCGAAGTTGGCGGCGACTCCGCGGAATTTCACCTTTTGATGGGCAAAGCTTTGCTGACGCGCAACGACGACCAGAAAGCGCTGGAAGAATTTCAGAAAGCCGCAGCGGGCGGAGACTCTTTGCCGTTTTTGCATTTCGAACTGGGCGTGACCTATTGGCGCATGGAAAAGTTAGACTTGGCGTTGGAAGAGCTTCGCAAGGACATCGAGCTCGAACCCGAGATCGGCTACAACTACGAGCAACTTGGGCGTGTTTACCTGCAACTTGGGCGCGAACAGGAAGCCGAGAACGCGTTTCTCGAAGCCGTCAAACGCGAGCCGCGTTTGCCCACTGCGCTTGTCGAACTGGCCAAAATACATTTGCGCAAAGGTGATTTGCATAGCGCGTCACGCGAGGCGGAGTCAGCGGTCAAGCTCGCGCCGAAAAATCAAAACGCGCATTTCGTAAACGGTCAGGTGCTGCAGAAGCTCGGCCGCACTCAGGAAGCCAGGGCAGAATTCGCAGAAGCCAGAAAAATCATGGCGGCTGGCGTGGAAAGAGATCGCAAGCTGGCGGAGAAAGGCGCTACGGCCGATCCGGAACTGGCGCGACAGCCTTGATCAGGCGCGCAAGTCAGGCGGCTGCCACGGGCCGCGCGCGGTTTCGAGTTGTTCGGCGACCTCGAGTACAAGCTCATCTTCAAACGGGCGGCCGATTAGTTGGACTCCGATTGGCAAGCCTTCGGGCGATTTGCCCATTGGCACGGTCACTCCCGGAAAACCTGCCAGATTCAGCCACTGAGAATGGCGCATGGTGTCTCGATAGCCTGTTTTGGGACTCCAGTTGCCTTCTCCATGACGAAACGCGGGGGCAGCGCACACCGGCGACAGAAGGATTGGAGTGTCGCTCATTGTGTGCAAAATGTGGGCTCGTTCGCGGTCGCGCGCTTCGCACATTTCGACGAAGCGCGTCATGGTCATTGGGGTCATCGGGGTTAGAGGTGTCATGGGCGGCTCGGGCGAAGAGGAGCGCGCGGCTTCCAGGTAATCGCGAAACATGGGACTGAGTAACTCTTTGCGGCCTTGAATTTCTCCCTGGAAAAGTTCGCCGATCACCGTGCCGAAAAAAAACCACCACAGCTCCAACACTCGTTCGAGATTATTCAGGCGGAATGGCTCCAGAACAAATCCTTGATAGGCGAGAAGCTGAGCGGCTTTTCTTACGGCGATTTGCGTTTCAGGTGTGACCGCTCCAAGTCCATCGCCTTCGAGGATTCCGATTCGCACTTTTTTGGAACGCGACGATGTGTTGTCGGAAATGTGCAGCGGAATGGCCATTGCATCGACAGCATCAGGTCCGCGCAATGCTTCGAACAACACTTTAAGGTCGCCCACAGTGCGAGCCATCGGGCCGACGACGCCCAACCATCCGAAGGAACTGTTGCCGGGCGGATAGTGGCCGCTCGAAGGAATGTGCCCCGGCGTCGGCTTCAGTCCGCAGATGCCGCAAAAGTGGGCAGGCACGCGAATCGAACCGCCGCCGTCGCTGCCGACACCGCCTGCGGAACATCCCGAAGCTATCGCGGCCGCTTCGCCGCCGCTCGATCCTCCCGCCGAATATTTCGTGTCCCATGGATCGCTGGTTTTTCCAGCGAGCAGGTTATCGGTTTCGTAGGCCATCAGAAATTCCGGCGTGTTGGTATTGCCGAGAAAAATTGCACCGGCCTTGCGCAGGCGCTGCACTAGCACCGCGTCACCGCTCGGCTTGTAATCTTTGCGCAGCAGCGAACCTGCCGCGCACGGCCAGCGCGCCGCGTCGATACAGCTCTTTACCGTTAGCGGTACACCGTGAAGTGCGCCAAGCGGTTCCCTACGCATCACTGAGGTTTCCGCCACTTGCCCTTGCTCGCGAGCACCAGCTTCGTCGATATGCACGAAAGCGTTGAGCCGCGGTTGCAATTCGGCGATACGCATCAGATGCTGATCTACAACTTCGCGCGGGGAAATTGCGCGAGTCCTGATTTTTTCCGCGAGTTCGACGAGAGACCAATAGTGAAGGGCGGTCATCTTTTCCATTCGAGACTAAGAGTGGAGAGTGTGAGCGTCAAGCCTTGCCTGGCATCAGCCGCGAAAGCCGTTGACGAGCATGGCGAAGGCCGCGAGAATTAGTTCCGGCCTGCGCCGTAATAAACCGCCGTGGTGCATGCCCTAGACTGGACAACTTCGTCCCTATGCGAAAGCGCATTCGCTCTGCGTACTGGTTTGCCGCGATGATCGCAGTGTCTCTTGGAATCATACTGCCGCTCACAGCTGTGTTTGCGGCGAAGAAATCGCACGTGGCGTTTTCGATCCTGCCCAATGCCGCTGCTCCCGACGCTGACAACTCCGAAGCCGCGCGGCTGAACAGCATCGGCGTCGCGTACATGAACCAGCAGAGATTCGCCGACGCGCAAAAGCAGTTTGAAGGCGCCCTCAAAGCGCAACCGGGCTACGCGCTGGCAAAATTGAATCTCGGCATATCGCTGTTGAGCCAGCAAAAATCCGAAGACGCAAAAAAGGCCTTGCTGGAGGCGTCAGAAAAACTGCCGCGAGATCCTTACGCCTGGTACAACCTCGGATTGGTTTACAAGGATGTGGGCGAGCAGGAAAAAGCTATCGCCGCATTTCAACGCGTGACCGAAATCGCTCCATCGGAACCGGATGCATTTTATTTCATTGGCTACCTCAGCACCCAATTGCAGAAATACGATGATGCGATTGCTGCATTTCAGTCCGCGCTTGCAGTGTTTCCGTTTCATGCTTCAGCGGAATTTGGTTTGGCGCGTGCGTATCAACGCAAAGGAGAGTCCGCCATCGCGCGCGAGCATCTGCAGAAATTTCAGAAAATCACTTCGCAACATCTCGGCGCTCCATTCGGCGCGGGCTACGGCGACCAGGGAAAATTTTCGCTGGCGGAATATGCCAAGAACGGTTTGCAGAAAGCGCCCGCAGCGATTCCGGTTAACTACATAGCACAAACTCTGACTGCAGCGCCGAGTTCAGGCGCTTGCTTTTTCGATTACGATGGCGACGGCAAGCCCGACCTTTTGCTGGTGAGCGCGAAGGAAAATGGCTCGTTACAACTTCTTCACAACGCGGGTGGCGGAAAGCTCGAGGGCAAAACCAACGGCTCGGGTATAACTCTGAGTGGCATCGGATTGGGCTGCGCTGCCGGCGACTTTGACAATGATGGCCAAACTGATTTTGCCGTTTGCATGAGTGACGGGGTGCATCTGTTTCAAAACCACGGCGCGGGGAAATTTACTGACGTCACGAAGACTGTGGGCATCAAGCCGGAAAAAGGCTGCGTCGGATTGACTTTCGTTGACTACGACCACGATGGTGATCTCGACCTTTACGTTACGGCTAAAGCGGGTGGCGCAGCGCACAACGTGATGTGGCGCAACAATGGCAACAGCACATTCACCGATATTTCCACGGAGACCGCCCTCGGTACGGAAGCCACCGGCGCTGGCGTCGTTACTTCCGATTTCAACAACGATCGCGCGATCGATTTTGTTTTGGCTGGAGGCGCGAAGGGCGCGTCCATTTTGCTCAATCCGCGCGAAGGTGAGTTCAAAGCGCTTGCCGGAATCGATTTTACGAAAGAGGGTTTGCCGCCTGCGGTTGGTGTAGTTTCTTTCGATTTCGACAAAGACGGTTGGATGGATCTTGCTTTCACTCACGTCGGGGCGCCAGGAATCAGTTTGTGGCGCAACAAAGAAGGCAAGGGCCTGGAGCGCGTATCGCTGCCGGAACTTAACTGGGAAAGCGGCGCAGGAATTGCCGCCGTGGACTACGACAACGATGGCTGGATTGATCTGGTCGCGGTAGGCGAAGGCGCAAACGGCGGCGAAATTCGTTTGCTGCGAAATTTAGGGGCGGGGAATTGGGCGGACGCGACGAAAGGCGCAGGGCTGGACTCAGTGAAATTGTCCAAGCCTCTCGCGGTTGTGGCCGCTGACGTTACCGGAAGCGGCGCAGTGGATCTGCTCGTTACTCAAGCCGAAGGCGCGCCGCTGTTGCTGAAAAATCATGGCGCGGAAAAAAACGGCTGGATGCAAATCGACTTGAAAGCGCTCAATGACAACAAGAGCGCCATTGGAACGAAGATTGAAGTTTTCGCCGGCGCGCTTTATCAAAAGTGGGAAGTTCTCGGCGCGTCGGGCTACCTCGGCCAAAGCGCGCTGCCGATTCACGTCGGCCTGGGCAGCGAAAAAGGTGCCGACGTCGTCCGGCTCTTGTGGCCCACTGGCGTACCGCAAGATGAGATTCGCCTCGACGGCCGCAAAACGCAGACCGTCGCTGAACTTGATCGCCGCGGTAGTTCCTGCCCGGTTCTTTTTTCCTGGAATGGCAAGGAATACGAATTTATCGCCGACATGATCGGCCCCGGCGTCGTTGGCCACTGGGTCGCGCCCGGGGAGCGCGACGTTCCCGATCCAACCGAATATCTGAAAGTACCTGGAAAAAGTTTGCAGCAACGCGATGGCAAGCTCAGCTTCCGCTTTCTGGAGCCGATGGAAGAGACCGTGTATCTCGATCAAGTGAAGCTGCTCGCCATCGATCATAGCGCGCGCTTCGACGTTTATCCCAACGAACGGTTTGCCAGCAATCCGCCGTTTCCGGAATTTGGGGTGGTGCCCAGCCGCAACGCGCATCCGCCAGTCGGTGCCTGGGACGACCGGGGAAATGATGTCCTGCCGTTGATTGCCAAGCGCGATCGCGAATATGTCACCGGTTTCGACGAATTACCTTTTGCGGGCTTCGCGAAATTGCACTGGATCGAACTGGACCTCGGCGAATGGAATCCTCGTCTGCCGCTGCGATTGATCGCCGACGGCTATACCGATTATTTCACCGCGACTTCGATGTATGCCGCCGACCAGGCCGGAATCAAAGTGATTCCCCCTTACGTCGAAGCACAGGATGCGCAAGGCAAATGGATTCGTGTCGTGGAGGACATGGGTTTTCCAGCTGGCCTCGAACGCACCATGATTGCCGATCTCACCCGGAAAATTCCCGCGGGCACTCGCCGCATTCGCATCGTCAACAATCTTAAAATCTATTGGGATGCGATTCAAATTGACCAGACTCCCGCACAAGGCGGCGTACACGTCACAGAAGTTCCTTTGGCCAACGCTTCGCTTGATTTTCTCGGGTTCCCCAAGGAAATTCGACTCGCACCGGCAAGCGACACAGTGTATTCCTATTCCAAGCGCAGCAGCAGCGGACCGTACGCGCGTGCGGCAGGGAACTACACACGGTATGGCGACGTCATGGCGCTGCTGCGCGCAGCCGACGACCGCTTTGTGATTTTCAGCTCCGGCGAGGGTGTTAAGTTGGACTTCGATGCAAGGTCATTGCCTGCGCTTCCCGCCGGCTGGACGCGCGATTATTTTTTCTATGCCGATGGCTTCGAAAAAGACATGGACTTTTATGCCGCGCACGCCTTCACTGTCGAACCGCTGCCGAAACATGGACTGAAGCCGTATCCCTACGATCCTGGCGCTGGATATCCCGAAGACTCAGCCCATACCCAATACCAATTGGAGTACAACACCCGCCAGCGCTCAGGAAAGCTGCCGGCGGATTTGCAATACCACTATCCAGGATCAAACTAACCTTAATCCCACTCCAGCTTCGTCCACGCGCGATCCTGCGCGCTCTTCTGAATCGCTTCGCACAAAATTAATTCCTCATGCCCTGTTGAGAACGTCGGGAATTTCCGCGGCGCTGTAAAGTCCCCGCCATCGAGATAGTTGTAATAATCGTGAAAAAGCTGGACGAACGTATCGGGATAGCCTTCCGCGTGTCCTCCGGGATACGCAGCATAGGGCCGCGCAGCGGGAGCCAGCAGCGAGGGGTCTTTAATCAATATTTCGTTGGCTTCATTGCGCCGGCCGATCCACAACGTGTTTGGCTCTTCCGCATTCCATCCCAGCGAACCCTCAGTTCCATTAATTTCAAAATGGAGTTTGCACTTGCGCCCCGCACTGACTTGCGAAACCGTGAAGACTCCCTTCGCGCCGTGATCCAGATGCAGCAACACTGATGCGTAGTCATCGGTCTCGATCGGTATCTCATCGGTTGGTACGCCCTTGGCCGAGGAGAAAGACTCCACATGACCGCGCGGTTTATGCCGCACCGGAACGATCGTGGCCAGATCCGCGCAGAGCTCTTCCACTTTTTGTCCGGTGATCCACTGGATTAAATCCAGCCAATGCGTGCCGATATCGGACACTGCGCGCAATTCGCCGCCTAGTTTCGATTCCAGCCGCCAGTTCCAGTCCGTCGGATACGTAAGCCAATCCTGCAAAAATCCGCCGTGAACCAGTTTTACCTGACCGATCGCGCCCGATTCGACCAGAGCTTTCGCCTGCATACACAGCGGGTAATAGCGCAAATTGTGCGCAACTCCGCCCACACGATTGGTTTCTTCTGCCAGAGCCACCAGCGTGGCTGACTCGCGCGAGTCCATTGCCAGCGGCTTTTCGCACAGCACGTGCTTCCCGGCGCGCATCAACTTGGCCGCCTGCTCAAAATGCACATAATTCGGGGTGCAGATGTGCACCGTCGTAACTTCAGGATCGGATGCGATTTCCTCGACGCTTTTGTAAGCGCGATCGAGTCCCAGCGCTCTTGCCGCGGCCGTGCTGCGTTCGCCAGAACTCACCAAGGTTCCGCGCACCGGCACCGGCAATCTCCGCAGAGCTTCGATATGCGCCTTGCCGACAAATCCCGCCCCGATCACTGCTGCAACCTGTTTCATCACTCAACCTCTCCGTGAAAGGATACAAATTTAGACCGCGACAGTTTACTTCAGGAGTGCCTTACAGTTGCTATTCTTCGCGAATCAATGCTTCGCGCACTTTCGCTAGTTCTTTCTTTTTTTCCTTGTCCACTTCGGGGAACCGCGGGTCCAGTGAATCCAATGTATCAATGATCGCTGCAGCAACCGCGAGCCGCGTGAACCACTTATTGTCCGCGGGTATGACGTACCACGGAGCACGCTCAGTCGCGGTGCTCTGGATCATCAGTTCATATGCTTTCTGATAATCCTTCCAGTGAGCCCGCTCCTTCACATCGTCCATGGAGAACTTCCAGTTTTTTTCGGGCATTTCCAGCCGCTCGAGAAAACGTTTTTTCTGTTCGTCTTTGGAAAGATGAAGGAAAAATTTCAGGATGACCACGCCATTGCGTGCCAAATATTTTTCAAAGTTGTTGATGTCCTGATAACGATCCTGCCAAATATCTTTTCCTATGATTTCTTTCGAAAGATGCTCTGCGTTCAACAATTCTTCGTGAACCCGCACCACCAGCACTTCCTCGTAGTACGACCGGTTAAAGATACCGATTTTTCCTCGCTCGGGAATCACGTTGTGCGTTCGCCACAAATAATCATGATTGAGTTCGCGGTGCGATGGAGCTTTGAACGATGTGACATCGCAACCTTCGGGATTAATGCCCGACATCACGTGTTTGATGGCGCCGTCTTTTCCGGCGGCGTCCATAGCCTGAAAAATCAACAGAACCGCCCACTCATCCTGCGCATAGAGCTTCTCCTGCAAGTGAGACAGGAGTTGCACGCTCTTCTCCAGGATTTTGAGCGCTTTATTCTTGTCCTCCATTCCGCCGGTATCCGCGGGGTCGTAATCTTTCAGGTGAAATTTTTCCCCATTCGTGATCCGGTAGGGTTTGGCGATTTGCGCCGCTTCTTTGATCAGTTTTTTGATTTTCATGGCGTCACCGAGTGTAGTACGCCCCGCATTCTGGTGGAACGCCTATTCGTTTTCCTTTCTGGCGGCTTTTGCCGAACCCAGTTACAATCCCCGCTCCACGATGCTTCAGCGATTTCGCATATGACAGTGCTGGCGCGCAAATTAGGCCTGCGCGATTATTTTTCGCTCGCCTTCGGCGCCATGATCGGCGTTGGCTGGCTGGTACTGATGGATGATTGGCTCGGCCGTGGCGGGCCTTTCGGCGCGATGCTTGCGTTCGCAATCGGCGGCCTTCTGCTCCTTCCTATCGGCTACGTTTACGGCCAATGGGTCCAGCGCTTGCCTGATGCCGCTGGTGAAGCCGTCTACACCGCGCAAGTTTTTCCGCCAATCGTCAGCTACTTCACCGGTTGGATCATGCTTCTCGCCTACTTGATCGTTTGCCCATGGGAGGCGGTGGCCGTCGGAAAACTTGCCGGCTACTTGATTCCGTCGCTGAATTCATTTGAGATTTATCGCATTGCGGGCCAACCGGTATTTTTGCCGCGCGTACTGTTGGGAATCTTAATGACTCTATTTTTAGCCGCGCTGAATTATCGTGGCATTCGCGCCAGCGCTACTTTTCAGGGCCTTGCGACGACGGCGGTGCTGTTTTTCTTCGCGATCGTCGCGATAGCAGGCGCTCTGCACGGTTCACCGGGCAATTTTCGCCCCGGTTTCTCCGCAACGCCGCTCATTTCTATTTTGCTGGTGTTGCAAATCGTTCCGTACTTCATGACCGGATTCGAATCCGTTCCCAAAGCGGCCGAAGAAGCTCGCAAGGAATTCCGTTCGCAGGACTTTTTTCGCGCCATCGTGCTGGCGCTCTTTGTCGGCGCGGCGTTTTATGTGGCGGTTATTGCGGCCGTTTCGTATGTAGCGCCATGGCAGAGTTTGCTTGGAAAACGGTTCGCAACTGCCACTGCGTTCGGCCAAGTGATGGAAGCGCAATGGCCGGTTCGTCTCATCCTCATTGCTGCGATGTTTGGCTTATTTCAATGCTTCAATGGAAATTTTGTTGCAGCCAGCCGCCTGTTGTTCTCTTTCGGCAGGCGCGGCACGATTCCGGCGCGTTTTGCGACTATCCATCCGGCGTTTCAGACGCCGTCCATCGCTATCGCCGGTGTAACGATCGCCACCCTCGCGGGTCTCGTTCTCGGCGACTCGCTGCTCGTTCCTGTCACTGAAGTCGGCTCCATGGCCTGCGCCTGCGGATGGTTCGCCACGTGTATTTCGTTTTTTCTTGTCGAGACACGTCCTGGCGCGCGACTTATCGCCACAATCGGAGCCATCGTGGCGCTGCTTCTGGTGGCCATGAAAGTCATCCCGAAATTCCCCGGGCACTTCTCCCGGGCAGAGTGGCTCGCTCTCGCCATTTGGCTACTGATCGGAATTGCAATGCATCTAACTCGGCCAGGCTCCGCAGCAAAAAGTTCATAAACCGCTCATGTATACTTTTCGGGAGCCAATTTTCAAACATAGATGATCCCTTACCTTCACCTCGGCCCACTCGACCTTCCAACTTTCGGCTTAATGGTGGCCACCGGCTTGCTGGTCGCTTCCTATATTCTTCAAGCCGATTTTCGCCGACGCGGAATTCGCTCCGACGCATTTCTGATCATCGGCATTGCGGGCCTGTCCGGAATCGTAGGAGCGCGCCTTTATCACGTGCTCGAATCCCCCTCCGAATTTTTCGCGAACCCTTGGCCACAAATCGTCAGCCGCTTCGGTTTTGCCTGGTTCGGGGGATTTCTCGGCGGGTTTGCGGCACTTCTAATTCTTAGTCGTCGCGAGAAAATTCCCACGCTGACATTTCTTGACGCGTGCGGTCCGGCTGCCTGTGTCGGCTACGCCATCGGACGCATTGGCTGCCTGCTCAGTGGCGATGGCGACTATGGAATTCCCACCAATCTTCCGTGGGGAATGAGTTTCCCAATTGGCGTCGTTCCCACGACGGAGACTTGCGTGCAGCAGAGCTGGCCCGCCGATTGCCGAGTTCATCCCACACCACTCTACGAATTTTTCACCTGGATGATGATTGCTTACGTGCTCTGGCGAATAGGCGCGTACGTACTGCGCGAAAAAAAATCCGCAGGCTTGGTCTTCTGTGGCTATCTGGTTTTCACCGGCGTCGCGCGTTTTCTCGTCGAAATCATTCGCATTAATCCGCGTTCCTTCTTCGGCATGTCCAACGCCCAAGCCGCCAGCCTGACGTCGGTCCTGCTCGGGATCGTGCTCTTCTTGGTCTTTGTTAGAACACCTACAGAAGCAGCGCGGCGCAGCGCCAGCAAATAAATCCTAGCCGCCAAATAGGCCGTCGTTATTCCGAGCGAAGCGAGGAATCTCTTTTCGATCGAGCTGAGCCGCCCAACTCACTGTTTGTAAACCACGCCTTCCTTCATCACAAAGGTCACATGCTCCAACTGCCGGATATCGGCAATCGGGTCGCCATCCACCGCAATCAAATCTGCAAATTTTCCAGCGCGAATCGAACCAAACTCTTCCGGCTTTCCGATTAGCGTCGCCGCGCTTATCGTCGCCGACTGAATGGCCTCGATCGGCGTCATGCCGTACTTCACCATAAATGCAAACTGGTGTGCCGCGACGTCGTAAGGGCAGACCCCCGCGTCCGTGCCGAACGTCATCTTCACTCCAGCGCGAACCGCCTTGGTAAAATTCCGCCGCTGGATCTCGCCCAGGTTGCGATCATGCTCCAAAAAATCCGCGGGAATGTTGCCAGCTTTTCCTTCCGCCTGAATACATTCGTCATCGTATATGTCCATGTCCAAATAAGTGCCGTGCTCTTTGGCCAGCGCGATGCCCTCATCGTCAATCAAGGTCGCGTGCTCCACCGAAGCAACTCCGGCGCGAATCGCATTCTTGATGCCTTGCGGTGCATGAGCGTGCGACGCTACTCGCAGTCCAAAATTGTTTGCTTCCGAAACGGCCGCCTGCAATTCCTCGAGCGTAAATTCCTGCGCGTTGGGATTGCTGCCGTGCGTAAGCACCGCGCCGGTCGAGAGAACTTTGATTTGGTCCACACCGTCGTGCGCCAGCAAGCGAACTTTCTGCCGCACCTCCCACGGACTGTTCGCTTCACCGTAATTAAAATCCCATGGCAGCTTGATGTCCGGAGCAAAACCAGTCATCGCGCCCGCTCCACCGGTGATCGTAATGTAAGCCCCAGCCACAAACATTCGTGGCCCAACGATATAGCCGTGATTGATTGCGTCGCGCAACGCAATATCGTTCAGCGCGCGGTACACGCCGACGTCGCGAACCGTCGTAAATCCCGATTCCAGTGTCACACGCGCGTTGGGAACCGACTCCAAGGCCACTTGCGAAGCAGTCTTTTTCAGTTGTGATGCAGGATCCCCGCCCGCGTCGTGCGCGCCATCCGCCAGGTGCGTGTGGCAATCAATCAGCCCCGGCAATACGGTCTTGCCGGAAAGATCCAGAATCTTCGTGCCCGTTGGAATTTTTAAGTCGCCTCCGATCGCCTCAATCTTTTTCCCGCGCAGCAAAATAATCTGCTTTTCCAGCACGCGCCCGTTCTCTACATCGATTACGTGCCCGGCTTTAATCGCAGTAACAGGTTCCGGCACTGTCATCTGTTGCGCCGGCATCATGCATGAGAAGAAAAGCACAAATCCCAACACCCCAAAAATTCGAAGTCGCACATCAACCTCTTTCAGTTCTAGTCGAAACAATTCTCCAGTACATGTCGTAGTTCACGCCCGCGCATCATAGACCGCGAGCGCGCTTTCTTCAATTCGCGGATGTAAGCGTGGCTATCAGGACGGCGACAACTAGCCTGCGCGAAGGGCTATTACGCCGTATGAACAAGAGAAGCGCCGGACGCGCGAAATAAATTCGCCCAGCCCGGGAAAGGGCTGGGGGCGCTAAATCATCTGCCGCAACACATACGTCAGAATCCCGCCATTCTGGTAATACGCAACCTCTTCCGGCGTATCCACGCGCGCGATCACGCTGAATTTTTTCGCGTTTCCATCGTTGCTCATTGCCGCAACGTGAATGTCAATCCGCGGGGAAAGCGCGGTCACGCCGGTGACCTCAAATGTCTCTTTCCCGGTCAATCCAAGCGTGTCGCGATTCTTGCCAGCCTTAAACTCCAGCGGCAGAATTCCCATCCCAACCAAATTGCTGCGATGAATCCGCTCGTAACTTTCCGCAATCACCGCGCGCACGCCCAGCAATTTCGGGCCCTTCGCCGCCCAATCGCGCGACGATCCCGATCCATACTCTTTCCCAGCCAGAATGATCAACGGCACGCCCGCCTCGCGGTATTTCACCGAAGCATCATAGATGCTCAGCTGTTCGCCGTCCGGCTGATATGTCGTCCAACCGCCTTCCGTACCCGGCGCCAGTTGATTCTTCAACCGGATATTCGCAAACGTGCCCCGCGCCATCACTTCATGATTTCCGCGCCTCGCGCCGTAGGAATTGAACTCGTGCGCCTTCACGCCATTCGCAATTAAGTACTTTCCAGCCGGCGAATCCACGCCAATCGATCCCGCAGGGGAAATATGGTCCGTCGTGATGCTGTCGCCAAGTACCGCCAGCACCCGCGCGCCATGAATATCCGCCAACGGCGCAGCGGTCTTCGACATGTTTTCGAAATACGGCGGCAATTTGATGTACGTGGACTTCGCATCCCACTCGTACAAATCGCCAAGTGGCACCGACATTCCCTTCCAATGTTCGTCGCCTTCGTACACCGCCGCGTACTGCTTCTTGTATTGCTCCTTGGTCACGGCTTGCCGCACCGTTGCTTCCACTTCCTGCGGTGTGGGCCAGATCTCGTGCAGATAAACTGGTTTGCCCGCAGTGTCGTTTCCCAGCGGCTCCGTCGTCAAATCCACATCCATCCTTCCCGCCAGCGCGTACGCTACCACCAGCGGCGGCGATGCCAGATAATTCGCGCGCACCAGCGGATGAATGCGCCCTTCAAAATTGCGATTTCCGCTCAACACCGCCACGGCCACCATATTATTTTCTTTGATTGCCGCGCCGATCGCTTCCGGCAGCGGTCCGCTATTCCCGATGCAAGTCGTGCAGCCGTAACCCACCAGATTGAATTTCAATTTGTCCAGATATTGTGTCAATCCGGCCTTCAACAAATAGTCCGTAACCACTTTCGAGCCGGGCGCCAGGCTGGTCTTTACCCACGGCTTCACTTGCAGACCGCGTTCCACCGCTTTCTTGGCCAGCAATCCCGCGCCCAGCATCAACGACGGATTCGACGTGTTGGTGCAGCTGGTAATCGCCGCAATCACTACCGCGCCGCTCGACAATTCGAACCAATCGCCGTTGTTGCCGACCTGCGCGTGCTTTGCCGGCGAACCTTCCACAATTTTCGTGAACGAATTCTTCGCCGCATGTAGCGCAACGCGGTCTTGCGGACGCTTCGGCCCCGCGATCGTCGGTTCCACGGTTCCCAGATCCAGCGACAAGGTGTCGGAAAATGCCGGATCAGCCGTCTGGTCCGTGCGAAACAATCCTTGTTCCTTGCAGTACGCTTCCACCAGCGCAATTTGCTCGTGCGGACGCGCCGTAAATTCCAAATAAGACAGAGTCTCCTTATCTACCGGGAAGAATCCCATCGTCGCGCCATACTCCGGCGCCATGTTGGCGATGGTCGCGCGATCGGGGACGCTCAACGACGAAAGTCCGCTGCCGTAAAACTCCACAAACTTTCCGACCACGCCTTTTTTCCGCAACATTTCTGTCACAGTCAGCACCAAGTCCGTCGCAGTCGCACCCTCTGGCAATTTTCCATGCAGCTTGAATCCCACCACCGCCGGAACCAGCATCGAACTCGGCTGCCCAAGCATCGCCGCTTCGGCTTCAATTCCGCCCACGCCCCAGCCGAACACGCCGAGCGCGTTCACCATCGTGGTATGCGAGTCCGTCCCCACCAGCGAATCGGGATACGCTTCGAACCGGTTGCCTGACGGCACTGCGCAAACCACTCGCGCCAGATATTCCAAATTCACTTGATGGCAAATCCCGGTCTCCGGCGGCACCACTTTAAAATTCTGAAAAGCTGTTTGCCCCCAACGCAAAAATGCGTATCGCTCTCCGTTGCGCTGAAACTCCATTTGCGCATTCAATCCAAATGCGTCTACATTTCCGAACGCGTCTACCTGCACCGAATGATCGATCACCAGTTCAGCAGGGAACAGCGGATTGATGCGCTTCGGGTTTCCGCCCATTTTCTTGACGGCTTCGCGCATCGCCGCCAGGTCCACGATCGCCGGCACTCCGGTAAAATCCTGCAGCAAAACCCGTGCAGGCATGAACGCAATCTCTTTTTCCACGCATCCTGGCTTCCAGGAAGCCAGTGCCTTGATGTCTTCGGCGTGCACGAAGCGCCCGTCTTCGTTGCGCAATAAATTCTCCAGCAAAATCCGCAGGGAAAACGGAAGCTTCGCCATGTTTTCCGAAGAAAGTTTCTTTTCCAGGTATTCCAGCCGGTGAATGTCAAATGACTGCGCGCCCACATTCAATTTGTCGCGCGTTCCGAAAGAATTTGCAGCGGAGATGGCCATGTCGAGATCCTTTCCTCACTCCCGAACCCACTATGATAACCGACTTCGCAGCACCGCGCTCACGCGCCTTTGCTCACTGTTCACGCAGATGCGTGTCGACTAATGGTTATATCGCATGGGCAACACATGTCATTCCGAGCGAAGCGAGGAATCTGCATTGCTCTTCGCTGGGCAACCCCGCGGTATACTGTCACGGTCGTGAAAATTCTGCTCGTCTCCACCTATGAGCTAGGCCGCCAGCCCTTCGGACTAGCCTCCCCGGCCGCCTGGCTGCGTAAACGCGGCCACTCGGTGGACTGCTTCGATCTTTCCCGTCAGTCGCTCGACGAATCCGTGATACGTGAAGCCGCGCTGATCGTTTTCTACCTGCCCATGCACACCGCGACGCGCCTCGCTCTGCGATGGCTTCCCATGATCCGCAAACAAAATCCCGCAGCGTATCTCTGCGCCAGCGGTCTCTACGCTCCGCTGAACGAATCGCATCTGCGCGTCGCCGGATTTTCCGCAATTCTCGGGCCTGAGTTCGAATCCGACCTGGCACAACTGGCGGACGATCTAGCTGCGGGTCGCCCGTTTCAGAGAACGGAACTGCCAGACACAAGGATTCCGCGCCTCACATTCGAAGTCCCTGACCGTTCCGGCCTACCCACTCTCGACAAATACGCACACGTCGTTTTACCGGACGGCACGCAACGCATAGCCGGATACACAGAAGCTTCCCGCGGCTGCAGACATCTCTGCCGCCATTGCCCCATCGTTCCTGTTTATCAAGGCCAGTTCCGCGTAGCCCCTCTCGACGTTGTTCTCGCCGACATTCGTCAACAAGTCGCAGGAGGCGCGCAACACATCACCTTCGGCGATCCTGATTTCTTCAATGGCATCACCCACGCCACTCGCATCCTCGAAGCTGTTCACGCCAACCATCCGCATCTGACCTACGACGTGACCATCAAAGTCGAGCATCTCCTGCGTCACTCACAAGCTTTGCCCACACTCGCAAGCACTGGTTGCCTCTTCGTCACCAGTGCCGTCGAATCCCTGGACGATCAAATTCTGCTCAAGCTGGAAAAGGGCCACACCCGGCGCGATTTTTTCCACGCGCTCGAACTCTGCAGCAACGCTGGCCTCGCGGTGCAACCCACATTCGTTCCGTTCACTCCGTGGACGACTCGCCAGACTTATTTCGATCTCATCGAAACCATCGCCGACCGTAATCTGGTCGAGTCTGTTCCGTCGATCCAGTTAGCTATTCGTTTACTGATCCCATCGCGCTCGCGTCTCCTGGAGCTCCCCGAAATCGCGTCGCTGGTCGGCGATTTCGATTCCGAAAAACTCGTCTACCCGTGGCTCCATTCCGATCCGGCCATGGACGCTCTCGCCGAAAACGTCTCCCGCATCGTAGTCGAAGCCGAAAAGAGAAGGGAATCGCGTCCGCAAACATTCGAACGCATCTGGAACGCCGCTGCGGCCCTACAGGGAGCCAACGGTCACACTAAATTCCGTCACATCGCGTCTTCATTGCGGCCCGCCCCATACCTCAGCGAGCCTTGGTATTGTTGAGCGGAACCCACCGCGGACCAGTTGGTCCCCGTCCAGAAATTTGGCGAGAGCATCGAATCCAGCGAAGGTTTTGTATGACAATCTTTTCTGTCAGTCCGAACGAAGCTAGGAATCTCTCTTCGTACGATCCTTCTAGGCGGACTTAGCCTGCGCCAACGGCGAACGTGAACTCGCACCCATGCCTATAACACAAAGCAAAACCGTAGCACTCTTCGCCTCCAAGCTCGGCTACCAAACCCGCAGCTTCGAATCAGCCGCGCGCAAACTCAACGTGCAGCTCGCCTACGTCACCGACCGCTGCCACGAGCTATCCGACCCATGGAACGACCAAGCCATCGCCGCGCGGTTCGCGAATCCCGAAGAAGCCGCCGCCACCGCGATGCAATCGCTGCGCGACAAACCGCTCGACGCCATTCTCGCTCTCGGAGACGCGCCCGCCGTAGCCGCAGCCTACGCCGCGCGCGGCCTCGGGCTCGTCGCGAATCATCCCGCCGCCGTCGAAGCCTGCCGCAACAAATTCCGCATGCGCGAAGTTCTTCGCGACGCCGGGCTTTTCCACGGTCCCACCAGTTTCTGGTTTCGCCGTATTCCGCTTTCGCCCGAACCCGAATCCGCGCTGCTCGGGATCCAGTTTCCCTGCGTGCTCAAGCCGTTGTCACTCTCCGCCAGCCAGGGCGTCATGCGCGCCAACAATCGCGAAGAATTTCGCGAAGCAGCGCGCCGCCTCGCGCGTCTTCTCGAACACCCCGACCTACAAATGAAAAATTTGTCGTCCCCTCGTGAAGCGCTGGTCGAAGAATATATTCCTGGCACGGAAGTCGCCGTCGAAGGCATTCTCACCGATGGCGAACTAAAATCTCTGGCAATTTTCGATAAGCCCGATCCTCTCGAAGGCCCGTTCTTCGAAGAAACGATTTACGTCACGCCGTCCCGACTCTCCGTCCAACAACAAACCGCGGTCCATCGCTGTGCCACGCAGGCAATCCGCGCCATAGGTCTGACGCGCGGCCCCGTCCACGCCGAATTCCGCGTAAGCGAACAAGACGTCTGGCCCATCGAAGTCGCTCCGCGCCCCATCGGCGGCATGTGCGCAGCTTCGCTGGCATTCGTCTCGCCAGAACATTCCGAACCGATCGCACTGGAAGAATTAATCCTCCGCCACGCCATCGCAGAAGATATCTCCCAGTGGAACCGCGAACCCGCGGCTTCCGGCGTGATGATGATTCCCGTTCCCGCCAGCGGCATCCTCGAAAGAGTCACCGGGACAGACGAAGCCAAGTGCGTCCAGCGCGTAACGGACGTACAAATCACCGCTCGCTTGCACGACGAAATTCTCGCCTGGCCCGAAGGTTCCTCGTATTTAGGTTTTATTTTTGCAAAAGCAGAAAGCCCAGCCGTCGCCGAGCACGCCCTGCGCGAAGCCCACTCCAAACTGCACTTCCAAATCCGTCAAACTCTACCAGCCGAACATCCCGTAACCGGAAAGTTCCTGGATCCACACGCCTAACGAATTCATGGTGGTAACACACTTTGCAGAGTGGTTTGTAGCGGCCGCCGTCTGGGGCGGTTAGTTCTGCTTGATTTCCGAAAACTGATCTCTGAGCGCTGATCTGTGGTCGCTTCCCCTAGCCCTTCGCCTTCGGCGCCACATACCCCTCCGGCAACTTCGCGCCCTCGCCAAAAAAGAACTGCTCCAGCTGCTCTTCCATAATCTTCTGCGAATTCGGATCCAGCGGATTCAACCGGTACTCGTTCATGATCATTTTCGAGTGTTCGATCCACAATTTCCACGCGTCCTTCGAAACATTTTCGTACACGCGCTTGCCCAACTCACCGCGCCACGGCACCCGGTCCAGCCCCGGCAAGTCCTTGTCAAACTTCACGCAATGCACCATGCGCGTCCCAGGCGCTGCCGGTTGCGTCGAAGGCTTTTCAGGTTCGCACGAATCATTCGCCACAGCTTCCTCCCATGTTTCACTCGAATCTTTACCTTACTTCATCTGCTTGCAAATTCCCAGATGACTTCCAGCAAATTAGGGGCTCGATTTCGGTTGGGTCCGAGATCAACGACCGATAAGCTTCTGTGAATCCGTTATGATGAGGCCGTCGCATGAAAACCTCTGACGCCAAGTTGCTCCGCCTGATCGCCATGTTCAAGCTGCTCAAGGCAGCACTTCTGATCGCTGTTGGTGTCGGCGCTCTCCGGCTCGTTCATACCGACGTAACCACCCTCCTGGAAAAGTGGGTTGCAAGATTCGGCCTGAATCCGGGCAGCCGTTATGTTGGTCACGTTATTGTTGAAGCGGCCACCCTCACCCCGAATAGGATTAAGGATCTGGCAGTCGGCAGCTTTATTTATGCCGCGCTCTTCCTGACCGAGGGGATCGGACTTTGGCTGATGAAACGTTGGGCCGTGTGGTTTAGCATAATCATCACCAGCTCGCTCCTCCCGCTCGAGGTCCACGAAATATTTCGACATCCAACGTCGGCAAGAGTTTTTGTGCTTATGATCAATATTGCCGTCGTCGCATTCCTTGTTCATCGCATCCGGAACCAACGCACTGACTAGTTGGAACTTGTTCTTGCGAGGAACGTGTCGTGCTCAGGTGATTTTATGACTTACTACAGACAACTTGAGCAAATCCGCTCACTAAACCAATTCTGCTTTCGTTGTAGGATTGGCGCTGATGACTCCATCGCCCTCACGTAGCCGCGCCAGCCGGCCAAATTCCCGCTTCAGGTGGGGTCTCGACGAGATCGCCGCCACGTGCGTCAGGTGCGAGTATCCAAGGCTGCGATCGCGAGGGTGCTCGAGTTCAATCCGGATTTGTCCTCCGCGCGTCACATGTCAAAGCAGTTGGAAAGTGGCGAGGTCAGTTGCGAGGTCAAATGACCGGCTAGAGCGGCCTGAAAACTGCGCTGCATCCTAGGCAAAGCCCATTCGCCTCCCGTTCCCCAACTGAAGTAGAATCCCCCCGGCCTTCTTCGCGATCCTCTCGAAAGGAAATTCTCTCATGGCGGCCATCACCACCCTCTTCTGGGACATCGGCGGCGTTATCCTCACCAACGGTTGGGATCGCAACTCCCGCAAAGCCGCCTGCGAGGCCTTTGATATCGACTGGGAAGAATTTCAGGACCGCCACGATCTCACTTTCCCCGCGTTCGACGCCGGTCAAATTACCATCAAAGAATATCTCGACCGCACTCTCTTTTATCGTCCGAGAAGATTTTCCCATGAAGAGTTCACAGCTTTCATGTTCGCGCAATCTAAGGCGTACCCCGCCTCCCGCGCCATTCTCGACGCCGCAGTACAAACCAAGAAATATTTTGTCGGCGCCATCAACAACGAACCTCTCGAGCTAAATCAATATCGCATCGAAGCCTTCAACCTCCGTAGAAGCTTCCAGGTTTTCTTCAGCTCCTGCTACGTGCACTCGCGTAAACCGGAAGAAGGCATCTTTCGCATCGCGCTTGCCGTCACTCAGCGCCGCCCCGAAGAATGTGTTTTCATTGACGATCGCCCTCTCAATCTCGAAGGCCCTCGCCGCCTCGGTTTTTCCGTGATTCACTATCAGTCTCCGGAGCAGTTGCGAACCGACCTGCGAAATCTTCGGGTTGAGGTATAGTTTTTGAGGCGCGCACGCCGCCCAGTTGCCGTCAACACGTTTTGAGGAGAATGTATGGCCGCAGAGTCCATCTCAACCAATCCAAGCTATGGCGGTGTCTGCGATCCTTGCGCCATCGTCCTTTTCGGCGCATCCGGCGATCTTGCCAAACGCAAAGTAATTCCGGCGATGTTCGATCTCGCAGTACACAATTCTCTGGGGTCGCGTTACGCTATCATCGGTTTCGCGCGCACGCACATGGATGACGAAAGCTTTCGCTCCGTCACTGCTGAAGCTGCGAAGACCATGTCGGATATCGGCCCGGTCGATGCCGATAAGTGGAATGATTTCTCATCCAATCTTTTCTACACTTCCGGGGATTATTCCGATCAGCAGGCTTACGCGCAACTCGCCAAGAGCCTCGCTGAACTTGACGCGCAAAAAAACCTCGGCGGCAATCGTCTCTTTTATCTTTCCACTCCTCCGGAAGTCTATCCCGATATCGTGGAGCAACTCGGGCGTGCTGGTTTATCGCGCCCCTCTAACGCAAAATCCTGGGTGCGCATTATCATTGAGAAACCCTTCGGACGCGACCTCGCCTCCGCTCACGAGCTCAACCAGATCGTTCACAACGTTTTCGAAGAGCAACAGGTCTACCGCATCGACCACTACCTCGGCAAAGACACGGTACAAAATCTTCTGGTATTCCGTTTCGGCAACGGCATCTTCGAACCGCTTTGGAATCGCAATTACGTGGACAACGTGCAGATCACCGCGGCCGAAACGCTCGGCGTCGAACGGCGCGGCGGCTTTTATGAAACGGCCGGCGCGCTCCGCGACATGATTCAGAGCCACGTTCTGCAACTCACTTCGCTCGTCGCCGTCGAACCTCCCGCTTCCTTTGACGCCACCGCCGTGCGCAACGAGAAACTGAAAGTTCTCCAGTCCATTCGCCCTTTCGATCTCGAAATGGTCGCCCAATCCGTCGTCCGCGGCCAATACGCGCAGGGAACCGTCGGCGGCAAGCCCGTCCCCGGCTACCGCGAAGAACAAAACGTCAGCCCGCAATCGCGCACGGAAACTTTCGTCGCCGCAAAACTTCTCATCGACAACTGGCGCTGGGCCAATGTCCCGTTTTATCTGCGCACTGGCAAGCGCCTCGCCAAACGCACCACCGAAATCGTCATTCAGTTCAAGCGCGCTCCGCACATCGTTTTCCGGGGCCGCGAAGCGGACGCGAACCGCCTGATCCTGAACATTCAACCCGATGAAGGTATCTCTATTTCTTTTGGTGCCAAGCGCCCGGGCACCGAAATGAGCATCGGCAACGTCAACATGAGTTTCAGCTACCAAGAAGGATTTGGCGATTCTTCGCGCAGCGCCTACGCTACCCTCGTTAATGATTGCCTGCGCGGCGACGCCACTCTTTTCGATCGCGGCGACAGCGTCGAAGCCGCATGGTCTCTGGTCGATCCGATTCTCGACGTCTGGAGTGCCGCCAAAACCGCGGCCGTTCCCAGGTACGCTTCCGGAAGCTGGGGTCCAAAAGAGTCCGATGCGTTGCTCGAACGCGATGGCCGAAAGTGGCATACTCCCTAGAAGCCATGGCATAAAGATCACGCGAGTGGCATGGCTTCCGTCATTCCGAGGTTCAACAGCCGTCATTCCGAGCGGTTTTTGCGAGGAGAATCTCTCTTAATCTGCACGCGCCACTTGCGATGCCGCCCCATGCATCTATAAGATACGTCCTGCAATTTTCCTCGCGGAGCATCGCTGAGTTTTCTGCTTCACAGGGTTTTGGGGGATCTCGTGATACTGGCCGGTGACGTCGGCGGCACAAAATGCAACCTCGCGCTTTTTTCCGAAAATGGAGGCAGGCTCACATCGGTTTTCAAGCAGCGTTTCCGCAGCAAGGATTTCGCCACCTTCGATCTCATCGCCAAGGAATTCTCCCGCATCGTCGCAACCCATCTCGGTGACGAAAAAATCCGCGCCGCAGGTTTCGGCATCGCCGGCCCAGTCATCAACAATCGTGTCCGCGCCACCAATCTGCCCTGGACCGTTGACGCCGCCGTTCTCTCCCAGGAACTGGCCATCGAACACATCATTCTCCTCAACGATCTCGGCGCCTGGGGCCACAGCATCGAATATCTCGATCCTGCCGACTTTGCGGTTCTGAATCCCGGGGTGCCGGAAACTGGTGGCACACGCGCTCTTCTCGCCGCCGGCACCGGCCTGGGCGAAGCTTTTCTCGTGTGGAATGGCGCCCGCTATCAAGTTGGCGCTTCCGAAGGTGGTCACTCCGATTTCGCTCCGCACACTGAACAGCAAATCGAATTGCTTCGTTTCATGCGCCGCCGCTATCCGCAAGTCAGCTTTGAACTGATTCTCTCCGGCCGCGGCTTCCGCACCATCCACGAATTTCTCGACCCTTCGATAAAGCACCCCACTTTCGCTGATCCTGATGCCGATCCCGCTCCGGAAATTACCCAGAACGGCCTCAACAAAACTTGCCCCGTCTGCGTCCAAACCATCGATCTCTGGACTGACGTCTATGGGGCAGAAGCCGGCAACCTCGCCCTCAAAGTTCTCGCACTTGGCGGCGTCTACGTAGCCGGCGGCATCGCCGTTAAAATCCTGCAAAAAATGAAGGACGGCGCCTTCTTCTCGAGCTTCAAGGACAAATGGCATTTCGAAAAACTCCTCGCCAATATCCCAGTCTCCGTTATCCTCAACGAAAACGCCCCGCAACTAGGCGCCGCCTACGAAGCCCTCCGCCTCGTCCAGAAATAAACGTTGCACCTCCCGCAGCCGCAGTTCAGGGTTTAGACGCTGGTCAGTGGCCCGCAGCGCTACGGCCCTTTGCACACCAGTCGCATCGCATCCGCTTGCTTGACGTTCCGCATGTGCAAAATGTCGAATTGGACTGCTTCGGGCAGCAAAAGATATCAACGTCGAACACGGCCAACGTTTACGAAACAGCGCTCACGAATCTCCGCAGCACCAGCAACCGCCCTTGCTAATCTCGTCAGATGGAATGGCCCACCATCGCCCTGGAAGACTGGAAGCCCGTTTCCCGCCCCGTCGCCATCATCGCCATCGTCTTCTTCCTGCTCTTTTTTCTCTACGCCGCAAACAATCGCTCCGGTTTCCTGTTCCTCGATCTCGCTAATCTCATGATCCACGAAGTCGGCCATCCGCTCTTCGGCATCATCGGCGGCGGCGCCGAAACTGGCTTCGGACACACACTCATGGTCCTCGGCGGCACGTTGTTCGAACTCATCGTTCCGCTGGCCTGCTCCGCTTATTTCTTCTTCCGCCGCGAAGCCACAGGCGCCGCCTTCTGTGCGTTCTGGTTTTTCGAGAATTTTCTTTACATCGCAACCTACATGGCCGACGCCCGCGCCAGCGCGCTTCTTCTAGTCGGTTCGGGCGACAGCGACTGGGAAGTTCTCTTCACGCAATGGAACCTGATGCTCCACGACACCCAAATCGCTCACGCCACCCGCACCGTAGGTTGGCTAGGCATGCTGGCCTCGGTAACCTGGTTCGCCTACCGCTCTCTGCGTCGCCCCTCCCAATCGCACGCACTAGAACCTCTGCCACATCTGTAGCGTAGCGGCACCGTTCCGAACACAGTAGCAGCCACCTTCAGGTGCCCATCTTCGTTTGGAGCGGCAGCCCAGCTGCCCCTTTTCGCGGACTATGTCCCCCGCATCAACTCGCCGATTATTGCGGCGTCTCGGCCGAAGCTTCCTTCTCCGCCTGCTTCGCCGCCGCCTTGCTCTCCGTCGCGCTCATACTCGGCTTAAGCGTCTGAATCGCCTGCCCCAAGTGCGAACCCTTAGCCGGCACAATTATTCCCGGGCAAGCATCCGCCGTCGCCAATTCCGTGCACTTCAGCTGATCGAACGGAATCCCCAGATTGTGCGAGACGTGCACCGCAGCCACAAACTGCCCGAGGTTGCGGAAACCGCTAGCCGCAGTTTGCAGATTCGTCCCTGCCGGCAGCAGCGCGCCCAGTTTCGAAGAAAGCTGCGTGTTCTGCGTCAGCAACTCTCCCGGCGTGTGTGGTCCAGACGGGCTGGCAGCGTCCACTCCATGCGCGCCGCCCATCGAGCCGGCAGCCGACCCGCCAGGATGATTCTGGCTGCGTCCTTGTGCAGCAGCGGGAATTGCCAGAATCAAAGCCGCCGCGGCCACTAGCGTGATCGTCACCAATGTTCGTTTCATCTATTGCCTCCTTAAAGGAACCACAACGAATGAATACGTCGTTTACAAATTCTAGAAACTCGAACGGCTCAAAAGCGTTCGCATATTAGCTGTAATACCAAAAGATAATATACTTATATTGTAATAAGTGCTTCGGCTGTAGGCGGCGGTGAAATCAATGGCCCTCACCGGCGAAACGCTAACGCCGGCGCTAAATCCGTTGTCCGCCGCCAGGCTCGACCCTCCCGTCGTCTGATGGCCCTGCAAAAACGGAGGACCGTGACCGCCGGCTCCGCTAGACCCACCAGTTCCGCCTGATCCTTTCCCAACAATGCGGCTGTCAATGGTCTGCGAACCCCATGGAGATACATCAAACGCCGACGCCGCCACGCTCAGCCAACGCACAACGCGATACGCGGCACCGGCCTGGAGGTGTGCGAGTTCTCCGTAAGACGCAAAAGGCCGCCGATAAATAAACGCATCAGGTATAGAGTTCGCGACGCCCGCCTCCAGAAACGGAGTCCACGGACCGAAGTCGCGATCGATTCGATTCGTCCAGTCATACGTCGCGTGCCCGGTCGAAATTCCGTCGGACGTGCCGCCGGTTGGCGCTCGTCCCGTAAGCTGGGTCTTGAAATTCAGTGCAGGATTGGGGAACGACAGCCGAACCTGCCCGTAAACGTCGCCCAACTCGGTGAACGAATTCGTCGTCGAAGCTCCGGAACTCGTCGTGGTGTTGGCGCGAACGAAATAAACAGGAACGCCAGCATCCAGCAAAATATGCCGCCCAAACAAGTAGCCTGCCGAAGAGTCCAGCAGCGTCACCTGGCCTTCTGAATTCGCACTGCCACTAAATTGTTCGATCCATGCGAAATGGTCTTCAGCCCGCATCGCGGGAAGCGCCGGTGCCGACGGATTACTGCTAGGCGCGCCACTGTTTGTTTGCGCACGCACCTGCTGCGCAAAGAGTAGCGCCACTGCCGCGACAAGCAGCAATGCTCCGCATAAGTTGGTCGACTTCCCAGGGAATTCGACCTGACTTCTGAGCCGACTAGGCAGCGCAAACCGTCTCATTGGCATATTTTTTTTGATATGAGTTTTCTCAGAGGCGCTCTCAACTCCGGGGACACAGCTCGATCGCATCCTATGTTCGATAGGCGCAAACCAACTGCCAACCAACCCGCGCGCGTTGACCTGTTGTAAGCGGATGGTGCACAGGACTTTAGGAGGGAAAAGACACATTTTGTCAGCACCGCAAGAAGAGCCTTGGTCCACGTTTTTACATGGTACTAAGCCGAGAATTCCCTCCCGAGCGTTGCATTACGTCCTGGGGCCATTCTGCCAGCGCCTAGCTATAGCTAGGTCAACGGATCGCTAGCATCCGGGCTGCTAATGCGCAAGAGAAGTGCTTTCGCAACAGGTGATTCGGCTCGAAAAGCGCTTTCCGGCAAGGGGACATTTCTAAAGAGGTTTGACACGCTTTCCGGCTAGCGTTGCTATCGCCTGCACTTTGGTCTATCCTGCGAACTCGGTTTGCTCGTCTATTCGGGCCTCAGATTGAACTTGCTAGAAAATTGAAGCGTATCTAACGGCATCGGCGAACGTCCCAGAAATGCCGCTTTCTTTTCCTGTGAGCGTACTGAAAATGATTAGCTTGAGAGGATCTGCGCTGTTGTGCGGCATTCTGCCGGGTCTGCTGCCCGGACCGCTAGTAGGCACAACCGCTCCAACTGGTTTCGTTTCGTCGGCGCGTGTTCAGCAGACGGATGCGGCTAAACCAGTTGTAGTGCAACCTGGGGCACCGGGTAAGCCGAGCAAGACACTGCCGCCCACCACAAAAGGTACTCTGCCCCCACGTTCGCAAGCGGATGCCCTTTTCATGCAGGGTATGATCATGCATCATTCGCAGGCGGTAGAGATGACCGCGCTGATTGCATCGCACACGGACAACAGGGATCTGCGTTTGCTGGGAGCAAAAATCAGCAGCTCGCAATCAGACGAAATCAAGTTTATGCAGCGTTGGCTTGCGGCACGGAGAGAAGCAACTTCCATGGCCATGCCAGGAATGCAGGACATGAATATGTCGGGACACGCGATGGCCCTCATGCCCGGTATGCTTTCTCCGGAGCAAATGGAAGCATTGCGCAGAGCCCATGGCGCCGAGTTCGACCACTTATTTTTGACTGGCATGATTCAGCACCACAACGGCGCGTTGATCATGGTGAAGGATTTGTTTGACACCGCGGGCGCCGGACAGGATGCCGATCTGTTCAATTTCGCGACCGATGCGGACAACACGCAACGCGCCGAGATCAAGATTATGGAAAATATGTTGCAGAAAAAACCGTCAGAGGAGAAACGATGAATCGAGTGCCCAGCCTTACTTTTCGCGTAGTGTTGGCCGCAGTTCTTTTTTGTTCGGGCGTTCGCAGAATGAATGCGCAGGGGCCTGCTACGTCGGCCCCGCCGAAACAGGACACGGCGAAACAGGTACCATCTAAGGACCAGCCAGCCAAGGACGCCACCAAAGAGGAAAAGGGAGAAGACGAAGGCAATCCGTTTGCGCCCCAGCCGGCTCCGACGCTGCCCCCCGGAATGACCGGATCGGATGTGAGCGATCCGCGTTTCAAGCTCACCCCGGGATTGTACGACGCGGGTGAAGCCGCAATGGGCATCAAGCACATCCTGTTGGTCAAGAAGCCCGACGCGTTTCAGCTCGGCTCTAATGACGCCGATGATCCCAAGGTGCAGAAGACGATTGCTCAGCTTGGCATCGGCGCCGCCGCGAAAATGCCCAAGCCGCTGCAGTTGGTGATCGCGCAACTCGCTTTCGCCAACTCCGACCTGGCATTCCAGGGAAACCACCTTTTCCAGGGGAATTTCTATGGGGTCACGATCTACGACATCTCGAATCCCGCCAACGCCTCGCTGCTGACTTCAATGGTCTGCCCGGGCGGCCAGGGTGATGTCTCGGTGTACAAGAACCTGCTCTTCATGTCGGTCGAGATGCCGAATGGACGCCTCGATTGCGGCGTACAGGGATTTCCGCCGGAGCCTCCCCCGGCCGCAGGACACGAAAAGGAACGTCGCTTGCCCGCCGCGCAAAAAGATCGCTTCCGTGGAGTACGAATCTTCGACATTTCTGACATCAAAAATCCGAAGCAAGTCGCATCAGTGCAGACCTGCCGCGGATCGCACACCCATACTTTGGTGCAGGATCCGAACGACAAGGACAACGTTTATATCTACGTCTCCGGCGTATCGTTCGTCCGTCAACAGGAGGAACTGGCTGGTTGCTCTGGCGAAAAGCCGGACAAGGATCCAAACACAGCGCTGTTTCGGATTGAAGTGATCAAAGTTCCGGTCGCTGCCCCGCAGGACTCGAAAGTAGTCTCCAGCCCCCGGCTATTTATGGATGCACGGACTGGCGCTCTGAACGGCCTCAACAACGGCGGCAGCCATGGCAAGGGCAATGAAAAGCCCGAGGACACTGACCAATGCCACGACATCACGGTGTACACGGCGATTGGTTTGGCGGCTGGCGCGTGCTCCGGAAATGGAATCGTGCTGGACATCAAAGATCCGGTGCGTCCGAAGCGCCTGGATGCGATAAATGATCCGAACTATTCCTACTGGCACTCGGCTTCGTTCTCCAACGACGGCAGCAAAGTCGTATTCACCGACGAATGGGGCGGCGGCCTGGGCGCGCGCTGCCGACCGAACGATCCCAACAAGTGGGGCGCGGATGCCATCTTCAACCTGAAAGACGACAAGCTCAGCATGGCCAGCTATTACAAGCTGCCCGCTGCGCAGGCCGACACGGAAAACTGCGTCGCGCACAACGGTTCGCTGGTCCCGGTCCCGGGCCGCGATGTCGAAGTGCAAGCTTGGTATCAGGGCGGCATTTCCGTCATGGACTTCACCGACGCGGCGCATCCATTCGAGATTGCCTACTTCGACCGCGGACCGATTGATCCGAACATGCTCGTGTTGGGCGGCGACTGGTCGGCCTATTGGTACAACGGCAGCATTTACGGTTCGGAGATCGCGCGCGGTCTGGATATTTTTGAGCTGACGCCCACCAAATTTCTCACCCAAAACGAAATCGACGCGGCGAAAGCCGTTCGCGTATCCGAGCTGAACGTCCAGAACCAGCAAAAAATCGAATGGCCTGCGCAGTTAATCGTGGCCAAGGCTTATGTTGACCAGTTGGAACGGTCTCAGGCTCTGCCGGCAAATCAGATCGCAGACCTCCGCAAGGCCATCCAAAACGCCGAAGCTTCGCACCTGAACAAGGGCAAAGTGAAAAAATTGCGGCACATGGCGCCCTCGCTCGAACAAAATGCCGCCACCGCGAAAAGCCCCGCTGATTCGAAACGCCTGCATGCCTTGGCAGATATCTTGAAGCATCCGTCTGCCTGATCACGGTCGCAACTGGACCAGGATACGAATTACATCAGAATCTGGAGACCAGAATGAAGATCGAAATCATTCACTGCCCAACGTGACAGAACAACAAGGTCAAGGTCGCGAGTCTCGTGGCCCTCATCAAGAAGCGCCTGAACATAGAGCCCATTCTTACGCCTGGCAAGGCTGGTCAGTTCGACGTGCTGGCGGACGGCAACAGGATTGCCGAACGTGGTGGGAACTTTTTCACACGAAGCTTTGGTGCCGGCTATCCGGATCTCGATAGCCTGGTCGAGCAGCTCGTCGAGAAGAGTGCGAGTAAAGCAGTCTGATTAGTTCGCTTCGAGCAGCGCCTTGACCGGTGATTTATCTTAATCAGTAGTCTTGAGGCTGGTCCTCTTCGCCAGCAAAGCCAATCTCTGCTCGCGATTCATGGGCTCCCACGGGACAAGTTTGTCGGCGAGGGCATCCATCCTGTGGAGCAGCGTCAACTCGAGGAAAAGTCCCATAAAATCCAAGTCCCGGAAGACCAACGAGCCGGCCTCTCTCATCCTGTCGCGAATCCGCTCGAAATGGTCTGGCATCTCGGTCCAGTGAAGGCTAGAACGGTGGTGATGACAGAGGTGGTATCCTTCGTTCATGAAATTCACCTCATCGACGACAGTCACGGAATTGGCGAAATAATCCTCTGGACGTTCTGGGTCACAGAAAGCGTGCTGGACCCATGCGGTGATTGCGTTGATGCAATTCATGCACAGAAGAGGAACCAACACGAACATCGTCCCAATTCTCCAATCGTAAATAAACACAGCTCCGAAGTAGGCATAGTAGCGCGCCATTCCCCATGACATGCGTCTTCGGTTCTTTTCATCGCTTCTCGCTTTAAAGTAGGCGTAGGGAGCGAGCCCCAAGACCGTCCAAATGTTGTCTGAGAGATACCACAGGAAATCGAGTCGGCTGGTTCGATCGTAGCCCATGGTGCTGCGAGTGTCATCGGGCCCGCTGTTCTCTCTGTGGTGCAGACGTACATGAGCCGTCCGACCGAGTTCCGGAATGTTCCCGTACAAGTACCCCAGGAAGAATTCGAGGTAGCGGCCGAAGACTTTATCGCATTTCCCCGAAAAGTAGCCCTGGCGCCGGTGTGCTTCCAGGTGGCTGGCACTGAACATTCTCACAAACCGCTGGAACTTGAGACCGTAAAGAGAAAGATAGAATGCGATCACCAGCAGCAGCTGAGGTTTCCCTAGAACGAGTTGGATCACTAGGATTGGCACCGCGGTAAGGCTAAGAGAGACCATCAGTCGTAACGCCGGAGTGTCTCGGGAGTCCCGCAGAACTCTTTGGCTGAGCCGGTCGAGGAACCGGTCGTAGGCCCGGGAGATAAATTCATACGCGTCGCGTAACGGACGAACCTTCCCGAGGAACATGGCCGCGCCGTAGCATCCGAAGGAAAGCGCGGCAACGGGCAAGGTAGCCACAATGCTTGCCAAACCCATGAGGACTGCGAACCACTGAAACAAGAATAAGAATTTGGGTTTGGCTGCAAGACTCATGGTCATGGAGGAGGTGCCTAACTCGGGGTTATAAATTTCCATTTCAGCACCGTTCGCCGATATGTTTATGCACTCGAGTGGGCATATTAGGCCGCACAACGAAAGCGAGTCAACAGGGCGCATGGCGCCCATGGCACCCCGGGGCATAGAATCTTGTCGCGGCTTGTGCCAGATAAAGCGCGCTAACAGGACTTAGTGCGTGCCCAGATAATAAGTTTTGCAGTATGCTCTCTGGCGAAGCAAACCGGCTTGGTTGCTGGCCGCGTGAACGATTCAGGGATGACCGGGAGCGAGTGTGACGACAAGGCGAGAACTTTTGAAGTATGCGGGACTGGGAATGGGTGCGGCGGCGGCTTCAGCGTTAGGAGTGACGGTAAACGCCAAAGCCGAAGTGGCCAAAGCCGAAGCGAATCAAGCGCAGTCGCCCACCAAGCCCGCACAAACAGAAGTCACCGACAAGAGCGGCAAACGGCTAGCGGCGGGCGCGGAGATTCAATGGACGAAAGTTGCGAAAAAATCCGCACCAGCGGACGTCACAGTGGACCCGGCGAAAACCGCGCAGACCATCCTGGGATTTGGCGCGGCCTTTACGGACGCTGCATGCTTCACGCTCTCGCGCCTCAGCGATGCCGATCGTGCCAACCTCCTGCACACCATGTTCGGCCAAGGCCAGGATCAACATGCGCTCAGCATGGGCCGCATTCCCATCGGCGCCAGCGATTACAGCACCGCGGCATACAGCTACGACGACGGCGCAGCCGATCCCGATCTGAAGCACTTCAGCGTTGACCGCGACCGCGACTACGTTCTGCCGACTTTACGTGCCGCACTCAACGCCAATCCCGATCTCTTTTTCTTCGGATCACCGTGGAGTCCTCCCGGATGGATGAAGTACAGCAACTCCATGTTGGGCGGAAACATTCGCCCGGAAAATATCAACACCTACGCGCACTACTTTCAGAAATTCGTGGAGGCATACGCCGCAGCCGGCGTCACGGTGCGCGCAGTGACCACGCAAAACGAAATCGACGCGGATCAGGGCGGCCGAATGCCGGCGTGCCCGTGGCCGGAAGAGGATGAAGAGCGCCTGGTGGCCGCGCTCGGTCCGCTGCTCGAACCAAGCGGCACCAAAATCTGGACCCTCGACCACAATTACAATTTATTTGGCCGCGCGCTCGATCAACTCTCCAGGCCCCGCATCAAGAAATACGTGAACACTGTTGCCTGGCACGGCTACGTGGGAACTCCGGAGATGATGCGCAACGTGAAGGAGAAATTTCCGGATATTGAAATGCATTGGACCGAAGGCGGCGACGAATACAAATTTGCTGATTATTTGTCCAACTGGAGCAAATGGGGCGCGACCTTCGCCGGCATTCTGGCCAACGGCCCGCAAAGCATCACCATGTGGAACCTCGCTCTCGACGAACGCGGCCGCCCCAACATTGGTCCATTCGATTGCGGCGGTCTGGTGCAGATTCATTCGCAGACCAAAGAAATCATCCGCACCGGATTGTATTGGGCCTTGACGCATCACGCCCGCGCCTTCCGTCGCGGCGCTGTGATTGTTGCCTCGCACGGCACAAACGACGATGTCCCGGCGGTGAACGGCGCGCTGATCGGCCAGCCGGCGTCCTCGTCCACGGTCACCGCGACTCCAAATACCGCCGTGACTTCGCGCGTGTACCACACGGCCGCGAAAAATTCCGACGGCTCGATGGTGCTGGTGCTGAGCAATCCAAGCGAAGCGAAGGACGTAACCGTCGCATGCGGCAGCCAAACTGCGAAAATATCGCTGACCGCCGATTCCATCACCACGCTACGCTGGAGTTGAATTCTACTTTGACCGTGTCTGGCAATTCCATTTGTCTGGTAACGCAACTGCGCGGGCACTGACAGGCTTGGTGCAAATGTCTGGTCGGCGGGCAATTCAGCCTGCGCGAGAGTCGTCTCTCGCCGGCCACAGGTTCTTTGTGCTCTTTGTTTTTCGCTTGGCCACGCTAATTCTATTTCCCTATGCTGAAGCCAGCCGCTTCGGTTCCTACACGTTGCGCATTGGAAGGTGATGCTGCGTCACGAGCATAATGGCGAAGGCTCTTCTCTGGACTTCGTTAGGTCCTTACTTCTTTACCTCCTCTTTGTGCGAAACTCTCTCCCATGACCGCCGATCCTCTCCACCTCGACGTCAACGAACAGATCGAATGTGCACACACTCTTGCCTCACGCTTTTACACCGATCCAGCAATCCTCGAAATCGAGCGCGACAAAATTTTTCGCCGCACCTGGCAGCTTGTGGGCACCCTCGATCATCCGTGCGGCGAAGCCCCCTGCGAGGGTAGGAATACCGTCAAGAAAACCATCTCCGATCCGGAGACTTATTTCACTGCCGACGTCGCTGGCGAACCGCTCTTAGTTGTTCGAGACAAACAGGGAACTCTCCGCGCCTTCAGCAATGTCTGCCGCCACCGCGCGGGACCCATCGCTGTCGGTAACGGTTGCAAAAGTGTCATGCGCTGCCAGTATCACGGCTGGACTTACACCCTCGACGGCCGCCTCATCGGCACTCCCGACGTCGAAGGTGTGGAATTTTTCGATCGCAGCACCATGGGCATGTTTCCGGTACGCCTCGAAACCTGGGAAAAATTTATTTTCGTTAATTTCGATCCAAATGCGGAGAGTTTCTCAACCTATCTCGGAAAAATTCCAGAGCAGGCGTGCGGCTTCCAATCCGCGGGATTGCAATCCGCCGAACGCCGCGATTACATCATCAATTGCAATTGGAAGGTCTACGTTGACAACTATCTCGAGGGCTATCACATTCCCATCGCGCACCCCGGCCTGATGCGCGAAATAGATTACGCCCACTATCGCACCGACACGTTCCGCTACTATTCGCAGCAGTTCGCGCCCATCCGCGCCATGAAAACCGAAGACTCAGGCGAACGCTTTTACGCGCCAAGCACAGGTTTACGGCAAGCGCTCTACTTCTGGATTTTTCCCAATCTGATGCTCAACATTTATCCCGACAATATCTCCACCAACATAATCGTTCCGCTCTCCACGGAAAAAACTCTTACGATTTTCGAATGGTTTTTCCACGATGCCGATCAACCGAAAACTCGCGAACGTATCGAACGCGCCATCGCCTTCAGCGACGAAGTTCAGCAGGAAGACATCACCCTCTGCGAAAATGTCCAGCGCGGCCTTCGCTCCTCCACCTACGACCGCGGCCGCTATTCGGTAAAACGCGAAAACGGCGTCCACCACTTCCACATGCTCCTAAGCGAATTCCTGGGAAAACCAGCGACCAGCGATCGCCCATCGACCAGTCAGGCAGGAACCTCTTGAATTTCTCTTCATGTAGCGGCGGGTTTATCCCGCCGTCTTTTCTTTGAAAATCTGAGGCGGAAGCCGCCGCTTATTACATCGGTATGATGCTGCTCTCACTCTTCTTTTGTAGCGGCCGCCTGTCGCTCGCCCCGACCTTGTCGGGGAGGCGGGCGCCTTTCGATCAAGGTTTCGCGGGCGCCGGAGCAGCAGTCGAAGGAGCAGGCGCCGATTTTTGGAAATCGAAATTCACCTTGGGAGCCGTCCGCGCGCCTTCTTCCGTCTTGAAATAAGCGTCGTTGCGAGTGAAACCACCCATGCTGGCGACCAGACTGTTGGGGAAAAGTGAAATGTAAGTGTTGTAGTCCTGAACGACTTCGTTGTAACGGCGGCGCTCCACCGCGATGCGATTTTCTGTTCCGGCAAGTTCGTCCTGCAGGCGCAGAAAGTTTTCGTTGGACTTGAGTTGCGGATAATTTTCCGTGATCACCAGCAGCCGGCTGAGCGCGGAATCTAGCGCTCCGTTCGCAGCGATTTTATCGGCCGGAGTTCTCGCGCCGATCAGTGCAGAACGAGCTTGTGCGATTTCGCCGAATACCTGTTCTTCGTGAACGGCAAAACCTTTCACGGTTTGCACCAGGTTAGGAATCAAATCGGCGCGGCGTTGCAGAACGACATCCACTTGAGCCCACGCGGCGTTGACGGCTTCACGCTTAATAGCCATCTGGTTGCGCCGGCCGACGTAAGCGCTGCCCAGGATTAGCGCCAGGATTAGCAGAATGACTACGATGACTAAACCGATTTTCATGAACCTTCTCCTCTTAATTCTTTTGCGATTTCTGTTTTCCACTCCGACAAACCCGTAAAATTGCGGGTCAGAATTTTTGTTTCTTAACGCGTTGCCATTCGTGTTTGGGAACCAGAGCATCCAGCGCATGAATCACAAATTCGAGGGCTTCAAGATATTTGCCGAAAGCGCGGGTAATTTCGGAATGTGGATGATTGTCGCGCAGCGCGCGGCCAAGCTCAAAAACAGAAGCTTCCGCGCCAGTCAATTCTTCGATGCGCCGATACACGGCGCTCTTATCCGAAGAACAATCTTCGCCGAGCGCGATCAGAACATGGCGAAGCAGGACCGTAATGCTCGAAATGGATTTGCCGTAAATTTCCCGCAACTGCTGCTCGTTGTCCGAAGCGCGCAGAAAATGGTCGCGAAGTTTTTGCAGCGCGGTGCGCAGTTCGTGCTCCACCTGCGCGCGATGCAGATTCATCGGGACTTCGATGCCCGCGACAGGATCGTCGCCAAAAAGCACGCGATGCGCTTGCCCGATGTCGAGCAATTCGATGGCGAAGACATCGGCGGAATGCAGCAATTCTTCCTTTGTGAAAATGCGCGGAGCCGGTTCGCGCAGTTGTCCGCTCCACCAGCGAACCACGGACGCGATGCGCGAAAGTTCCGCGGCTTTTGCGGATTTCAGCACGCACAGAAGATTCAAATCCGATTTGTGAGTGTGAAAATCGCCGCGCGCCACCGATCCGTACAACACCACCGATTGCAGATTTTCTCCCGCGGCTTCCTGCAGCCTGCGAACGACTTCGGTTAGTTTTTCTTCGCGTGCCAGCATGCCATCCTCATTAGCTCAGGGTTTGTAAGTACAAACCCTGAAACCCGATCTACGCAACATCGTCTACGCAAAATCGCTGAAAAACATTTCACCAGCTCCCGGAAGCCCCGCCCCCGCCACTCGATCCGCCGCCAAATCCACCAAATCCCCCTCCACCACCGCCTCCTCCACCTCCGCCAAATCCACCACCGCCCCAATCGCTGCCGCCACCGCCCCGGCCGCCGCCTCCGCTCATCAGGAACGGAAGAATCCACCAGCACCCGCTCATTCCGCCGCCGCGGCCCCCGGAAGCGCTGGAGATTAAAGAACCGAAAATTCTGAATATTATGAAAAAAATAATAAGAAGGACAAACGGATTAATCGGCGAACCATGGTGAGTTGTGGTTGCGACGCGGCGAGCGGGAGGCTGGCCGGAGAGTGTGACGCCCTTGTCGTCGGCAATATATTTTGCGAGTTGCCACGCGGCGACTTCGATTGCGGAGCCGTAATCATTTTGCCGGAGAAAGGGAACCATGGCACGGCCTGCATCACCGGCACGCGCGTCATTGATGATCGGTTCGATGCCGTAGCCGACTTCGATTCTATATTTGCGGTCGTTGGGTGCGAGGAGAAGCAGAACGCCGGAACTTTCTTTTTTGGAGCCAACGCCAAGATGCTTGAAGAGATCGACTGCGAAATCTTCCACCGGGCGGTCGTCGAGAGATTTGACGGTGACAATGGCCATTTGCGCGGCGGTTTTTTGTTCGAGCTCGGTGCAGAGCGCTTCGAGGCGTTGTTTGGTAGCTTGCGGAATGACTCCGGCGAGATCGGTGACGTAAGCGGTGGGCGAAATTTTGTTGATGTCGTCGCAGAAAGCGGCCGCAGCAGCGAAAAGCAAAATCGCAAAGGTGAAAAAGATGGAAGGACGGAGACGCGTCATGAAAGGCTGGAGCACAGTCCTCTTAAGCCAGCACGGGAGTTGTTGCAGCAGCAACAAGCATCGCGATTTTTGAACAAAAGTGCAAGCGCGCGAGATGGAATAAATTCACGAAAAGTTTCAGCGTGGAAAGCGAAGCATGGTTTAATCAGTGCGGTTTATCGATTGCGAAAAAGTAACGCGGAGGAAACGCTATGGCGAAATCGGCCAGACGAACGGCGCTAATAAGAAGCGGTGCAGTTGCGGCGTACGTGGCATTTTTCGTACTTACGTGCGTAGCGGAATGCGCAGCGCAAGCGGGACCGCCCGCGGACGTTGATGCGTATGTTGCGCGATCGATGAAGACTTTCGATGTGCCGGGACTGGCGATCGCGATTGTGAAGGACGGGAAAGTTTTGATGGCGAAAGGTTACGGCGTGCGGAAGATGGGGGAGAGCGCGCCTGTCGACGAGAACACTCTGTTCGGGATCGGTTCGAACACCAAAGCGTTCACCACGGCGGCGCTGGCAACGCTGGTGGATGAAGGGAAGATTTCGTGGGACGACAAAGTATATGAACGGCTTCCCGGATTTGAAATGTACGACCCGTACGTTTCGCATGAAATGACGATTCGCGATTTGCTGACGCACCGCAGTGGCATGGGTTTAGGCGAGGGAGATCTGCTTTTTTGGCCGCACACGACATTCACGCGCGAAGAAATTATTTATAAGCTGCGATTCATGAAGCCGGCCTCAAGTTTCAGGAGCAAGTTCGCTTATGACAATTTGCTGTACATCGCAGCGGGGCAGATTATTCCAGCAGTGATGGGAAAGTCGTGGGAGCAGTACATCACAGAAAAAATTTTGCAGCCGCTGGGAATGAAAACGACCACACTTAGCAACGCGCACTTCCCCGTGGGGGCAAATTTTGCCTGGCCGCATTCAAAGCTCGGCGGACCACTACGCCCGATTGATTTCGTGGAGTTGGATAACGCTGCGCCGGCGGGGTCGATCAATTCTTCGGCGGCGGAAATGGCGCGATGGATGATGCTGCAGTTGGATCATGGGAAGTTTCCAGAGAGCGACAAGCGATTATTTACCGAGCAGAGGTCGCAGGAAATGTGGTCGGCACAAACGATTTTGCCGACGCGGGAGCGCACTGGACCGTTGGGAGAGATCTCGGCGAAGTTTGCGGCATACGGATTGGGTTGGGGCCTGCGCGACTATCGAGGCAGGAAGCTGGTGGGGCACACCGGCGGCGTGGCGGGATTTGTTTCGCGGGTGATGCTGGTGCCTGAAGAAAAACTGGGTGTGGTGATTTTAACCAATGCCGAAGAAGGTTTTGCGTTTGATTCGATACTGTTCCATGTGCTCGATAGCTATTTCGGCAGTGGCAATACGGATTGGATCACGGTGTTGCATGATGCGGACGAGTCGACGCGGAAGGAAGCGGAAGAAGAAGTAAAGAAGCAGGCCGGTGCACGGGCGAAAGATTCCAAGCCGTCGCTGGCTTTCGAGAAATATGCTGGGAAATATGAGGACGCGTGGTATGGGCCAGCGAGTATTCGATTGGAAAATGGCAAGCTGATTTTTTCCCTGGACCATACCGCTACCGCGGTTGGGGATCTGGAGCACTGGCAATACGACACGTTCAAGGCGCGTTGGCGCGATCGAACAGTGGAGGATGCGTTTGTGACGTTCGGTCTGAATGCAAAGGGCGAGATCGATCACTTCACTATGAGCGCGGTTTCGCCGCTGGCGGATTTCAGTTTTGATTATCAGGATTTGTATTTTCGCCCGGTGAAAAACGCGGCGGAGAAGCACTAGGGAAAAGATAATGCTGAGATACTGAGGCCACAGAGTTGCGCGGAGACCTAGTGAACATTTTGGAGCGGGTTGGGGACTGTACTTGAGAGCAGGTGGCGGTAAGAGAAAACCTTGCGAGGTAAAAGGAGCATCCTAAACTCCACAGATAGAATTAAGGTGGAGAACATGTGACGCTTCCTCGCAACGATCAACGATGGCTTCGATATCGCGTGCCGAAGCGCGCGCGGACGCTGAGCTTTATTCGATTATTGCCCCTGATTATTTTTTCCCTCCTGAGTAACTGCCCTAGGCTTTTCGCGCAATGCAATTCATTGAAAACCGGGGAGACGTTGTGGGTACGGCTGCTGGAGCCACTGTCTTCGTATAGCGGAAAAGCGGGCGACACGATTCATGCGATGGTGATCGAATCGCCGACTTGCGATGGCGCGGAAGAAATCGCGGCCGGAACGGTGGTGGAAGGTGAGGTTGTAAGAGTCACGAAAGTAGGCATGGGGTTGGTGCATGAGACGGCATCCATGCACGTGGAGTTTCGAAGTTTGCAGTTGAACGATGGAAGCGGAATTGCGATTTCGGCGCGTCTGCTGGAAATCGACAATGCACGTGAAAAGGTGAAGAACGGAATTATTCATGGCGTGAATGCAACCGACACGCCGCAGGGAAGAATCACCAGCCGATTGCGGCATCTGCCCACCTGGAATCCTTATAGTGACTTGACGCTGCTAGCGTTCCGTACAGCGTTTCCGACGTTTCCTGAACCGGAAATTTATCTGCCGCGAGGAAGCGATTTGAAACTGGAGCTGACGGATGGGATCGAACTGCCTGAGAACGCGACGCGCGAGACCGACAACACTCGGCCCGACGAAATTGAAAAGGCAGTACTGGAAATTACCGCGCCGGAATTGCCGGTGAGGACAACGACCCGGTACGGGCAGGACGCGGACATCGTGAACGTGGCATTGTTGGGAAGCGCAAGCCAGATGGACACGGCGTTTCGAGCGGCGGGATGGACAAACGGCGACCAACTGTCCACGCGATCGGTGTTGCGGCAAATGCACGCGTTCTTGTCATTCAAGAATTATCCGAATGCACCGATTTCGACGCAGTTGGTTGATGGGCAAAAAGTGAATGCAACGTGGGAAAAAGGGCTGGACAGCTACGCCAAACGCGAACACCTGCGGGTGTGGGCGCGCAACGATGTGATTGAGGGGCAAACAGTCTGGTTGGGAGCGATGATACGGGAAACCGGAGCGGCGCTTTCCGTGCGGCAACATAAATTTATTCATCACATTGATGCGCAGATGGATGACGGGCGGGCGATTCTGGTGCGGGATTTACGGCTGGCGGGATGCGTGGCGGCGGTGTACTACGTGCAGCGTCCGCAGATGGCACATTCCGCGATGAACGCGACGGGCGATGCGATGCGGACCGACGGCTCGCTGGCGGTGGTGGAATTGAAGGATTGCGAGAATCCGGTGTTTACGCTGGCGAGCGCTACGCCTGCGGTGCAGTCGCGGCCGCGGTCGAAATTCGCTCGGTATTTGCGAATGCAAATTTTGAGTTATCGAAGCGATTTGATTCGCGGGAATATTTTGTATGGTGGGTTTGAATTGACGCGGCTGCTGGTGCGGGCGCGACGGAATCATAGCGAGAAAGTGATGTTGGCGCGCCGGGGCGCAGTGAACGCGGAGCATCCGGATGGAGTGGTGATTGGTGGCGCGGATCGGGCGGCGGTTAGTACATCGTTTGCGTATGGCGATGATTGAGTCGGCTTAATTTCAAGAAAACAACATTTGGAGGTTTCGTGAAGCCGCGGCGGACGCTGCGATTCCGCGGTATTGCTGTGTGTGATTTTTAACGCAGAGGACGCGGAGATTTCCGAGGCGAAATTGTCAGGCCAGAGGAGCGGATGATGGTGACGGGGTGGTGAGTTCGTTTTCCCAACGGGCGATTACGGCGCTGGCGAGGCAGTTGCCAGTGACGTTGAGGGAGGTGCGGGCCATGTCGATTAGAGCGTCGACGCCGAGGATTACAAAGATGGGTTCGGTGGGGAGGTGGAAGCTGGCGGCGGAAGCGAGAAGAACGAGGAGAGTGGCGCGAGGTACGCCTGCGATGCCTTTGCTGGTGAACATGAGCGTGAGAACCATCAGGAGCTGTTGCGACCAGGACATATGAACGCCTGCGGCTTGCGCTACGAAGATGGACGCGAGCGCAAGGTAAAGGGTGGAGCCGTCGAGATTGAAGCTGTAGCCTGCGGGAATTACGAAGGCGACGATGCGGCGCGGGACGCCGAACGATTCCATGCACTCCATAGCGCGGGGGAGAGCGGCTTCAGAGGTGCTGGTGGCGAAAGCGATGGTGGCGGGTTCGGCTACGGCGGCGAGGAAACTTTTCAATGGGATGCGTGCGAGGATTGCGATCGGCAGCAAAACAAAAACAAGAAATGTGATTAGCGCGCCGTAGGCGGTGAAAAGAAGCTTGCCGAGCGGCAGAAGAACTGCGATGCCCATGTGGCCTACGGTGTAAGCCATAGCTGCGCCGACGCCGACGGGAGCAAAGTACATTACGATGTTGGTGAACCGGAACATGACTTGGGTGAGGGATTCGGCGAAGTTGAGGATTGGTTTTTGTTGCGCTTCGGGCACGCGGGTGAGGGCGATGGCGAAGAGAATCGCGAAGACGGCCACTTGCAGGATTTGATTGTCGGCGACGGACTGGACGATATTTTCCGGAAAAATGTGGAGGATGAAATCGGTCCAGCGAAGTGGAGTTGGATTTGGCGGGGTTTGCGCGGTGGCTGCGCTTGCGCTAATGACCAGGCCTTGGCCTGCTTTGGTTAGATTGATGGCGGCGACGCCGAGGAAGAGCGCGATGGTGGTAACGACTTCGAAGTAGACGAGGCTCTTCCAGCCGATGCGGCCGACCTTGCGGAGGTCGCCGTGTCCGGCGATGCCGGTGATGAGTGTTCCGAGGATGAGTGGGGCTACGATGACTTTGATGAGCCGGAGGAAAATGTCGCTGAGGAAACGAAGTTGGGTGGCGAAGGCGGGAGAGTCGAGGCCAAGTTCGAGGCCGACTAGCATGGCGAAGAAGATCCAGAAAGTGAGAGCGCGATGGCGGAGGCCGACCAGGGCGAGGAGAATAAGGCCGACGCTGCGGACTACGATGAGGGATTTGTGAGCGGGAAGGGGAATGAGTAGCAGGCAGCCTGCGGCGAAGAGGAAGAGTCCGACGGCGGCTAGAATTTTGAATTGGCGTGAGTCGGGTTGTGGCAAGCAACGGACCTTTCGATCGGACGGTTGAGAACGGACATCATAGCAGCAAGGGCGAGAGCCATGCGGTTTGCGGGGCCGGTGCAGTTGGAGGATGTTGGTTTTAACCCAGAGGCGCGGAGATTTTTGCGGTGCCTGAGGTAGCGTTCGCGCGGAAAGGCGGCAGCTTTGGCTGCCGCACTGCAAAAAGCGGCAAGGACCAGATGGCCGCCTGTCGCGCGGAATAGTGGGGGGTAAAAAGGTGTCCGCTACAAGACCGATGAGCAAAGCCAGGAATGGCTGTGCCACTAAAGAAGGAATAAGAAATAGCAGCGGCGTCCCAAGTATCGGGATAAATGCCAGCGCTGCTACACTTTGCGTATGCCAGAAATAAAACAGTTTGAGTGTTCGCGGTGCGGAGCTACAGCGTCTGCGGCGCAGCCGCAGACGGTTTGCGCGAAGTGTACGGGTGCGCTTTATGTGCGATATGACTTGCGGCCGATGCGTGGGGAGGCTGGGCGCGCGCAAGTTGCGCGCGATGCGATGCGGGGCGCTGACTCTGCGGACGATTCGCCGAACGGGAGTTCGGCGTTCCCGGGGACCTCGGCTGGTATGTGGCGATATCGCTCGGTGTTGCCGGATGTGGAGCCGGTGACGCTGGGAGAAGGATGGACGCCTGTGATTCGAAGCAGGCGCTACAAAAATGCTTTTGTGAAGGAAGAGGGAGCGAATCCTACGGGAAGTTTCAAGGCGCGCGGGCTGGCGTTGGCGGTGACGATGGCCAAACACTACGGATTGAAGAAGCTGGCGGTGCCTTCGGCGGGAAACGCGGCTGGAGCGTTGGCAGCGTACGCGGCGGCGGCCGGAATTGAAGCAAATATCTTTATGCCGAAGGATGTGCCGTTTGCGAATTATGTGGAAGCGAAAATGTACGGCGCGAATGTGACGTTGGTGGATGGATTGATTTCGGATTGCGGACGGATGGTGGCGGAGCGAAAAGAAAAAGAAGGATGGTTCGATATTTCTACTTTGAAGGAGCCGTTTCGAATCGAAGGAAAAAAGACCATGGGGTACGAGCTGGTGGAACAGCTCGGATGGGAATATCCGGCGGCGGTATTTTATCCGACGGGCGGCGGAGTTGGATTGATCGGAATGTGGAAAGCGTTTGCGGAGCTCGAAGAATTGGGCTGGGTCGCGCCGGGGAAAAGACCGAAGATGATTGCAGTGCAATCGGCGGGATGCGCGCCGGTGGTGCAGGCGTTTGAGGAGCACGCGAGCGCAAGCAAGATGTGGGAGAACGCGGCGACGTTTGCTTCGGGATTGCGCGTGCCGAAACCGTATGGCGATTACATCATGCTGGAAATTTTGAAAGAGTCGGACGGCGTGGCGCTGGCGTTTCCGGATGAGGTGATTCTGGAATCGTTGAAGGATTGGGCGAAGAACGAGGGGATTTTTCTTTCGCCGGAGGGAGCGGCGGCTACGGCGGCGTATGATCATTTGTTGAAGACGGGATTTTTGCGGGCGGAGGATCGCGTAGTGGTGTTCAATACTGGTGCGGGGTTGAAGTATACGGATGTTTCGGCGGAGGCGGCGGGGATTGAGAGAGTGTGAAGCAACGAAGTAATGAAGCAACGATGTAACAAAATAAAGAATGTCGGTTGCGCGGATCAGGATGAATGCCGGGAATCGGAGAGGGCGAATGGGGAAGTTGCCGGTTTTTGCTAAAGTTCCAGCGGGGACGCAGCCGGAATATTTGAATCCTGAGTATCGTTCGTCGGTGAAGCGAGCGCCGACGCGTCCGTTGATCTTGCTGCCTCATTCGCTTTCGGAGAGAACGGGACCGGTATTTGGGCAGGATTGTATTGGTGCGACGGACTGCGATTTGACGGCGCAGCATGCGGGCGCGCCACTGGGAGAAAGGATTGCGGTCAGTGGACGACTGCTGGACGAAGGCGGCAGGCCGGTACGCGGCGCGCTGATTGAAGTATGGCAGGCGAATGCCGCAGGACGTTATTTGCACAAAATGGATCAGCACAACGCGCCGCTTGATCCGAACTTTAGCGGCTGCGGACGCGCGTTGACCGACTCGGATGGGCGCTACCAGTTTCTTTCCATCAAGCCCGGTGCGTATCCGTGGGGAAATCATGGCAACGCGTGGCGGCCCGCGCACATCCATTTTTCGATTTTTGGAGATGGATTGTTGAGCAGGCTGGTGACGCAGATGTATTTTCCGGGTGATCCGCTGCTGGCGCTTGATCCAATTTATAATTGCGTTTCCGACGAAAAAGCGAAGCAGCGATTGATTTCGTCATTTGACCTGGCGACAACGACGCCTGAATTTGCGCTGGGGTATCGATTCGATATTGTGCTGCGCGGGCGCGACGCCACGCCGATGGAAACGTGAAATGAGTCACGTGCCGACGCCTTCGCAAACGGTTGGGCCATTTTTTTCGATTGGGCTCTCCGAGTTGTGCCGGGAAAGAATTGAGTGCGTGCCTGCTGACGGGCAGCGCGCGCTAATTCGCGGACGGGTTTTGGATGGAGACGGCGAGCCGGTGCCGGATGCGGTGTTGGAAATTTGGCAAGCCAGTGAAGCGTCCTGTGGTGACCTCGGTCCAGGAACGGATGCGCGACGAGGAAAAATTCCGGATGGGTTTGGGAGGATTGCCACGAACGAGCGCGGCGAATTCCAATTCAGCACGATAAAACCTTCGGCGCGGCGTGATGAGGATGGATTAATGCATGCACCGCATCTGGCTGTGGTGTTGCTGATGCGCGGACTGTTACGGCATCTATTGACAAGAATTTATTTTGCCGGCGAGGGTACGAACGGTGAGGATGCGGTTTTGCAACTTGTGCCGGCTGAGCGCCGCAAGACCTTGTTGGCGGCGCCTTCCCAGGAAAACCCGCGCGGGTTGTCCTGGGATATTCATTTACAAGGCGAACGGGAAACCGTTTTTTTCGAAGCGTAGGTCGATCTCTGCAATTGGCGGAAGAACTGGACTCGAGTACAATCACGCGCAGAAATGCGCTGCTTGCACTTCGAAGGGAAAAGGTCCAAACAATGAAACCTAAGAGGATTGTATCCGTGTTGCTGCTGGGAATTTTGTTGGCGTGCGCGGGTGCGTACTTGCCCGCGGGAAAATGGCAAATAGGAACTTCAGCACAGGCGGCGGAATCCGCCAAAGCCTATCTGGGGCGCTGGGATTTGACGCTGAGGGCGCCGGAACGCGAATATCCTTCGTGGCTGGAGCTGAAGGAAGAAGGCGGACAATTAAAAGCGGAATTTGTAGGCCGATGGGGAAACGCGCGGCCGCTTCCCAAAGCGGAATTGTCGAAGGGGAAATTGACGTTCGTTTCGCCTAAGGAGGAAGAAGGTCTCCCGGTAGACATGGTTTTCGAAGGTTTGCTGACCGGAAAGACGCTGTCAGGAAAAGTGAACGGCGCGAACGGCGCAACCTGGGAATGGTCAGGCGAGCGAGCGCCGTCTCTGGAAAGAAAAACCGCTCCGAAATGGGGCAAGCCAGTCGCTTTGTTTAACGGAAAAGATTTGAGTGGATGGAAAATGAGCGGGCCCGGGAAAAGCGAGTGGAGAGTGGAAAACGGACTGCTGATCACTCCGGGAGAGGGACCGGAATTGATCAACGACAAGAAATTTGAAGATTTCAAATTGCACGCAGAGTTTAACTGTGGACCGATTTCGAACAGTGGCATTTATTTGCGGGGACGCTATGAAGTGCAGATCGAAACGGATTCCGCCGACGAAGGGCCGCAGCATCACACGGGCAGCGTGTACGGATTCCTTGTTCCCACTCCGGAGTTGCCGCGCAAGTCGGGCGTTTGGCAAACCTACGACATTACGTTGATCGGGCGCCGCGTGACGGTGGTGCAGAACGGCCAGACCGTGATCGATAACAAAGAAATTCCCGGAATCACGGGCGGCGCGCTGGACAGCCAGGAAGGTCAACCAGGCCCGATTTATCTGCAGGGCAGCGAAAAAGGGCACGTGCAATTTCGCAACATCGTGATCACGCCGGCGGAAAAATAGCGCAAGCGCCATAGCTCGGCGCACGACGTACGTGGACCTAGGTCTCTCCAGTGAACCCAGGCACAATCGCCGGGTTAGGGCTGCGATGCCGCGCGCCTTTTGCGATTCGGTGTCACCTTCGAAAAGACGAATTCTTGCAGGACACCGGCGAGAGACGTTTCACCAATTCTGATCAGGGCCGACGAGAGGATGAACCCGGAGCCACGGCGATCGTTCGCGGGAAGGTAGAGAGCTTCGGTTCCCGCACCCGCAAAACTTCCAATGACATTGGAGTAATTCGGCTGCCAGTGTCCATTGTCCCCTTTGCAGATAACCGAGCTGGCCACGGCATAGAGAATTCTGGATCGCTTGCTGCCACTTCCTTTATAGAAGTAGCGTGGATCCTGCTTGAGGATCGAAGGCATGACGGCGCCTCCGACAAATGTTGCGGTAAAAATATTGGCATAACTTGCGCCGTAGCGCTTTGCATATCCTTGCAGTCCCTGTCCGTACCCACTCCAACGATCTGCGGCCTGGTCAATCCCCGCCAGAACCCCAACCCCGGCAAGCGTGACCGGGTCGCTAGCCGATTTCCAAGCAAGCTCGAATTTATGTTTCGCCGTGAGAGGAGCGGCATTGGGCTCGTAGCTGACATAGAAATTCGGGATGACTCCGAACACGCGCTGCTTTTCTTGTTCTTTGATCTGCACATCTGCCAGCTCTTTCGGCGTAGGTTCAACGCCAACGTGAACTTCTGTTACTTGGGTGGGGATGACTAACATAAGCAACGGAGTAACGTAGGCCTCTCCCGATTGCAGAGTTCCGGAGAACTCGTGTGACGCAAGACCCGGCGATGAAATTGTGAGCTGGAACGGGCCCGGTGCGACATTGGAAAACGCGAATAGCCCGTCCTCGCTCGATGTCACCCCCAGGCCCGAAGATTGGCCTTCGCGTGTAAGCTTCACAACGGCTCCCGCAATGTTGGCTCCGGATTGATCAACAATTTTGCCCCTGATGCTACCCGCTCGTTGCCCGGCGTCTTGCTGTGCACCGGCGGAAGCCTCTGTTGTTTGTGGGCCAGCCTGGGCGCTTTTCGCGGTTTGGTCCGTCAGAGGCTGCTGAGACCAGCCCGGAAAACTGCAAAGTAGTACTGCAAGGCCAAGCCAAACCAGCTTTCTGAAGCCTAGAACAGACCTCATTTTCATAGAACCCGCGCTCATTCTTGCTTTTACTCTCCTGCTTTCAAATGTCGGCCGGCTGAGTTAATTGGATGCTCGTGCCTCGCCCTCGGACGCACGACTTTAAGACCGATCACCGGTCGGAAAAACACCCCGGTGATCAATCTCATTTTTCAGGAGTTAGCGGCGGGAGCGGAATGCGCGGCTTTGCTTTCTAAAGCGAAGCCGCAAATTCTGCTTGGAAGGCAGATCGTCAAATTCTCGGGTAGCCGCCATCAAGTTTGCTAAAATCGGATTTAGACCCCGTAGCTCAACCGGATAGAGCGCCAGCCTTCTAAGCTGGATGTTGTGGGTTCGAGTCCCACCGGGGTCGCCATACAATATCGGTCTATCACTTAGACGGTCGCCCTCGGTGTGATGCGGTTCGATACAAGAGCAATGCCAGGAAACGCCTCACAAGCAGATCAAAATTACTCTTTCAGTTGAGCCGCCGATGGCTGACCCAGCGCTGCGATCTTGCACGATTTTTTTGTGATTTGGCCGCTCGGCACCTTGCTATCATCGAGACTTGTGAACCCCTTGCAAACGCTTGGCCTCGCGATGGGAGCCGGTTTTTCGTCCGGCCTGAATCTTTACGCCACTGTGGCCACGCTGGGGGTTCTGCAGCGCTTTGGCGTGATTCATCTACCTGCGCCACTGGCGATTGTTGCGCATCCCATCGTGCTGGGCGCTGCCATCGCGCTCTACATCATTGAATTTCTGGCCGACAAAATTCCGTTTGTGGATACAGTGTGGGACACGATTCACACTTTTATCCGTCCACCAGCCGCCGCTGTGATTGCGTTTGGCGCTGCGGCAGCTGCGCCGCCAGAGTGGCGCTGGGCCGCGGCGTTGCTTGCTGGAGGCGTGGCGCTTACTTCGCACAGCACAAAAGCGTCGACGCGCGCGGCGGTGAACACCGTCCCCGAGCCATTCAGCAATTGGGCGCTAAGTATCGGCGAAGATTTGCTCGCGGTGTGGCTGACGTGGTTCACGACCGCTCATCCCGCCGCGACCATCGTCATCGTCGTGGCGTTGCTGGTTTTGTGCGCGGTACTGCTGCACTATTTGTTTAGATTTGTACGAACGGCGCTGAAAACGCTATAAGAAGAAGTTCGTCTGGATACGGCAGCGATCGCGATAACAGCAGCGCAGGCCGCCCCGTTCACGGAAATTACTTGGTGTACTTATCCACCCAGTCGATAAATGTCTGGTACCAGAATTGACTGTTCAGCGGCTTCAAGACCCAGTGACCTTCGTCCGGGAATACCACCAGCTTTGAAGGCACGCCCTCCCGTTGCAGGGTGTTAAAGAATTCCAGAGACTGTGTGTACGGGACGCGGAAATCTTGTTCGCCCGCCACGACCAGCGTCGGCGTTTTATATTTTCCGAGCGCGGCCGCGTAGTTCACCGGCGCCCATTTGCGGTACGCATCCGGATTCGACCACGGCATTCCCTGCAAATCGTGCTCTTCGAACCACAACTCTTCAGTCGCGTACATGGAAACTTTGTCGTATACGCCGGCGTGACTCACCAAGGCTTTAAAGCGGTCGGTATGCGTCGCGATCCAGTCCGCCATGTAGCCGCCGTACGAACCGCCTGCGGCGGCCATTTTCTTTCCGTCAATGAAAGGGAATTTCGCCAGCGACGCATCCACGCCCTTCATCACATCCACGTACGCTTTTCCGCCCCAGTCATTGGTTATATCGTCGGTGAACTTCTGTCCGTATCCCGTCGAGCCGCGGCGGTTGATCATCAGCGTCACGTAGCCAGCGCCGGAAAATACCTGTGCATTCCAGCGGTAGCTCCAGGCGTTGGACCACATGGTCTGCGGCCCGCCATGCAGCAGCACCAGTAAGGGATATTTTTTCCTGGCGTCGAAATTCGGCGGGCGAATCAGCATCGCTTCCACACGAGTACCTTCGGCTCCTTCAAACCAAAAATTTTCCGGCGCGTTCATCTCGACTTTGGCCAGGATTGCATCATTGCTGTGCGTGATTTGCTTCAACCCTGTCCCATCGTTCGACGATGCAAATATTTCCGATGGCAGCGTCAGGCTGGTGCGCGTGAGCAGTAACGTCCGTCCATCCTCGCTCAGAGCAAACGCGGCGTTGAATCCATTTACAACTCTCTTGGGCGTCGCTCCCACCGTTGCCGCCATCGCATACACTGGCTGCTGGGTTTCGTTTTCCGCCAGGAAATAAATGGTCTTGCTATCCGGCGACCAGGCCAGATTCGTCGCGCTGCGGTCGAATGCCTCGGTCAGATTTTCGCTTTTGCCGGTCGCCCGGTCGTAGAGCATCACGCGCCATTTGTCCGCTTCATATCCGGCCGTAAGTTGCGCGTGATAGGCAATATATTTCCCATCCGGCGAATACACGGGATTTCCGTCGAATCCCGGTTGCGTGGTGATGCGCTTCGGCTCCGCGCCGCCCGCCACTGGCACAAGAAACAGATCGCCGTTGGTGCTGGTCGCTTCCACTTTATCGGTGACCGCCGTGAAACAGAGTTCCTTCGAATCGGGAGAAAAATTGACGTCATTCTCGTCGCCGCGCTGATCGGGCGGCACATCGTAGTTCGCGCCGGGTGTCAAATCTTTCGCTTCGCCGCTTCCGTCGGAGGGCATCACAAACAGATGCGCGCGCGGCCCGTCGTTCCAGTGCGTCCAGTGGCGGTAAAGCAATTTCTCTGTGACGTGCGCTTTTACTTTATTTTTTTCTCTTTCGTCGTTGCGCTTTTTGTTGCACTCATCGTCTTTGCAGTCCGGATACACCGACGAAGTGAAAGCGATGGTTTTGCCATCGAGTGACCACTTCACAAAGTCCGCGCCGGTCGAGAGTTTCGTCAGCGAATGCGCTTCGCCGCCATCCATCGAGAGCAAATACACTTGCGAGTCCCCGCTACGCGCAGACAGAAAAGCTATCGATCGCCCGTCTGGCGACCAATGCGGCGACGAATCCTTGCCGGTCCGCGTCAACTGAATGGCGTCGCCGCCCGCCACCGGCGCCATCCACAAATTGCTGGCGTTGCGGTTCGCCTCCATATCCGGTGTGGCCACTGTGTACGCCACCCACTTGCCGTCCGGCGAAAGTTCCGCCTCGGCCACGCGATGCATTGCGATCAGATCTTCGAAGGCTATGGCATGCTTCGCGGCGTCCTGCGCCGTGGACATTCCGGCACTCGACAGCAGCAGACTGATCCACACTCCGCAAGCCGCACTATACCTATGCACACTCGTTCTCATTCGCTCTCCTCGTTTGCGGGGAAATTGCAAGTGATTTACTCAGCTCTTAGGCCCGAATAGTATGCAACATTTTCGGCGTTCTAGATTTCCTGCGCTCCTTCAGATTGCGCAGGTGTAACGGTAGCACGGCTTTTACACCCGTCACGACGCCAGATTTTCACTTCTCGACTGCCTGCGCGTGTCTCTTGGCGATCTCGCTCAACACATCCGCGCCGCCTGTTGCCGTCAGATGCGGATAACGCTCACCGCCATGATAATCCAAGGAATAAACTCGAAAGTAGTCATCGTTCTCGAGCAGCAATTCAATCGGCTCCTTCGAATTCTTGGCCGAGCGAATCGCTGCCCGCAAAATATCCGGCGACCATCGCCGTCCGTTCACCGCAACCAGATGCATGCCCGGCGCAATGCCGGCATTCGCTGCGGGCGAACCGGGAATTACGTCAATCACAGAATTTGCGTCGTCGCCACTCGGAACATGCGCCCCGAAACCAAGCGAAAACGATACATCAATCGCGTGTTCGGACTCTTCATCGGCGCGTTGATGATCGTTCAACGTTTCGTCGAACGTAAGCTTCCAGCCGCTGTTCACCAGACCGCCCAGCGGCGCGCCCGGCCCGCGCGAGTGAATCCGCTCCTCGAAAAACTTTTTCCAATCGTAGGGCGCGACGGCATTCATGGCTGCCACAACGTTGTCCAGCGTGTACGGCGCGACTTTGATTACGCCCGGATCGGTGCCATGAAATTTCTTGCAGAAATCGTCCAGCGATTTTTGTCCTTTCGACTCTCTTCGAATGATCGTGTCCGCTTCCAGCCAGATCAGCGTGCTTTCATCGTAGTAATCCGCGGACCGCCGCCAGGACGATCCTCCAGACCGAGCTTCGTAAAGCAATTGCGCGGAAATTGCCGTGTCTTCCAGATCGCGCCAGGTACGGCCGGGACGGTCGTTCAAATAGGCTGCGGTCGCGGCCAACGTCTCTCGGAATTCTGCGGGCGTCCACAATCCACTGCGTGCCGCCAGCATCGTGCCGTAATATTGCGTAAGTCCTTCATACACCCACAGCAAGTCGCCCTTCATCGGCTCCTGATAATTCCGGGTCGCCAGGCCCGCCGGCCTGCGGTATTTCCCGTTCCAGGAGTGAAAATATTCATGCGGCAGCAAGTCCGCCAAAGTTTCAAGCGCGTCCGGGTCCAGCCACATGCGCTCTGGAGCGCGGTTGTCGCTCGATTCGTGGTGCTCCAGTCCGTTCGGTTGCAGGTGATCGGAGAGTGCGAGCAGAAAATCGTAATGGCGATAGTGCCGCGTGCCGTTGAACAGCGTGTCCATCTCCGCAATCAGCTGCCGCAAATGTTGCAACTCTTCATTTGTGAGTGCGGTTGCGGCGCTGCTGTCCGCCGCGATATTCAGGCGGTGATCAATCTTTTGGCCGGGAGCCAAGTCGTAAGTTTTGAAGAACGCGCCAGCAAGCAGTGGAGAATCCACCAACGTGGTCAGCGAAACAGTCTCAAATTGCACCGCACCTTCCTTAACGCCGTTTCCCGCCAACGTTTGTAACGCGGTAGCGAACTTCCAGCTCTCCGGCACGCGAACGCTGGGCGCGAATTTTACAGCGTCAGAATCGGCGCCATCGGGGTACAAGACAACCAGGTTCCAGGGAAGCACCGCGACACGCGCGCTGGCGGAAGGCGCTCCTGCGGTTCCCGATTCCGTCGTCAACAAATAATCGAGCGTCACTTCAAGCCAAGTCACGCCTGCGGGGATCTCGCAGTGAAACGCGAACAAATCCACATCATCGCGACGCCACGCAATCTCTTTTCCGTTGCCGCGAAAATGCAGGCCGGTTGCGTCCACAATCGCACCAGTTGGTGAATGTTCGCCCGGGATCCACTTCGGGTACACGAGAGTCAGCGCCCCCGGCTTCACAGGAAACTCCATTTTCGAGTGGTATACGCGCTTCGCTGCATCGCGCAGGTCGACTTCCAACTTCACAGCCGCATTCTCCTGCCCGCGAAGCGCCGCTCCGCATAAAAGAAAAATTATTCCGCAAACGATTCCGCTCCGAGCCGCCGCCAGTAGCATGAACACTCCTCTGTAAGAATTCGAAAGCCAGGTATCGCACATTTATCATATATCGGCCAGCCCGCGGATTTATGTAGCAGCGGCTTTACGCCGCTGCTCTTCGTCTTGTTCCCTGTGTAGTCCCGGGCCTCAGCCCCGGCCGCCTCGCGAACTTTGCGCCGCGCAAACGGCTTCACCCTGAGGTACGCTACACTGGTTCGATTCATACCGCTCGTGTTTCCAATTGATATTCGGAGAAAAAAATCGGAATGCGTCATCGTCTCCATATTTCATTTGCGCTGTTCTTCTTTCTCTCTGCTCCGTTTGTTTCGCTGGCGCAGCAGGGCGCGCCCAAAAAGGCGCGCGCTCGCGATCTTGGCGTTCCTTTTGACGGCGCACCCGCAACATTCAACGCCATCACCGACGTACCCGGCGTTCTCGTTGGCCACTCCACTTTGATTTCCGGTGAAGGCAAGCTGCAAATCGGCAAAGGTCCAGTCCGCACCGGTGTTACAGCAATTCTTCCACGCGGAAAAGATTCCATGAACGACGCGGTCTTCGCCGGATGGTTTTCGCAAAACGGAAACGGCGAAATGACCGGCACCAGTTGGGTGGAGGAGTCCGGCTTCCTTGAAGGCCCAGTGATGATCACCAACACGCACAGCGTCGGAGTGGTTCGCGACGCCGTGATTCAGTGGCGCGTCGCTCACGGCCAGCCCGATCCCACCGGTTACTGGTGGTCACTGCCCGTCGTTGCGGAAACCTGGGACGGCTGGCTGAACGACATCAACGGTTTCCACCTGAAGCCGGAACACGCGTTCCACGCCATTGACACCGCTCACGACGGCCACGTTGAGGAAGGTTCCGTCGGCGGCGGTACTGGAATGATCTGCAACGAATTCAAGGGCGGCATCGGCTCGTCTTCGCGCAAACTAAATGCGAAAGATGGTGGCTACACGGTCGGGGTGCTGGTGCAATGCAATTATGGCCGCCGCTCCAATTTGCGCGTTGCGGGCGTGGCTGTTGGAATGGAAATTTCCGAAGATGCCGCGTATGCCGGCGCGCCATTCGATGAAGCCGAACGCGGCTCCATCATCGTGGTCGTTGCCACCGACGCGCCGTTGCTCCCGCAGCAACTGAAAAGAATCGCTCGCCGCGTTTCCCTCGGCCTCGGACGCAACGGCAGCATCTCCGGCAATGGCTCCGGCGACATCTTCATCGCGTTTTCCACTGCCAATCCTCACGCCGAGGGTAGCAAGACCGTTGTGGAAGTGAAGATGGTCCCCAACGATTCGCTCGATCCAATCTTTGCAGCCACCGTGCAGGCCACCGAAGAAGCCATTATCAACGCGATGGTCGCCGCGGAAACCATGACGGGCATCGAAAACCACAAGGCCATCGCACTGCCACACGACAAGCTGCGCGCCATCCTGAAAAAATACAACCGCCTCGTTGAGTAGCACTCATTCATTGTCGGGATTTGAATGGGCACGATTCATCGCGCCGTGTGGCGGCCGCCTTGTGAGGCCGGCGATTTTGATTTTTTCCGCATGCCTTTTCTTCTACGCATGCTCACCGTCGAATGAATACATCATCGCCATCACCCACGCCACAGTGATTGACATGACCGGAGCAACGCCCCTCGCCGATCAAACCGTAATCATCAAAAAAGACCGCATCGCGAACATCGGCGCTTCGAACGCCGTCGCCATTCCGCGCGGCGCGCAAACCCTCGACGCCCGCGGGAAATTTCTCATCCCTGGCCTGGCGGATATGCATATTCACCTAACGGCGGCAGGCGAACCCGAGGGCAGCCGCAAATTCATGCTGCCGCTGTTGCTTGCCAACGGGATCACCGGCGTTCGCGACATGGGAGGCTATCTCGAATCGCTGAACCCGCTGCGAAAAGAAATCGCGGAAGGGAAGCCCTTCGGCCCGCGCTTCGTCACGCCGGGTCCTTATCTCGACGGCTCGCCGCCATCGTTCGAACCCTCTTTGGTCGTGACCAATGCCGTTGAGGCCGGCGAAGACGTGCACCAACTTGTCGCTCTCGGCGTGGATTTCATCAAAGTGCAATCCATTCTGAGCCGCGAAGCCTACTTCGCCATCGCGCAAGCCGCGCAACGCGAACACATCACTTTTGTCGGCCATGTTCCCGATCGAGTGACCGCAGCCGAAGCCGCAGACGCCGGCCAGCACGGCATCGAACACCTCACCAACGTATTGCGCGGCTGTTCGCGCGACGAAGCGAAGCTTATGCGCGAGCAGCTGTACATTCCGCTTAAACAGGAAACTGCCGAACAATCTCACGGTCGCATCGTGCAGTGGCAGCGAGAGCTCCTCGCTACTTATTCGCCGGAAAAAGCCGTCGCCTTAATCGCAAAATTCAAGGAAAAAGATGTCTGGCAAACGCCCACGCTGGTCTTGCTCAAAAATGATGCGTTTCCAACTCTCGAAGATTCGGCGCTATCCGACAATCGCGAAAAATACATTCCGCCGCGCACTCTTGCTATTTGGAAGAAAGCGCATGCAGAGCAAATGCGGGTACTTTCGCCAAAGGGTTCCGAGCTTCACGCGCAACTCTTGCGAAAATCCATGGACATGGTAGCCCAAATGCAAAAAGCCGGCGTCAAGATTCTCGCCGGCACCGATGCTCCCGCTCCCTATGTTTTCCCCGGCTCCAGCCTGCATGACGAATTGCAATTACTGGTCGAAGCCGGCCTGACTCCGCTTGAAGCCCTGCAGTCCGCGACTAAAAGTCCCGCAGAATTTCTTCACACCGCAAAAGATTCCGGCACCGTTGCAAAAGGGAAGTTCGCAGACTTGGTTCTGCTAGACGCCAACCCGCTCGACGATATCCGCAATACCCGCAAGATCCACGCCGTCATCTTACGGGGAAAGCTCCTCGACCGCGCGACCTTCGATCAACTTCTCGCCGACGCAAAATCCTTCGCCGCTTCGCATTAAATTCCGGCTAGACCACCGGTGTCGCCGCCTTGCACGGCGGATTGCAAAACGGCAGCGGCACCACTTTCGCAGCGACCGTATGTCGCACCGCTTCTACCGTCATTTCCATCAACAAAGTCCCAGCCGCCCCATATTCGCCCTACCGAAGCCAGCGCAATCATCTTTTTCAAAGTGGGCGGCCAGGTAATCGAAGTCGCTTTTCCAGCGTGCCGCTGCGCCTCGCTTGGCCTGGGCCGCGACGGCAGCATTTCCGGCAATGGCTCCGGCGACATCTTCATCGCCTTCTCCGCCGCGAACCCACACGCCGAAAACGGGAAAGAACCAGTGACCATCAAAATGTTGCCGAACGACAATCTCGGTGCGATTTTTGCCGCGACCCTACAAGCCGTCGAAGAATCCACCATCAACGCCATGATCGCCGCGGAAACCGTGATCGAGAACCACAAAGTGATGGCATTACCACGCGATCCATTACCCACCGTCCCGGAAAAATTACAACCAACGAGATCAATAGCGCCATAAATCTTTCCAGGGGCGCCTTACAGTGGCATCACCACGGTTTCGTCGCGCGGAATCGCGTCGAACGTGGCACGATCGATGTTCATGTGGGCCATGACCAGTTCCGCGGGCGTATGCGCCAACCATTCCGACAGCGACAGGTCCTGATAGACATTTGCTTTGAACATTTCCAGGAATTTGAGGTCGGTGTTGCCAATATTCTCCACGTAATGCGGAAGCGTTTTTTCAATGTAACCGACGTCACCGGCCTGGAAATTCATGGTTCGAGCGCGTCCGCCGGTGGCGAAAATTGTCTGACGGGCTTTGCCGGAGATGAAGTACTGCCACTCGTCCGCGTTCTGATGCCAATGAAGCTCGCGAACGCCTCCCGGTCTTACGGTGACAATCGCCGAGGCGATGGTGGTGGAAGCTTTGAAGGTCCGCGAGTCGATGATCAATACTTCGCCGCCCTTGGTTTTCTTGTAGATCGGCGCCTGCGAGGTGCGGAACGAAAAATCGAGCGGCGAAAGGCCGCGAGTTCCCGCGGACGCCTTCAGGTCTGCGTCCAACGGTCCCGGAACCTTGCTCTGGAAAATAAAAAGTTCCTTGGGCGGCAATTTTTCGAGCGCCGGCCGCGCAATGCCAAAGTTCTTTGCCAGAACGTCCTTGGGAGTGTGCGCCATCCAGTCAGACAGCAGAACGGTGGCATACTCAGAAAAGTTGCCATCGTCGAACACCAGCAGAAACTCGGCGCCATCGGGATTCAATCCCTGAATCGAATGCGGGCATCCGGTCGGGAAATACCACAAATCATTTTCTTTCACGTCGGCGACGAATCCTTTTCCGTCGTTATCGAGCCCGGTGATGCGGGCATTGCCGTATAGCATGAACGCCCACTCCGCCGCAGTGTGCCAATGCAATTCGCGAATGCCGCCGGCGGTGAGTCGCATGTCCACTCCGGCCATGGTTTTGGAAACCGGCAATTCGCGCACCGTAACTTCCCGCGACCAGCCGCCGCTGTGCAGCCGCTTGTGGGAAAACGAAAAAGGGTACTTGAAGGCTGGCACTCCACCAGCGTCGGTCTCGGGAGGATTGAAAGAGCTTTGATTCTGCGCGTCAATTTCGGAGTTGGTCGGTCCGGGATCGCTTTTACGCCGTTCGTAGCCAGGCTGGTTTTGCGGATTCTGCTCCTGGTCCTGCAAGTTTGGGATCGCGGTAACTCCAGCGGCGGCAATCGCGGCGGAACCTGCTTCCAGAAAATTGCGACGGGAAAGCTTTCCTTCGTTGGTGTTCTGAGACAAAGCTCGCCTCCAGCTTGCAGAATCGATATTGCTTTCTTACGGAAGGGCGAGTTGACCCGGCGCGACCTGCCTCGCGATTCCGAGCAAGAGTTTATACGATTTTCTAGCGGGTAAGGTAAAAGGGAAAAACGGAAACAACTCTTGCACGCTTATAACTAAGTGACGAGCGTGGCGGTTTTTCTGGGCGGATTGAAGAAGGGTAGCGGAACCACTTTCGCGGCCACCGTATGCCGCACCGCTTCCACCGTCATTTCCATTTGCAGCGAGGTCCCGGGCGTGGAGTGTTCGCGACCAACCGAAGCCAGCGCAATCATCTTCTTCAAAGTCGGCGACCACGTCGTCGAAGTCGCTTTTCCTACGTGCCGCCCGCCGCGATACACCGGCACCGCCACGCGGGATGCCATGCTCGGTACCTGGGGGGCCATTCCGATTTTCTCGTAGAGCGCTTCTACTTCATTCCAGTCAATCTCGATTCCCACCAACTGCCGCGCCGGCCCGCCTTTTTTTATTTCTGCAGAAAGCGCATCGCGTCCCACAAAACTTTCTTTCTTCAAATCCACCAGCTTTGCCAAGCCAATTTCTCCCGGCGAATATTTCTGCGAAGTAATCAGCGCCTTTTTGCTTGAAGTGTAATCCACCTCGATCAGAATCAGCCCGGCCTCGATCCGCGCAATGTCCAGCGCGATCATTCCCGCCGCATGAATATCGAACGGTTTGCCTTTTTTCACCAGTTCGTCCCAGACCTTCAATGCGCTGTCCCACGGCACCCAAATCTCGTAGCCCAAGTCTCCGGTGTATCCGGTGCGCGAAATATCCACCGGAACGCCCGCAATCTTTCCGTGCGTCACGCGAAAATATTTCAGGTTCGCGATAGTCGCGTCCGCAGCTGCGCTCAACAATTTCCCCGATGTCGGTCCCTGCAAAGCCAGCGCCGCGGTCTTTTCCGAAATGTCTTCGATCTCCACGTCCAATCCCAACGCATTCTGCTGGAACCACCGCAAACTCGGGTCAGCCGCGGTCCATCGGTAATCATTTTCGCCCAAACGCGTAATCGTGCCGTCGTCCACCACTTTGCCGTCGCTGTCGCACCAGCAGCAATAAATCACCTGGTCGATCGCAACCTTATTGATGTCGCGGCTGATGACGCGATTCACCAGCCGGGTAGCATCGCGTCCAGTAACTCGGTATTTAAACAGCGGTGAAATATCGATCAGCGCAGCGGAATTACGAATCGCGTTGTACTCATGCTCGTGGTGCATCTCATACACACCTACCGTGTAGTAGCCCGACCACTCGCGATAATTCAGGCTCTCGCAAAGCGCCAAAGTTCGTTCATGAAACGGTGTTCCAACCGGCACAGATTGTCCTCCGCCCTTTTTCAACTAACTGGCGCCTGCGATTATAGGTACTCCTCGCAGGCGCGTAAAGGCAGGAAGATTTGCCACAGAGTCATGGAGGCACAGAGAGAAGCGCGGAAAACGGGCTCTCTCCTTACGCCAATTTCTCCGCGACCTCTGCGCGCATCCTCAGCGTCCTTTGCGTTAAGCCGTTTTTTCTCTTTCGCCCTTTTTATTTTTTCCATCTTCTCTGTAACTCTGTGTCTCTGTGGTCAATCCTCTCTTGACGTTTCTTCTCCTTGACCCACACCACGCCGCCGTAGCATCCTCTAGTTCCCGAACCTCCTTTACCTCGTTCACTTCCTTCTCCGTGGAGGTTTCCATGAAGACCGCCGCCCTCGGCTTTCGAGTCCACTCCGGTTGGACATCACTCATCGCACTCGCGCTGGAAAAAAACCAGCCAATCATCCTCGCCCGACAGCGGCCACATCTCGTCGCCACTTTCAGCTACACCTTCCGCCAGCCCTATCACACCGCCGAAAAGATGGATCTAGCCGAAGCCCAAACCTTCCTCGATCAGCAGCGCGATGAAGCTCGAGCACTCGCCCTCTCCGCACTCCGCTCCGCGCAAACCGAAGTCACTCAACAAGGCTACAAACTAACCCGCGCCGCGCTCCTTCTAGCCTCCGGTCGCCCGCTCCCCGAACTCCCCAAAATTCTCGCCTCCCACTCCGTCATCCACACCGCCGACGGCGAATTCTTCCGCGAAGCCCTCCTCCACGCCTGCGGCCGCGCCAATCTCCCCGTCACAAAAATCAAAGACCGCGAACTCCTGGCTACCGCCTCCGCAACTCTCCGACGCAAACCTCCGGCGCTTACCCGTTTCGTCAACGATCTAGGCAAACCTCTCGGCTCCCCCTGGACCCAAGACGAGAAATCCGCCACTCTCGCCGCCTGGCTCGCACTGGCGGAATAACGCTGATATCCTCGTTCCATTGCGACTATCTTCATTTGTAGTACACTCCAACCATGTTTTGCCGTGTGTGCGACGCTGAGTATCGTGAGGGATTCACCGTTTGCATCTGCCGAGAAACTGAACCGCGGCTTGACCACCTGCCATCTACAGTGATTTTCTTATTCGGTTTCTGCGGAGAAAACTAATGTCGCTTGAATCGATCAAAACCGTCGCCGTACTCGGCGCAGGCACCATGGGCAACGGCATCGCCCACGTTTTTGCGCGCGCTGGCTACAGTGTGATTCTTCGCGACGTGGACCAGACCTTCCTCGAGCGTGCTCTCGATACGATCGGCAAAAATCTCGACCGCGAAGTCAAGAAAGGGAAGCTCCCCGTGCCCGAAAGACCTGCCGTTCTCTCCCGCATCGAAACCGTGATCGACATGGCCGCTATCGGCGTCGCAGACTTCGCTGTAGAAGCCGTCCCCGAAAAACTGGAAATCAAGCGCGCCGTCCTGACCGAAGCCGACAAAATCCTGCGCCCCGAAGCCATCCTTGCGAGCAACACTTCGTCCATCTCTATGACTACTCTCGCCGCGCTGACGTCACGCCCGGACCGCTTCGTAGGTATGCACTTTATGAATCCCGTCCCGGTCATGGCGCTAGTCGAGGTCATTCGCGCCCTGCAAACTTCCGACGCTGTGTTCAACCTCACCATGGAGCTCACCAAAAGACTCGGCAAAACTCCGGTAGCCGTGAACGACGCGCCCGGCTTCGTGTCCAATCGTGTCCTCATGCCGCTCATCAACGAAGCCGCTTACTGCGTCATGGAAGGCGTCGCCACTCCCGAAGCCATCGACGCCGTCATGAAGCTCGGAATGAATCACCCCATGGGCCCGCTTGAACTAGCCGACTTCATCGGCCTCGACGTCTGCGTGGACATCCTCCACGTCCTGCAGCAAGGCCTGGGCGACCCCAAATACCGTGCCTGCCCGCTGCTCAAAAAATACGTAGCCGCCGGCTGGCTAGGCCGCAAATCCTCCCGCGGCTTCTACACGTACCAGAAATAGGTCTGGAATCGAGCGCTTCAAAGCACGAACGCAACAATTTCTGGCGGGGTTTGGTCGTAGTCGCTATAGCGAATCCACTTCGGCGTGACCACGTAGTACGTTATGCCATCCCACTTCAGACGACTTGGCCCGTCTGTATATTTGCGAAAATAGATTTCGTGGTAAGGACCCAACTCGGTAGAAGAAATCCGCCGCGCCACGCCTTCATACTGCACCGTGACTTCGGCCTGCCAGCAGATCACAAAAGCAACTCGCGGATCACGGGCAATATTTGCGAACTTGCGCGACTTCTCCAGCGTGTCGAAAATAATCTCCAGCACCGGCGTGACGGCGATTCCCACCAGCGCCGATTGCGGCGCGCCCATTGGCCCGAGACTGGAGAGAACGCCTAGTCTGCAAGTATCGAGGAATTGGAAAAGCAGCTGTTTGTCCATAGAAGCAGCCCTCGCGCGCGATGCGTGGAAACGCGGAAGGCTAGCATAGTCCAGCAAGCGAACAATAGGCGAAAATAATGTTTGCCTTTTGTTCGCCTTCCTGCTACATTGCCCCTCGACGTTTTCAACAGGTGCTTGATGTGCTCCTCTTCGACCTATGCGATATGCTGTGTCAGCCGCTTCGCGGCTGCGCAGTGCACAGAGCAGGCTAGGCTCGAAAGGGAGTTCCAGGAGGCCCGTGATCGCATGTGCAACTTGATGCGGCTAGGCAAACTCACGCGCTCCGAGGAACGAGCCTGGGCGGACAGAGTGGCCATGGCCATAGCCCGCCTGAAGGAACGCATCGCGGCTCACGGTTGCGAACGTTGAACGGTTTATGTAGCAGCGGCTTTATGCCGCTGCGCTTTTCAGTAGCGAGCGCATAAATCAAATGGTAATATGCACCATTCGCTACGGTGCAAAGGCCCGAAAGGTTTCAACGCGACCTCCGCGCTTTCCCAGCGCAGCGATCGTTTAGGGTTCTGCAGCAAAGTTAGTTCCAATTTCCTCTATTGAGGTGCGCAATGTCCGACGAAAAAATGAAGAACCTCGAGACCGCAATCTCCGTCATCGAGAAGTCTTACGGCAAGGGCTCCATCATGCGGCTCGGCAGCAAGGACGTCCTGGTGCCGGTCAACGTCATTCCCAGTGGCTGCCTCTCGATTGATGCCGCTCTCGGTGTTGGCGGTTTTCCACGCGGCCGCGTGATTGAAATCTACGGCCCGGAATCCGGCGGCAAGACCACGCTCACGTTGCAAATCATCGCCGAAGCTCAAAAACTTGGCGGCCAAGCCGCTTTCATCGACGCCGAACATGCGCTCGATCCCAGCTATGCCCGCAAACTCGGCGTTGACGTGGACAACCTTCTCGTCTCGCAGCCCGATCACGGCGAACAAGCCCTCGAAATCGCACAAGAATTAATCCGTTCGAACGCCGTAGACATTATCGTCATCGACTCCGTCGCTGCTCTTGTCCCCAAGGCCGAACTTGAAGGCGACATGGGCGATCCCTCCATGGGATTGCAAGCGCGCTTGATGTCTCAAGCCCTCCGCAAACTCACCGCCATCGTCTCCAAATCGAAGACTTGCCTCATCTTCATCAACCAGATCCGCGAAAAAATTGGCGTCATGTTCGGCAATCCGGAAACCACTACTGGCGGCCGCGCCCTGAAGTTTTACGCCTCCATGCGCGTTGACATTCGCCGCATTCAGGCCATCAAGGACGGCGATCGCGTCGTCGGCTCCCGCACTCGCGCCAAAATCGTAAAAAACAAAGTCGCCGCGCCGTTCCGCGAAGCCGAATTCGATATTCTTTACGGCGAAGGTATCTCCCGCGAAGGCGACCTCATCGACCTCGGCGTGGATAAAGGTGTCCTCGAAAAATCGGGCACCTGGATCAGCTACGCTGGCGAACGTATGGGTCAAGGCCGCGAAAACGCCCGCGTTTTCTTGAAAGAACACAAAGACGTCTGCGGCAAACTCGAATCCGCCCTCCGCAAAAAAATGGAAATTCCCGGCCCCAACCAATCCAACGCCCAGCCGCAAACTGCCGTCGCACAACCCGATACTAAACACGGCGCCAACGGCGCCACCACCTCATCGAGCGCCGCAGCAGCCGCTGCCAACAAAGCGCGTCCAGCCGGCGCTCGCTAAATCGGGGGGGCGCAGCACTGCTGCACCCATGTCTTTTGACGAGGAACGGCCAACGTGCCTGCGTTGGGTTCAGCAGCGCCAACTCAATGCACTGGATTGGGAATCGCCGGCTCCAGCTGCACGCCAAGCGGAATGTTGCTGTAGATTGCATCTACACCCAATCCGGCAAAGAAATTCCAATCCGCGGCATTTTGCGCGGGATCGGCAAACACACGAAACCCAAATGAATGTGCTCCCGCCACAAACGCCGACCCGCTCCCCGGTTGCTGTTGCTCCGCCGGTCCAAAAAAGTCCATCTCGCCACCCACCACCCGAACGCTAGTGGCAAGCCCGGTCTCCAGGAATTGCAGCGGCGAAGAATACCCCGGCAGACGGAACACCGGCCCAATCTCCGCCCAAGTCAGCCCTAGCGAATTTTTCTTGTTGGTCATAATCGTGACCGGCAGGCCGGTGATGCCTTCAATCTGCGCGGGCGTCAGCAATTGCAATCCGGAAATATCCAGCTCGCGTGGAATCGCTGGTGCCGTCTGCGAAGCCAGCAACAATAAAGCCGGTGAAAACGAATCGAACATCGTCTGATCATCCATCTTCGATTGATGAATTTCCGCCGCTGCGGTGGACACGATGGTTTGTTCCAGCTCGTCGCTCGGATCGCAATGCGGCGACACCGCCTTCAATTCAACGATTAGTATTCCACCCAGTGCCGCGCCGGACCTGCCGTTGAACTGCCGCGCCACCGCCAGCACTTGATGCAGCTCTGGCACGTACGGCAGCCGCGCCTGCAGCTCGTCGATGGTCAAGGAATCGATGCACGTAAAGTCGCTCAGAAAATCATCATGAAATACCGCCAGCTTGCCATCTTTCGTCAGCTGAACATCCACTTCCACCACACGCGCACCCAGGCTATAGGCCTGGCGCACCGAATCCACCGTATTCTCTAGCGGAATTGTCGGATCGCCACCCAGGTTAGGTCCCAGTCCATGGTGCCCGATCGCCACTGGCCGCACCGGAACCCTTAGAAAATCGTCCGCCGTCGTAGTTTGGTTAACGTTGTTTCCGCCAGCTTTGGGTTCAGCCGGGGCGATCCCGCCGCAGAGGCTGAAAACCAGTATCGCTTGTCCTGTCATTGAGAAAAATCTGCATCCTGCCAATTTCATTTTCATCGCCGTTCTCCTCGCAGTTTGTATTTAGGAATTTCTGGCCTGCGGGGAGGCTACGGAACTCGCAAACAGCCGTCGAGCGACAACGCGCGTCTTTGGCCATGACGCACCTGCATGTCGCTGCTTGTCGCATAGGAGTCATGCCAGCCACGAACTGTTTCTCTTGTCGAAGTGTCTCTCACCTTGTATTTTACTAACTGTTGACTTCTTCCATCTCGCGCCGCTCCGCTAAAATCGGTTGAGGTTCGGACATCGCTATGTCAATCATTTCGCGTTTAACGTCGTTCGCGTTAGTTAGGTCGGTAGATTCCCGCCCATTGAGGGGCCCGTTCCGCACTGGAGCTTGGCTGCCACTCGCAACCCTCAGCATTCTCGCGGCCGCTTGTGGCGGTGGAAGCTCCTCAGTCATGAATCCTCCGCCTCCGCCCTCCGCCAAAGACGCTCTCTACGTCAGCACGGGACTCACTCCAAACTCACTCCTCACTTTCGTTTTTGACACCGCCACCGGAACCTTCGGTTCGCCAATCACCATCGCGGGAGCGCCTGCAGGGATCGACACCAAGGTCTATCCTGGTGGCACCTTTCTTTACGTTTCGGATTTCAACTCCGGCTCTGTCTTCGGCTACTCCATAGATCGATCCACCGGCGCGCTCACCGCTCTCGGCGCTTCGCCCTTCAGTTTTCCGGGCCACACTGGTAACGGCGGACCCATCGCCATCGATCCAGCCGGAAAATTTCTTTTCTCCGCAAACGCCTCTGGCGCCATCGTTTCTTACACCATCAATTCTCAAACCGGCGTCCTCACTCCCGGCACCGCGCCTGTCGTCAATGATGGCAATCAGCCGATTTATCTTCTTGTGGAACCGATGGGGAAGTTTCTAATCGCTTCAAACCACTCTGATCCCTCCGGCGGAAATTATTCCGTCTTCTCGATCGACTCCAACAGCGGAGTTCTTACCCAAGTCTCAGGTTCGCCATTCACCATTGGGACCAATACCGGGCCGGAGCAAATCGTTTTCAATTCCGGCGGTTCCGTTTTGTACGCCGCGCTATCCAATTCTCAGCAGGTCAATGCGCTCAATTTCAATTCCACCACTGGCGTGTTCACCGCTGTTCAGGGGGCTCCTTATCCCGCCCAATCCATGCCCACCAGCCTCGCTCTGCTCTCTTCCGGACAATTTCTCTACGCCGGCAACAACGGCGCTGGCACCGTTTCCCAATACAGCATCAACACCACCACTGGCGCGCTCACTCCGGGCAACGTAACTCAAGTAGGCAATCCCACTTTTCTTCAGATCGATTCTTCCGGCCAATTCCTGATCATCGTTGGCGCAAGCTCGAACTCCATCCTCGTCGATAAAATTGATCCCACTTCGGGCAACATCACTCACGGCAACATAACCCAGCTTCCAGCCATGGCCGGCACTCGCTCCATTGCCCTGGTCCCTTTGCAATAAATCTTCCGGTCCGCGGGCGAAGCTCCGTCCACCACAAAATTCTGCGAATTGACGCCGCTTTTCTGCGTAAAAGCGACGTACCTTGCGGGATGAACTTCAAAATCGGCGTCTCTCCTGCGGCCCCGCTTTTCTCTGTGCCTCTGTGGCAAATCCGTCTTTCACTTTTGCGCCACCACCTCAAAATGCGCCGCCCTCTCCTCAAACCGCTGCAAATACTTCTTGCGCTCTTTTGGGATCACCGCCCGTTCATAATCTTCTCCCGCCACTGCACGCACCGCCTCGATCGAATCCCACAAAATAATGGTCACAAATTCCACTTCCTCTCCCACCACTCTCCGCAGCAAATAACTTCCCCGAAATCCTTCCACCTTGCTCAACCCCGGCAACAATTCCGGCTTCAAATGCCCTTCATACCCATCCGCATCCTTCAACTTCGTCCAGCCCCGCCATACCCGTGCGATCATCTTTCCTCCCTTCACGGCTCTTGCTCATTCGCCGAGGGCGATTTCTCTACCAACCGCAGCGTTTGAAATCGAATTACATTAACATCAGAGTACTTTCGCTTCGCCGAGCCGTCAGGAAAGTCGAGGTGCGTGCTTGCCGGTCTTTGCCGTCGGCGTGATCAATCCTGCGTTTCTGCACGCCAAACAGCAGCTCTTTCGAACCGTTCCGTTTCGGCCAATGGGTCCGTCTTGCTTTTGTCGGATTGCTGGCTGGCGAGATGGGTTCCGGCGGATGCAACTGTAATTACAGTTTCCCTCAACGAGTCACCCGCGGTCAGACCAGTCTCTTGGTTCAGCCTTGGGACTTGACCCTGCCATGCTTGCTGGCCTGATCACATTCCTCGTAGTCGCTGGACTTGGCTTGTTTGTGCTTTTTACCTACGTCAACAGCGTCATGCGGTTCATTTTGTGTGGCAGATTTGGTTGACGCCGGCGTTTTTTGCGTCCATCGCGGCTTTCCTTGGCCTTGCGACGGCATTGGCTTGGCGCTTGGGCTGGACCGCTCATCCGGGCGAACACGTGCTCTCGCTTGTGCTCTTTGGCTGCCTCGCTTTGCTGCTGCTGTTCACTTTGATTCTGGCCTTCGCCGTCGTCCATGTGATGACCAAAGACTTTGTCGTCCCGCAAATGGCGCTGGAAGACATCAGCGCCGTGGAAGGATGGCGCAGATTATGGGCCTGGCTCAAAGCGGAAAAGGCCGGCTATGCCGGCTACATTGGTATGAAAATCGTGATGGCGATCGGTGCCGGCATCGCCTTCGGCATGATCACGCTGATGATCTTTTCTTGCTCCTCATTCCTATTGGCGGCGCTGGATTGCTCGCAGTGCTCGCCGGCAAAGCGGCCGGACTGACTTGGACTTTCTACACCATCGCTATGGCGCTGCTGGCAGGGTGCTCCGCACTCGCGATCTTTCTGTTTGCAGCTTCATTTATCTGCGTCCCCGGAGTTGTGTTTTTTCCGGCGTATGCTATTTATTTCTTCGCTCCGCGATATCCGATTCTGGCAGCGCTACTCTGGCCCCAGCTTCCACCTTCGGAAACACAATCCTAGCCCCCGGCGGAACCGCCACCTTCGCCTCCGGTGCAAGCGCCTATCGGCTAGGCCTCATCTCGGCTTTCTTTATGCCTGTGGCGCAGTCACCGTATTACTTTTTGCTGGTAATTTAGGGGGCAGGTTCCACCGCACACACTTAGTGCTATTCAAGTCACCGAAAATTGCTGATCAGCACGACATTGCTGCTGGTTTCCCCACGCGTCAGCAGCAACTGCTTTCCATCGGAAGACCAATCAAAGGCAAAGATGCGGCCCTCGCTAAATTTGGTGAACAATCGTGGTTCGCCGCCTGCCACCGGTTGCTCCCATATATTTGTTACTCCGCTTCTCGTCAGCAGATATTGCAATCTCCGCCCATCGGGTGACCAGCGCACATCTGAAACATCACTAGCGACCTTGAATGAATGCAGAGCCGCACCTCCATCCGCCGGAATCACAACGAGGTCGGTCCCGGTCGCGGGAAGCGCTTCGTCATAAGCATAAGCAAGCCGCTTCCCATCCGGTGAGATGCTTAGACCGGGCTTGATTTCGTAACCTGGGCTCTTGGCAATCTCAATTGGATCTCCGCCTGCCGAAGGCACCCGCAGGATTACGTAAGGTTTTACTCTGCTGGCAAAGAATATGTACTGTCCATCGTTTGAGCACGTCGGAGGCCCGATGTCGCCGTGCAGCAGCGTCGTTGGTTTCAGGCCATCGGCATCCACTCGTACCAGATCCGTTGTCCCATCGTGAAGCGAATTGAAAACCACAGAACCGCCGCACAGCGTCGCGGAATACGCATTGTGTGGTGTCGCAAAAGCCGAGCGCTCGCTTGCATCATCCTTCATCAGCCACATGTCGCCATCCGCAGTCTCGGCGAGTATTCTTCCCCGCGGCATTGATATCGCTCGTCTTACCGCCACCGAGCTGGACGTGATCTGCTGGCTGTGTGATGCGTCCGCATCTGGAACGATCCAAACCTCGGACGCCAGCGTCGTTGCGATGGCGACGACATTCTTTCCATCGGGTGTGACATCTATATCGTCCTGGTAATCTTCAAGGTCGTTGGTCAGCCGCACGGGCTTCCCGCGCGGATAGGAAATCGTCCACAATTGCCCGCGTCCGCTTTGATCGCGGGCCATCACCACCAAAGCATCTCCATCCGTTAGCCAAACCGCGCGGCCGATCTCATAGTGGTAAGAGTGCAACTCCCGGACACTGCCGTCGGCGACCGACACTGCGTCCAGGGCCCAACGCACCCGTTCTCCCCGCAGCATCACGGGAACCGCGATCGTCCGTCCATCTGCCGACCACGCCGGGCCAGGTTGAAAATCCGCAGCCCCATCGGGAATCGACGCAAGCAACCGGTCGCCACTCCCATCTGCTTTTGCAATCCGTATTTCAAGAACGTTTCGGTCAGCAAGGCCTTGCGTGAATACAAATTCTTGCCCGTCCGGCGAAAAGCTCACTGGCGTATCCGCATATTTGCCCAAGAGGCGGGCTGGCCCTCCAAGCACCGGCACCCGGTATAAGTTGTTGTAGCTCGCAACGGCCTTGCTGGATTGCACGTAGTAGATGTAATTGCCATCTGGTGAGAATGTCAGCCCAAGAAACCTCTCCCGGTCTTTGTCCGGTAGCGGGATCTGTACCTCGCCGCGCGTATCTACGTGGCGCACACGTAGCCCGGATTCCGCCCCATCCCGAGCGGCGTATGCGATGTAGCGGCCATCATGGGAAATGGCTAACTGCTCCACTTTCCCGTCGTTTGTCAATTTGCTGATCTGCAGGTTCTCAAAGTTGATTCTTGGTTCGCGAAAAATCGCACGATAGGTAGCAAAGGCGGCAAAGGTCAACAATCCGCTCGCCGCCGTCACTCCTGCCACTACGAATCTCCACTTCCTCCGTCCAGGCTTAGCATGGACTGCGGGTAACACCGCAACGAATGCCTGCGAGGCGGGCGACGCATTGAAGCCGTTTCCCCCGGTAACTCCAGGATTATTCGCCGCGACTAGGACGGATGCAGTAGGACCTTCCTTCGCGGGGTCTTCGTGCTCGACCTCGGCGATAAACCGGTATCCGCGCCGTGGCAGTGTCTCAATGTAGTGAGGCGTGTCAGCATTGTCCGCAAGAGCGGCCCGGACTTGGTTAATCGAAAAGTTGATGCCTCGCTCGAAATCGACAAAGGTGGAGTCGCTCCAGAGGCATTGCTGTATTTCGCCCCGCGTAACGACTTGACCGGCGTGTTGAATTAGAAGCAGAAGGACTTTGAGCGGCTGGGGCTGCAGCTTGATCAGCGTACCGTTCTTGCGTAGTTCAGCCGATGCCGCGTCCAACTCAAATGAACCAAACCGAATCGTGGGCGAGGGCCGTTGCGAGATAGACATAGACGTTTACCGGAAAGGGAATTTCGCCGAGTCTAACACTTCGCCGCGCTGTGCATCCACGAAATCTTTCGCCCGTCACCGTAACAACTTCTTTCTGAGTAGTTTGCACGCCAACACAGAACTAACACAAAGCAAACAGGCCGGTCATTGCCTCTCCATGCAACGAAAGCTAGTTTGCGAGTTACACGTCATCCCCAGCCTCGTGCCACTCAGGGATGCACATTAAGAAAACAGGAGTTCGCCGTCACTTCCGGCGACGCCCAGAGGAGAGCAACATGAGTCACAGACTGATCCGGTGGGCTGTCCCGATCGCCTTGACCTGCCTGCTGCTGACAGCCTCTCGCACGCCCGCGCAGGAACCACAGACCACGCACCATCATTACAAACTGATTGACATGGGCACTCTCGGCGGCCCAGGCAGCACTACGACTGAAGGATCCCAGCAATCCTTGGATAATCGAGGAATTCTTATAGGCGGAGCGGATACCCCCGCACTTGACCCCGACACAAACTGCTTTAACCCATTCAACAGGCCAGATTGCAATGTCCAGCACGCCTTTGTTTGGCAGCATGGCGTGCTAACTGATCTGGGAACGTTGCCGGGCGGAAGCAGTAGTTTCCCTTACTGGATTAACGCGCAAGGAGTGATTGCCGGAGGTTCAGAACTAGCCGTTCTTGACCCTAATTTCGGCACTCCGGAGTTTCACGCCGTGTTTTGGGAAAACGATAAAATCCATGACCTTGGAACTCTGGGTGGAACAGGAAGCCTTTCCGTCGGCGTCAACAATTCCGGACAAGTTACCGGCTTCGCGCAAAATACAATTCCTGATCTCTTCTCGCTGGTAGGACTGGGCACACAAACTCGTGCCTTCCTTTGGAAGAACGGCAAGATGCAGGACCTAGGCAGTCTGGGCGGACCCGACAGCTTCGCGCAGTACATCAACGACAGCGGGCAGATCGCCGGAGTCTCGTTTACCAGCGATATCGCTGATCCTGATACCGGTGTTCCTCCGCTCCACCCGTTTCTCTGGGACAACGGCACGATGAAAGACCTCGGCAACTTCGGGGGCACAAACGGTTTTCTGGGTCCGTTTGTCTATGGTCTGAATAATCGAGGACAGGTCATCGGCATAATGTCGCTACCGGGTGAGCAATTTAACCAAGCATTTCTGTGGGACGGAGAAAAACTCGTTAATCTTGGAACTCTTGGAGGCAACTTTTCCTTGCCTACGTCGATCAACAATGCTGGAGATGTTGTCGGCGGCGCCTGGTTCCCAGGAGACCAAACGAAACACGCGTTCTTATGGCGAAATGGAATAATGACAGATTTGGGGACCGTGGACGGCGATCCCTGTAGCTTTGCGGAAAGCATCAACTCCAAGGGGCAGGTCGTTGGTGCATCGCAATCTACAGCGGGCGGTTGCGACAGATTTACGGCGGGGTTTTTGTGGGAGAACGGCGGCCCGAGCGTGGACTTGAATACGCTCGTTCCTCCCGGTTCTCCATTGCAGTTGAGTGGTGCTGCCTGGATTAACGACCGTGGAGAGATCGCAGGAGGCGGTGTTCCACCGGGATGCGACAACGGCGATGTCTGTGGTCACGCCGTCCTGCTGATCCCCTGCGACGAAAATCACCCGGACCTCGAGGGTTGCGATTACAGCATGGTCGGAGCAGAAACTTCGGCTGAAGCTCGTCCGGAGCAGTCGGCCGTGCAGCCACAAACCGCCGCCAAATTATCTCCGGCCGAAGTCCTCGCTCGATTCCGTGCCCTAATAGCGCGCCGCAATCGCCGCTACGGAATGCCGCAAACTTTCAACACGGCCTCGGATATCACCAACATCGAACCGGCTCCGACAAACCTCACCTCCTTTGCATTCAGAAGAGGGCTCTATGACGTTGTCGAATTAAGTTGGACAGATCACTCGACTAACGCCGACAGCTACCACGTCGAGCGTTGCACTGGGGCAACTTGCGTTAACTTCAGCGCGATTGCAGTCACCGGTGGGAGCGCCGCCCACTACATCGACTCCATGTGGCCTATGCATCTGACGTTTCGGTACCGTGTGCGCGACCACGGCACGGACGGATACTCCGGCTATTCGAACATTAGAACCCAGGCAACGCCTTAGGCGGGCGGCGCACTCTTTGGATTTTGGTTCACCAAAGTGCGTGCGGGCTCAGATTTAACTCTGTTGCAATCGCTATTACACGCGCCAAGCTGCGCAGCGGGATCTCTCGGACGTCTATCACCGCTGGAACAGTTCGCCCTTTGAGGGTGGGATTTGCTTCACACCCATAGGACGACCCATTCGAACCAGTACACGATGATTCAAGTATTTAGAAATACGCCTATCATGTGCTATCCTTCCCTTGTGAGAGTTGCTCGAACGCCACCCGGTTCCCCTATCCACCTGCTCTTTGCTGTTTCTGGCTCCGCTACCGCTCGGGATTCTTATCCCACTCTTTGAGGTTTTCGCACTGCAACCAAACTCTTCGATCGCCGTCTCCTTTCTTTTCAAATCATGGCTTTCGCACTCTTTTTCACTCTTAAACCTGTAAGCCCTTTTGTTGCCACTCGCTTACGCAAGGTACCCCGGCGTGGGTGGGCTGTACTTGCAGCCCGCGATAGGGAAAGATATGCCCGCTCCCGATTTTGGCCAACACGGTGGCGTCCGCTAAGTCCCGCAGAATCACTACTTACGAATCCAGAACGTCGTAAGTCCTCTATTCCTCATACTTACGCAAAACAGGGAGAGGGGAGCCCAAGAGCAACCGAACGCCGCAGGTTCCGGCTAACCCACTACCCACTGTTTGCCCGCATCCCCGGCCGTCCCATTGCGTTCCAACCCGCACAGATGCAAGATTTGAGAATGGTAGGCGTTCAAAACACGGAAACATCTCCGCTCACTTCGGTGTCTAAACACCAGAGCGGACCAAAGGCTCGGAACCCACTGATCACTGATTACTGGTCTCTCGGTTCCTCGCCAGAAAGGCACCACGTGTCTGATTGGGCCAGCGCTCTCTCGTGGGGCCGTGACGAATCCGAACTCGTCTCTGAGCTGCAAGCCGGCTCGGAGGCCGCTTTCGACGTCCTCGTAACGCACTACCATGCCCCGGTGTACAACCTGATCCTCGGCATGCTGGCCGATCCGTCTGACGCTGCCGACGGCACGCAGGAAGTTTTTCTCAAGGCCTTCAAAGGCATTCGCAGTTTTCGCCAGGGCAGTTCGCTTAAGACCTGGCTGTATCGCATCGCTATTCGTGAAGCCCTGAATCACCGCCGCTGGTTCAAGCGTCATCTGCAGAAAAATATTTCGATCGACGCAGAGCCGGAAGAAGGCCAGTCCAAGCTGGAAATAGAAGACATGCACGCCACGCCATTTGACCAACTCGCATCGCGCGAAATTCAGTCCGTGGTGCAAAGCGCGCTGAACGAAATTCCTGACGTATTTCGCAGCGCCGTCATCCTGCGCGATCTCGAAGGCCTGAGCTACGAGGAAGTCGCCGAAGTTCTGGAATGCAGCGTGGGCACAGTGAAGTCGCGCATTCTACGTGGCCGCCGCGCGCTGAAGGATCTGCTCGACCCATTACTCGGCGAGCAACAGCACGCGCATTCCGGCGCCGTGCGGGCTTCTTCTGCGCACAAGGATTTTTCGGCAAGCTCTTTCGCTCCGGCCCTGCCGCAAGAGTGCAACACTTTCGCGGCCGGCGACTTGGTCAATGAGGACTTACAATGAAGTGCACCACGGTTCGCTCCAAACTGGCGGGCTACCTTGACGATGTTGTCGAGAGCGCATCCCGCACCAGTGAACGCAGCCAAATGCGCGCACATCTGGAAGCCTGCGCTTATTGCCGGGAAGAGTTGCAGCGTTATCGCAAGCTTGCCATTCTGCTTTCCCGTTCGCCGCGTGCTCTTCCGCCGTCCGATCTTGCGGTTCGCATTAAAGTAGCCGCGGCCCAGGCGCAGCAACCACAGGATTGGCCGAGCCGGCTTCAACGATTCCGGGACCGCGCCGAGATTTTATTGGACAATGTCCTTCGTCCGATTACGCTGCCCGCCACCGGCGGCATCGTTTCCGCTATTCTTGTTTTTGCCGTGGTGCTGCAGTTGATCGCTCCGGGCATCACAGTCCAGGCCATTCCCAATGACGTTCCGCTGAACATCATGCAGCCGGCCGAGCTCGTCACGCTTTCCGATTCTCCCGGAAACTGGGCCCCGGAGAAGCACGATACCGAACTCGCGCTTCCGCATGGCCTGCTTCTCGACGTCACCGTGGACGCCCAGGGCCAAATGATCGGCTACCAGATTCTTTCTGGTCCCAAGACCCTTGAAATGCAGCATCAACTTGACCAGATGCTGCTGTTTTCGCGGTTCGAGCCCATGCGTAGTTTTGGCCGGAAGATTTCCGGAGGTCACGTCATCCTGAGCTTCAGCGCAGTACGCGTCCGCGGCTGACGCAGCCGTTTTGCCGATAGTATCCGAATCATAATTAGTATCTAAAAAATACTTTCACCACGTTTGTTCGCCTGTCCTTCCAGACAGTACGATAGTTTTTCCGTACCTGCTCCCGCGTTCCATTTTCAGTCGCAAGTGGCTCCTCTTAAATAGAGAACGTGGACGGCACCATTCGCCAACACGTTCTTCGCATCGTGGTGAGTTTTGCGCTCGCCGCGATCATAGCGCTATGCTTTGTCGCCACTTCTTTCGCCGCACCCGCCGCTCCCGCCGCGCGTCCTTCCAACTCCGCCGAACAGATGCTGTACGACGCTGTCAACCGCGAACGCTCTTCGCTGGGCCTGCGGCAATTGCAGTGGGACAACGCTCTGGCTAACGCCGCTCGTCTTCACACCACCCTTCTAGCCACGCACGATGCGCTCTCGCATCGCTTCGATGGCGAAGCCGACCTGCAGACCCGCCTGCGCATGGCCGGCGCGAGCTTCAGCCTGGTTGCCGAGAATGTCGCGGAAGCCCCTGACGTTTCGACGCTGCATATTGCCTGGATGAATTCCGCGCCACACCGCGCCAACATTCTCGACCCGCAAGTGGACTCTATCGGCATCGCCATCGAGCGCCGCGGCGAAGAGTACTACGCCACACAGGATTTTGCCGCTGTCGTCGCGCCCTTGAGCCGCGAAGAGCAGGAACAGCAGATCGCGCGGCTGTTGCAGGGCAACGGACTCTCCATCGTGCCGGGAGTGGACGATGCACGCAGAAATTGCGATCAGAACCGCCTGGCATTCGGTACGCAGCCCGTCGCGATCGCGCGGTTCGAAACATCCGACTTGAACCGCCTTCCGAACGACCTGGGGCGCCTGATTGCCAGCGGAAAATTCCGTCACGCTTCCGTCGCTGCCTGCGAAGTGCCTACAGTCAGCCAGTTCGCGCGCTTCCGAATGACGGTTCTCCTTTACCAGTAGGATCTCGTCCTCTCCGCGGAGCCGACACTCAGCGAGACGTTGATTTTCGGAGGCATTGTGCGTACACTGCCTGCATGATTCAGACGCCTTATTGGTATTGGTATCGATTTACGGACCACTCATACGTGTGGCGGGGGGCGTCTCTGTAAACGCAATACGAATCAAGAGGATTCGGCCTACTCGCAAAGAGTGGGCCTTTTTTTATTTTCGGCCCGGTTTTTTGGCGAATATTTCTGGCGATGATTTCTGGGAAATAGCGGAGAGATTTTCGTGAACGCAAGATATTTTTATTGGGCCGCGGCCCGCGAAAGGAAATGGCAATGATCATTTCGATGAAGAGGCACGCAACGCGCGAGGAGATTGATGCGGTGACCAATCAGGTGAATCACTTCGGGTACAAAGTACATTCGATCGAAGGCGAAGAGCGCGTGGTGATCGGCGTGGTCGGCGTCGGCGACGTTACGGCTTGCCTGGAATCCATTGAAGCGATGCCGCAAGTCGAAAATGTGATGCGCATTTCCGCGCCGTACAAGTTTGTGAGCAAGGAATTTCGCAAGGAGAAAACGCTGATCCGCGTTAACGGAACGGTGATTGGCGGGGATGAATTCGTAGTCATTGCCGGGCCGTGTTCGGTGGAATCGGAAGAGCAGATTCTGCGGTCAGCGGAAGGTGTGGCGAAAGCGGGCGCGAAACTGCTGCGTGGTGGCGCGTTTAAACCGAGAACTTCGCCGTACGATTTTCAGGGAATGGAAGAAGAAGGATTGAAGCTGTTGCAGAAGGCGAAGAAAGCGACTGGCCTGGGAATCGTGACCGAGGTGATGAGTGATCGCGACGTGGATCTGGTTGCGAATTATGCCGACGTGCTGCAAATCGGCGCGCGCAACATGCAGAACTTCGTGCTGCTGAAGGCGCTGGGAAAATGCGGTCGGCCGATTTTGCTGAAGCGGGGATTGAGCAGCACGGTGAAGGAATTGTTGATGAGCGCGGAATATATCGTGGCGCATGGCAATCCGGAAGTGATGCTGTGCGAGCGCGGAATTAGGACGTTCGAAACGATTACCCGCAATACCTGCGACATCACGGCAATCCCGGCATTGAACGAATTGACGCACCTGCCGGTGATTTTGGACCCGAGTCACGCAACAGGGAAGCGCAGCCTGGTGCCAGCTCTAGCCCGCGCAGGAGTGGCGATTGGTGCCGATGGCTTAATCGTCGAAGCACACCCCGCCCCGGAAAAGGCAATCAGCGACGGCGCGCAATCCTTGGATATGGCGCAGTTCGCCAAAATGATGGAAGAACTGAAACCGTACATTGAGTTGTGGAAGGGAACCCGCCAACTGGCGGCCGCTGCGGCGAGTTAGCCTCGACCCGCTCATTTGATGAAAGGGCAATTACGCCCAGGGCGAGTTTGTGCTGCGGCGCAAATCGCGATATGTTTCCGGTGCTCTTTAGCTTTTATGGAATAGGTCAATGAACAAACCAAGGTGGTTCATAGCGTGCGGCATGGCGGTGGTGTGCCTGTGGGTCGCGCCGGAGCGGGGCTTCGCGCAAGAACAGAAGCCTTGCGACCAGCCGCGATTCGCCGAAGACGCGACGGGCGTGTTTAGGAGAATTTCCGACAGCGCTGGAAAGGAAGCAGCGGACATCGTCGTGTATTGCGACGAAGAGCACTTCGCGCTCGATAACGAAGGGAAAAAAGTGCACACCAGCTACATGGTCTTCAAGGTGATGACCCAAAGGGGAGCAGAAGGCTGGGATAGCCTCTCGCAGGAATGGGAACCGTGGCACGAGGCGAGGCCAGCATTGCGAGCCCGGGTGATCGCGGGAGGAAAAAGCGCGCAGTGGTTGGATCAAAAAACAATCAACGATGCGCCCGCGAGTGAATCCGAGGACAAGGTGTACAGCGACCGCAGGATTGTGCGTGCACCTCTGCCGGCGATGGAGCCCGGCGTGGTGGTGGAGGAGGAGGTTATTCAACGGGACACTTCCGTCTTTTTTTCGGCGGGTATCGTGGAGCAGACGGTGCTGGTCCGAAGCGGACCGATTCGGGAGTCGAGGCTGGTGATCGAGGCGCCGAGCGCGCTGCCTTTGAAATACGTGACAAAACTACTTCCGAAAATTCGAGTGGAGCGAAGCGAAAACAATCAGATAACGAAACTGCAGTTTGAGCAGGATGGGCTGGAAGAGTACGGCGATGCGGAGGAGTTACGTCCGGGAAACGTTCCGGCGTATCCGACGGTGACATTTGCGACGGGGAATTCCTGGCTGGAAGTGGCTAGGGCGTATAGCGCGATCGTGGACCGCCAGCTTGGCGGAAATGAACTCAAGGCGTTGGTGGCGGGGCTAACCAAAGGCAAAACGTCACGGCAAGAGAAGACCGAAGCAATCGTGCAGTATCTAAGCCGAGAAGTCCGGTACACGGGAGTGGAGTTTGACGAGGCAGCGATCGTGCCGCATACGCCGGGCGAGACGTTGAAAAGAAAATATGGCGACTGCAAAGACAAAGCGGCACTGATGGTGGCGATGCTACGAGCGGCGGACATCCCGGCGAACGTGGCTCTATTGAACGTAGCCGGCTGGACAGATGTAGATGAGGATTTGCCGGGGTTGGGAATATTTGACCACGCAATCGTAGAGGTACCGGGAAATCCAGAGTACTGGATTGATGCCACGGACGAATTTGCCCGGCTAGGACAGTTGCCGGCGGACGACCAGGGACGACTGGCGCTGATCGCCGTTGGAGAATCGGAGAAGTTGAAGCGGATTCCGGAAACAGCTTCTGAAGATAACCGGATGGTGGAGCGAAGGGAGATCCTGCTGGCCGAAAACGGGCCGGCGAACGTGATTGAAACAACCGAACCGCACGGGGTGTTCGAATCCGACTATCGGTCGTGGTATGTGGACGAGGTCAGCAAGGACGTACGCAAGAAGCTGGCGGTCTATGTAAAGGACCAGTATCTGGCAGATAGATTGGGGAAAGTAGAGAAGGGCGACGCCAGAGATCTGAGCAAGGATTTTACGTTGACGCTAAAAGCAGAAAAGGCGCGGCGGGGTTACACGGAATTGGATAACGCAGGAACGGCTATAAGGCTGGAAGGGTTGTTCCGGAACTTGCCCAAGGCGCTACGGGAGAAAGAGGAAAGCGGAGAGAAGAAGGATGACGGCAGCGAGGCGAAACCGAAAAAAGAGAGAAGCACGGACTACCAACTGCAGCGAGCGTTCGTTTCGGAGTGGGATTACACCATCATTCCGCCCGCCGGATTTCAGCTAAAGGCGCTGCCGGAAACCAAGAGAGTGGCGCTCGGTCCGGCTATTTTGGAACTGAAGTTTGCGACGCGAGCCGACGGTGCGGTTGAAGGAACGATCCGCTTCGATACCGTGAAGCGGAGATTCACGGTAGCCGAAGCAAAGGAGCTGCGCAACCGGGTAGTAGAAATCAGCAACGGCGAAGCGCTGCTGGTCAGATTTGAACCTATTGCAGTGGCCTTGTTGAACGAAGGTAAGACACGGGAATCGATCCTGGCCTGGAAGGAGCTGATTGCACGGCACCCGAGCGAAGCTGTTCACCACTTACAGTACGCCAAGACCCTGCTCGCGGCGGGATTGGGAGAAACCGCCCGTTCCGAGGCGCGGACGGCGGTGAAGCTGGAACCGAATTCGCCGCTGGCACAGAAGACGCTTGCGGATATTCTGCAGTACGACCTGGTCGGCCGCAAATTCAAACCGGGCAGCGATTATGCGGGAGCGGAAGCGGCATTTCGAGCAGCGAAGAAACTGGAACCGGATAACGCGAGCATCACTGGGAATCTGGCGATTCTGCTCGAATACAACGCAGAAGGAGAAAGATACGGGACCGGAGCCAAGCTGAAGGAATCCGTCGCGGAGTACAAGAGCTTGAAAGAAGAAGAACTAGCGGACATCGGGCTGAAGAACAACCTGGGCTTTACATTGTTTTACGCAGGGCAATTCGCTGAGGCAAAAGAGTATGCCGAGAAGCTAAACCCGACGCCGAACAATCTGATTGTTGCGGCCGTAGCGGGCACGAACGGCTCGGCGGCCGGTATAGCTGAGGCCAAAAAGCGACTCAGCAACGAGGAAGATTTGAAAAGTGTGCTGGCATCGGCGGGCGATATGTTGATGAGAGCACGCCGATATCAGGAAGCGGCCGATCTCGTAGAGGCCGGCGCGAATGGAAACAATGCATCAAACAAAATTGCGCTGGCCGGGTTTCTGAGGAAGGCGACGAAGCACGAAGAAATGAAATTTGAAAATAGCCCCGTGGGGCTGATGAAGGAATATTTCGTGCGTCTTGGTTCAGACCGGTTGACGAGGGAATGGAGCACGAGACTTGCGAGCAAGAACGCCCAGAAGGTGATGGACCGCTACAGCGCGGATGAATTGGCGGACCAGGAGACGGCCGGAAAAAAAATGCGACGAGGGATTTCACAAAGTGGTTTTCCGGCGGACGTCATGGTGGACATATTGCTGCAAGCCGCCGAGATGAACAGCGAAGGCGACGATACTGTGGGATACCGGGTGAATTGGCCCATGGGCAGAACGATGAAGATGTTTGTGGTTCGGGAAAATGGCAAATACAAAATTCTAGATTCGAATGTCAACATGAATTCGATCGGGCTGGAAATTCTAGATCGCGAGAAAGGAGGAGACCTCAAGGGAGCGCGCGCACTGTTGGATTGGGCACGCGACGAGCAGCATGTGGAGGGAGGAGACGACGCGCTGGCTGGAAAGGCGTTTCCCCGGATGTGGACCAAGGGAAAGGAAGGCGGCCCGGAGGAGATTCGAAAGGCGGCAGCGGCGATTCTTTGCCAGACCAAACACACAGCGCGGGATGGAATCGAGATTCTGGAAGCGGAACTCGCGAAGGCAACGAACGAAACAGACAAACTAAACATTTCGCTGGCGCTATTGGAGGGCTACGGCGCGGCGGAGGAAATGAAGAAGAGTTATGATGTGGCGACAGACTTGGCGAAAGCTTACCCGGATTCAAAGCGAATGTTTTTGGAGCGCGAATTTGGGTTACGGGCTTTGAGAGATTTTGCAGAGGCTGACGTACTCAATAATGAATATTTACAGAAGAATATTGCTGATCTGCAAGGAATGCGGGCGCTACAGTACACCGCAGAAGCTCAGGAGGACTACGAACGGGCGCGTGCACGGGTGCAAGCCGTGTTGAAGTCGGGAAAGGGAGAGGCACGGGACTACAACCAGGCGGCATGGTACTCGCTATTCACCGGAAAAGTGGGAGCGGAAGATCTGGGAAATGCCGTGAAGGCAGCGCAGATGAGCCAACACAGCGCAAACACTTTACATACGCTGGGATGCGTCTATGCGGAGCAGGGCAAGACTAAAGAAGCGCGAGAAGTGTTAGTGCAGGCAATGGATCAGCTGAATTTGGCAGAGCCGACTGGGGAGTATTGGTACGCGTTCGGCAGAATTGCGGAACAGTTTGGGGAGAAGGAGATTGCGGCGGCGAACTACCGGAAAGTAAGAAAACCGAGCGAGGCGAGGAATTTGCCAGCCTCAACGTACGTTCTCGCGCAGAAGCGGCTCAAGCTGATGCCGGCGGATGGCGGCAAAGCGGCGACAAGTCGATAGCCGAGCGGTTCGTGAAAATGATGGGAGGGTTGCGGCAGCACATGAATTATGCAAGGACTCGCGAAGGGAAAGTGGCCGTGGTCGCGCAGTGAGTGCTCCTAGGTGTCAGTGTACCGGGCTATTGGCGGCTAATAAAGTTCTGGCCTGGGTTAATTCGGGGCGATCGGAGTGGATGCCGGCGCAGTTTTTCAGGAGTTGGGCGTAGTAGCCGGCGGCTTTTTCTTTTTGCTGACTCAACTCCGCGGCTTGTGCGGCGCCATACAGGCCATTGAAGCGATTTGGGTCGGTGCGCAGCGAGGTTTCGTATTCGGTGAGCGATTCTTGAGGACGCTTCATGTCCAGGAACATGTCCGCGAGCATTTCACGTGCTGGCAATTCGGTTTCGTGTTTGCCAACTCTATCTTGCGTGTCGGCGACGGAGCGCAGGAGGCGAACAGCTTCGTCTGATTCGCCTGACGCATATTTCGCCCACGCTCTTACGACGTCATGTTCATTTTTTAGATCGTCGGCGATATATGGCTTATCTCCGTTGCGTGTTGCCTCGAGCAGTTCGTCGTAATGCTTCAATGCATCTTGCGCGGCGGCGGCATCGTGGAGATGGCCCGCGGCAATGGCGCGTCCCCAATAAGCAACCAGCTGAACGGATGGCGGAGTCCGCGCGAGCGGTTGCAGGTTGAGCGCGTCTTTCCATTGCCGGCGCTCGATGGCGTAGGTAGCGGGACCGTTAGCAAGCTGACCCAGGAAATAATCCTTAAATTCGGGATCGGCATCCGCTTCATTCGTAGCCGCGAGCGCGTCGATTTGCGCCTTGGCATCAGCGTTGTCGCCGATCTGCAGGTAGGCGTATTCGAGAAAGTCCATGGAATGCACTTTGTGATGCAAAACATGGAAGTGCATGGTGGCCATTTTGTCGGCCTCTTTGATGGCGGCGACATTCGAGTTGATGTCGTCCTGCCAGAGGCCGAGCCGGGCAAAAATGTGTGAAGGCATGTGCACTGCGTGAGGAGACGCAGGGGCGATGCTGGCGTATTTGCGAGCGGCGGGAAGAGCGAGGCTGGCCATGGCGGGATTGTCGCAGCCATGAATGATGTAGTGCGCGATTCCGGGATGGTTCGGTTCTTCGTCGAAAAGTTTATTGAGAATAGCCACCGCGCTTTTGGAGTTGGTCAGAGAGGGATCGCCGTCCGAGCCTGAAGCCAATAGAGAAAGTGCGTAGAAAACGGCAGCTTCGCGGTCCTGCGGATTGCGTTGATGGACGCCTTGCATGGCTTTGGCGTAGGCGTTAGAGCGCTTGCCGTGATCGAGTTTGCCGGTGTCGGTGAAGAAAACAGTGAGCGCCTGGACGTAGTCGCGTTCGCGCGGAGTTGGTGGATTGTCGGCCCGAGCTTTCGCAAGCAATTGCGCGCCGAGTTGAAGATTCTCCTTGGATGGCTGCTCCCAGAGCTGGTGATACAAACTCATGGCCTGACCCCAGTACGCCATGGCGCAGTGAGGATCTCTCTTTTCGATTTCCTGGAACTGATTGCGGGCTTGTTCGTATTCAAACGAATGGAGAAGAGCTACACCGCGCTCGAATTGAGCGTGGGTGGCGGGAGCGCAAGAGGTCGGGAAGGAGACGGCGCCGAGCTTCTCGCCCGGATCGTGGTGATGAGGGGCGTTTTGAGCGAAGCAAAAGGAAGAGAGCGCGAATGCGAGCAGGGCAAGAAAGGCAGGGCTATTTTTCATGGTGGCTCCAGATGAACGAAGCGTATTCGTACGAAGAAGCTATGTCAATGAACCGGCCGCGCGTGCGAGAGACTGATGACCCGCGCGAACCCTGGGCGTCTTGACCGGGTGGGGAAGGGCGGCTAGTATTTGCGGGCGATGACTGAAGCAAGTTCCCCGGTAGGCCAGACGTTTTCCCAGTACAAAGTGCTGCGCAAGATTGGAAGCGGCGGCATGGGTGTAGTGTATGAGGCGGAGGATTCGCGGCTGGGGCGGCGAGTGGCGGTGAAATTCCTGCCGAGCGATATGGCGAGCGATACCCAACTGCTGGAGCGGTTCCAACGGGAAGCGCGCGCAGCATCGGCGCTGAATCATCCCAACATCTGCACGATTCATGCGATCGAGCAGCACGAGCGGCAACACTTCATAGTGATGGAGTTGCTAGAGGGCCAGACGCTTTCGCAGCGTATGGGAGCGCAGTCCTTCGATCTGGAAAAATTGCTTCCGCTGGCGATTCAAATTGCGGATGCGTTGGAGTCGGCACACGCCAAGGGAATCGTGCATCGCGACATCAAGCCGGCGAATATTTTTCTGACCGAGCGCGGGCAGGTGAAGATTCTGGATTTCGGTTTGGCGAAAGTCGAGAAACTGAGCAATGTAGCGGACAGCACATCGTTTGCCAGCGACGACACCAGAGCGGAAACCAACGCGTTGACTTCGCCGGGATCGGCGATCGGCACGATTATGTATATGTCGCCAGAACAGGCGCGCGGCGGATTAGTGGATGCGCGGACGGATTTATTTTCGCTGGGCACGGTTTTGTACCAGATGGCTACGGGAAGCTTGCCTTTTGCAGGCGACACTTCGGCGGTGATTTTCGATGCGATCTTGAACCGTGAGCCATTACCGGTGGACATGGTCAATTCGGGATTGCCGCGCGAACTCGGAAGAATCATAGAGAAGACGCTGGAAAAGGAACGCAATCTGCGCTGCCAGTCAGCGACAGAGCTGAAAACGGATTTGATCCGCTTGAAGCGAGACCTGGAGTCGGGAAAGAAGGCGGCGGCAGCAGCCGCGACGGATTCGAAAGCCGGGACGACCAAGAGCGGGCCCAAATCGCTGGCGGTATTGTATTTTGAGAATTTGAGCGGAGTGAAGGAAGACGAATACTTGCGTGACGGGATCACGGAAGACATCATCACCGAGCTCTCGAAAATCCGGGGACTGAATACCTTTTCACGGCCAACGGTACTGGCGTTTCGCGACAAAACAGTGACCCCGGTGCAGATTGGGCAGCAATTGAAAGCGGCGTATGTACTGACTGGCAGCCTGAGGCGATCGGGTAGCCGGCTGCGGATTAACACGCAGCTGGTGGATACGCAAACGGATTTCCCGCTGTGGTCGGAGCGTTACGATCGCGAGATGAAAGACGTTTTTGAAGTGCAGGACGAAATTGCGCGGAAAATTGCCGAAGCGCTACGCGTGACCCTTTCGCCGCAGGAGCTGGAAGCGCTGGCGGTGAAGCCAACGGAAAATCTGCAAGCGTACGATCTGTATTTGCGCGGGAAGCGCTATGCGCGGCGACAAACGCGGCAGGATCTGGAATTTGCGCTACAGATGTTTGAGAGCGCGGTGGCGATGGATCCAAGCTTTGCACTGGCCTATGCCTCGTGCGCGAATGCCTGTGCGATGTTTTATTGCAACTACAGCCGCGACGAAATCTGGGTGGAGCGCGCGCGTACCGCGTCGGGGCACGCCGTAAACCTGCGCTGGGATTTACCCGACGTGCAGGTGAGCCAGGCGTGGGTGCTGTACGCCACGGATTTGCATGATGAAGCGGTGCGCATGGTGCGCAAGGCGATTGAGCGCAAACGAGATTGCGAAGGAGCGTTCTATCTCTTGTGTCGCGCGCTGTTTTCGGCGGGAAGATTTCAGGAAGTTGTGGAGGTCATGGAAACGGCGCTGGAGGCGAGCGGCGAGGACTACAACGTGTATGTACCGATCGCGAATTCGTTGGGAGCGCTGGGAAAACGCGAGGCGTATTTGAATCTGTTGCAGCGGCGGAAGAGCGCGCTGGAAAATCACTTGAAGCATGTGCCGGAAGATGCGCGAGCGCGGATTCTGTTGGGAAGCGACTATGCCGAAATCGGACGAGAAGAGGATGCGCTCAAGGAGCTGAACCTGGCGATGACGCTACGCGCGAACGAGGCGTCGATTCTATATAACGCGGCATGCTTGTACGCGATGCTGAAGAGAAAACCGGAAGCGTTGGATGCGCTGAAGAAGGCGTGGATAGCCGGATTTCGCGATGTGAGCCACGCGCGGCGCGATCCGGACCTGACGATTCTGCACGGAGAGGCGGACTTTGAGCAGATGTATCCGGAAAAAGACATGGCCGGATCGAATCTCCAGAATCCGTAGTGATGCTAGAATCGAAATTTGAAACCGCACGCAAATTCCTGTCGCAATATCTGCCACAAACGCGTTTGGTTCTTTCTCCGTCACTGCAAGAATCTCAGGGGCAGAAAGTCTGGCTGAAACTAGAAAGCGAGCTGCCAACAGGCTCGTTTAAGGTTCGCGGCGCGATCTACGCTGTGCTTGTAAACGAACAAAGACTGGCAACGCGCGAAGTGGTGGCATCAAGCACCGGCAACCACGGCGCCGCTGTTGCTTATGCTGCGCAGTTGCTCGGCTGGCAGGCGCGAATATTTCTTCCTGAGAAGAGCAATCCGGTGAAAAGGAAGAATATCGAGCGGCTTGGGGCGGCGATTGAAGAGAAGGGAACGCTCGATCTGGCGGGTGCGTTTGAGGCTGCGTCAGCGTATGCACAACGAACCGGGGCATTTTTCCTGAATGATGCGACGGACGAGGATCTGCCGGCTGGACCAGGAACGATTGCCTGCGAGATCTTCGAACAACAGCCGGAGATAGATGTGATTTACGTGCCTATGGGAGATACGGCGCTGATTCGTGGGGTGGCGGAGGCGGCGAAGCAGATTTCGCGCAAGGTGAAAATCATTGGCGTGCAGAGCGAACGCGCGCCGTCTTATTTCCTATCGTGGAAAGAAGGACGCGCGGTCGGGACGGAAACATGCGACACGATTGCGGATGGGCTGGCGACCCGAACGCCGGTACCGGCAAATGTTGCGGCGATTCGCGAACTCGTCGATGAAGTTATTTTGGTGAGCGAAGAAGTGATGCTGCAGGCGATAGGACGCTTGCTGATCGACGAACACGTGGTGGCCGAACCGGCGGGCGCAGCGGCGACCGCGGCCTATTTGAAGAGTCTTGACCGCAACTGCGGCAACGTTGCGCTGCTGGTGACGGGCGCGAACGCTTCAACTGGGGTTTTGCGCCAAGCCATTGCTGCGTACGGCGACTTGAATCCTTGACAACGTCAAACGCGAGACCTACGCTTCGCGTACACTGTTTTACGGTAGTTCCTTTCCGGCGAATTCAGGCCCCTGGTTTACGTTCAGAGATCAATTTATTTCAAGGAGCGGAGCATGTCTAAGCAATTGGTGCTAGCGGGATTGGTCCTGCTTGCGGGTAGTGCAAGTTTGGCCGCCGCGAACGGAGGAGCAACGGCTGTGCAAGCTGCGCCAGCAGAAAAGGCTCCCGTGTACACCTACGTTTCGGAGTGGACGGTGCCGCGCGCGATGTGGGCTGACTTTAAGAAAGAGGATGAAGCCGACGTGGACGCCATGAAAAAAGGCGTCGCCGATGGGACGCTGATCTCGTTTGGCACATTTGCAGTATTGAACCATCAGGAAGGCGAGCCAACGCATGGTTCGTGGTTCTCCGCGACGTCGATGGCGAACCTGATGAAATTCCTGGAAGGGCTGCGCAATGCGCCTGGAGCGACGGCACCGGTGCTGGCGGCGTCCAAACACTGGGACTACATTGTGAGCAGTACGATTCACAATGGTCATGCAGGTACATTTACGAACGGCTATCTTCGCGTGGCGCGCTGGCCGGCGAAGGCTGGCGGCAACGATCCGGATGGAAAGATTCTTAAAGCCACGATGGCTGCAGTTCTGGAAAAGCTTCTCGCGGACGGAGCCCTGCACAGTTACACCATCGATGAGGAAACTGTACATTCGGAGGACCCGGGCACCCTGTTCGTAGTGCTCGTGGCAAACGGGGCGGAAGGACTGGACAAGTTCAACGCGGCGATTGATGACTTGCGGAAAAACAATCCGACGGCATTGGCTGCGTATGGAAGCTTGATTGACGCCCACGGCCATCGCGACACGCTGGCTCGCGTCAATGCGATGACGAATAAGTAGCTTCACAAAAGCCCTTCCCTGGCGGACTAAGCGCCCTCGCCGGGGAAGGTTTTCTCTGGCAGCGGGAATAACCGGCTATTCAGCTTTCACTTCACGTAAAAATCCCAGACTCATTTGCTGGATATAGCGGAAAGATCTTTGCTGCGCTCCGCCAGTTTGAGGATGAGGACTTGTCCGTTCGAATGGAAGCTACCGCCGGTCGCGGTTCTAGCTTCCTTCATGGGATTCTGCGGAAGAAAATGGAAGACTTGCGTGACCAGGCCGGTGGCGCAAAGAGTTTTTTCCACATAGTCACGTTCCAGATCGATGTCCGGATCGATTTTGTGGGTGAGACCGTTATTTCGTTCGTCGCGTTCGAACCCGATATCGTGAGTGGCGGCGCCGACCCATAGCGTTTCGCCGCTCACGGTGAAAGGGGCCTGCCAAATGCGCAGGTGATTGCGGGACCTGACGACGTCGATGGGCTCGGCGTGCGCCCAGCCATAATCCTGCGAACGGCCGAAGAGATAGAGCTGGCTCATGGGCATGGTGAGATAAGACTGTTTCTCGAGGCTGCTGATGAGGCCGTGAACAATGGTGTTTTGTACGTCCGAATCTACTTTGACCCAGCCCGCGGCGGTGAAAACATTTTGCATGGCGGTTTCCGGGCCGAGAATCAGAAAATTCACCATGTCGCCGGGATTGCCGGCTTTGTCACCGATGCGACGGGGGATTTTTTCGAAAAGCAAATCATCAATACCGGGCAGGGAAGTAACAGCTTTTGCGACGGTAAAAGTTGTGGCGGCCGTAGCATCCGCGGAAATAATTTCGAGGTGGACAGTGTACGAGCCGTCGCCGGTGTCGTTCTTGGATTGGTTGATGGCGATGCTCAAGCGGCCGCCGACTGGCACGGCTACGTCCTGCGATGCGCCGAGGAGGAAAGGTTGCGCGACATCCGCATCACCGACGCGACCGATCAGCGCGCCGCGTCCGGCAGCGTTGTAGGGAAGAATGCGCAAAAGATCCTTGAAGCCGCGAGAGAGGCCATCCGGGCCGTTGTCTTGCTTGGCATCGGTGTAGCGCAGTGTTCCTTTCGCGGTGACGACGACATGCTCGCCCGGCGCAACGGCAATGCCGGTATCGAGCCAGTCGGAGTCGCCCTTCAGCGTAAAATTTTTGGAAACGCGTTTCTTTGCGCCGGGCGCGGGGACGGCGGCGACCGGTTGCCTCGTACTGATGGCGGGTTGGGGAACGGCCGGTTGCTGAGCCGGCGTCGTGTCAGATGGAGATTGCGCCCGAATCGCAGCAGGAGACAAAAACGTGAGCAGGCCGCCAAGAATGACTGCTGCGCCGAGCCGGGAACGAACCGTTTGCATATGTCGAGCCATCCTGCGGGATGTAGTCAGCATCATCACTTTAAGCAGATGCGCTGGCCGGTTTCAAGAGTTGCAGGGGAACGCCCAGGATGCAAAGTGCGGGGCGATTTCTTGACTCGAATGTGAGGCGCTTGTAGATTGAAATGCTGTCCGCTGGATGTTTGCGCAGAAGTCAGAAGCGACCGAGCTCGAAATCAGAAACGCCCGCCGCAGATGGCGGCCGCTACAGACGGGCTGGTATATGGGCCAATCTAAAAAAGCAGGATGAATTTCACGACCAACCGAATGAAAAAACTTTTTTCGATAGCAGCGACTTTCCTGTGTTCAGCACTCCTTGCGCCCGGTGCAGCGAGCGCCCAGAAACAAGCCGACGCAAAGTTGCAGCCGGCGCCGGTCACCACCGTCACAGTTGACGGCAGCGAGGCGATGTTCACCACGATGTGCGCGCTACTGGCTTCAGGATTTGAAGCCGATGTGAGCGCGGCAAATTGGTCGCCGATGCGCGCGCAACTGCGCGACCGGATGCAACATCAGCAGGGGCCCGCGGTTGAGGTGATGCGCAATTTTTACAAGCAACATGAACTGGCCGACGCCGGGCAAATGCTTTCGCGTTATATCTGGTTTGGACTGATCAGCGGGCCAGCGCCAAAATTCGAACCGGTTCTGCGGCGCGACGAATTGCCGCCAGAGGTGATCGCGCTCGAAGGATTCCAGGAAATCCTCTCGAATTACTACAAGGAACAGAAAATCGGCGAGCTGTGGCGGCAGGTTCAGCCGATTTATAACCACGAAATCGAGCAGATCCATGACTCAGTGGCGCAAGTTGCGTTCGTGACTACGGGCTACCTGCGTGAAATCCTCGATCCCGCCAGCCAGCGCTGGTTCACGATCATTGTCGAGCCGCTGGTGGGAAGAATTACCAACGTGCGCAATTTCGGCGATCACTATTCGCTGGTGGTGAGCGGCTCCGGGCAAATTCCACTGGACCTGGTGCGCCACGCGTTTTTGCATTTTTTGCTGGACCCTTTGCCGTTGCAGTATTCGCACGTGGTGGCGGTGAAGTTGCCGCTGTTTTTGGCCGCAGCCGGCGCACCACGGCTGGATCCGGACTTGAAGGATGATTTTCCATCGTACTTCGCGGAGTGCACGGTGCGCGCGGTGGAGTTGAAACTGAAACGCCTGTCGCCTGGAGAACGCGAATCGGCGATGGATATTGATGACGCGGATGGATATGTGCTGGTGCGGCCGTTATTTGCGGCGCTTGCGAAATTCGAGCAATCCGAACCGGGCATGAAATTGTATTTTCCGGACTTGGTGCGTTCGATTGACGTGGCAACAGAACAGAAAAGAGTCGCCACCATCAAATTCGCAACCGGTAGACCGAGGAGCGAAGCGACAGACGCGGAAGTTCTTGCGCGCCACAGGGCCGCGGCGCCTACCACCATTCCTAACGATGCGGAGACCATTGCAGCACTCACGGAAGGCGAGCGGCGGATTGCGGAGAAAAATCCGCGAGCGGCGGAAGCGTCGTTCCAAAAAGTTCTGGTGAAATATCCGGACCAGCCGCGAGCGTGGTTTGGGCTGGGAGTGGTTGCGATGATGGAGCAAGACGGAGCGCGCGCCAAGGAAGTTTTTGGCCGATTGACGAGCGGCGATCACGCCGCGACGCAAGATCCGCTGGTGCTGGCGTGGTCGCACGTGCATCTGGGAACGATTTACGACATCGAGGGACAACCGGACCGCGCGAAATCGGAGTACGAAGCGGCGCTGGCAGTTGACGGCGCACCGGAAAAAGCGAAACAGGCGGCCAGCAAAGCGCTTGGCGCGATGGCTCATACCAAGTCTCCGGAACGCCCGTAAGCTTTTGTGCCACCTGCCGCCTCCCAAGCAAAATGTGTATGATGAAATAGAAGACCAGCCAGCGAATGTTCTATGGTTAAAAAAGGAGAAGGATCATGAGCAGCAAGAAAAGCGCGATGACAGCCATCTTCCTGGCCGGATGTCTGACTGCGTTTGCAACGACGGCGTTCGCGCAGAGCAATCAAAGTGGTCAACCCAATCAGGGACAGTCCGGGCAGCAACAAACAAACCCCAACAAAGACCAGAAACCGGATAGCGGAAGTTCACTGGAGATTCCCACCAATCAACCGCCTGTGAACGCGGAGGAAGACGCTGCAGCGAAGGCGTTTCAGGCGATGCCGAACACCGACCTTCCCAAGAAAATCACTGCCGGCGAGGATTTTTTGAAGAAATATCCGGACAGCCGGTATCGCCCAGTCATTTATTCGGCGCTGGTTTTCGGATATATCCAGACCAATAATCTGGATAAGGCGTTCGACATTGGCGATAAAGAGGTCGCCTTGAAGCCGGATGATGCGCAGACCATGGCCGTTCTGAGCCAAACGATTCCGCGCGCGATGAACGCGAGTACGCAGGAACCGCAAAAGCGGCTTGCGAAAGCGGAGACGTACGCCAAGCGCGCGATTGAAATTACTCCCACGCTGCCGAAGCCGGAAGGCATGCCGGATCAGAATTTCGTGGCGGCAAAAAATGAAACGTTGACGATGGCCCACAGCGGCCTCGGGCTGGTCTACCTTCGCCAGGGAAAATATAACGATGCAATTCCGGAGCTGGAACAGTCCCTGAAGATTGATCCCAATCCCGATCCCGATCCAGTGAATTTGTATCTGCTTGGAATGGCGAACGTGAAAGCCTCGCATTTCGACGAAGCCGCCATCGCGTTCAACAAATGCGCGGCTTTGCCCGGCTCCTTGCAAAACACCTGCAAAAACGGAGCAGAGGAAGCAAAAAAGCAGGGAGCCACACAACTTAGCGCCCCAAAGTAAGACTTTGCCGGCGCCCAGCACAGGCACGCATGACGCATAACGAAGACGAGCAGCTGCAGGAGCGATTGGGATACCGCTTTCGCGACCCCAGTTTGTTGCTCATGGCGCTCACGCACAGTTCCGCGATTCCGGAGCTGCGCACTGCGGCTGAATCCGCGGGAGGAAACTCCCTGCAGATACGCGACAACGAGCGGCTGGAATTCCTGGGGGATGCGGTGCTCGATCTCCTTGCCAGCGAGTACCTGGTGGCGAAGTTTCCGGACTGGAGCGAAGGCCAGCTATCGCGCAGCCGGGCGTACATGGTGAACGCGCAGGCCCTGGTGGAGGCGGCGCGTCGTTTGGGAATTGGCGAGTTTTTGCGGCTCGGTCGCGGCGAGGAAAAAACGGGCGGCCGCGAAAAAGGCGCGATCATCGCGGATGCGCTGGAAGCGATCGTTGGCGCGGTATTTCTGGATTCCGGGCTTGAGTCCGCACGGGATGTGCTCGGCCGCTTGCTGTTTGAATTCGCTTTAGTGGGTGGTGGCTTGCACATGGCGGATTCCGATCGCAAGTCCGCGCTGCAGGAATTTTTGCAGGGGCGTGGCCGTCCTCCCGCGGAATACCGGTTGGCGCGAGAGGAAGGACCCGATCATCAGAAACAATTTCACATTGAGGTGTGGTCGGTGGGTGAATGCCTGGCCAGCGGTGAAGGAAGTACGAAAAAAGAGGCGGAACAAAAAGCCGCACGCGCGGCTCTGGAGCGGCTGCAGCATGCGGTCACGCGAGAATAATTCTGAATGACGGAACAGACCACAGCCGAACAGACATCCACGCACCACTATCATCGCGACGCCACCACGATTCCCGAATATCTGGAATCGCTCCTGGTCACGGTAATCCTCGCTCTTTTCGGAACTTCATTTATCATTCAGGCCTTCAAGATTCCTTCTCCTTCGATGGAGAAGACATTGCTGGTCGGCGACCATCTGCTGGTGAACAAATTCGTTTTTGGCGGTACCGGCGCGTGGTACGAAAAATTTCTTCCTTATCGCGTGCTAAAGCGCGGAGACATCATCGTTTTCAAATTTCCCTACGCGGATCATCAGCATTTCGTGAAACGCGTCATCGGCCTGCCGGGCGATCACCTGAAATTAGTGGATCAGCAGGTGTACATTAACGGCAAGCTTCTGAACGAGCCGTACGTGGTCCACGATCCGGACGCAGGCTACGACCCGCTGAACTACTCGTTCCCGCCGGCAGGGAATCCGCTTTACAGTTCGCCGGTAGAACCGGAGTGGGCGCGCAACATTCGCAAATATGTGCAGGGCGACGAACTGGTCGTTCCACCCGGGCGGTACTTCGCGATGGGCGACAATCGCGACCACAGTCTCGATAGCCGGTACTGGGGTTTCGTGGATCGCAGCGCGATCATGGGCCGACCGTTTCTGATCTATTGGTCCGTCAATGCGACTTCGGCTGACTATGGCCAGACGACTTTCGCGCAGCGATTACGAGGCGTGTTTGACACTTTGGCGCATCTGCCAGCGCGCACGCGCTGGAGCCGCATGCTGCACACTGTTCATTAAGTCGCTCGCTATCTATTTGCGCTCGACTCTGCGAAAATTTTGCGGCATCGATCGGATTTGCGCCGCATCGGTTAGCTCCAAGTGAAAAGAATACGCAAATGGTGGAAGCTGGGTGTTGCGCTACTGCTGGTGTTGATCGCCATGCAGCTGGGCGCTTCCTTGCTGGTTCGAACTGCGCGTGCCCGCGCTTTTCTGACCCGGCAATTGGAAAGGTCCTTCGGGCGCGCTGTGGACGTGCGCGCCTATTCGGCCAGCCTTTTTCCCAGCCCGCAGTTGGACGCCTATGGAGTCACCATCGGCGAAGATCCCGCATTCGGTAACGAATATTTTTTGCGCGCAGATCGGCTCTCCGCAGGTTTGCGCTGGCTGGGACTCTTGCGAGGGCGATTCGAACTAGGCACGCTGAAGTTGGAGCGGCCAAGCCTGATCCTGGTTCGCAACTCCGATGGACGGTGGAACCTGGAGCGCTGGTTGCCCGCCGCGTTGATTTCGCCGCAGACCGGAACTCCCACGCCGCGCGCCAGCGCGCGCGCCACTCCCGCCTACAATTTGCAAAAACTGGATATCAGCGACGGCCGCGCAAATTTCAAGCTCGCCGACGACAAAACTTCGATCGCGTTGATCCAGGTGGAGGGCAGTGTCGAACAAACAGCGCCGGGCCGCTGGCAGTTGGACTTGGCGGCACAACCCTGGCGAAGCGGAGTTCCACTGCAACTCGCTGGGACGGTCAGAATTCGCGGGGATATTGCCGGAACCTCGGCGCGACTGCAGCCGGCGCGTTTTCAAGTTAGCTGGCAGAATAGTTCGCTAGCGGACGTTTTTCGCTTGATTGGTGGGCGGGATTTTGGCATTCGCGGAATATTTGCGGCGGAAGCGAGCGCGGAGAGCGGCGGCGCGACTGCCGTTGGCGCCAGAAACGCGATGCCCGGTGACTGGATTTGTTCCGTGAATGCGCGCGCTTCTGAAGTTCACCGCTGGGATTTGACCGAACGCAGCGACAATCCGCGCGTCGCGGTCCGCGGCAGCGGGCGATGGAATCCCGGAGCAGGAACGCTGCTTGCCGACGACCTGGTAGTCGAAAGCCCGCGTTCAAACCTGCGCGGCAGTGCTTCGCTTAAGAGCATCGCTGAATCTAGCTTGGACGTGCGCGTGGATTCAGCGGGCATTCAGGCCGCCGATCTTCTTGCCTGGTACCGCGCGTTTCGTCCGGACGTTTCCGAAGAAATCCGTGCGGAGCAATATTTTACCGGCGGTGCGACCTTTCACGGTTGGCCGATTTCGTTGCGCGAAGCTGCATTTTCCAGCTCCGGTGGCCGCTGGACGGTCCCTGGTTTTGCTGCACCGCTGGTGGCGCGGGCCATGCGCGGCGGGATGCAAATGCGAAAATTAGTCGTCGAACCTTTCGCGGTCAGTATTCCCGCGGGAAAGAATATTTCGTCGGCCGGAAGGACTCCGCCCACGTCCAACGCTTCGCCAGGCTCGAGTGCTATTGCGGCCAGTGCAAATATTTCGTTCCTTTATGATTTTGATGGCAACGACGGCGGCATACGCGTCGAGGGTCAGACGGCGCAAGTGCAGGATATCTTCACACTCGCGAACGCGTTTGGGCGAAAGATTCAAAACGGGTGGGAATTAAAAGGTAAAGCTGCCGGCGACTTGCATTGGAATTGGAGCGCTGAGAAATCGCCGGCGTGGAGTGGACGTGCGGACGTTTCGCAGGCCAGCTTGCAACTGGTTGGTCTTAACCAGCCGGTATTGCTCGAGGATCTTCGCGCAGAGTGGCGGACGACTGAGCGAAGATTCACGCTCAGGAAAATAAGCGCTTTTGGAGCTGGCTGGACGGGTTTCGTTGCGCAGCCAAGAATTGTGCCCAGCGATTTTGGCGAAACCGAAATCGCTCCCTGGACCTTTCAGTTGCAAGCCGATCATTTGGACGCCGCGGAACTCGATCGCTGGATTGGTCCGCGTGCGCGGCCCAGCTGGTTGCAGCGATTATTGCCGCCGGCATTCGGCGGAGCGCCCGCGCCGGAGCCTCCCAGCGTGGTGCTGCAGCGGATTCGGGCTTCCGGGGAATTGCGTGTTGACGAAATTACCATCGAAAAAATAAAGTTGCGACAATTTCGCGCGCAGACAACACTCGATGCGTTGAAACTCACTTTACAGAACGTGCAGGCGCAGTGGTCCGGCGGCGACTTGGCGGGCGCGGCGGAAGCCGTGTTTTCCGGGAAGCCGCGATATCAACTGGCAGCGTCGTTTGAGCGCGTCGTCATTCCGCAAACGCCGTGGCTCGCGCAATTGTCCGATCATCTGGCCGGTTTAGCTTCGGGAAATATCGAGTTGCACGCCGCGGGCATTGGTCACGATGCGTTGCTTGGGAGTCTGGAAGGCAAGGGCGAACTTCGCCTTGCCAACGTCGAGTTGCGCGGCTGGGATGTTGCCGGAACTTTGGCCGTCGGCGAATGGAAGACTGGAACTTCGCGATGGGCCTCGGGTGACGGCACTTTTCATCTGAGCGACAGCGGATTCGACTTGAATAGTCTGCGCTTGACGTCTGCGTCCGGCGAATTTTTACTGAAAGGCAGCGTCAGCTTTGCAGAAAATACCGATCTGACGGCGGAGAGTCGCGCCACCGCCCGCGGTGCAAGACAGCAGAATACGATTCGCTTCATGCAGATTTCCGGACCACTTTCCGATCCAAAAGTTTCCCTGGAAAAAACCACGGCACAACAGCCGGGCGATTAAAGGAGAGCAATGCGAAACCAGCCGCGCCAGCTAATTCGAGTAATAGGATTAATTTGTACGCTTTGGTTTTGGCTGTTTCTAGTGAGCGTGCCCGCGCAGGGGCAACAAGCGTTCACTCTGGAACAGGTTATGAGCGCACCGTTTCCAAGCAATCTGACCGCGGCGAAGTCGGCCCCGCGCGTCGCGTGGATGCAGTACGAACAGGGCAAACGCAATATTTATGTCGCCGAGGCGCCGGAATTCAAAGCACGCCGGCTCACTGCTTACCTGGAAGAAGATGGCCAGGAACTTTCGGACCTGCAGTTTTCCGCTGACGCCAACACGATTGTCTATACGCGCGGAGAGGGGAAGAATCGCGCGGGACAATCGCCCAATCCCACCAGCAGTCCCGCGGGAGCGGAAGAAGCGGTATTTCAGATTTCATGGCGCGGCGGCGAGCCGCAAAAAATTGACGCCGGCCATGATCCGCAGATTTCGAGCAAAGGAGTCTGCGCTTATGTTCGCGACGGCGAATTGTGGGTGGCTTCGCTGGACGGGAAGGAAAAACCGGAGCACCTCATCGTTCGCAGTACGACTTCGGGACAGCGCTGGTCGCCGGATGGCGGCAAGCTTGCCTTCGTTTCCGGACGAGGCGATCACAGTTTTATCGGCATTTACGACGTAAGCACGAAGACGGTTCGTTTCGTCGCGCCAACCGTGGACAACGATTCGAACGTCGAATGGTCTCTAGACGGAAAACAAATTGCGTTCGTGCGCCAGCCGGCTGTTCCACGCGATACTCCTGACGGATTTTTCATTGAACCGGATCGTACACATCCGTGGGCCATTAGGGTTGCCGATGTTACGACTTGGAACGCAAAGGAAATCTGGCACAGCGGCAAAGAACTGCAGGGTTCATTTCCCTACATGGCGGGCGATACCGGCGGTGGCGTGATTCACTGGGCCGCCGACAATCGAATTATTTTTGCAAGCGAACAGGACGGCTGGCAGCATCTTTACAGTTTGCCGGTCGAAGAGGGAAGCCCGGCGAAACTCCTGACTCCCGGCAACTGCGAAGTCGAACAATGGTCGTTTAGCGCGGATCAAAAGACAGTTTTCTTCAATTCGAATTGCAACGATGTTGACCGCCGGCATCTTTGGAGCGTGTCGGCTTCGGGTGATACCCCGCAACAATTAAGCAGTGGCGCAGGAATTGAATGGAGTCCGGTCGGCGTTCCTATTACGGACAGTGTTGTGTATCTGGCTTCTGACGCACAACATCCGGCGCGCCCACTCGCCCGGCGCGTTGCGGATTCCCGCGCCCCAGCGCGACCTCTCGCACCTGAAACGTTGCCAGAAAATTTTCCGGCCAGCAGACTAGTGGCGCCGCAGCAAGTCATTTTCAAATCGGCGGACGGCCTGGACATCCACGGACAGCTCTTCCTGCCGAGAGATCTACGCCCAGGAGAAAAGCGCCCCGGTATTCTGTTTTTTCACGGCGGCCCAATCCGCCAGATGTTACTGGGCTGGCATTATATGTATTACTACTCAAATTGCTATGCCATGAATCAGTATCTCGCGAGCCGCGGCTACGTGGTGCTGTCTGTAAACTATCGCAGCGGTATCGGTTACGGACGCGGTTTTCGCCAAGCCCCCGGCCGCGCCGGACGCGGCGCCAGTGAATACCAGGACGTCGTCGCCGCCGCAAAATATTTGCAATCGCGCGCCGACGTGAACCCCACGCACATTGGCCTGTGGGGCGGCAGTTACGGCGGTTATCTCACTGCGCTGGGGCTCGCCCGCAATTCGGAGCTCTTCGCCGCCGGCGTCGATCTCCACGGCGTACACGATTGGCCCACCGACAATTGGGACGGCAAAAATATTTCGCCGGAGCTCACCAAACTCGCGCACGAGTCTTCTCCCGTTACTTCCGTTGACACCTGGAAATCGCCGGTGCTCTTTATTCATGGCGACGACGATCGCAATGTGTACTTCGCGCAAACAGTGGACCTTGTCGCCCGCCTTCGCGAACGCAACGTGCATATCGAACAGCTCATTTTTCCGGACGAGATTCACGATTTTCTGCTGCATCGTTCGTGGCTCAAGGCATATCACGCGGCTAGCGATTTTTTTGATCGCACGCTCACCAATCAACCGGCGCCTTAGAACATGGCGGGCCAGCGATGAAGGTATTTCCTGCGCGTGCAAAACAAATTTGTTTGGCGCTGACAATGTTCGCCGCGGCGTCCGGAACGTTCGCTCAGCCGCGGCCTCTCACGCGCCATTTCGTTGCGTCTGTCGAGGAGCGGTATCAGGTGACGCTAAGCTTGAGAGCCGAATCGCATAGCGTCACCACGGAAACGGTAGCGGCGCAGACCTACGTCACGCCCATCGTACACGCATGGGAAGTGTCTCTTCACTGGCGTGCGGATCGCAGAATTCTCTCGGTTCAAGACGATGGTTCCGCTGCGATAGAAGAGACGTTGGTGCCTGCGAGTCAGCAATGCGAGGAGGCGCCGCCTGCTGAGAAAACTGACGCTGCGTTGCAGTTGTCGCTAAAGGCGTTTTGCGCGTCCTGGCTGAAAGCTGAAATTATCCGGTACACGGAGAACAGGAGTGGCGCGCTGCGAGACGTGAGCCCGACGGCCAGCGAAAATGCGCTTCCGCCTCTTGCGGAGACATCACCACCGCTTTTATCTTTATGGCTGAAACGCGCTGTCCGTCCCAGCTTGATTCTTCCACACCTGCCATTCGAAATCGGGGCAACTTCGCAACAGTCATTGCAACCCGCCAGCAATGTATTGCAGAATGCACACGGCTCTGAAACCACCAAGTGGCTCGATGCGCAGGGCGAAACGCCGGCCGCGACGCTGCACGTCATCCAACAACTATTGTGGAACGCGACGCCGCCGGCAGCAGCTGTACGAGTCGAATCCCACGAATCGCAAACACAAAAAGACGAATTGTTTTTTGCGGACTCGCTCTCCACGGTCTCGCTCCAGGACGGCAGCCTTCTTCGCGCCAATCGCAGCGCTTCCCGCACCACCAGCCGCCACGTCGATCCTGTCCCCGGCTTGCCGCAACCTCCGGAATTTTCCTCAAAGCTCACAGTGACCGTCACGATTGAGCGCCTGCCGTGAGCCCGCTCGGTATCATCGAGCGCGCATTTCTGGTGGCTGCATTTCTTGTTAGCGCCGCGCCATCTTCTTTTTCGCAACGCCTGCAACTTACTCCTCGTCTCCACACCGGCCAAATCCTTCTGTACCGCATCGATTTCAGGAATTCCCGGAACATGCAGACCGAAAGCAGCGTCGCCTCTCCACAGTTGTCGCCGTCATCGAATGTTAACGCCAATGGCCTTCTGCAAGTGGAAATCGTCGCTACCGGAGCGGCCGGCCTGCATATCAAGACTTATTATTCCGAGCGCGATGAGCACCATTCTGCGGCAGACCCTTCGCAATCCCGTGGTCCACAAGTCTCCGAATCCGCCGCCCCCGACAAATTGGTGGAAGTCTCGATCGCATCGAACGGTTCCGCCTCTGAAATAAAAGGACTCAATCAACTGTCCCCCGCACAGCAATTCGCATGGAACGACTGGCTCGGACGATTCACTTCCGCCATGACCTTTCCAAAACAAGGCATTCGCTCAGGTCAGAAATGGGAAACCTCCGAGCCGGAAACGAATCCGTCTCCGATTGCCGCATTATTCTGGACGAAAAAATACCAATACGTTCGCGACGAGCCTTGCATGTTCGATTCACAACCGGGGAAAAACGGTCCGCCAAAATCTTCAGCAAATGCAAACCAAAATTGCGCGGTTATTTTTATCCAGTCCACCCTGCGGCAGAAATCTTCACCAAAAAAATCCACGCCCGACGACTACAAGCTTCGCAATCTTACGACTCGCGGCACTGCCGCCGGCCAGAACGAAACAATTTTGTACTTCTCCCGCGCCACCGGCCTTCTGGTCCGGTCCACCGAAGACGCGCAGCAATCCATGGACGCGCTTGTGGCCCTTGCCGACAATTCGAATGCGGTTCACTACACTCTCGACGCCAAAAGCCATTCCGACATTCGTCTTCTCCCGGACTCGCCGCATTCCGCGCACTAAATTCTTTCGCGACATCTTGCTTCGCCGCTCGTTTCACAGGGAAACGAAAAACGTGCCAGCCGCGCTATAATGAAAGTTTGCGCATACCTGGTTGGAGCGGCAGGAGCAGCCCTTCATGACGTTTAAACTTAAGAGTACCTACCAGCCGCGGGGCGATCAGCCCGCCGCCATCGCCCAGCTTCTTCATGGAGTTGAAGCCGGCGACAAGCACCAGGTTTTGTTGGGTGTTACCGGCTCCGGCAAGACTTTCGCGATGGCCAAAGTCATTGAAGCTTCGAATCGCCCCGCGCTCGTTCTTGCGCATAACAAAACACTTGCCGCGCAGCTCTATCACGAGTTCAAGTCTTTTTTTCCTGAAAACGCCGTCGAATATTTCGTCAGCTACTACGATTTCTACCAGCCTGAAGCCTATGTTCCCGCCGCCGACGTTTACATCGAAAAAGAATCCACCATCAACGACGAACTCGACAAGCTGCGCATGAGCGCCACCCGCTCGCTCTTCGAACGCCGCGATGTCATTATCGTCGCCTCCGTCAGTTGTATTTATGGCCTCGGCTCGCCTGAAGCCTACTACGGCATGCTGGTGATGCTGGAAAAGGGTTTTCAGACTTCACGCGAGGCGCTGCTTCGCCGTTTTGTGGATATTCAGTACGAACGCAGCGAGGATCTGCGCCGCGGCACATTTCGCGTTCGCGGCGACATTCTGGAAATCTATCCCACGTACGAAGACAACGCCTATCGCATCGAAATGTGGGGCGATCAGATTGACAAACTGCGCCAGATCGATCCGTTAACCGGAGAAGTTCGCTCTGGCCAGCAGGATCTATCGCGCGTTCCCATTTACCCAAAAACACACTACGTGATGCCGCAGGAGCAGCGCGAGCGCGCCATCGTCACCATTCAGGAAGAACTCGGCTGGTGGAAAAAAGAGCTAGAAAAACAGGGAAAATTTGTCGAATCGCAGCGCCTTCAGCAGCGCACTCTTTTCGACATAGAAATGATGCGCACCATCGGCTACTGCCATGGCATTGAAAATTATTCCCGCCATCTCAGCGGACGCCTGCCGGGCGAAGCTCCGCCAACATTGCTCGATTATGTTCCGCAGGACTATCTACTTTTCATAGACGAATCGCATCAAACCGTTCCTCAGGTGCGTGGCATGTATCACGGCGATCGCGCGCGCAAGGAAACGCTGGTCCATTATGGTTTTCGCATGCCATCCGCGCTGGATAATCGCCCGCTTACTTTTGAAGAGTTCGAAAATCGCACCAATCAAATCGTCTACGTCTCGGCCACTCCCGGCCCGTACGAACTCACAAAATCCGGCGGCGTTTTTGTTGAACAGGTGATTCGCCCCACCGGGCTGGTCGATCCGGAGATCGAAATTCGACCCGTCAAAGGCCAGGTTGACGATCTGCTGGAACAAATTCGCATCCGCGCGGAAAAAAACGAACGCGTCCTCGTTACCACGCTTACCAAGCGCATGGCCGAAGACCTGAGCGAATATTTCACGGAAATTGGCGTGCGCTGCCGCTATCTGCACTCCGAAATCGAAACCCTCGATCGCATCAAGATTCTGCGCGATTTGCGTCGCGGAGAATACGATGTTCTCATCGGCATCAATCTTCTGCGCGAAGGGCTGGACCTGCCGGAGGTTTCGCTGGTTGCGATTCTCGACGCCGACAAGGAAGGCTTTTTACGCAGCACAACTTCCTTGATCCAGAGCATCGGCCGCTGCGCTCGGCATGTCGAAGGCCGCGCGATTCTCTACGCCGACACTCGCACGCGTTCCATGAACGAAGCCATCGCGGAAACCAATCGTCGCCGCGAAAAACAAGTCGCCTACAACAAGGAAAATGGCATCACGCCGCAATCCATCATCAAAGGCGTTGACATGGAATTGGCGAAGATCGTCGAGGCCGACTACGTCTCGATCCCGCTCGATGCCGGCGAACTCGATGCCGCGGTAGCCACTGCGCGCACAGAATCCGAAGTCGCCGAACTCCTCGGCAAACTCGAAGTCCAGATGCGCGAAGCGGCAAAGAAATTTGAATTCGAAAAAGCCGCGCAACTCCGCGACCGCATTCGCTCCATCAAGAACCAAGATGTGGCGGGCGTCTTCGGCCGCGAACCTTCGGCCCAACAAGCAGCTTCCGACTAGTGCCATAGTGCCATGCTTCCCTGGCATTTGTAGCGGGCCGCCTTCTGAGGCGGGCGGCCTTTCCGGACTACACCATTCCGCGCCGCAACTCTTCCAACGGATAAAACGTCTCCCGCCAGACAATTCCCCCCTGGCTGAGGGTCACCACGGTCGACCTTAACAACATGTATCCGAAAATTGCCGCTCCCAAAGGCTGCGTCAGCGCATACCACGGCGAGGCACGCATCACCACCGCTGTTCCGGCATGAAATCCCAACGCAATCGCCACGCTGAAGATCACGAATACCAGCGACCACCCGTGCACAAACGGCAACGCCAGAAACGGCAGGATATTCGCGCAAAGTATCGCGGTAAGCTGCATCGCAACAATAGATAACCGGAATTCCGCGCCCGCAAAAAAATTCTTCGTCACTCCGCGAACAATATTTCCTATGCCCGCGTGCCACCGCACGGCGATAAAGTCCTGCGCGATGCCGACCGCTGAGCGAAATCCCGATTGCTTTACGATTTTTGCCAGCTTCATATCGTCCAGAACTTCCATGCACAGCCGCCGATGCATCCCGCTGGCCGCGTAAGCCGCTCGTTTTACCAGTTGAAATGCTCCAATTCCGATGTACGCGCGCGACTGCGGATCAGCAACGCCGCGTGGATTCGTTGCCAGGTGGAATCCCAACCCAAAAAATGTCAAAACGGTTTTTTCCCAGAAGCCGTGCATCTCCACGTCAGTCATCAGCGTCAGGTGATCCAGGTTCTTCGTTCGCACCAGCGTGATTGCGCGGCGTATCGCGTCAGGAAGAAATTGAACATCCGCGTCGGTAAACAAAAGCCATTCGCCGCTCGACGCTTCATACGCGCGCTGCAGCGCGTGTGGCTTCCCCAGCCAGCCCGCGGGCAACTCGGCAATACCTATGGTTTTCAAGCGCGGGTCGCGCCGCGCTGCATCGGTCAATATTTTCTCTGTGCCATCCGTCGAACGATCGTTTACCGCCACAATTTCCAGCGTGGGGTAATCAATCTGTCGCAGCGCTTCGAGCGCCTGCGGCAATTTTTCTTCTTCATCGCGCGCCGCAAACAGCAGTGTCACCCGCGGGCATTCGCTATCCTCCGCCGGAGCGTAATCTTTCAGCCAGGGAAGTGTCAGCGCACCCAGAGCCGTGCGCAAGCCATAGGCAATCCAGAAGAACGCGACAATTCCGAAGAAAATCAGGCCTAGAAGGTGCATGAATTGATGTTGGAAGGTGCCACACGGTATCCTAGCATAATGAGGAAATCGACAATTTCCATTATCGGCGCGGGGCGAATTGGTCGCGCGCTGGGCCGCCGCTTGCGCGAGCGGGGTTGGAAGATTCACTCCGTCGTTACGCGGGGCCAAGCCACCGCGCGCCGCGCTGTTCGTTCCATCGGTGGCGGCAGCGGCAGCGGAGACCTGTCGCCAAGCGTTCTTTCCGCTTCCGTCATTCTGATTTCCGTCCCGGATTCTGCGATCGCGGAAGTCGTAAATCGTCTGGCTTCGTTCGGCAAAGCCGACTTGCAAAGCAAAACCGTGCTTCATACCAGTGGCGCGCTCAGTTCCGAAGTTCTGGCGCGATTGCGGCCTCTAGGCGCTGCGGTTGGATCGATTCATCCGCTACAAACATTCAGCGGCGTTGGAATTCCGGCTCTTGATGGGCGAATTTTTGCCATCGAAGGCGACCCCGCCGCGGTTCGCGTGGCTCGCGCGATTACGCGTCCTCTCGGCGGCCAAGCGTTGCTGCTCTCGCCTTCGTTGAAGGCTCTTTATCACGCAGCAGCGGCGATCTCCGCAGGCCACGTGCTCGCTCTCGAAGAAGCCGCGATTCGAATCTTCGTCTCCCTCGGGATGAAACGGCAGGAAGCGTTGAAAGCCGCGTTGCCTCTGACTCGCCAGGTGCTCGAAAATCTTGAGCACACCGGTCCGCGCGCCGCGTGGACTAGCCCATTGACGCGTGGCGACTGCCCGGTCATCGCCTTGCACGAAGAAGCTTTGCAACCTCTACCGTTAGAATACTTGGATGCATATCGTGCGGTGAATCGTCTTGCCGCCAGATTGCTCGCTCGCGATTCGGAGCCAGTGCTGTGCGAGCTGGCAACCATCTCTTCGAAGACTTGTTCGCAATCTAAATCCATAGGGGCCACCGCGTGAAGCCATTGCACATTTCCATTGAGCATAACACTCTAACCAACGGACTCCGCGTTGTCGTCGCGCCGGATTCGACCGCGCCGGTCGTCACGGTAGGCGTTTACTACAAAATCGGATTTCGCCTGGAGCCCCAGGGACGCAGCGGTTTTGCTCATCTTTTCGAGCACATGATGTTTCAAGGCTCGGAAAACGCGCCCAAAATGCAGCACATCAAGCTGGTCAATTCCAGCGGGGGCGTGTTGAATGGCTCGACGATGTATGACGTCACGAATTATTTTGAAGCTGTCCCTTCGAACGCCCTCGAGCGCATGCTTTGGCTGGAAGCCGATCGCATGCGCGCCCTGAAAGTGGATGATGAGAATCTTCGCAATCAGCGCGACGTTGTGAAGGAGGAAGTTCGGGTCAACGTCATGAATCAACCCTATGGCGGCTTCCCCTGGTTGGATATGCCGCCAGTCGCGTTTCGCAACTGGGCCAATGCTCATAATTTTTACGGCGACTTCGCCGATCTGGACGCCGCTAGCTTAGCCGACGTGCAAACATTTTTTCGCACCTACTACGTCCCTAACAACGCGGTCCTGTTGATTCTCGGAGACGTGAATCCGGCCGACGGATTTTCCCTGGCGGAAAAATATTTCGGCAATATTCCAGCCGGACCCGCGCCACCATTTGCCGATCCCGCCGAGCCGCCGCAAACCGAAGAGCGCCGAGGCGACGTCATCGAGAAATACGGTACGTTGCCGGCCATGGCTGTCGGTTACGTGATGCCGCCGCGCCGCACGCGCGATTGGTTTGTTATGGCTCTGCTCGACCAGGCTCTTCACGGCGGCCGCGCCGGTCGCGTCTACCGCGAACTGGTTCTCGAAAAACAGATCGCAGTGGAAGCCGATGGCGGAGTGGACGATATTTTTGGTTACGATGGCCCTTCGCAAATGACCACCCGTATTTTTCACAAGCCGGAAGTTTCGAGCGAGTACACTCTCGCGGCTTTCGACGAGATTATTCGCGCGATGCAGGAAAAGGGTATCACTGATTCCGAACTCGAACAGCTCAAGGTCAAGTTTCGTTCTGATTATTTCGCCACGCTGGAAGGCGGCCGGGGCGGACATATGCCGAAGTACGGTCTGATGCACCTGCTCGCTTGCTTCACGCTCTTCGACGGCGAACCGCAACTGGTCAACACTATTCTCGATGGATTTCTTGCCGTCACGAAAGAGCAAGTTCAAGAGGCGGCGCGCAAATATCTGCAGCCGCAAAACCGCGCGCTGGTCTTCCGCAAACCCGTCGCCAAGCCGGCGCAGGAGGCGGCGTGATGGCTACGCAACCGCAACGCACCGCGAGCTCAGTTCCTGAGCTTGCGCCAGAACGCCAGGTTCGCTGGCCAAAAAGAACGAAATTGCAACTCGCTAACGGGCTCGAGATTATTTTGCTTGAGTCGCACACTATTCCGAAATTCCACGGCGAATTGTATTTTCGCTCTGGCAACGCCTCTGCGGCTTCTCGTGGCACAGCGCTCGCCGAAATGGCCGCGACCATGGTGCGCACCGGAACTTCGCGACACTCCAGCCGCGAAATTGAAGAGCACCTACGCGGGCTGGGCGCGGATCTCTCCGTCAACGCCGGCCAGGACAATAGTGCCATTTCTTTTGCCGGCCTCAGCGATCACGCCGAGCCTCTGCTGCAACTGGTCGACGAACTGGTGCGCGAAGCGACTTTTCCCGCTGCGGAATTCGACCGCGAACGCCGGCAAAAACTGGAAGAAGTCAGACTCGAGCGCACCCAGCCTGGCTTTCTCGCCGGCGAACGCCTGCGCAAAGTTCTATTCGGCGGACATCCTTACTCCCAGATTTCACCCAGCGAAGAACAAGTGGCCGCGTACACATGCGAAGAACTGCAATCTGTTTATCGAGATTTCTATACTCCGGAAAACGCCGTCCTGATTCTCGTTGGCGATTTCGACCTAGCCAGCATGCAGAAAAGCGCCGAAAACATTTTCCGAAATTGGGCCGGCAAGAAACCGGCTGCACCTGAAAGCGCCGAGCCGCCCGTTCCAAAAGGCCGCCGCGTGTATCTGGTGGATTTGCCCGGCTCAGTGCAAACGCAGATTCTTTGCGGCTGCCACGCCATCACACGAAAACACCCGGACTGGATCAAGCTTGGGCTAACCAACAGTCTTTACGGCGGAGCGTTCAATTCGCGGCTGGTGATGAATATCCGCGAGGACAAAGGCTATACGTACAGCCCGCGCAGCGGAGTCAACCCCCTGCGGCAGTACGGATATTGTTCCGTTTCCGCGGCAGTGCGCAACGATGTTGTGGCCGCATCACTGACGGAAATCTTTTATGAACTCGACAAGCTCCGATCACTACCGGTTCCGGAAACGGAATTGCTCGATGCGCAGAATTATTTGACCGGCGTTTTCTCGATGGGCCTGGCTACGCAAAGCGGATTGCTTTCGCAGATTTCCACCCTCGTGTTGAATGATCTCCCTGACGATTACCTGGAAACCTATCGCGAAAAAGTTCGCGCTCTCAAACCGGAAGACGTTTTGTCCGCCGCGAGAACTTATTTCGATTCCGCCAACATGCAGATCGTCGTAGTTGGCGACCGCAAGCAAATCGAATCGCAAGCCGCTCTCTTTGGCGATTTGCAGATCTATGACTCTCATGGCCGGCAAGAGGAGTAGGCCTTTGCGTAAGGACTCGACCTGGTGGTGAATTTGAGGACGAAGTCAGACGTGAGGACGGCCTTGTACGGTACTGGATGATCCTCAACGGCTGCTCGGTGCGCCTGTTCGTAGCGCTGGTTTCGGCTTCGTCCTGTGTTCTTTGGTGTTTCTTATCTATTCTGGGAATTGCAGAGAGTTTTTGGAAAAATGTTGTTGCCGCGCTGGCGGTACTCAGTTTTGTCGTCTGGCGCATTTTCGGCGCGCGCACCTTCGCAAATATGAGCAGGGCAGTTGGCGGAGCGGCAAGGCTCATCCGAGACGAGAAAAACCTGAAATTCCAGGAGCAATCAAGTTGTGGCTATTCGTTTCGGCACAGCAATCTTTGTTCCTTTGGTGGCCCCGCCATTTGCGCAGATCCAAGTCCGTTGATTTGCTCGCTTATTCATTCGCGAGGCCGTCTGCAATCTTTTGGTCGTCTTGCAGATTGCTGGAGAGCCGCTGTGCCTGCTGAAGTGCCTGCATAGCTTCCGCAGAATGTCCGCTTTGCTGCAGCGCTTTCGCAAGCAGAAGATAGCCCACGCTGGTGGGCTCGGCGCGCATGGCGTGCGCGTATTGCGCTGCGGCCAGAGAATAGTCCCAACCCTTTTGCGCCAACAATCCGCTTCCGACTAAAGCAATCGGCAAATCCGGATTGATCCGAAGCGCAGAATCGTAGTTTTCCCTGGCGCGCGGGTAATCGCCGACTCCACGATAGATCGAGCCAAGATTTGCGAAAGCGGCGGCTCGAATACTGGGTTCGATTGCGCGCCGCAAAACTGTGTTGTAGCGATCAATCGCCTCGCGATTGTCGTTGCGCGCTTGCGCGCATAGCCCAAGCCCCTCCTGCGCCGGCATGTCATCGGGGAAAATGTTTGCCGCCGCGTGAAAATGCGAACACGCTTCAGCGAACCGTCCCTGTTTCAATTGAAATTCCGCAAGAGAGTCCTGCGCCACAAAATTGTTCTGCGTGACTTGCAGCGTGTGGTTCCACAAAACTTCCGAATCTCGCCAAAATCCAATTTGACGATACGTCAATGCGCCAAAAACAATCAGAACCAGCACCGCGAAAGCCGCGGCACTTTTCCGGGCTGCAACGTTCCAATTTATGCCGTCAGAAATTCCCCCCGCTGCCATGCAGAAAAGTCCGATGAACGGAAGGTAGGCGTAGCGATCGGCCATGGCTTGTCCTCCGACCTGGACGATTCCGATCATCGGCACAAGCGAGCCCAAAAACCAAAACCATCCCATCGGTAGATATCGGTATCGCCAGGCAAGTAGCACGATCGCCGTGATTACACTTAGAAGAAAAATCGAAAAGACAACGCCGACGGTGCGAAGCGTTGCTCCAGAATGCGGGTACATCGGCGCAAGCCCGGCCGGCCAAAAAAGCATCTCGATATAGCGGGCGTACGCAACGACAGCGTTTTCAAGCCGAACAGTAATCGGATAGGCAGCCACAGTGCGCCGCGCGGCATTTGCGACCTGCACTGCGCCACCGCTGATTTGCGCTCGCATCGTGATGATCGCGCTGGCGATGGAAAGCAGGAGCAGAGGAATTTTCTCAGCCCACAGCCGGGAGAAGCCCGAACTGGAAATTGTTCCAGTGTTTTCGCCGGGAGCCGCGGATGGATTCCAGCGCTGCAGAGGCCAAAAATCCCACAACAAGAGCAGAAAAGGCAAAGTGATAATCTGCGGTTTGGCGGCGAGTCCTAGTGCATAGAAAATCGCTACCGCGGAGTAACGAAAAATGGATGGGCGCGCGGCATATTGGCCATAGGCGTACAACGCCAGCAGCAGGAAAAACATACTGAGAACATTTTTGCGTTCGGACGCCCAAACCACCGACTCAACATTTACAGGATGCAGCGCGAACAGTGCCGCGACAAAAAAGCTTTCCCAGTCGCGCCTGGTCGAGTTTTGCATCACAACAAATAGCAGCAACGCATTCAGGGCGTGCAGCAAAATATTGATTGCATGATGTCCAGCCGGATGCAGATGAAAGAGGGAAACATCGGCCGCGTGTGAAATCCATGTGAGCGGGTGCCAGTTGCTTTCGTAAAACGCGGTCGCGGCCCAGCGAACCGATTGCCAATTCAGGCCGGATTGGATGTGGGAATTGTCGGTGATGTATCGCGGATCGTCGTAGTTTACAAAACCGTTGCGAAGAGCGGGAAAATATACAGCCAAAGTTGCTGCGATCAGGAGAAAACAAAAAATCGTCTTGCGTTGCGCGGCGAATGTTGCGAGCGTCGATGGCGTTGAAGTAGGTGGTGTCACTTTATCAGTTTTCGCTATGTTGCAGCATCAGGTATTTCCATCTTGAATTATCGTCGTACCATGAGGATGCGCCGTTCCTTTTGTTGCGCCGTTATTCTCGCGCCAATGATGATTTTGCTCAGCGCGCCTGTTTTGCATACAAACAAAAAACCGCCGCTGCAGCCGGTGAATCTGAATACCGCGACTGCACTGGAGTTGCAGCAAGTTCCTGGCATCGGGCGCCGTCAACGGCGGACAAAATCGTGAAAATGCGCCAGTCGTAGGGCCAGTTCACTAGCGTCGACGATTTGCGCGCGAGCAAGGGCATTGGGCCGAAGCGCATGGAAAAAATGCGCAAGTACGTCACCGTCGGCAAGTCCGTTGCCCCGAAAAAGGCGGCGAGCAGCGGGGCTACGTCGTCAGCGCCGCCGTCGACCGCTAAGTCGCCCCCGAAAACCACGAAGCAAAATCCGCCGACGCCGAACTGAAATGAAAACCAACTTCAAGAAAAAGAACCGGCCTGAAGGCCGGCCACTACAAGAACAAGAACGTCGTTCGGCGCGGCAAAAATGTTCAAATACTTCCTCACAGTACCTGGTGAGTTTCTTTCGGTTGTTCGATGCGCAGAGGGACTTGATCGGCGATGCGGATGCCGTAGCCTTCGAGGGCGACTACTTTCTTTGGATGATTCGTTAAAACGCGAATATCTTTTAGGCCCAGGTCGATCAGAATTTGTGCGCCTATGCCGCTTTCGTGCTGTACCAGGCGCTGGCGCGCGGGCGAGCGATCCAGTTGGCCGCGAGCGTGTACGTGAATTTGCGGGAGGACGCCGGGTTCGGCGGCGCCCTCGATGCCAAAGCCGCGGCCGGTGTGATGCAAATACAAAAATACTCCGCGGTCTTCTTTGGCAATCGCCGCGAGGGAGCGTGCAACCAGTTCGTGGCAGTCACAGGCGGCAGAACTAAAGACATCTCCGGTCAAACAGTGAGAATGAACCCGCACCAGCGCGGGCTCCGCACCTTCGAGTTCGCCGCGAACCAGCGCGATGTGCTGATCGTGGTCCACATCGCTGGCGTAGGCAATCATGCGGAAATCACCGAAGGCGGTAGGCAGAATAGTTTCGGCCACGCGGCGAACGTAGCGTTCGTGCTGCATGCGATAGCGGATGAGTTCAGCCACCGTGAGCATTTTCAAATTGTGCTCGCGGCAAAATTCGATGAGCTGAGGCACGCGGGACATGGTGCCGTCTTCGTTCATGATTTCGCAGATGACGCCGGAATCGTTGAGGCCGGCTATGCGCGACAGATCGACGCTAGCTTCGGTTTGCCCAGCGCGGACAAGCACGCCGCCGTTGCGTGCGCGCAGCGGAAACATGTGGCCGGGACGCGCCAGATCCTGCGGCTTAGTCTTGGGATCGATGGCAGTGAGGATAGTGATTGCGCGGTCTGAAGCGCTGATGCCGGTGGTAACTCCGACGCGCGCGTCAATGGCTTCGCAAAACGCAGTGCCGTGCACCGAAGTGTTGATGGGTGACATCAACGGGAGATGGAGTTCATCGCAGCGCTGCTCGGTCAGCGTGAGACAAATGAGGCCGCGGCCGTACTTAGCCATGAAGTTGATGGCTTCCGGCGTGATTTTTTCCGCGGCCATCGTGAGATCGCCTTCATTTTCGCGGTCTTCGTCATCAACGAGAACGATCATGCGGCCGTTGCGAATTTCTTCTACGGCTTCTTCGACAGTTGCAAAAGGTGTGCGCTGTTCCGTCATCGCTCAGGTCCAGTTAAATAGATTGTCGTTCCTCCAATAATAACACTGGACTCGACTGGTTAAGGAGCGACCACGCGCCACAGGTCTTCGCCGGAGAATTTAATGCGCTGCGCGTGGCCATCCACGACATCGTGAAAACGTATCCACTCGGTATCGCTTTCATCGCCTTGCGTACGGAAGCTGCCATCCTTCTGCTCCGCCAGGGGGCTGGCTCCATCGGCGAGAAGTACGCCTTTTCGGATAACGAAGCGCGTGCCGCCGATCCAGGGGTTCTCATTGCGATAGTGCCCGACAAAAGCGTCCCACTCTTTCGGATAGTCGAAAGACTTGGGGCCGGAATAGTCGGGTTTTACGTACCAATCGCTGCCCCAGCCGACTTCCACCACCGGCGACTTGGGATTTTTAGCATCGGAACGGCCAAAAACAAGCAGAAAACGCGAGAAATCGGGATGCGGGACGACGAGCATGCCATCGCCGGAATTCTCAAGCGCAACGCGCTGCCCTTGGTGTTGAAGAAAAAGCTGCGCGCCTTCCGCTACGAAGACCAAGGTTTTCCCGTCTGCCGACCGGAAGGCACCCGCAAAGTCCGAAGCATTTTGCACCTGGGAGGCAACGGAAACGGCTGGCGGCGCGGGCGCCGGCTTACTGCCGCGATCTGCGCGCATCAACTGAATGGAATATTGCACGACGGGATTCGGGCGATAGCCCTGCATGGCGTTGATGGAAGCAAATGCGCCCACGCCTTCGTCGAGATCAACCTGCAAGGCGGAGGCGAAAGAGATCATGCCGCCGGTGTGGCGGAGAATGGTATGCCCATCGAGCGAATCGACCGCGATTCCGTAGCCATAGCTGGCGGTCGGGCTGAACTCTTCGGCCTTGATGTGCCGCGTAGAAAAAAGCGAGAAGCTCTCTTCGCTGAGCAGGCGCTTCTTTGGCCCTTCAGCGTGACGCGCCAGGAATTGAACGTAGAGCCCCATATCATGCGGTGTAGATGCGATGCAGCCGGCGGCCGAGGTCATGATGATGGGCGGCGCTTCGCTGAGCTTTCCAAATCGGGGGAAGGGGCGATCGCCCTGTGACGGGAAATAATTTTTTGCGGTGCAATCGCGTTGATCGAGCGTAATGACGGGTTCAGTGGCGGTCATGCCGAGTGGATCGAAAATGCGCCTGCGGTAGATGTCAGAAAGCGTGCCGCGGTCGAGAGACATCAAGAGATGGCCGAGCAGGGTAAAGGCCATGTTGTTGTAGTGAAAAAGTCTGCCGGGAGGATAGGCGGCATGATGTTTGGCCGCGGGGTCGCTCAAAAAAACCGGAGGAGCGCCCGGGAGCCCGGAGGTGTGAGTCAGCAAATGGTGGGTGGTGACGGGTTCGTACGTGGATTCGACGCGAAACCACGGCAGGTAATCCAGGATGGGCTTGTGCAGATCCAGTTTGCCTTCATCGCGCAATTGAAGAAGGCACAGGGAGACAAAGCTCTTGCTGATGGAGCCGATCTCGAAAAGTTCATCGGGTTTTACCCGGGCGCGGGTTTCCAGGTCGGTGAAACCGTAAGTGACCACGCGCTGCACGCCGTCGCGGTCGGCAAGGACCAGCGTCATGCCGGGAGCGTTCATGCCGCTCATGTACTGTTCGACGAAGCGATCGAGCGGTTTGTGAATGGCTTTGTAGGCGCCTGAATCGCTTTGCGCCAGAGATTCGATGGAATAGAACGCACCAGAGGTGCTGACTGCAGCTGCGGCGGATGCACCAAGGAATTCTCGTCGATTCATTTAGTTGTTCTCGCTTTCGGTTCGGCCAGCAACGATAGTGGAATTACACCCCTGCGGCAAGTTCGGGGGGGAGGCCGGATAGGAACGATCGTCCCTATTTCGTGGCGAGCGGACACCCCGGCTGCTTTTCGTAAGAGTGGCAAATACCGGACTTATTTCTGCAAGAGTGAAAAAGAGTGTGAAAGAGTGATTGGGCGCCGAAGAAAAGATAAAAGTTAACGCCGAGTATTTTTGCAAGAGAGCGAGGAAAGCGGAAGAGAAAGAGCCAACGCACAGATCGGAAGAGGATGAGGAACAGAGTTCGCAAAGAGTGTGTAGCTCGTGTTGGCTGAACGCGGGGCGGGACGAGTTCATGGGGGAAAATACTACGAGAGTGGCGCTGAGGGAAAAAATAAACACGGGAGAAATGAGGGTTGCGCGGGAATCTTTGGCATTGAATGGGGACTTCGTTCGAACGATCATCGGGTTAATTTGGTTAGACGACCTTAGGAGATGACTCCTTCCTTATGGCCGCGCCGGGATGCCGATACCTTGGTGGCTAGCGCTGAGGTAGACTCTTTCCCCGTGTCTGCCTACGACGAACAATTTCAGGAAGCTTTCAATGCCGCGGAATATTTTGTTGACCGCCATGTGCGAGAAGGCCGCGGCGAGCGCATCGCCATCGAGTGTGAGGAGCAGCGGGTCACGTATTCTCAGCTTTCGGAGCGCGTCAATCGCCTGGGAACAGCTCTGCGTGACACTCTGGATGTCCGCATGGAGGAGCGGGTATTGCTCCTGCTGCCGGATATTCCCGAATTTGCGTACTGTTTTTTTGGAGCTATAAAAATCGGAGCGGTTCCTGTTCCGATCAATACACTTCTGCGCGCGAATGATTACGAATATTTGTTGAACGACACGCGAGCGCGAGTTGCCGTTACCAGCGAATCGCTACTGTCTTTGATCCAGCAGATTCCCCGTGAACGGCTGGCCTTTCTTCAGACCATCATCGTCGTGGGCGCGGCGCCGGAGGGCACGGTTTCTTTTTCGGGACTACTGACAGCGCACTCAGCGAAGCTTGAGCCGGCTCCAACTTGCGCCGACGACGTAGCGTTCTGGTTGTACTCCTCCGGGAGCACCGGCCGCCCGAAAGCCTGCGTTCATCTGCAACACGACATGGTGGTGGCGACGGAGCAGTTCGCGTGCAACATTTTGAAGATTCGGGAGTCGGACCGTTTTTTCAGCGTCGCAAAACTATTTTTTGCCTACGGTCTCGGGAATGCTTTGTATTTTCCTCTGGCGGTAGGGGGAACGTCGATTCTCTGGCCGCGAACACCCTCGCCGCAAAATGTTTTTGATGTAATTGAACGCCATCGTCCAACACTTTTGTTTTCCGTGCCCTCGAATTACGCGGCGCTGATGGATTTTCAGTGCAAGAACAACGCCTTCGATTTTTCGGGCATACGCCTCGGGATCTCGGCAGGTGAGGCGCTGCCTGCGTCGCTCAGCGAGCGTTTCAGCAAACGTTTCGGCTTCGAGATTCTGGATGGCATCGGATCAACTGAGGCTCTGCATATTTTTATTTCCAATTCGCCTGGCGATGTTCGGCACGGTTCCGCCGGACGCGCAGTTCCGGGCTGCGAAGTGAAAATCCTTGACGACCGGGGGCAGCCGGTGGCTGGCGGCGAAATCGGCAATCTGTGGGTGAACAGCGAAGCAATTTGCGCGGCTTACTGGAACCGCCACGAGAGAACCAAGCAGACCATTCAGGGCAATTGGATTTGTACAGGTGACAAATTCCATCAGGACGGCGACGGTTACTACTGGTTCGATGGCCGGGCCGACGACATGCTTAAGGTGAGCGGAGCGTGGGTGAGCCCGTCGGAGATTGAGAGCATTCTGGTTGAGCATGAGGCTGTGGCGGAAGCGGCTGTCGTTGCTAATAAGGACAAAGATGGTCTAACCAAGCCGGTAGCGTGGGTTGTGCTCAGGGCGGGATTTGTTGGTGATGCGGAACTTGCTTCGAATCTTCAGGAGTTTGTCGTTTCTCGTTTGCCTGTTTACAAGCGGCCGCGGTGCGTGGAGTTTGTTGCTGAATTGCCCAAGACGGCTACCGGGAAGATTCAGCGGTTCAGACTGCGTCAGGCTTCGCTCGATATTTGATTTGACCATAGGAAAAGCGAGGAGAGGGATTCGTCGCTGCGCCTGGGTGCGGCAGGCAGGCTCGACTTGACGGCCGTGGGGGGGGAGCGGGCTCAAGACGGGAAAGAAGACGGAAAGGAAGACGGCGGGATAAACCCGCCGCTATACAGGGCAAGCAAGCATTTACGATGTGCCTGGGAGAAAAACTTTCAGCAGGTGGAAGATAATGGTGCCAATCAGAGCGGCGCCGGGGATCGTGAGGACCCACGCCCAGACGATGCGGCGGGTGACGCCCCAGCGGACGGCGGTGAGGCGGCGGGAAGCGCCTACGCCGACGATGGCGCCGGTGATGGTGTGAGTGGTGCTTACCGGAATGCCGAAAACGGCGTTCATGACCAGAGTCAGGCCGCCCGCGGTTTCCGCAGCGAATCCGCCGAAGGGAGTTAGCTTGGTGATGCGTTGGCCCATGGTCTTGATGATGCGCCAGCCTCCGGCCATGGTGCCGCCGCCCATGGCGAGGTGGCAGCAGATGATGACCCAGTAGGGGACTTGGAATGTTTTGATTAGACCGCCCGCGACGAGAGCGGTGGTGATGATGCCCATGCCCTTCTGGGAATCGTTGGTGCCATGACCCAGGCTGAAAAGGGCGGCGGAGAGTAGTTGCAGGCCGCGGAAAGTGAGGTCCACTCTGCGCGGGCGCTGTTTGCGGACGATCCAACTGGCGGTCGTGGTGAGAATAATGGCCAGGACCATTCCTACGACAGGCGATAGAAAAATAAAAACAATCGGTTTGACCCATCCGGCGAGGATCAGGGATTTGAAACCCGCATGAGCGACCGCTGCGCCGCCATAACCGCCGATCAAAGCGTGCGAAGAGCTGGTGGGCAGGCCGAGGACGAGGGTGATGAGGTTCCAGGAGATTGCCCCGAGCAGTCCCGCTAGGAGAACCTGCTGGGTGACGAGTTCGATGTGGATCATGCCTTTGCCGATGGTGGCGGCTACGGCGGTGCCGAAGACGAAGGCGGCGACGAAGTTCCAGAAGGCGGCCCAAGCTACGGCGCGGAAGGGCGTGAGTACGCGGGTGGAGACGACGGTGGCGATGGAGTTGGCGGCGTCGTGCCAGCCGTTGGAGAATTCGAAGGCCAGCGTAAGAGCGATGACGGCGAAGAGCAGGGAGAAGCTAGGCACGGGTGTAGACCCTGCCTGTGCCGAAATCGAAGAGAGATTCCTCGCTTCGCTCGGAATGACGGACCGTGTCTCCGGAATGACGATGGCGTTTACGTGCTGCGCGAACCTTCAATTTGGATACCATTTGCGGATCATGCGGACTTCAGGATTACCCCTTCGATTACGTTGGCTACGTCTTCGCATTTGTCCACGGCGGTTTCGATGACTTCGAAAATTTCTTTCCACTTGATGATCTGCACTGGGTCTTTTTCTTCGTCGAAGAGTTGCGCGATCAAGGTACGGCAGAGGCGGTCGCTCTCGTTTTCGTAGCGATTGATTTCGATGCAGTGCTTGAGGGCTTGATCGGGCGTGCTGATAGCGTGTACGGCGGCGGAAACTTCGACGGTGGCGGAGACAAGGACCTTGACCAGATCGATGGTACCTTCGCGGATGGCATTGACGCGATAGAGCACGAAGCGGCTGGCGGCGGCATCGATGAGGTCGATGACGTCGTCCAGCTGCGATGAGAGTGCGTGGATATCTTCGCGATCGAATGGAGTTATGAAGGTTTGGTTGAGCTTGGTGAGGATGTCGTGCGTGATCTCGTCGCCTTGGTGCTCGATGGCCTTGATGGTTTGCACCTGTTCCGGGACGCCAGTGTAATGCGAGAGCATTTGCTGGAGCGCTTTGGCTCCCACGACGATGTTTTCGGATTGCTTGGCGAAAAGATCGAAGAAACCCTCTTCGCGCGGCAGAAAGCGCTGCAAGAATCCAGGCATTGAGCAGCTCCCCCCTGAGGAGCCGTGAGCGAGGCGAGAAGAGTCTAGCGAAGGAGATGTTGCGAGGCAAGGAAGGGGCCAGGCCACTAATGAGTTGCGCGTCGCAACTGCCGGTATTCGGTGAACATGATCCTCGAGTCAAGAATCTTGGTATCGATAAGTTCGAGGCCCACCTGTGGATAGCCGGCATAAATCGGCTCCCTGCCTGCATCGCCAAGAACCAGGGGAAAAATCATGAGTCTGAGCCGGTCGACGAGTCCTATCTGCATCATGCTTTTCACCAGACTGATGCTGCCGATTGATCGGAGTGGGTCTCCGCGCTCTTGTTTGAGCGCCTTGATCTTGTCTGCCACGGGACGCTTCACGAGGCGGGTGTTCTTCCATGCGAGTGGTTCCTTGAGGGCGCTCGAGAACACTAATTTCGGCAGGGCATTCATTCTGGTGCTGACTTCATCGGCGGCGGACGGCACGAACGGTGCGAGCGCCTGATAGGTAACCCGTCCCATGATGTGATGAGTTGAGGCGGAGCGAGATGGTCGCGCACCCAGCTCTCGAGATCGGGGCCAGAGTAGCCGAAGTAAGGCGGCTGATCGACCCCTGAAGCGAAACCATCGAGTGAGATAAAAAGGTCTGCAGTGAGCTCTCGCATGGTGATTCCTCGAACACACTGGGTAGAACCCGATTGACCTCGTCGATGTTAGCTGGGTCGGCGGTTTGATAGAGAAGAATTTTCGCGCCGAAGCGGATTTGTTTGCGACACCTATTCGCTGCGTGCGCATCCAACCTGCTGGAGGTGGTTTATGGTTAGAAAAGCACTTTGGGCGGAGTTGAACGCGAAACCGGGAAAAGAGAAAGAGCTGGAAGAATTTCTGAAATCGGCGCAGCCGTTGGCGGAGCTGGAGAAGGACACTGTTAGCTGGTACGCAGTGAAGATGGGCCCGGCAAATTTTGGAATATTTGACACCTTTGCCGATGACACTGGACGGCAAGCGCATTTGAACGGAGAGATCGCCAAAGCGCTGATGTCCAAGGGCAAGGAGTTGCTTGCGAGCGAGCCGAAAATTCACCAGGTCGAGATTATCGCCGCAAAAACGGGAACGTCGGCTTCGCGTGCGGGAGCCTGAGTGATAACTAACGCTATGAATTCCGCGGCGAATTTGCCTTGGTGCTGACCCAAAGCAAGATGACGACGAGCGCCCAGAGCGCGGCGGCGTAAACGGCGTACCAAGCGGCCTCTTGTGTCGGCGTGACAGCTGGCGGGCTGAAGATTACAAGCGCGCCCGTGGAGCTGATGTGGACTAGCTGGGCGAGGGCTAAGCTCTGGGTGTGCTCGTAGAACCAGGCGATCAGAACGCGCATGGCGGCCATGGTGGCTACGAATGCCGCAAAAAACGACGGCAGAGCTTTGCCGTGAGGCGAAGCTGCGCCCAGGAAATCGATGACTGGCGCGTGCCAGAGTCCCCAGAAAAGGCCAAGGATCGCGGCGGCAGGTAAGACGGCGAAACGCTGGCGCAGTCTTGGGTAGGCGAAGCCCGTCCAACCGATTTCTTCCAATATTCCCGCGAGGACGCCAAACGTGAGGCCGATCCAAAAACGGTTTGGAGCGTAGACCGGCGATACGAATGTTTTCAGGCAGTAGAGAACGCCTAAGACCATGGCGGGTGGGATCAGCAGTGCGAAGTACCAGCGAAGTGGGAAGCGGACGCGGCGCATTCTCGCGAAGAGATCTCTTAATCCGTCCCGTCCATCAAGCCTCCGCGTCAGAAAAATTCCAGCGAAGCTGGGACCGAGCAGCATTGCGGGGAACATCAGGATGCCGGTTAGCTTTGGAAACGGGCCGCTTTGCAGAAGTCTTGGCGCTGCGGCCAGAAATGCAGCGGACCAGGAAATTGCGAACGTGAGCAGGAAATAATCGAGTGCGGGATGCTTTCGTGCGATCGAAGAATTCGAGAATTCTTTGGCGGGCATGGAGATTGCGTAAGGCTAGCGAGGTTTCCGAATTTCACTCGCCCGCATCTCGAACGAGCCGAGATGCCCCGAGGCACGAACGATAAAGCGAACATGGTCCGCCTCTTCGGGCACGGCGAAGTCGAGCGTGAGGATGACGGCGCCTGGGCTGGATTTCGAAAGATTGGCTTTGGTTTGCTGGGCTTCGCAATCTTTGCCGGCGCGCCCCAAAATCTGGCCCTGCGCTGAGACACCGGCAACGGCGATGGTGAGGGATGCAGCGCGGTCCCCCCCTTTCTTAGCCCGCCAGGGCAGGGAGCGTGGGTCAATATACAGTTGGAATTGGGCCGGTTGGCCCGCGGCGGCGATGCGGCCGGAAGCATCGAAAACGATTTCGCTGTACCCGCCGGAGGACTTCAGGGCATCGAGAAGCGCGGGGTCAGATTCCGACAGCGAGGCGGGGACGGAACGCAAAGCGTTGGGCGAGGCCATGTACGCCGAGGGATAACGAAGGTCCACAGACTTCAGGCGCTTGCGCGCTTCCTCGCTGAACTTGATCTGCAGTTCATGCTGACGGCCGTCCTGCACAGGAAGCAGAAAGCCGAGCTGGTAGCGCGCATAGAGTTCGCCGATGATGCGTTCGAGTTCCTTGCCGTAGTCACCGCTCCAGGTGGAAAGAACGCGGCCGCCGGTTTTTTCGCTCAGATAATGAATCACATGGCCGCGGGCGCGCGCTCCCACAACGAATCTTCTCTGGACGGAAATGGCGCCATTGTCGAGCTCGTAGATGATTCCAGATGTCTGTAGCACGTGTTCCAGGGTGTCGTTGAGTTCGTCTTCATACATGCCGCTGACATCGCCATAGAGGAAAATCAGCACCGGGATAGCGTCGGCATCGGTGCTCATGGAAACTTCCTGGGCCTGCAGGATCACGCCGCGCAGCGCATCCTGCCCGGACTGCGTTCCGGTTTGCACGGCTGGCGCGCTGAGGACGGATTGCAGTGTGGCGGCGGGAGCCAAACGGTCGGTGGCGGGTGCGAGGTCCACGGCGAATTTTCCGTCGTCGCACCAGTGAGCTACGCCGACGGTGTCCTTTTCATGGAGCTTGCGGAGAGCCGGAGTTAGCGTATCGGTCTTGCCAAGCATGAAGCCCGAGCCAGTGGATTCGAACCGCAGCTCAGGACACTGCACCACGAACCACAACGAGAGCGGCCGCGCCGCGCCAGCAGAAGCGCCAACAAAGGTAGAAATCGGAAGGATGGTGTGCCCGTCAAGGAGCTGAAAGTCCACAGCGCGCAGAGACTGCGCAGCGGACGGGTCTTTGCTGGCGATCATGACATCCACCAGACGCGGGCCAGAAGAAGAGGATACCGATTGCAGGCGCGCTGGTAAGGTTGTTACGGCGAGCATGAGCGCGACGGCAAGAAAGCAGTTGCTGGCGCGGCGGAAAGTATTTGTAGCGTGGCGCGGCGGGTGCGATTGGTTTTGCAGATGAGGGGTGGGCATGGGATGCGGCCATAGACTACTACAGTCGGGCTAGGGTTGGCGTATTTTGAGCGGTAGTCGAACCGGATCGGGTGAGAAGCGAGGTGGCGAAATGGATCAGCGGATCAGCCTGATTACGCTTGGAGTGGCGGATTTGCAGCGGAGCAGGGAATTTTACGAGCGGCTCGGATGGCGAAGATCAATGGCCGAGACTGAAGGCGCCGTGTTTTTTCCCGCGGGTGGGATAGCGCTCGCGCTCTATCCGCGAGTCGAGCTGGCGAAGGATGCGAGGATTGCTCCTGAGGGCGCCGGCTTCAGCAGCATAGCTCTCGCATACAATACTCGGAGTCGTGAAGAGGTGGATGCTGTGTTGGCCGAGGCTCAGGCTGCGGGTGCAAAAATTCTTAAGCCCGGTGAGGAAGCCTTTTGGGGAGGCTATTCGGGGTACTTTGCCGATCCCGATGGGTTTCCTTGGGAGGTGGCTTGGAATCCGTCGTTTGCGATTTTGGAGGATGGCAGTGTTCAGCTTCCGGACTGACTGAGGAGCCAGGCTGACCAAAAAGAAAAAGGGCGGGCCAATAAAATCGGTCCGCCCTTTGTTGGATTGAGATATTGGGCTAGCTGGAAAATTCGTCGATCGCTAGGCCATCTCGCTATTTTAGTACATTCCGCCCATGCCGCCGGGGCCACCTGGGCCGCCGCCTGCGGCTGCTGCCTTCTTGTCGTCTTCCTTCAGTTCGGCCACCAGAGCTTCGGTGGTGAGCATCAGGCCAGCGATCGACGCCGCATTCTGCAGGGCGAGGCGGGTGACCTTGGCTGGGTCAATGACGCCAGCCTTCACCATGTCGCCGTATTCGCCAGTGTCGGCGTTGAAGCCGAAGTTCTCGTCCTTGGAGTCGCGGATTTTGCCGATCACCACAGCGCCTTCGTGTCCGGCGTTGAGCGCGATCTGGCGAGCGGGCTCTTCGAGAGCGCGCTTCACGATGCCGACGCCAACCGCTTCGTCATCATGCAGCTTAAGCTTCTCGATGGCCGCGATGCAGCGGAGAAGCGCAGTGCCGCCTCCGGCAACGATGCCTTCCTCGACTGCCGCGCGGGTGGCGTGCATGGCGTCCTCAACGCGAGCTTTCTTTTCCTTCAGCTCGGTTTCGGTTGCCGCGCCCACCTTGATGACCGCAACGCCGCCGACCAGCTTGGCGAGGCGCTCTTGCAGCTTCTCGCGATCGTAGTCGGAAGTGGTGTTTTCCACCTGTTGACGGATCTGCTTGACCCTGCCTTCGATTTCGCTGGACTTGCCGCCGCCTTCAACGATGGTGGTGTTGTCCTTGTCGATGGTGATTTTCTTGGCGCGGCCGAGATCTTCGATCTTCACGTTCTCGAGCTTGATACCCAAGTCTTCCGTGATGGCCTTGCCGCCGGTGAGAACCGCGATGTCTTCAAGCATGGCCTTGCGGCGGTCTCCGAAGCCAGGGGCCTTCACCGCCGCGCATTGCAGCGTGCCGCGCAGCTTGTTCACCACGAGAGTCGCGAGGGCTTCGCCTTCGACGTCTTCCGCGATGATCATGAGGGGCTTGCCGAGCTTGGCAATCTGTTCGAGCAAGGGGAGCAGGTCCTTCATCGAGCTGATCTTCTTCTCATGGTTGAGGATCAGCGCGTTTTCCAGGACGCACTCCATGCGCTCCGGGTCGGTGATGAAGTAGGGCGAGAGGTAGCCGCGGTCAAACTGCATACCTTCGACGACTTCCAGCGTGGTCTCCATCGTCTTGGATTCCTCGACGGTGATGACGCCATCCTTGCCGACCTTCTTCATGGCTTCGGCAATGATTCCGCCGATTTGCTTGTCGTTGTTGGCGGAAATGGTGCCAACCTGAGCGATCATGTCGCCCTTGACGTCCTTGTGGAGCTTCTTGATTTCTTCGACGGCAACTTCAACGGCGCGATCGATGCCGCGTTTGAGAGCCGTGGGGCTCGCGCCAGCCGCAACCGTCTTCACGCCTTCGCGGAAGATGGCTTGTGCCAGCACGGTGGCGGTGGTGGTGCCATCGCCGGCAACGTCGGAAGTCTTGGAAGCGACTTCACGAACCATCTGTGCGCCCATGTTCTCAAGCGGATCGCGGAGTTCGATTTCCTTGGCAACCGTCACGCCGTCCTTGGTGATGATCGGCGCGCCGAACTTCTTTTCGATGACCGCATTGCGGCCCTTGGGGCCGAGGGTAATCTTCACTGCATCGGCAAGAGCATTCACGCCGCGCAAAATCGCCTGGCGGGATGCCTCTCCCGTAACAATCTGCTTCGCCATTTCTTGTTTCCTCCTGAATAGGTCCTGCTGCGAATTGCTAATTTTTTTCTGAACAGCACCCCGACCGGGTCGAGGCCACTACAAAAACGAACTCCAAAACCTTAATCCTGCTGGCCACTAGTCACGTTTCACCAGTCACCAGTCACTACTTACTTCTTTGCGGCCTTTGCGGCGCCGCTTAGCTTGGCCAGGATTTCCTCTTCACGCAGGATGAGGTATTCCTCGCCGTCGAGCTTGATTTCCGTACCGCCGTATTTGCCAAACAAAACGCGATCGCCGGGCTTTACGTCGAGAGGGATGAGTTCGCCCTTTTCGCGCTTGCCGGCGCCGACAGCGATCACTTCGCCTTCCATCGGCTTTTCTTTCGCCGAATCCGGGATGATGATGCCGCCTTTTACGGTTTCTTTTTCTTCAATGCGCTTCACGATTACACGGTCGTGGAGCGGGGTGAGATTGACTGCCATCTTCGCAAAACCTCCGTTATTTAGTTACAGGTCAGATGTGGTACGTACGCGAAAAACTCCCAACAAGGAGCAAAGGCCGCGACGAGGTTTTTAGCACTCCTCGTGGCCGAGTGCTAAATATACGCACAGCAATCCTCCAAGTCAAGCCTTTGCACGCCATCTGGCGGTTTCTTACTGGATTTTCACATCAGGTGATTTGGTATAAGCTGTTTATTTACATATAGTTGAGATATGCAAGAAAAATCTTGCACTTGGAGATTGCCGTGCTCTCACTGCCGAGCGTAGAATTCGCGCGAGGCTCTGAGTGGGGACGCTGCTCTACATTCGGCTCATCGGCTTCACCGCCGGGACGCTGCTGATGCTCTTCTGGATGGTGGTGATTCTCGGCTACCGGCGGCAGCGTAATTTTGAGCGAGTTTTCTTCTTCGTTTGCCTGGCGCTGTTTCTTTTCTACGCCGGTTCGCTATTAGCGCTGAACGCTCAGATTTACTACGCGCAGCCGCCCGAGATCTTGAACGTATTTTCGTGGAGCGTTCTCTGTTTGGGACTTTGCCTTCTGCCTCCGCTGCTGGCGCATCTTCATTTGGAGTTTGCGGAAGACCGTGGATTCATTCAAAGCCCAACACAAAAACGACTGTGGCTGGCCGCGTTCTATGCCCCGGTAATCTTTTTCGTGCTTCGAGTTTATCCTCTGCTGACAACCGAAACTCGCTTCGATTTCTTAACACCGGGAAATTCGCTGGGGCGCGGATTTGGCGTTTGGTTGGCTGCCTCGCTCTTATTCTGCGCTTATTGGGAACAACGATTTGTAAGGAAGGCGCCCGAACTTCGCCAGGAATGGTTTCATAGGTTGCTCACCGGATTGTTTGGCGCGGCCGCGGTATGTACAGCGCAACTACATGTTTTCGCGGGCCGGTTTGGGCTGAGATATCCATCCGTTGCGGCGGAGCGCGCATGGATGAGCAGCATGCTGGTGCTACTTCCCATCCTGCCGCTGGGGTTGCTGGTCTATTACGTTCAGAGATTTAATTTCCTGCAGATTGGACGCCAACGGAACTTGCTCTACGCCGTATCCGTCACGTTCTTTGCGCTGCTTTACCTCAGCTTGGTGCGCCGAATCAGCACTTGGCTCGAACCGATCTTGCCTCCGGAGGCCTCGGCGGCAATCCTGCTATTTGTGCTGGTCGTTTTTTTCGAGCCACTGCAACGATTATTGGGAAAGCGACTGCGCTTGACGGCGCAAGCGGAAATGGATCAGGCTCAACGAATCGCGGCGGCCATTCAAGAGGTTGCCCGCCAGGGTAACTCGGACAAGTTGAAGCAATTTGTCGAGACTTGGTTGAAGGAAAGCCTGGAAGTCGCGAATGTGCAGCTCATTCTCTATAACAGTCCAGCTGCGGCCAGTGGCCCGGCGGCGCCTGTTGAATTCAACATCTTCAGCATTCAACAAATGGGCCGCACGATCGGAGTTCTGTGGGTCCGGCCTCACGGAGCGATGCTGTCCGGGGAAACTCGAGCCGGGCTGGAGTTCATTTGCGAGCAAATTCCCGCAGCGTTTGATCTGTGCAGGCTGATTGAGGACAAGTTGCGGCTGGAAAGGGAATTGGCCGAACGCGAACGCATGGCCGCCCTCGGCCAGATGGCTGCCAGCATTTCCCATAACCTGAAAAATCCCTTGGGCTCGATCAAGACGATTCTGCAAGTGCAGATGGAAAGCCGCGAGCTCCCCGAAAGTTTCCGTGTTGAAACCACCATGGTACTGGAGGAGGTCAACCGTCTTTCTGCAAAACTGAATCAGTTGCTGCAATTCAGCCGCCCCGCGATTCTGGGGCAGCCGGAGGAAGCCCGCTGCGATGCCGGCGAGATTCTTCGCGAAGTCAGCGAGGTTCTGCGTCCAGAAGCAGATCGTCGAGGCGTTTTGCTGCAACGCTCCTCCGCCAGCGCGCCTTTGTCCGCAGCCATCGGAAAGGAATCTTTGAACGACATCCTCACAAATCTCTTGGTCAACGCACTCGATGCCACTTCTCCCGATGGGCACATTCAAGTATGCGCTTCGCTGTCGAACGGTTTCTGCACCCTGACTGTCGAAGACGATGGTCCCGGCATTCCATCGGACCTGCGGGAAAAAATCCTGCAACCCTTTTTCACTACGAAGTCTCATGGCACTGGCCTCGGCCTCGCGATCGTTGCCCGTCGCGTAAGCGAAGCCAAAGGCCAGCTGGATTGGCAAAGTCCAGTGCACGACGGACGCGGTACCCGTTTCCTAGTCCGCCTGCCGGTGGCCCGATAGGTCTTAAGTGGCACAGGCATTCCTGGCTGTGCGCAGTGCAAGCGAGAGCGCGGTTGCAGCCGGCCAGCAAGGTTGTCGCAGTCGCAACAGTTTTGTTTGCGAAGACTGGCGAATTTTGGAAACCGTTATCTGCTTGACGAAGGAGTTAACAATGTGGCACTACGAGCTTGTAGTTAGATCGCGGGTCTGCCAAACCGCCATTCCGGCAACCGGCTACCCTCTCGGCCTCGCGAAAAAATCCGCTGACTCCAGTCCTTGCCACACATCCGCAAATTTTGCCCGTAACTCCTTTGCCTGCCACACTTACAAAAACAAAAGACTTAAAGTCCCTTGCTTGCCACACATTTTCCAAATAAATGTCGGTGCCCCGCTTATCGTTAACCAGGTGCCGGCATGAAGACCATCCTCATTGTCGACGACGAACCCGCGGCCCGCTACGGCCTCCGCCGCGCCCTCGAGTCCAACTACCGGATCGCTGAGGCCGACTCCGCCGAATCCGCGCGCGACGCCTTGCTTACCGAGAAGCCGGACCTGGTGCTGCTGGATGTAGTGCTGCCCGGCCAGGATGGACTTTCCTTTCTGAAGGCAATGCGCGATCAGGGGAGCGCCGTGCCGGTTCTGATGGTGTCCGCGTTGGACGCGGCGAAAACAGCGGTAGATGCTTTGCGGCTCGGAGCTGCAGACTATTTGGTGAAGGGTTTTGAGTTGGATGAGCTGCGGCAGCGAGTAGCAAATCTGCTGAAGCTGGCTTCGCTCGAGCAGGAAAACGATTCGCTGCGGCGGCAACTGGCTACGGAGGGCCAGTTCGGCGCGATGATTGGACGGTCAGAGGAAATGCGGCGCGCGTTTGAGATTGCTGATCGGGTTGCGCCAACGGATTCAACCGTACTGATTCTCGGAGAAAGCGGCACCGGCAAGGACTTGCTGGCGCAGGAAATTCACGCGCGATCGCCGCGGTCGGGAAAAGCATTTGTCGCCGTGAATTGCGCGGCGCTGCCTGAAACGCTGATCGAATCGGAACTCTTTGGCTACGAACGAGGAGCGTTTACCGGCGCGGCGCAGCAACGGCGCGGCAAGTTCGAGCAGGCGCACGGGGGTTCGCTGTTCCTGGATGAAATAGGCGATATGAACCCGGTCACTCAGGCAAAGGTCTTACGCGCGCTGGAAAATCGCACCGTCGAACGGCTGGGTGGCTCGCAGACAATTCCCGTGGATGTGCGAGTGATCAGTGCGACGCATCGCGATCTGCCGGCGGAGATACGCAGCGGAAAATTTCGCGAGGATTTGTTTTACCGGTTGCGCGTGGTGACAATTGAATTGCCGCCTCTGCGTTCGCACAAACGTGATGTGAGCATACTCGCCGATGCATTTTTGAAAACCCACGGAGCGCGATTGAATCGCTCAGCGCGATTGAACAAAGAATCTCTGGCGGCGTTGGAAACGTATGACTGGCCGGGCAACGTACGCGAATTGAAAAATGCACTGGAGCGCAGCGTAGTGATGTGTCGCGGCGAAGAAATTCTTCCCGGCGATTTGCCACATGAAGTGGCGAGCGGCCAGCCGTTGACGACCAAAGAAAATACCAATGGCGATGCCGGGATGAGCGAACGCGATTTCCGCGAGGCCAAGCGTAAATTCGAGATTGCGTGGATCACCAAAGAGCTCGCTTCGCACCGCTGGAACGTTTCGCGCACGGCGGCAACCATTGGACTGCACCGGCAAAGCCTGCAGGAAAAGTTGCGTGAGCTCGGTATCCGCCGGCCGGGCCGCGAAGCAACGGATGAAGACGGTGATTTGTGACTGGTGATTGGTGACTGGAAAAAATAACGATGACGCCGCGGTCCGCGGTTATGTGCTCGCTGGCGGTGCCAGCCGAAGATTCGGAACGGACAAAGCGTTAATAGAAATCGGGGGCCGTACGTTGTTGTCGCGTCTGTACGAATTGGTATCGCAGACAGTGGGTTCTGCGCAGGTGGTGGCGCCCCTTGGCCGCTATCTCGATCAAGACGTGAAACTGATACAGGACCGCTGGCCGGACGAAGGACCGCTAGGCGGAATCATTACGGCGTTGCGGGCAACGGCGGAATCTGGCGCCAGTTGCGAGTGGAATTTGATTTTGAGCTGCGATATGCCGTTCTTGACATGCGAGTGGCTCACGTACTTAACAGTTTGCGCGCGGGACAGCGTGGCCGACGTTATAGTTCCGCGATCGGATTATGGACTAGAACCGCTTTGCGCCTGCTGGCGAACCGCGGCAACAGATTCGCTGCAGGGCGCCTTTGCCGAAGGCGTCCGCAAAGTAACCGACGCCATGAAACGTCTGCGCATGGAAATCCTTGACGAGACGCACTGGAAACGGTTTGATAGCGCGGGGCGGCTTTTCTGGAATATGAACACCCTGCAGGATTACCAAGCGGCGCTTCAGATGCGGAGAACGGAAGACACGTGAGCGAGATCGGCCTTACCAGTGCGATCGACGAGGGCGGAAAAGATTCCGTCAACTATTTTGAGTTTCGCAACATAACAAAAGCTTTTGACGAGCGGCCCGTGCTGAATCAGGTGAGTTTTGCCGTGAAGCGCGGGGAAACCTGTGTGATCATGGGCCGCAGCGGCGTTGGAAAATCGGTAGCGTTAAAACACATTATGGGATTTTTGCGAGCGGATTCCGGACAATTGATTGTTGACGGCGAGGACGTGACGAGTTTCACGGAACGGCAGTTTTATGAAGTGCGCCGCAAAGTCACCATGGTATTTCAGTCCGGCGCGCTTTTTGACTCGCTTTCCATTGGCGAAAATATCGCTTTTCCAATGATGGATCAGCCAGGCGTGACCTGGGAGGATGCCAAGGCGTACACCGAAAAGCTGGCCCGGGAATTGGAAGTGGAAGACGTGTTGGACAAAGTGCCGAGCGAATTGTCCACCGGGATGAAACGCGCGGTTGCGATTGCGCGAGCGCTGGCGCAGAATCCGGAAGCGATTCTTTATGACGAGCCTACGACCATGGTCGATCCGATCATGGCCGTTCATATGGAAGACCTGATTCTACGGCTGAAGGAAAAATTCCATAAAACTTCGATTGTGGTTACGCACGACACGCACCTGGCGCGAAAACTGGCGGACACTATCGTGTTCTTGCAGGAAGGCCAGGCCAGCGTTTTTTCTTCGTGGGAGGAATTTGAAAATTCACCCGACCCGTTCTTCCACAATTTCCTGATGCAGGACAAATTGATTCCCGCCATGGATGTGACCCTTTGACCATTGCCGCTCCGGCCGCCGCCGACCCGAAATCACAGCTGCGAAAAGCGATGGGTTTTTGGGATGTTTTGCTTTTCAACATTGCAACCGTGCTCGGCCCGCGTTGGATTGCGGCGGCGGGCCATAACGGAACTTCTTCCATCAGCCTGTGGGTGCTTGCCGCTGTTTTCTTTTTTGTCCCCGGAGCATTCGTCATTAATGAATTATCGTCGCGGTTTCCTGAAGAAGGCGGGCTGTATGTGTGGGCCAAGGAAGCGTTCGGCGATTTTCACGGTTTCGTCGCGGGCTGGACCTACTGGATTTACACCGTCTTTTATTTTCCTGGATTGCTGCTGGCCAGCGCGTCCATGAGCGCCTATGTGCTGGGAGGCAGAGGCGTGGCGCTTTCGCAGGATCGAACATTTTTGCTCGTAGTATCGCTTGTGTTGCTGCTGGTGGCCGTGGTGTTGAACATCATCGGGCTGAACATTGGAAAGTGGCTGCAAAATGCCGGCGGCGTTTCCACCTATGTTCCGTTATTGATGCTCGCGGCGGTCGCGGTATTGGTGTACATGAAGCACGGTTCGGCCACGCATTTTACCCGGGCCAATATGCTTCCTACGTGGAATCTGGACACGGTGAATTTCTGGTCGCAAATTGCCTTCGCGTTCACCGGGCTCGAACTGGTCTCTTCCATGAGCGAAGAAGTCCGCGATCCGCGCCGCACGCTCCCGCGCGCAGTGTTCGGAGCCGGTGCGCTGATCGCGTTCATGTATGTCGCGGGAACTTTCGCAATCTTGACGCTGGTTCCGGCGGGCGATCTGGACCCGAAGAGCGGCGTGTTCCAGGCAATCGGCGTCGGGGCGGGGATTCTGAAAGTTGGGTTTGTCGGAGTGCTTGCGGCCGTCCTGGTGAGCATCGGAAATGCCGGCGGCGTCGGCAGCACCGTTGCTGGAATTGCGCGGGTTCCCTTCGTGGTGGGAATCGATCGCTATCTGCCTCCAGCGTTTGGCAAAATTCATCCGAAGTGGAAAACGCCGCACATTTCCATGCTGGTGCAAGCCGGCGTGTCTGGAATCATTCTGCTTCTCAGCCAGATTCAGACCGACACGGTGCAAGCCGCGTATCAGTTGCTGATTCTCGCGGCCATCATTCTCTACTTTATTCCCTTTCTTTATATGTTTGCTGCCGTAATCAAACTGGCGGCACGACCAGATCGGAGAAATAACGAGCGAGCGGTGCTGGTGCCGGGTGGAAAAATCGGCGTGTGGCTGGCCGGAGGATTGGGATTTGTGGTGGTGCTGGGAAGCATTGTGCTGTCGCTGATCCCACCGGGAGAAGAGACAAACAAGCCACTCTTCGAAATGAAACTGGTTGGCGGCACGGTGGTTGCAATTCTGCTAGGGCTGGCGTTGTACTGGCGCGGCGCTCGCGAAAAGGCGAGAGAGGCCGAGTCGGGGAACTAGGGACCAGCGGGATTAGGCTCCGTGCATCGTTTTGCATTACGCATAACGTCGTTAAAACCCTTGGCGGATGAGATCTTCGACGCGAAGCGCGTTTCCGGCCGTAGCGGATTCGCGCTGCGCGAGATAACGCTCAATATATTTTCCTAAAATATCGGCTTCGAGATTTACCGGATCACCGGAAACGCGGTCACAAACATTGGTGTGCTGATAGGTGTAGGGAATTACCGCGATTTCGGCGATGTGCTTGCGCCAACTCGCTACGGTGAGGCTGATGCCATCGATCGTGAGCGACCCCTTCGAAACGATATAGCGCGCGAGTTCCGGTGGGACCGCGACGCCGAATAGCCAGCTGTCTCCCGTGGAAATGAGATGCGCGACGTGGCCGGTGGCGTCCACGTGACCGAGCACAAAGTGGCCGCCGAATTCCTTGCCGGCGGTGAGAGGCTGCTCGAGGTTTACGCGGGCGCCGGTTTTCAGCGAGGCGAAAGACGTCTTGTCGAGCGTTTCGCTGGAGAGATCGGCGGAAAAGTTCTCCTCGTCGTGATGCACCACGGTCAGGCAGCATCCATTGACGGCGACGCTGGCGGATACCGCGAGTTTTGGCGCAAGGGTCGGGGCGTGCACTGTGAGTTTGCCGCCGTCCGAATGTAGATCGAGGCGAGAGATGGAGCCGAGATGCTCGATGATGCCGGTGAACATGGTTGTATGAGTTCAAGATAGCGAATTCGGAAGAAAAGGGAAAATGGAAAGCGAAGAGAGCGGAGGCAACGTCGAATAGTAAATAGTAAGCAGTGAATCGCTAGGAATGGCCTCAGCGTTTTTGCGACGGCTTGCTCGGATTGAATATTAGTCGCGCGGATCGGTGTGAGTCGCTGAGGTGCCAACCTTACTAAAATTTAGTAAGATTGCCGGCGCACGAAATTGGTGGGTTAGGGAAGCGAACGACTGATGACAACTGAGTCGCGAGACCGAGAGCTGGGGATGCATCGCAAGATTACGCGCCGGGATTTCCTGGACGGCGCAGCGATGGCCATTGGCAGTGTTGCACTTGGATTGCACGTTCCGGGGGCACACGGTGGTGCCGATGCGTTGCCCGCGTACCCTCCGGCTTTGACCGGCCTGCGCGGAGATCAGGAACGCGTGTTTGAATACGCGCACAAACTGCGCGACGGGAAATCCTGGGAGACGTTCGGCACGGTCGAGGAAGACTCGGAATCCTACGACCTGATCGTGGTAGGGGCGGGAATCAGCGGGCTGGCGGCGGCTTATTTTTATCGCAAGCATGCAGGGGAGCGCGCGCGAATTCTGATTCTTGATAATCACGACGACTTTGGCGGACACGCGCGAAGGAATGAATTTGAAGTGAGCGGTAGATTGCTGCTGGCGAATGGTGGAACGCAATCGATTGAGAGTCCGGGTGAATACAGCAAGGTCGCGAAGGGCTTATTGCAGGATTTGGGAATCGATGTACAGAAGTTTTATACCGACTACGACCAGAAACTCTACTTCGGGTTGGGCACGGGCTGCTTTTTCGACAAGGAAACGTTTGGCGCGGACAAGCTGGTGGCCGGAATGGGCACGGCGCCTTGGGCGGAATTTCTAGCGAACACTCCGCTTTCTGCCGCGGCGCAGAAAGATATAGCGCGGCTGTACAGCGAGAAAAGGGATTATCTTGCCGGAAGGACTAAGGCGCAGAAAATTGCGCTGCTGAAGTCGGTCAGTTATTCGGAGTTTCTGACGAAATATTGCGGGGCGCTGCCGGAATCGCTGCCATTTTTTGAGAAGTGGTCGCACGATCTTTTCGCAGTGGGAACGGAAGCTATTTCGGCGCTCGGGTGTCACCTGAATTCAGACGACTACGGTTCGTTTACGTATCCAGGATTTGACGGGCTGGGGTTGCATCCGCAGGAAAAGGGGGAGCCATACATTTTTCATTTTCCCGATGGGAACGCGACGGTGGCACGGCTGCTGGTGCGTCAGCTGATTCCGGGCAGTATCCCCGGAAATACGATGGAAGATGTGGTCACGGCGAAGGCGGACTACAGCAGGTTGGATGCGGACGGCAATTCGGTTCGAATTCGGCTGAGCAGCACGGTGGCTAATGTTGGGAAGAGCGGTATGACGCGGGGAGCGGGAGATGTGCAGGTCGCCTACGTCCGCGATGGCAAGCTGAATCGCGCGCAGGCGCAACATTGTGTGCTGGCTTGTTACAACGCGATGGTGCCGTATTTGTGTCCGGAGCTGCCGGATGCGCAGAAGAAGGCGTTGCACTATTGCGTCAAAGCGCCTTTTCTCTACACGCATGTAGCGATTCGAAATTGGGAACCGTTTCAAAAGTTGGGGATTCATCAGATCATGGCGCCGGGCGCGTATCACTTGTACACGGCACTGGATTTCCCGGTGAGCATCGGATCGTATAAGTTTCCGGGCAGACCGGAAGAGCCGGCGGTGCTGTTTATGCTGCGGACACCGTGCAGTCCGGGAGCGCCACGTCGCGATCAATATCGCGCGGGGCGATATGAATTGTTGGGCACGAAGTTCGAAACGATTGAGCGAAATATCCGCGAGCAGTTGCAGCGAATGCTGGGCGAAGCCGGATTCGACGCGGCGCGGGATATTAAAGCCATTACTGTGAATCGCTGGGCGCATGGATATGCATACGAATACGATTGGTACTCGGACCGCGATTTGCCGCCGGGACCGCGGCCGAACGTGATTGGGCGCAAGCCGTTTGGGAATATCACGATTGCCAATTCCGATTCGGCAGCTCGGGCTTACACGGACGCGGCGATTGATGAGGCTTGGAGAGCGGTGCAGGAGCTGCCGGGGATAACAGGTCCTTACCTGAGATGAGCGCTAAAGAAAAAAATTTCTGGCTGACTACGGTGGAGGCGCCGCAGATTTCGACTCGCGAATTGCCGCAATCTGTAGACGTAGCAGTGATTGGCGGTGGATTTACAGGATTATCGGCGGCGCGGACTCTGGCAAAGGGCGACGCGCGCGTGGCGGTGCTGGAAGCGGAGAATGTTGGCTGGGGCGCGAGCTGCCGAAATGGCGGCATGGTGTTGAGCGGGTTGAAACTGGGAACGGCGAAGCTAGTTGCGCGATATGGGCGCGAGGCCACGAAGCGGATGTACGCAGCGTCGCTCGAATCGATTGACTGCGTAGAAGAGCTGGTGCACGAAGAAAATATCGAGTGCAATTTTTCGCGATGCGGGCACCTGGAGGTTGCGTGCAAGGCTAAACATTTCGAGGATTTCCGGCGCGGTGCGGAAACAATTGAGCGGGAGTTTGGGCACAAGCTGCGAATCGTGGAGAAGGCCGACTTGCCGCAGGAAATCGGCTCGGCGATTTATCACGGCGGAATAGTTGATGAAGTGAGCGCGGGAGTGAACCCCGCGAAGTACGTCGCGGGTCTGGCCTGCGCTGCTGCGAAAGCTGGCGCCGCGATCCAGGAAAAAACCCGAGTTGTGGGATTGGAACGCGACTCGCGCCAGGGCGAAATGGGCTGGAACGTGAAAACCTCGCGCGGGACGTTATATGCGCGAGATGTTTTGATCGCCACCAGCGGATACACGAGCGGGATTACGCCGTCGCTGCAAAATAAAATTATTCCGATCGGGTCGTTCATTATTGTGACGGAAGTTTTGCCGGAAGCGCTGGCACGCGAGTTGAGTCCGCGCAACCGGATGATCTACGACTCGAAAAATTATTTGTATTACTACCGGCTGACGCCGGATCGCCGGATGCTGTTCGGCGGCCGCGCGGCGTTTTTTCCTGAGAACGAAAATACGGTGCGGGACAGCGCACGAATTCTGCGCGATGGGATGATTTCGGTTTATCCGCAGTTGCGCGAGACAAAGGTCGAGTATGTATGGGGCGGGACGCTGGACTTCGCGTTCGACATCATGCCGCATGCGGGAAAAATGGATGGAATGTTTTATTCCGTCGGGTATGCGGGGCACGGCGTCGCGATGGCGACGCTTCTCGGGCAGAAAATCGCGCAATCTATTTTGAGTGGACGCGATGAGAATCCGTTTGCGGGCATTCCGTTTCCGGGCGTGCCGCTGGGTGTTTATAACGGAAAGCCGTGGTTTTTACCGTTTGCGGGGATGTGGTACAAGTTTTTGGATTGGGTGAGTTGAACAGAGACGGAAGAGAAATATGAAGTAAGGAAGTAACGAAAGAGGCTGCTGCGATTACACCCGGCGCGGCAGCGGGGCTGCCGCTGGACCGGACTGGGTCGGGATTAAGCCGAGAAAGCGGGATCTGGGCTCCCTCACTCCAAAACTTAGAACTTGCGGGAGTGGTCTTTGGCCCAGCGCTCGACGACAACTTTTTTGTCGGTGTAGAACTCGATGGCATCGCGGCCCTGGCCGTGCATGTCGCCGAAGAAACTGTCTTTCCAGCCGCTGAAGGGAAAATAAGCCATGGGAGCGGCCACCCCGATGTTGATGCCGATGTTTCCCGCGGGGGCTTCGTAGCGGAATCTCCGCGCGGCAGTGCCACTCGAAGTGAACAGCGATGCCTGGTTGCCGAACGGATTTTTCTCCAGAAAATTCATGGCTTCATCCAAATCTTTTGCGTGAACCAGGCTGAGCACCGGGCCAAAAATTTCCGTGTGCGCGAGTTCGCTGTCCGTGGGGACGCCGTCAAGAACCGTCGGCTTCACGAAATTTCCGGATTCGTAGCTGGGAACTTTTGCATTGCGCCCGTCGACCAGAACCTTTGCTCCGGATTTTTCGCCTTCTCCAATCAGTTTTTCGATGCGTTGTTTGCTTTGCGGCGTGATGACCGGGCCCATTTGCACGCCTTCATCGAGGCCATAGCCGACACGGAGTTTTGACGCGGACTCGGCGATGGAATCGCGGAAAGTTTTCTGCGCGTCGCCGATGGCGACGGCGACGGAAACCGCGAGACAGCGCTGCCCGGCGCACCCGAACGCGCTGTCGCTGATGATTTGCGTGGCCATGGGCATATCGGCATCGGGAAGCACGATGACAGGATTTTTTGCGCCGCCCTGGCACTGTGCGCGCTTGCCACTGGCCGCGGCTCGCGCGTAAATATATTTTGCGACTGGCGTCGAGCCGACAAAACTGACCGCGCGAACTTTTGGATGATCGAGAATCGTGTCTACGGCCGTTTTGCCGCCGTGAATCATATTTACGACGCCTTTGGGCAGCCCGGTCTGCTGCAGCAGTCCGTATACGCGTTGCATGGTCAGTGGGACGCGTTCGCTTTGCTTCAGCACGAAAGTGTTTCCGGTAGCGATCGCGTAGGGAAGAAACCAGAAAGGAATCATGCCGGGAAAATTGAAAGCGGTGATGGCGGCCACCACGCCCATCGGCTGGCGAATCATCATTTCATCAATGCCGCGGGCGACGTCTTCCAGGTTGTAGCCCTGCATCATCATCGGAATGCCGCAAGCGACTTCGACGTTTTCGATGGCGCGACGGAATTCAGCTTTCGCTTCGGTGAAGGTCTTGCCGTTTTCGATGGTGATCATACGGCTGAGTTCATCGAGATGTTCCTCCAGCAACATTTTTAGTTTGAAGAGCGGCTGGATACGGTCTTCAGGAGGAGTGCGGCGCCAGCCGGGAAATGCCGCGGCCGCCGCTTCGATGGCGGCGTTCGCTTCGGCAACGCCGGCGAGGGGGACTTTCCCAAGAGGCTCGTGCGTGGCGGGATTGACGAGCTCCTGCCATTCGGTGGAGCTGGAGTTGACCCATTCGCCGCCAATGAAATGCGGGATGCGAATATCAGAAACTGCTGTGGCGCACATAGGAAGTACCTCTGCGATCGTGAAAGCGAAGGAGTGAAACGACAGAACTTGTTTCGGCTAAATTTTATCGCAACTTCGACCAACCGCCAATGAGATTCGGACGAGTTAACGGTCAAAATAGTTCTGTAGCAGCGCGTCTACGGCGAAATCAGAGCCGAATTCGTGGAGAGCTTCTTCGCGAAAGGCCAGCTTGGCGATCGGCGGGCCGGCAGCGAGTGGAGTATTGGAGTGTCCCGCGATTTTAGGGGCGTAGAAAAGAAAAAGGCGATCCACGAGGTTTGCCCCCAGAGCCGAACCGTTCAACTGTGGTCCGGCTTCGAGCAAGACATTCAGGATTTCGCGGCGGCCGAGTTCGCCAAGAACAGATTTCAAGTCCAGCCGGCCGCGTTTTTGAGGCACGCCCTGGATCTCGACGCCTGCATCCTGCAGTTTGCCAGCTTTGGCGGACTTCAGCGGCGCCGCGGAGAAAACGAGCAAGTCTTTATCCGCGGATTTAACGATGCGTGATTTCTGTGAAAGCCGCAAACCGGAATCGAGAATCACGCGAAGCAGACGGCGTCTGCGAGGCAAGCCGCTACGATCCGTGAGCAGTGGATCATCGGCCAGAATCGTTCCGATGCCGGTAATCAGCGCGTCGGAGGCGTGGCGAAGCTTCTGCACTTCAGCGCGCGATTCTTCGGAAGTAATCCAGTTGCGTTTTCTGGACGTGCCCTGATTCTTCAGTGTCAACTGCCCGTCCAGTGTTAGTGCGGACTTTAGAGTGACGAATGGGCGGCCAGTGCGAATCCAGCAGGCGAATCCGTGGTTGAGGTGCTGTGCTTCGGCTTCGCACACTCCGGACTCCACCGATACGTCAGCGGCGCGAAGTGCGTCCAGACCGCGTCCCGCTACTTTGGGATTTGGATCTTGCGTCGCGGCGACGACGCGCGAGATTCCGGCCTTCAACAAAGCCGCGGTGCACGGCCCGGTGCGGCCGGTGATGTTACACGGCTCGAGAGTCACGTACGCCGTTGCGCCGCGTGCCTTTTCGCCGGCCGTCTTCGTGGCGACAATTTCAGCATGATCGCGTTGGTCATACCCGTGAAATCCTTCGCCGACAACCTGGCCATTGTGAACAATGACGCAGCCGACGGTGGGATTGGGACTGGCGAGACCGACGCCATTGCGCGCGAGTTCCAGCGCACGCTGCATGAAGCGAATGTCGTGTTCGTTCATCAGGACAGGAAAACCCAAGACCCAGGTTCATAAATCGAACCTGGGGCACCCCCCGTTTAGCATAGGCATACTGATTGCGCTCAGTCGAAAAGGGAAGACGCGTAAGTTTCCGGGTCGAACGGAACCATGTCGTTGATCTGTTCACCGGTGCCGACAAAGCGAATCGGTAAGCCAAGTTCACGCGAAATCGCGACGACGATCCCGCCTTTAGCGGTGCCATCAAGTTTCGTAAGCACAATTCCTGTCACACCTACGGCGCTGGTGAATTGGCGCGCTTGTGCGAGTCCATTTTGGCCAGTGGTCGCGTCCATCACGAGCAGTACATCATGCGGCGCGCCGGGAATTACTTTTGCGGCTGTGCGCTTCATCTTTTCGAGCTCGGCCATCAAGTTGGACTTGGTGTGCAGCCGGCCAGCTGTGTCAACCAGAACCACGTCGGCGTTGCGCGATTTCGCTGCCGCCATCGCGTCGAAGACGACAGCTGCCGGGTCTGAGCCCGGCTTTTGCTTGATGACTTCGATGCCATTACGATGCGCCCAGATTTCCAGTTGCTCGATGGCTGCGGCGCGAAAAGTGTCCGCCGCGCACAATACGACATTCAGGTTCTGTTGACGCAGACGATTGGCAAGCTTGCCGATAGTGGTGGTTTTCCCCGCTCCGTTTACGCCGACAATAAAAATCACGCGCGGTTCTTTGCCACCATCGCCGTTGCTTGCTCGTAAATCTTTTTCTACCCCGTTTGCTGATTGCAGAATTCGCGTGACGTGCGATTTGATTTCGCGCTTCAATTGCGAAGTATCGGAAAGCGCGTTGCGATCCATTTTTTCTTTTACAGAGTCAAGAATTTCGCGCGTGGTCTTTACGCCAAGATCCGCGGACAGCAGCGCGGTTTCCAAATGTTTGAGGGCCGCCGGATCGATCTGCTTCTCACCCAGAAAAATATTGTCGACGGTTTCCGATAACGCGGCTTTGGTCTTGGTGACCGAAGCTTTGAGCTTATCGAGAAAAGACGGTTCGACTTTTTCCGGCTTGCCAAAAAGTGAAATCATGTTCAATTCAAAGTGTAACAGATGCGCTTACGGTGACGGTTCTCGTGCCGGCCCGCAACGAGAGTGCGGGTGGTTAAGGTTAGCTGATCGATTGCGCTTAGACCTGGACTTCCACGGCGGTCAAACGAAGCTTTCCATTGGTGATGGCGGCGTCGAGCGCGCCGACAATGACCGCATCGAACTTCGCGCCGGCCAGCGCTTTGATTTTGTTCAACGCAAATTCCAGCTCCATCGCAGTCTGATAGGGACGATTGGTGGTCATTGCGTCCAGGGTATCGGCCACTGCGATCACGCGCGCCATCAACGGAATTTGCGGCGCCGTCAGACCGTACGGATAGCCGCGGCCGTCCATGTGTTCGTGATGGAGCTCGATACCGGGTAGCATTTCTTTCAATTGTGAAACGGGGCGCATGATGTTCGCGCCTTTCACAGTGTGCTGCTTCATCAGTTCGAATTCTTCGGCGGTCAGAGCGCCGGGCTTTTTCAGGACGCGATCGTCCACGCCAATTTTTCCGACGTCGTGCAACAGCGCCGCGATGCGCAGCTTGTCGAGATCCTCGTCGCTTAGCCCAAGTTCGCGGCCAATGAGCGTGGAATATTTCGCCACGCGGCCGGAATGGCCTCGGGTGTAAGGGTCCTTTTCGTCGATGGCGGCGGCCAGCATACGAATCGAGCCGAGAAAGAGTTCGCGATTCGCTTCCGCGGCTTCTTTGAGTTTTTCGATGTACTCTTCGATGTCGCCGGCCATTTTATTGAAATTTTCGGCCAGTTCGCTGATCTCGGATGCGCCGCGTACTTTGGTGCGCTGATGAAATTCGCCTCGGCTGATGGCGCGCGTCGAAGCGGCAAGGCCGTGAATTGGTTGGCTGATGGCCACGGCGAAAAAGTAGCCGACAACAATGGCGATCAGAACGACCATGCTTACGAAGGTAAGCGCCTGGCGATTCAGTTCGGTCACACCGGCGTCAGCGCGCGCTTCGGAAAGGCTGCGCTGTGCAATCACCGCCCAGTTCACTTCAGGAAACGTACTGTAAGTTCCGATCATCTCGACGTGATGATTATTTTCGAGCTCGCTGAAGTGCATCGTCTCGGTGCTGCGCAGTTCCTGTGGAAGCGAACGAACGCGCGCCACGACGGGTGAGCTCGAGCTCACATCTTCGCCGGGAGTGAATTTTGCGGCGTCGTGATGTGCGACGATGTGGCCCTGGTGGTCCACCACAAAGACGCTGCGCCCGCGCACGCTGGCATCCTTCAATCGGTGCAGAATGGGATTCAGCGAGACTACCGCCGCGATCATTCCGGTAAATTGCTGGTCCACGTTCAATGGAATCGCGAGGACGAAGGCCGGCTGGCTATCCGGTTCAAGCGCCAACGGATCGCTGCGAAATTTCACGGCGCCACCCAATTGCGGCGATTGCACGCAGGTGATGAACGCGCGCTGTAGAGCCTTGCTGACAAACGGATCTTTTTCGGCCTGAAAATTTCCTTGCGATGCGCTGGTGCCTTTGCCGGATTTTCCGACAGCCGTCAAATACAAAAATGTGGACGGATTGCTCTCGACGGAATTTTCCAGCAGGCGAGTGACCTTCGGTTCCGAGGCGGGGTCTTCCACGTCCTGAATCGCGCCGGTCAGCACCAGAATCTGGCGTTCGCTCATCAGCTGCTGCGTGACGTTGGATTCGTACTGCTGGAGTTCCTGCGCAAGGGACCGGGTTAGCTCGGTCTGCTGCACGCGCTCGGTATCCACCAGCTTGTCCTGGCTCAACTTCAAAACTTGCTGGTGATATAGCAGCAGCGGCAGCGCGCTGACAAGCAGCATCGCGCCCAAAACGAGCCACAAGATGCGCACGCGTCCGGCACGCAACTTTTCCACAATCGCGCTGAAGTTCTGCAACATGTTCCGGCATTCATTTTATCGGTCGAGATTGAAGATAGACCTGTCCTTCCGAGAGAAAGTGCGGAACCAGCATTGACCCTTACGCACCTGTCCCTCCGTACAGGTCGGAGTCTATTGGCGAGAAGCGTTATTCACGTTTGGACGGACGCTCCATCACATCGCGTATTGCGTCCGTGGGTGATTTGCCTTCATGCAGAATGGCGTTTACTTGCTCGGTGATGGGCAGCTCGACGTTGGCCTCGTTTGCCAGATCCAAAAGCGCCGCGGTCGTTCCCACACCCTCGGCGACCATTTTCATTTCCGCGAGAATTTCTTTCAGGTCTCGTCCCTTGCCTAGCTCGATGCCGATAAAACGGTTCCGGCTCAGCGCGCCGTTGCAGGTGAGCACCAGGTCGCCCAATCCTGCAAGCCCGCTCATGGTTTCCGGTTTTGCGCCAAGCCGCGTGGCCAGCCGGGTCATCTCCGCGAGTCCGCGTGTGATCAGTGCCGCCAGCGCATTCGCGCCGAGTCCCAGGCCGCTGCACGCGCCTGCCGCGATGGCGATCACGTTCTTCATCGCGCCGGCAAGCTCAACGCCGAGCACGTCGTTGTTCGTGTAGAGGCGAAATCCCGGGCAGGCAAATTCGGATTGAATCTCTCCCGCGGGATCCGTGTAATGACGCCCGGTAACGCGGGTAAGTTCCAGCACCGCGCGTCCCGCTACCACCACCGCTGTCGGTTCGCCGCGTGCGGTCTCGGCGGCAAAGGACGGCCCGGAAAGAATCGCCACTCGCGCGGCCGCCGCGTCACCAAGGACATCGTGGATGACTTCGCTCATTCGCGCGTGCGAGATTGGTTCCAGGCCTTTGGTGGCGCTGACCACAATCATTTCTGGACTCCAGTAGGGCTGCGCATGCGCATACACCTTGCGCGCGTAAGTCGAGGGCACTGCACCGACGACGATTTGCGCGCCAGACATCGCTGCGGCGATATCATTCGTGACTTCGATTTGCGTCGGAAGTTTTTGTCCTGGAAGGTAGCTGGGATTTTCGCGTTCGCGGCAGAGGAATTCCGCCAGCTCCGGGTCATGCACCCACAAGGAAATCTCATGCGGCTGGCGGCTGCGCGTCAACACGATGGCCAGAGCAGTGCCCCAGCCACCGGCGCCAAGAATGGCGATTTTTTTCATGCTTCGTCCTGCTTCTTGCCAAGGGAAAACTTGGGCTCTTCACCGCGCGACAGCCTGCCGATATTTCCGCGATGCTGAAAGAGTACCAGCGCGGAGATGGCAAGCGATCCGAAGGTCACGATATTGGGCGGCGCAAAGTGCGGCGCCCACAAGAAGTAGACGAATAGCGGGATGGTCGCTGCCGCGGCCAGCGAGCCAAGAGAAACGTAACGCCAAAACCACACCACCAATGCGAATAAAATTAACGCGGCGACCATGGCTTCCGGGCACAACGCGGCAAAAGTTCCGGCGGCGGTCGCAACGCCTTTGCCGCCGCGAAAACGCAGCCAGGGCGGAAAGCAGTGTCCGAGCAGCGCGAAAAATCCCGCGGCAACCAAGAAGCCGGCTTCGCCGTGCATGACCCGTCCAGCAAGCCAAACCGCCAGCCAGCCTTTCGCTGCATCCAGCAACAGCGTCAACACGCCGGCCGCAGGACCCGCGACTCGCGCGACATTCGTTGCGCCGATATTCCCGCTACCCGCTTTTCGCACATCAGCGCCGCCAAAAAGCTTGGCAAGTATCACGCCAAACGGGATGGAACCCAGCAGATACGAAACCAGAAGCAGCACCAGCGCTGCAAGAGGGGATGTCAGGTTCACGGTCTTGAGCCTTTAGATTCTTCCGGAGCGAATCGGAAGGAACGCAGCGTAGTGTACTCCGCCCCCGCACTTTTACGCTTGCTTTCGATGAGATGGAATTCGCCGGTCGCTAGCGTACCGAACTTGCGAGACTCTTGTTTTTCAATTTGTGCGCGCAACTGTGCTGACAGCCGGGTCTCTTTAAACCGTGCAATGGTGAGATGGGGCACAAAAGGTTTCTCTTCGCGGGGAATTCCGAGCGGCGCAAGCACGCGATTCACTTCGGCCGTGAGAAAAGAAAGAATTTGCGGCGCCTGAATGCCGACCCATGCCACACTGGGACGCCGGGCATCCGGAAAAAATCCAACGTCGCCAAATTCGATGGCGGCCTCTTGCTCGGTATGAACAGTGGCTAGCACATCGCCGATTTCCACTGCTTTCTCAGGCGCAACCTCGCCGATGAATTTCAGTGTGACGTGCAAATTTTCCGGATTGATCCATTTCGGATTTGCATCGACGCCGCGCAGCTCACGAATGAGCGCCGCAATCTTCTCACGCACTTCCGTGGGAATGGCCAGAGCCACAAAGAGACGCATCGTCAGGGCCGCTGCGGAGGAGCCTGGCCGTTGTACAGGAAGTGCACGCGCACCATGTCCAGCGCCGCCTGCGAAGCCTGCATCCGTATCATTTCGCGGTCGCCCGGGAAACGCAACGCGCGTTCGCGCATTCCTGTCGCACTTGCCAGCGCGATATGCACGGTGCCAACGGGTTTTTCTTCGCTGCCGCCGCCCGGCCCGGCGATTCCAGTGATCCCGACTCCGAGCGTACTTCCCACGCAGCGGCGAATTCCGTCGGCAAGCGCGATGGCGACTTCACTGCTCACCGCGCCTTTCGTTGCAATCACTTCCGGCGGCACGTCGGCCCACGCGGTTTTCATCTCATTGCTATAGCAAACCACGCCACCAAGAAAATACGCGGAACTTCCGGCAATGGTCGTCAGCCGCTCCGCGAAAAGACCGCCGGTGCAGCTTTCCGCCGAGGCAATAGTCGCGTTTTGCTTTAGCAATTCCTGCGCCACCACTTCTTCCAGTGGCGAACTGTCGCGCGAAAAAATCCGGTCGGTAAGCGCCAGGTCGAGGCCGCGCTCGATGTCGGCAAACAACGCATCAGCATGCGCGGAATCTGCCGTCCACACGCGCAGATGAATTTGTACTTCGCCCGGCGAAGCCAGCACGGTGGTTTGCACTTCGGGATAGCGCGTGTAAATGGGGCCAGCGAGGCTGTCCACGTGCGATTCGCCGAGCCCGGTAACGCGCAATTCGCGATGGTACATGCGCACCGAAGAGATGCGGCGCTGCAGGCGCGGCAGTACTTGTTCGCGAAACATCGGTTTCAATTCGCGTGGCGGGCCGGGAAGTAAAGCAATTGTACGGTCGCGATCTTCCAGCCACAGCCCAGGCGCGGTTCCGCGCGGATTGTCGAGCGGCTCGGCACCTTCTGGCACCATCGCCTGGCGGACATTCGTATCCGGCATCTGGCGTCCGAAGGAACGAAACCTGGCTTCAATCGCGCGCACGATGGCGTCGTTGCGCACCAGCTTGCGGCCAAGCAATTCGGCAACTGTTTCTCGCGTCAGATCGTCTTCGGTGGGACCCAAACCGCCCGATGCGATCGTCAGCGGCACGCGGTTTACTGCGTCGCGAAAAGCTTCCAGCAAAAGCGCGCGATCGTCGCCGACCACCGTTTTGCGCACGATCTCAATTCCAAGTTTGTTTAGTTCTTCGGTCAGGAAAAGTGAGTTGGTATCTATCTTGTCCGGAGTCAGCATCTCCGAACCTACGGCAATGATCTCTGCTTTCATCGTCATTCATTTTAACCTTGAGGCGTTCGCTTGGTGCAAGGAGTACGACGACCGGTAGCGCGGGCAGGTGGCGACTCCGGAAGCGTCAAGAAAGAGCCGCAGGATAAAGTCGCGCCTACATTGGGAGAAACCGCCATTCGAATTATAGTTGAGATAGACCTATGGTTGTAGAAACTAGCGAAAATCAACTAGCCGAGCAGCGGTAGTCCGCGCACTTCCCAATCCAGAGTGAAAACCGCGGTGGATGTGGCAACGATCGCGCGACCCGACGGCAGCAGCGCCATGCCCACGACTCCCGATCCGCTCAACGCGAGTTCCGCGCGTCCGTGCGGGTTGATGCGAACAATTCCCCGGCGTCCGCCAAGCGATGCGGCAACCAGCAAATTTCCGTCGCGATCGAACGCCAGCCCTTGCGGGCGGCCAAGGCCGCGGAAAAAAGTCGTCACGTCGCCGCCCTGCGAAATGCGGTACACGCGGTCAAAGCTGGAAGTGGTGGGACCGGTTGCGTAGAGCTCGCCACTGGGATGAAACGCCAGGTGGTACGCCGCCACGGAAGGTTCCAGCGTCGCAAAAACAAAAATCTCGCGAGTCGGGCTGATCTTGAAAATCGTGCCGCTGCGGTCGCCGACGTAAAGATTATGATCGCGGTCGAAAGCCAGGCCTGTGGCCACGCCCATGCCTTCGATCCATTGTTCGGAGCGGCCGTCGGCGGTAACACGGTGCACAGTGCCGTCGTTTCTGCAGGAAACGTACAGATTGCCGGCGCGATCGATGGCCAGTCCGCTGGGATTGGTGAGGGAAGTGACGAAAGGCTTCACGCTGAAGTTCGCGGTGATTTTGTAAAGGGATACTGGAACACGTTGTCCGCGCGGGCCGCTGAAGGTCACGTAGATATTCCCGTCGACATCAACCGCCGGACTGGCCACGGGATGCAAGTTGTCGGCGATTTGCATTCCGACTGCGATGGGGAACGGCTGGCTCTCGTGCTCCGACGCGACCACGCGAACCACTCCGCCGTTTGCGCCTTCGGGAACGCGCGCGACCAGCCGCTGCGGGCTGGCCAGCGCGAGCGTGCCCTCCGCTTCGCCGAATCGAACCTGCGGTCGCACATGATTGCGCGTGGCAAATCCACTGCCGCGAATTTCCACTTCGCCGCCGGGAATGGCCGCCGCGGGCGCGACGCTTTCAATGCGGGGGATGCCGTTCTTTTCCGTGGACGGGCCTAAACCGAATTTCATAACAAGCTAAAGTGTAACGCGACCTTCAGTAGAATGGCAGCATAGACTCCGGCGAGCCAATCGTCCGCCATGATGCCCCAGCCGCCGCGAAGTTTTTCCAGGTTGCGGATAGGAAAGGGCTTCCAAATATCGAACAAGCGAAAAAGGACGAAGCCGGCCAGCAGATATCGCCAATTCAGCAGGCTCAGGGCGGAATAAATCGCATACTCCGAAAAATCCATGTGCGCGCCAAGATTCGGGATGGCCAGGGGAATCAGTGGAAGGATCAGAGTGATGTGCTGGCCGGCGACTTCATCAATCACCACGAATTGCGGATCTTTGATTCCCGCGAAATCGGCGGTTTTTCCCGCGCTCCAGACTCCGACCAACGCCAGAAAAAGAACCAGTAAAATGGCGCAGGTGGCCGGAACCACAAGCATGGAATCGTGGATGTCACCACCCGGAACCAGAAAGTGATGATCGATCAGCGTGCGCTCCGCCAGCCGTTGCCGCGAGAACAGATCTGCAACGCTGTGCGGCCGCAGGAAAAAAAGCGAGGTGAGCATCGCGGTGATTACACCGACCAGCGACCCGAAGGTGCCCGGGGCTCTTGGCGCATAGCCCACGCCGAGCGCGGTGGCAATCGCCAGAGCCAGACTTGGTTTTTGTTTCTTGTAGTCAGTTGACGGTGTCATCTGGCTTTCGCCGTGCGTCGGTCTCGCGGTCAAGTTCGTCAAGCTCCGCCTCGTCGAAAACCGGATCGGACACTACATACTTTTCGCTGGCCCAGGCGCCAAGATCGGCTAGACGGCAGCGCTCGCTGCAAAACGGAAATTCCTTGCCCAACTCGGAGTCCGTCGCTCTTTTGCAGATAGGGCAGCGGTGCTTCATGGCGGAATCTTATCCCAAAACGCGCAGTGCCGCTCCGGTTGTGATGCGGTGGAGCCTTTCGTGCGCGGGAATGGGACTTTTCGTCTGCGTAGCGGCCTTCAGGCCGCCATTCTTGCTGCGCGGCAAGATTTCGACCACTCGTCCGATCAGATCGTAGGCATCGGTCTTGGTGATTTCCACGTGCGCGGCGTCTCCCGTGTCCGCAAAACGGCCGTCGGGCAGTGCGATGTCCGTCAAATAAAATTTGCCATCAATTTCGGGCGCCATGCCTTGCAGCCGCGCTTCCCAGACAAGCGGATTGTCCTTTGACGGTCCTTCAATCAAAGCCGTTTCAGTGCGGCCCTTCCAGTTCTTCAGTTTTTCCCGCGAGATTTTTTTCTGGATGGCCATCAGGCGATTGCGGCGGTCGGTGATCACTTCCGCGGCGACTTTCCCGTCCAGCGCAAAACTTCCGGCGTTATCCACGTCGGAGTATTCGAACACGCCCATCCAGTCGAATTGGCCGGCACGCACGAAATCGCAAAGTTCGTCGAAATCTTTCTCGGTTTCGCCGGGAAATCCCACGATGAACGAAGTGCGCAACCAAACGCCGGGGATGGTTGTCCGGATGCGTTCCAACAACTTCAAGAACGCGTCGCCGTGCGAGCCGCGCTTCATCCGCGCCAGCATGTTGCGGCTGGCATGTTGCAGCGGCATGTCCATATATTTTGCCAGCTGCGGATGTGCGGCCAGCGTATCCAGTAATTTTTGTGTGACGCGATTCGGGTAGGCGTAGAGAAAACGTACCCAGAGCAGTTCGTCAACATTCGCAAGCGCCGCGAGCAGTTGTGCCAAGCCATCGCGGAGCCCGAGATCTTCGCCATAGGACGTGGTGTCCTGGCCAATCAAAGTGATTTCGCGAGTACCTGACGAGGCTAGATTTTCTGCTTCGCGCAAGACCGATTCGAACCGGCGGCTGCGGAATTTGCCGCGCAACTGCGGAATGATGCAGAAAGTGCAGGGATGATCGCAGCCTTCTGCAATTTTTATGTACGCGGCGTGTTTGGGCGTGGTCAGAATCCGCGGCGTTAAATCGTGATACAGAAATGCCGGCGGCTCGGCCGGGAGAACGCGCAACTCGCCGTGCACCGCTTCGAGGATGCGTTCAACTTCTCCGGTGCCCACGACGGCATCCACTTCCGGGACTTGCTCCAGGATTTGATCGCGGTAACGTTCCACCAGGCAGCCGGCGACAATTAGTTTCTTGGCGGCGCCGAATTTTTTGTGTTCCGCCATTTCCAGAATGGCGTCCACGGATTCTTTCTGTGCCGCCTCAATGAAGCTGCAGGTGTTCACTACCAGGATGTCGGCTTCGTCCGCGCGCGGCGTCAATTCATAGCCATCGCGCGCAAGAATGCCCATCATCACCTCGCTATCGACGAGGTTCTTCGGGCAGCCCAGACTAACAAATCCGACCTTCGGCATGGAGAAAATTGCGCCTTATCGCAATCTTCTATTATAGCATGCAGGTTTGGGCTGTCCTTCCTGTACCGAGACAAGCGAGTCAGTTCCCGGTAACCGCGTTCTATATAAGGGGATGTCAAGAAAAAAAAGTTCTCCCGCGACCGGAGGGAGCAAGGAAATTCCTTCTGACATCCAGCCCGTGTATTGAAGTGAGGATCCGCGATTGTTCCGTTTCTCCAG